>Ga0114970_10002755_pt1 | contig 13123 bp, 12 predicted proteins | sample M_140205_XF_Meta_FD_87030 | JGI IMG/M metagenome (GOLD analysis project Ga0114970, IMG submission 87030) | Freshwater microbial communities from Lake Montjoie, Canada to study carbon cycling - M_140205_XF_MetaG | ecosystem: Environmental > Aquatic > Freshwater > Lake | place: Lake Montjoie... | reverse complement strand
GTCAGGGTTGTTTTGAGCGCATCGCCGTCGGCCGCCAGCGCGCAAAATGCGCCCGCCGTCATTGCCAGGACCGCCATGACTGTGCCGCAACGCCTCATGATCGTGATCGTCTCCCCCTGATTGGTCCCCCATGATAGAGTGCCGAACCTCTGGGGACTATCTGAATCAAAACCTCGTGACGACACACCGCGCCCTGAGACTTACCATTGCATGGCCATTGATGCTGGCACTCGGCGCCTATGCAGGCTCGGCCCGGGCGGCGGAGCTGTACGGCGACGCCGATACCGCGCTGCGCTGGGACAACACCCTGAAATACAGCGGCGGCCTGCGCCTGGAAAAGCCCCTGCCCGCGCTGATCGCCGGGCCCAACGGCGACGACGGCGACCGCAATTTCCAGCCTGGGCTGATCTCCAACCGCGTCGATCTTCTGTCGGAGATGGATGTGGTGTTTCAGGGCGCTGATGCGCTGTGGGGCGCCAATGCCAGCGGCGCGGCCTGGTACGACACGGTCTATAACGCCAACACCGACGCGACCCGCACGACGCCGCCGGGATTTTATGTGCTGTCGGGCCACTTCTCGCCGCCGGTGCGCAACCTGCACGGCCGCCACGCCGAACTGCTGGATGCCTATGCCTATGTCAGCAGCAGCATCGCCGACGTGCCGTTTTCGGTGCGTGCCGGGCGTCACACTCTATTATGGGGCGAAAGCCTGTTCTTCGCCGGCAACGGCGTGGCGGCGGGCCAGGCGCCCATCGACACCATCAAGGCGCTGAGCGTGCCGGTGACCCGCGCCAAGGAAGTCTACATGCCGGTCGCGCAGATTTCCGCGAGCGTGCAGCCGACGCCGGAATTGTCGGTGAGCGCCTACTATCAGTTCGAGTGGCGCAAAAGCCGCCTGCCGGGGGCCGGCAGTTATTTCAGCGCGGCGGATTTCCTCGACGCCGGCGGCTACCGCATCTATGTCGGCCCCAACCAGTATCTGTCGCGGGGCCGCGACACGCCCGCGCCCGACAGCGGGCAGTTCGGCCTGGCGCTGCGCGCAACCGGCGGCGCATTCGACTACGGGGTCTACGCGCTGCGCTTCAACGCCCGCGAGCCGCAGCTTTACTTGCGGCCCAACCCCGTGCCGGTCGTCGCCGCCGACGCCCGCGTGGAACGCCCGTTGGCCTACGGCACCGCGCCCGGAATTTTCTACGGCCCCTCGAACCCGCTGAAGGTGCTGTTTCCGGGCGGCTTCGGCACCGCGAGCGGCATCGTCGGCAGCTATAATCTTGTCTACCCCGAAGGCATCCAGGTCTACGGCGGCAGTTTCAGCGGCTATCTCGGCGACGGCAATCTCGCCGGCGAGGTATCCCTGCGCCGGCGCATGCCGCTGATCAGCACGGCCTTGGTGCTGCTGCCGGGCGCGACCGCCGATGCCGATACCGCGCACCTCTACGCGCGCGGCAATACGCTGCACGGCCAGATCTCCTACGTCGCATCGCTGCCGCCAGGCCGGCTCTGGGACGACGCGTCGATCAGCAGCGAGATCGCCGCCACCCATCGCCTGAACATGAACCGCAACGCGGCCGTGCTGGATACCTCGCGCAGCCGCAGCGCCGCCATCGCCAGCGCCGTGTTCGAGCCGCGCTACTACGCCGTGCTGCCGGGGCTTGATCTCAGCCTGCCGGCCAGCGTGGCCTATGGTTTCGCGGGACGCTCCAGCGTCGATGGATCGCAGACCAAAGGCACCGGCAGCGCATCGCTGGGAATGTCGGCGACCTATCGCGCGGTGTGGACGGGCAGCCTGAGCGTCACGCACTTTATCGGCGGGCCCAGCAAACAGCCCTTCACCGACCGCGACTTTTTATCGTTCAGCGTACAGCGGACGTTTTAGCGGCGCTCCTGCTCACGTGTATGCCATTAGCTTGAGTGTCGTTATGGATGTAAGTAAACGCCCGCAATTACGACATGAGCAACGGTAGGCCACCGAGCGCGAGGCCTAAAATCCAGAATGCCATCCATACGCTATGATAGGCGTTGCGATCCCGAGCCGGTACTTTGTGCGCATCAAGCTGCGGATTCGCGACAATTCCCGCGATGACGCGCAGCGGAATTATCGAGACCAATCCCAAAATGGTAACGGCCTGCGCGAAAGCGGTATTGGGATCGATGTTTAGTCTGGGCGCCCATAACGAGGAAAAAGCTACAGCAGTTCCAGACAGCACATACAGAATGGCCATACTCCAATACAAGGCGGTTCAAAGAAACCGCCGGTGCTGCCACCCAATTGAAATATCCCGCACAATTTCGTGACGTCGCGGCCACAAAATCAAGGCAAAGAATATTAAAGGTGCTAGGGCTTTCATTTATTGATTCGTCCCGGCTTCCTGCTTGGCCAAATATTCATCGATCCTATTTGCGAGATAGCTGAAGCCCACTACAGCGATTACATCGTGTCCGTGTATCCCGGCAGCGTGCGGATCTTACGCCTTGAAATACGCGCGCATGAAGTCGACGTATTCCTGATCGCCGAGTTCGCGTTTGGCCTTGATGAAGTTGCGGGCGTCGTGGCCGACGATGTAGCGCAGTTGCGCGAGGCCGTCGGTGGCAGCGTCCATGATCGTCCAGGCCACGTCCTCGGCGCTGATGGAGCGGGCCGCCACCATGCCCTCGAAGGCCTTGCGGGTGCGGGCGATGAAGGCCTCGTAGTCGGCCAGCGCCGGATTGACGGCATTGTCCTTGGCGGCGCGGGTGTTGAAATCGGTCTCGGTGACGCCGCCGTGGGGCTCGACGATTTTGACGATGATGTTCTGCGAGGCCAGTTCATAGGCCAGGGCTTCGGAGAAGCCTTCGACGGCGAACTTGCTGGCGCAATACAGCGAGATCATCGGCAGCGTGTAGATGCCGGCGCCCGAGCTGATGTTGATGACCAGCCCGCCGCCGTGGGCGCGGAAATGCGGTAGCAGCGCGCGGGTGACGTTCATCAGGCCGAAGACGTTGACGTCGAACTCGGCCTGGATCTGGGTGGGCGTGACGGCTTCGAACAATCCGTATTGCCCGTAGCCCGCGTTGTTCACCAGCACATCGACACGCCCGAAGCGCGCAATGGCGGCATTTAGCGCCGCATCTATGCTGGCAGGCTGGGTGACGTCGAGCTTGAGGACAATCAGATTGTCGGCTGGCGCCAGCCGGGCCTGGTCGGGCGCGCGCATGGTGGCGACGACGTTCCAGCCCTCACTCGCGAAATGTTTCGCGGTGGCAAGGCCGATGCCCGACGAGCAGCCGGTGATGAGGATGGTTCTGGGCGCCATGGAGAGAGAGAGAGAGAGAGAACAGCTTTCAGGGCTGACCCGTCAACCATTACCGCCGCTAAGCTCATATGTCGGTTTGCTATCGGAGGCGCCACCCCCCCAGGCCTGTTACCCAGGCGTGGCAAGCGGCGGCATAGGCGGTGATGCGGTCGGCCCGGGCGGCAAGGTCGAGAAGAGCCTGAGAAGTTCCGCCTGAAAGTCGGCAGCCGGCGGCGGGCTCTGCAGCAACGGGGGCGGCGGCGGCAAGTGAGGACGCGCCGTCGGCACGGCACGTCCCGGCCCGCTCATTTTTGCGGGCCCGCGTTAAGCGGGGGTGTGCGCCCTGTCACCAGAGCACGGTGCCCGGCTGGAAAACGCCTAAAGACCAGGTTTGGTCAGCGGTACAAAACCGCGCGGAGAACCACCGCGCCGCTTCTTCAAATCTTCCCACTGAATCGAGCTGGTATCCTGCACCATATAGGTCATGTGGCTGGACTCCGGCATCGTGATGCTGTCGATGAAGAAATCCAGCTTCTCGCTCATCTGGTGGCGGTTCTCGGCGACAAAGTCAGCCAGCGTAAAGGCGCTTTTGAGCACCGGCACGTTATCGATGTGCTGTTGGTAGTTGCTGCGCTCGGCCTTGATGAACGCGGCGATCTTGACCGCATAAGACAGCAGGCGGAAACCCATGGCGAGGATGATGGTCTTCATCAGCGCTTCCGTACTGGCATCTTTCATCTCGGCGTAGCCGCGGGCCGGGCGCTCATCGTCAGGCCCGAAGACATGGAAGTATTTGAGGAACACCGCCTCAGCCACCGTCAGGAAGCCGGTGCCGCGCATACGGGGGCCCGGCTGCCAAATCTGGGAATTGAAAAGGTTGACCAGGCGCAGGCCCAATGGGCTCAACAGCGCCATCTGCTCGTCGAACAGCGGCTGGCGGTGATAGATCTCGGAAAACTCCACCTCGGTGACGGCCCCAAGCAAATTGGGCAGAAACCGTCCGGCGCCTTTGAGGATGCTGAGCTCGGCCCCTTGCGCGTCGCTGCTGATGACGTCGGGCGGCGGCAGCTTGAGTTCATCGATGACGGCCTCGATCGAGGTGGTATGCACCTTGATGGTCTTCTTGATGGTGGTGTTGTCGCCCCAGGTCAGGCAGTGAAAATAATTGGGGTCTTCGCTGCTGGCCATGGGCGAAGGCTTGTAAAGGCTGCTGCTCAACGGATGATCGGTGACATAGAATTCGCGCTCGGCCTCCTGCGCGTCGACGGCGCGATTGACCTTGATGGTGAATTGCTTGGGCGAATGCTTGGCCTGCTGCACCACAAAAGGCACCTTGTCGTCGCGGATTTCGAAGACCACCAGCATGACGTTGTCGGCCGCCGCTTCGAAAGCCGTTTCCACCGGCCCGATACCGCCCTCGCCGCCGACGTGATAGACCACAACATCCACCGGTCCGGGTATGGGAATATTTTGGGGCGTCGTCGCGTTCATGGGATGCTCCAGGCCGTTGCAGGCTTATTTCATGCCACGGTTTTTGGCGAAATGACACCAGAGTTTGGGAAGGCCGCAGCCGGTTTCGCGCTGGCCGCCGGTCAGGGTGTATGCGATAGTTTGGCCGCTTCGGAGACATACCGGCCTACAGGAAGACGCAAAAATGGCGCGGCGGATGACCACAATCAAAGAGATTTGCCAGCGCCAGGGCACTGCTTTTCATGAAGCTTGCTACGACGAAGGCCACTCGAAAATTCTCCGCAAGACTTTCGATTCAACTGAAATCTGGGATCTGCCGGCGCCTTACGTGTGCTGCGGCAATGTCAAAGATGTGGTGATTTTCGGCGGCACTTATCTTTATTCCAGCGACGACGCCTATGTCTTTCATTGCCAGTCGTTCCAAAATGAATTGAACCAGCGCTTTGCCGGCCTTGTGCAAACCTTCATCGACGGTCGGCGCGACCGGCTTTATGCCAATATTGTCGAGCAGGAGTGTATTTTCTTGGGCGGAACATGGAGCGAGCCCACCGAAACCGGTCTTTCGCACCTCACCGTCGGCGCCAACTTCGGCCACTTCATTTTCGAGTATCTGAACCGCCTGGTCATCTTCGAAATGTTCGGCATCGGCCGCGATCTGCCTGTGGTAGTCTACGAGAACCTGCCGAAACCATGGCTCGGATTCCTGGAACTGGCCGGCATCGCGCGCGAGCGTATCATCACAGTGCCCATTGCCGAGCCGCCGGCTTACCGCAATGCGTGGGTGTCCTCATCGTGCCACTACCGTGACTTGAAGGGTAGGTGGCGGTATTGGGCCGCGGGCCAGCATTGGCTGCGCTTTCGCGTTTTGTCATCGATCGGCGGGCCCAGACTCGCCGAGCGGCGGCGCCTGTTCTTGGGGCGGGGCGACGCGCGCTGGCGCAGGATCGTCAACGAAGCCGAGGTGATCGCCCTTTTGCGGCTCTACGGATTCGAGTCTGTCGACATGGCCGCGTTGACCGCCCGCGAGCAGGTGGAAATCGTCAGCGGCGCCGAATTCATGATCTGCGCCTTGGGGGCCGGAACAATCATGAGCTCATTCGCGCCCGAGCATTGCATCAACATACTATTGGCCCCGCGCGATGTCGGCTTGGGCCTGTGGGGTGGCTTGGGCAGCGCCATGGCATTGCGTCAAGTCCATGAGCGCATCGACTGCGACCACGTAGAAGCGCCGGGCCAGTTCAGAGACAACGGGTTCGGTTTCAACGAGCTTTCCGATTATCGCGTGGACCTGGATGTGCTGCGCCGAAAGGTCGAGGACATGGTACGTCTCGTCGCGGCCGGACAACGCCGCAATCCGCTGTTGTTGTGAGGGGGAATGCGGCCCCATAAAAGAGACGCTCATCTCATCGGGCATAGCACGTCACACGCCTGAGCTGATTGCGGCTTAAGGTAGCAACATCGAAGCGATCTCGACATGTTAGGCGCATTGAACGTTGCTGTTCCGCTGGAAAATTGGCTATATATTGCTGCTGCCGTTGCCAGGGACAGCGCCGCCGATTAGGGTAAATCTGCACCCGGGCGCTTCGCCCGCCAGCCCTGACGCGGATCCATGAAACTCACATTGACCCAAGAGGATCTCGCCAACCTGATCCTCCAGAGAACCGGCACGTTCATCGCCTGGGGCGGGGCGAACGCACTTAAGCATTGGCTGAAGACGGGCGAGAAGCCGCAATTGGCCGCGTTCCTGGCCGACAGCGGCCGGACCGCGGAGTTCGTCAAGCTGACCTTCGCCGAAATCACCGCGGAGTTCGAGGAGCTGCGGCCCCACATCGCGGCCCTTGCTCCCGCGTCGGCGGTCAGCATCGGTCCCGGCCTCGGGTTCTTTGAAATATTGATGTACAACACCAGCCGACCCAACCTTCTGCTGATTGATATCGAGCAGTCGGCCGAACACCAGCACGGCTATGCCCAATCGGGTTCCGGATATTCCAGCCTCGCCTCGTGCCGGAATTTCCTCATCGGCAACAGCGCGGAGCCTGCGCACATTACATGCTGCAATCCGCGGAAGGAGCCGCTTCCCGAGGCCGGCTTTGATATCGTCGTCAGCTTGCTCTCGATGGGCTTTCACTATCCTTGCGATGAATATGTCGCCTTCATCACCAAGTGCCTGCGCCAAGGCGGCCTGATGATCATCGACAAACGCACCGGCGCCCCGGACGCCGGCTGGGCCGCGCTCCTACCCCTGTTCGATGTCGTCAAATCCACCCCCGCATCCAAATCCGAACGCCTGGTTCTCGCCCGGCGCTAGACCACCCCCGGCATGCGATACGTCACCAAGGCCTCCAGCCCCTCCGACTTCACCGCGCCGATCTTCATTCACGGCGCGCCCGATGCCTGGGACGACAAAGGGGTAACCGCGCCGCAGATCGCCATCAAAGGCAGAGAGATCCGGCTCTACTACATGGGCCTGTTCACCGCCACGAACCCAGTGGGCATGAAAGGCATCGGCTGTGCCGTCAGCCCGACGGGCAACTTGCGCGGGTTCAAGCGGGTCGTCGTCTAAACGCGGATGAAATCCGCCGCCCGTTCGGCCACCGCCAGCACGGCGGCGTTGGTCATGGCTTGCGGGATCGACGGGAACACCGAGGCGTCCACCACACGCAAGTTCGCAATGCCGCGCACGCGGCATGACGTGTCCACAACCGCGCCCGCATCGCCGTCCTGGCCCATGCGGCAGGTGGACACCGGATGGAAAAACGGCGAGCTGATGCGGCGGAGGTACTCGCCCAGCTCCGCGCGGCTGGTCATTGCCGGGCCTGGAAATACTTCCCGCGCGATCCACGGCTTCAACGGCGCGGTGGCGGCCACGGCGCGGCCCAGCAGGATACCATCCACCAGGGCTTCCACGTCGTCGGTATGGCTCAAATACCCCGGATCAATGATCGCAGGCGCGCGCGGGTCCGCACTCGCCAATATCAACGACCCGCGGCTGCGCGGATAGGTCAGCGCCGGCACGAAGGAAAAACTGCCCGGCGGTGGCGCACCTAAACTCGGTGCAAGGAACGGCACAGCTAGACCCATCAGCATCAAGTCCGCCCAGCCGGGCGATTTGGAACTCTTCGCCACAATGATCGTCTCGGCGTGATTGTAGTGCGACAGCGGCACCTCGCGGGCGCCGGCGAACAGTAGCCCCGGCGCCAGGGGATGATCCTGCAGCTCACGCCCCACGCCGCTCAAATCATGCACCGGCGTAACGCCGGCTTTATTGAGTGCATCCGCCGGCCCGATGCCCGACAGCATCAGCAGGCGCGGCGAGTCAAAAGCCCCCGCGCACAAAATCGTCTCGCGCTTAGGCGACACCGCCACCACGTTACCGTCCACCGCCACGTCCACGCCGACACAGCGGTTTTTCTTCAGCCGCAGTTTCAACGCCAAAGCGCCGGTGACAATGCCCAGGTTCGCCCGCGTCCGCACCGGCTCGACAAAAGCCGACGCCGCTGTATCGCGCTTTCCGTCCTTGATGGTCAGTTGCGTCCAAATAGTGCCGTCGGCCCGCGCACCGTTCCAATCGGGGTTCGCCCCATGTCCCGCGGCAACGCCGGCTTCGGCAAAGGCGACCGACAGCGGGTTCTTGTCCGCGACACCGCTCACATGCAGCACATGCAACGGCCCCGCGCCGCCACGATAGGCATCAGCCCCCGCCGACGACGTTTCGAGTTTCTTGAAATAGGGCAGCAGCCCGTCATAGCCCCAGGCGCTATTACCCGTCTGCTGCGCCCAGCGGTCATAGGCCTCGCGCGGTCCGCGCTGAAAGCCCAGCGCGTTGATCAGTGTCGATCCGCCCAGCCCTTTGCCGCGCGGTTGATCAAGCGTGCGCCCGGCCAAGCCCTTTTGCGGCGTCGAGTGATAACGCCAGTCGAAGGCCCCGCCCGCGAGCCCCGGCCACGCCGGCGGCGCATCGACACCCGCGTCGTGCACCACGCCGCCCGCTTCCAGCAGCAGCACCGACACGCCGGCATCCTCGCTCAAACGGCGCGCCAGCACGCAGCCCGCCGACCCGCCGCCGATGATCACATAATCCCAGGCGCGCCCCAGCAGATCCTCCGCCGCCCGCGCCCTGCCGGCCAAGGCCGCAGCCGCGCCCGCCGCAACGGTTGCCGCCAAAAGCTGGCGGCGGTCGAGGGTAATGGTGCTGGTCATGGCGCTCTCCGGTAATACTACTGGAGGGTCATTTGTGGCACCGCCCGCGCGGTTTTACCAACCCAACCCGATGCAGTCGGCGCATAGCGAACGGAGGAACAGTGATGGAGTAATGCCGGCAACAGCGCCTAACGCCGCGGCCATCACGCGTTATACCGTCAGGCCCTTTTTTGAAGTAGACTGGCGACGCGGGGTGGACGGGAACGTCTTTACATGAACGCTGCGATCGAAGGGTTCAAACTATTGCCCATACGATTGGGCATCACCTCCATTAGCCTTGTCTGCCGTCATTGCATCTGGCACGCTTTTCGCGCGGGCATGGAACAACACATTGCCTCTTCCGTTCTGAGTCTTGCGTCCGGCCCTCGCCGGCCCACGCAATCCTCAACACTCCGGGAGACAGCCCATGCCCAATTGGAACAACGACGATCAGAAGCGCAATAACGGTCAACGCGAAAGCCGCTACCTGCGCGACGACAACACCCGCGAATTCAACTCCGACGGCGATTTCCAGGATTTCGGCGACGCGGTTTACGGCAATCACGCCAAGTCTTCACGCAATGCGCGTCCTTCCCGCGCCGAGCAGGAGCAGCCCTTTTATGGCGATGAGCCCTCAATGGCCGCCCGTTATTGGCATGGTCGCGATCCCTCGCCCGGCAACGCCAACTTCCGCCATGCCAATCGTCTGCGCCACGAAAATCACGACTACGCCTTCGGCCAGGGCGAAGGCCAGGGCTACCGGCTCGACGACAGTGAGAATTATCGCCGCGGCCCGGGCTTGCGCATGAGCAAGCGCAACCCCTTCATGCGTGACACCATCTCCGCCTATACGCCCTATGGCGACGCCGACGCGCCGTATTTCAGCGGCGGCCAGCTCAATCAGAACGCCATGCCGGGCACCCAGCGCATGGATCACGGTTACGATCCCGACTACATGAACTGGCGCGACAGCGAACTCAATCGTCACGACACCGCCTACAGCGACTGGCGCCGCGCCCAGGCGCAGAACTACGACAAAGCCTATGGCGAGTGGCGCAAAACCCGCCAGGACAAGTTCGCGCAAGATTTCGACGTCTGGCGCAACGCGCAGTCATCGTCGGGCCAGTCCACGCCGGCGGCCAACGCCCCGGGCGGCGACACCGACGAGACCCCCTCGAAATAGGCAGGTTGGGCTCACGCAGACGCGGCGCGGGACTTCGGTTCCGCGCCGTTTTGCATGGCGCTCCCACCCTGGCGTGTTTTTCGCGCAGCGGCGCGGAACTTACGGCGCGTCACGTGGTTATCGAATTAGGAGCAGTCGCGAAGACGGCGCGGCGCATTTCGCTGCTTGCACCGCCCTCGTTTTTAAATCGTTACGTGAAAGGAAGGCTTTGCGATGACCACACAAAAACAGCCGACACAAAAACACAGCGCCCTCGCGGCCGCGGCCCTGGTCGTGGCCCTTGGCGGCATTCCCGGCCATAACGTGCTGTTCGTCAGTAGCGCGTTGGCCGCCGGTCCGATGATGTTCTCGACCGATGCGGACATGAACAAGCTGATCGGCACCAATATCAAGAACACCGCCGGTGATACGGTCGGCGAAGTCAAATCGGTGCATGTGGATGCCAAGGGCAAGATCTCCAACGTCATCGTCGGCGTCGGCGGCTTCCTGGGCGTGGGCGACCGCGAAGTGGCCCTGAAATGGAGCGATCTTAGCGTCACCGACGACGGCAAAAAGGTTACCACCAGCCTGAGCAAGGAGACGCTTAAAGCTCTGCCTGAGTACAAGTACAAGCAGGCGACCTGGCGCGGCACCGTCTTCCGCGATTAGGGGTTACAGATCAGGAGTGGCTGCGGGCCCACATCCTGCGCCTGCTTGGCGGCGATTCTCGGCCTTAACGTGCGCCCGCTGAGGCCGAAAATCGCCGCGCGCTTATTGGTTTGCGCACTTTTTCCACATGCATGCGCCGCGCCTGAGGCGGGCGCTTTTCTTTTGTGAAAGGCGGAACTTTCGCCCGCCCCGCCGGTTGGAGTTTCATATCGGCCATTGGAAGCAGTACAGGAGAGGCGGACATGGAACGCGATTTGAAAACCGCAGTGGAAGCCTTTGTCGAACGCTTCGGCTGCGCCGCCCTCACCGAAGCCGTAAGTCGTTATCGTGATTCCATCAAGGCCGGCCAGGCGCAGCAGGCCCTGGCCTGGCGCTCGATCGCCGACGCCATTGAAAGCCTGTCGGACTCCCAGGCGCTGCGCGCCATTAACTAACATGCGCTGCGCGCTATCAATTGAGTTTGCGCCAGCGAGGAGCTGATATGCACCCGTCGCGGACGAACTCGCGTCTTGGGGCAAGACCCCTCCCCCATCGCCCGCACTTCGCCCTCGGCCGCGCCGCGTGGAATCCCCTCACGCGAGCACCCCGTCCCTTTGAAGACTTCGACGATCTCGACACGCACGAGACGGTGATGGGGCATAAGGCAGCGGGCGAGAAGACGGCGGACTAGGTTTTGGGCGGTGCCTTGCCATAAGTCTCATTCTCCTCCGCCGCCGCATGCACGCCCATGCCGGCGGCGACCATGGCGATGGCGGAGTAGTCCGGGTTGCCGTGCACGCGTAGGGAAAAGGGCTCCATCTTTCCGGCTTTGATCTGGCGGTCCCAATCGCGCATGGAGTCTTCAAACTCGTAGACGCTGCGCGCCATGTGGTGATTGGCCATGAAGGCGCGCCGCCAGCCGGAGGTGAGTTTCACCTCGAAAGCCTTCCAGGTTTTGTCTATGTGGGGTTTGTCGTAGGCATAGAGCTTGGGAGATGAGTCGTCCGCCGCTGGCTTCATGGAGCCGTCGATGCCGAACAGATGCATCTCGCGGAAACCCAAACCGTGCGCCAAGCCAACAGCGCGCAGGCCGATCACCGAGGCGCCGGCGATGTTCACCCACAGTTCGTCGGCGAATTCGGTTTTGAGGATTTCGGATTCCCCGAGCCCCGCCGCCGCGTGCCACATGTAGGCCTCCTTGCGGTGCTTGAACTTCTCCAGCACCAGGTCGTGGCACTGGCTGGCGATGAGATATTTGGGCGGCGCCCAAAACTTGCCGGCGCGGTTGCGCGTGCTCTTGGCCGCGGCCAGGTCCAAATCAATGTAGTCGGCCACCCATTCTTTGGGATCAAGCAGGGCCGCGTAGTCGCAGCGCAGGCCGCGCTGCAAAAGCCAGTCGTGGGATTTGTTGACTGCCAGCACCTTCTCGCCGCGTTTGATGAGGTGACGCAAGGCGCCCACCTCCTCGGCCAGACTTGGGCCGCCGCCGACGATGCAAACCACCGTCGGGCGTCGCCAATCATGACTGTGTTCGGTGTTCATCAGCGTGAGCAGCGACCGCATACCCGCGCGCTGGCCACGCCTTAGCCGGGCGAGATACTCGGCTTTGTCCACCCGGCCTTTGCCGGCGGGAATGATGTCACGCAGATTGCGCGCTATGGGCTCGCGCGGAACGCGCGGCGGCGGAAAGTCCGCCGGGAGATCGACTTCGATGAGCATGGGAATGACCTGCGCTAATGGCGCGAGGGGAATCCCCGCGCAACAGATCATTCCGGAATAGATTTTTGGCGAGTCAGGTCAACGCCAACAATTTATCTAAGGTAAACAAGGAGATCGCGGAGCCCAAAAACAAAACCGGCGGCCCTTGCAGGCTGCCCCCCCCGGGGTCGCGAGACCCCAAAAACAAAACCGGCGGCCTTCGCAGGCCGCCGGTTCCGGTTTCGCTGAAAGGCGAAGCTTATTTCTTCTTCATCGACTGGACGAGCGCCAGCGACTTCTCGACGTGATCGGCCGGCGAAATGCCGTCGTCGGTCGAGGAGAAGGTCGAGGCGATCTTGTGATCAGGGGTAATGACAAAGGTGGTGCGCTCGGTGAAGGCGGTGGTGATGTCGTTGCCTTTGGAGTCCTTGGCACCTTCGCGCGGACCGTTGACCTTCAGGTCATATGACTTGGAGATCGAACCGTCGGCATCCGAGGCCACCGGGAACTTGCCGGCGCAATATTCGGGGTCCGACGAGAACTGGTTAAGCTTGGCGATGGTGTCGTGGGAGACGCCGATGATGGTGGCACCCGCCGCGTCGAACTTTTCTTTGTTCTCGGCGAAGGTATGCGCTTCGATGTTGCAGCCCTTGGTGTAGGCGGCGGGGTAGAAGTACACCACCACCGGGCCCTT
>Ga0114970_10002753_pt1 | contig 13131 bp, 13 predicted proteins | sample M_140205_XF_Meta_FD_87030 | JGI IMG/M metagenome (GOLD analysis project Ga0114970, IMG submission 87030) | Freshwater microbial communities from Lake Montjoie, Canada to study carbon cycling - M_140205_XF_MetaG | ecosystem: Environmental > Aquatic > Freshwater > Lake | place: Lake Montjoie... | reverse complement strand
CCTGGTCGCTGGGCGCAGCACAAAACGGTGCCGACGCCGCAGACCTGAAAGCCACTGCTGCCGCGGCAGGCTACGATCTAAACAACATCCTTTAGGGGGCGCTGGACGTCCGCTGGAGCCGTTTTGAAACAAAAAGGAATGCCGCTGCTGTCATCACAGCCGCCATTAATTCATTTACCTTTTGTTAGTCACAAGACGCGGGCAGAAATTTCCTTATAAAATTTATATGGTAAAGTTAATCTCTCAGACTACGGCTGCGACGGGACGCGTCAATGTGCTAAAGGCTTGGCCATGGCCGTAGTGATCCCATTTGTCAGAGATTTCGACTTCGCCTACGGGCGCTGCGACGTGGTCTCGCCGGGCATCCGGCGCGTGGTCGCGAACAATCCTGGGCCGTTCACCTTCACGGGCACAGGTACCTATATCGTCGGCCATGGCGAGGTGGCGGTGATCGATCCGGGTCCGGCGCTCGATACGCATCTGGCAGCGATCCTGACCGCCATCACGCACGAACGCGTCACCGCGATCCTGGTTACGCACGACCACTCTGATCATTCGCCCCTGGCCGTGCGGCTGTCGAAACTGACCGGGGCACCCGTGTACGGTTGCGCCCGCACGCCAAAGCCGGGTGCCCTTCCAACCTCGGGGGGCGAGGAAGGCGACGATACCGCCTTTCGTCCCGACGTCGATTGGTGCGGTGGCGGCACGGTCAGCGGGCCGGGCTGGACCCTGGAGGCGATCCCGACGCCAGGCCATACCAGCAACCATCTGTGCTTTGCCTTCCCACAGGAACAGGTGCTGTTCACCGGCGATCACATCATGGGATGGTCAACCAGTGTGGTGATCCCGCCCGATGGCGACATGACCGCTTATCTCGCCAGCCTGGAGCGGGTGCGGGGGGGCCACTTCAAGACATTATGGCCGACGCATGGACCGCCTGTGACCAAGGTCGACCCGTTTATCGAAGCCTATATTGGTCACCGGCTGGAGCGCGAGGCTCAGGTGCTGGGCGCGGTGCAGGCGGGACTTGTGACCATCCCCCAGATTGTCGACCGGCTGTATGTTGGCCTCGATAACCGGCTTAAGCCGGCGGCGGCGCAGTCGGTTCTCAGCCACCTTATCAAGCTGGTCCGCGAGGGCCGGGTCTCCTGCGACGGCACGCCCCAGCTTTCGAGCCGATACCAACTCTAAGGTTGGGCCTAGTCCGGCAGCGACCGGTGATCGGGCAATACATAGTCGGTCAGTGCAGCGCGCAGGGCCTTTTTATCGACCTTGCCGGTCGCCCCAAGCGGGATTGCATCGACCAGCAGGACCTCATCAGGCATCCACCATTTGGCGATCTTGCCATCGAGCCATTCGCAGAACTGAGTTGGGGCGGCATCACAGCCGGCGCGAAGCTTGACCAGCAGAACCGGCCGCTCGTTCCACTTGGGATGGGCAACACCGATCACCGCCGCAAGCTCTGCATCCGGATGGCTCAGGACGTGGTTTTCAATCTCGATAGAGCTGATCCACTCACCACCAGACTTGATGACGTCCTTGGCGCGGTCGGTAATCTGCATGAAACCCTCGTCGTCGAGGGTGGCGATGTCGCCGGTGTCGAAGAAGCCCTCGCGGTCGAGGATGTCTTGGTCCGAGCGGAAATAGGCACTGGCAACGGCTGCACCGCGCACCTTCAAGGTGCCGAAGCTTTCACCATCATGGGGCTGTTCGGTGCCATCTTCGCCAACGACCTTTAGCTCTACCCCGAACGGTGCCCTGCCCTGCTTCATACGCATGGCCATTTTGCCAGCCTCGTCCAAGCCGGCGGTACGCACGGTAAGCCGCGAGACAGACCCGAGCGGCGAGGTCTCGGTCATGCCCCAGGCGTGCACCACCTCGACGCCGTATTCATCCTGATAGTCCTGCATCATGGCCTGATTGACGGCCGCGCCGCCGATGACCACGACCTTGAGGCTATCAATGCGTTTACCGGTTTCGCGCAAATGGCCCAGCAGATTGGCCCACACCGTCGGCACGGCGGCCGAGAAGGTGACCTGCTCGCTCTCGATCAGGTTGTGGATCGAGGCTCCATCAAGCCTTGCGCCCGGCAAAACCAGCTTGGCCCCCGTGGCCGGTGCGCTGAAGGGCAGGCCCCAGGCGCTGGCGTGGAACATTGGCACAACGGCCAGAACGGTGTCTCTCGCTGTCGCCCCAATCACGTCAGCCTGCATGGTCATCATGGCGTGCAAGACATTGGAGCGGTGCGAATAGAGCACGCCCTTGGGATCGCCCGTGGTGCCACTAGTGTAGCACAGGCCTGCGGCTGTTCGTTCATCGAACCCGCCCCAATCTCGGCTGGGCGCGACATCGGCCAGCAGGGTCTCAAGACAATGAACCTGGAGGTTGGCTGGGGCGTCAAAGGCTGGGCGGGCGGCCTCGTCGCCGAGCCAGATCAGATGCTTCACACCCGGTGCACCGGCCAGGATCGGCCCCAAAAGCGGGGCGAAACAGACATCAGCAAGGATGGCCGTATCGCCAGCGTGGTCAGCGATCCAGCCCAGCTGCGTTGGCAAAAGACGCGGATTGAAGGTGTGGCACACCGCGCCCATGCCCATGATGCCGTACCAGGCGGCCAGGTGATCGGCGCTGTTCCAGGCCAGGGTTCCGACTCGGTCGCCAGAGCGGATGCCTAGATTGATCAGGGCGGTGGTCAGGCGACGGGCGCGCGCGTTTAGCGCCGCATAGGTTGTGCGATGGACGGCACCGTCGAAGGCGCGAGTGACGACCTCGGTGTGGCCATGCACATCTCGGGCGTGGTCGGCGATCTTGTCGACCGTCAACGGCCAATCCTGCATCAAGCCTTGCATTGTCGTCCTCCAGCCGATGACGCTAATCGCGCAAGGAAACCTGCGCAATCTCTGCTGCGCTTCAGAAGCGTGGCGGCTAGCGGCCCAACCGATCCGTGAGTTGGCGGGCCTCGCTATCGAAATCTGCATCGGTGACGAGGGTCCAGGCCGAAGGCGGGCCGGCATAGTCTTTCAGTTGGGCGTCCAGCACGACGACATCCGCGTCTGAGGCGTCGCCGTGACGATTGGTGACGCGCTCGCGCAAGACGGCGGCATCGGAATTGAGCCAGACACCTTCGAAGGGGGCACCCAGCTGTGCGGCCAGGGCGGAGACCTTTTCCCGTTCGGCCGGGTCGAGGAAGGTGGCGTCCAGCACGACCGACCGGCCAGCGGCAAGCACGGCGGCGGCTTCCGAGCGCATCTGATCATAGACGCGGCTGTGCGCCTGCGGCGTGTAGCACTCCGGCCCCAGCGTCTGGAGTGGCGCGGCCTCGAACAGGCGTTTTCGCACCTCGTCCGTGCGTAGAACCACCGCGCCGGGCGCGCCGCCAAGTCCGGGCGCGGCCATGCGGGCAAGGGTGGATTTTCCAGAGCCGGACAGGCCCCCGATCGCCACCAGGGCGGCTGGCCTGTGATCGAGGTGCTCCCGCGCCTTAGTCAGGTAGGCCTGCGCCGCCGCAATATCACCGGCGAAGGCGTTGACGTGGGTGCGAATACCGGCCCGCACCGACAGGATAAGCGGCAGAAGGCTTAGCCCCTGCCAGTGGCCGGCCGGCAGGTCCCGGGCGGCCTCGTCCAGCCAGGCATTGAGCGCGCGGTTGGCAGCGTCAGTGCGGCGGCGAAAATCAAGATCCATGAGCAGAAAGCCCAGGTCGTAAAGCACGTCCATCTCGCCCAGCGCATCGTTAAACTCGATGCAGTCGAACAGGACCGGCGCGCTATTTTCCAGCAGCACATTGCCTAGATGCAGATCGCCATGGCAGCGGCGCAGATAGCCCGCCTCACCCCGTTGCTTGAGCAGTGGCTTGGCTTCTTCTAGCGCCGCCCAGGAGCGGTCGATCAAGTCTTGCACCTCTGCGGCACCCAAGCTGGACTTAAAGGTTTCCAGCACGCGCGCATTGGAGGCGACGGTCCAACCCAGCGCCCCGCCCTCTGCCCCGACCTGGCGTTCAGCGGCCTTGTGGAACCGGGCTGTGGCGCGGCCGAGTTGGTCCGCCAGGGGCCCATCGATCACCCAGGGGCACTCGGCGAGGACGGCATTCTCGTCGAAGCGGCGCATTTCCAGCACATGTTCAAGCACCGCGCCCTGCCCGTCGATGGCCAGCGAACCGTCCCCCTCGCGCGTGACGCTACGCACCGACAGGTAGATGTCTGGCGCGGCCAGCCGGTTGAAGCGCAGCTCGCGCTCCAGGGCCCAGCGGCGCTTGTCGGTGGTGGAATAGTCCAGATAGCCGTAATCAACCGGCCGCTTGATCTTCCAGGCCCGCGCGCCCTCCAGGAAAACCTGCGCGCAGGAGGTTTCGATCTTCCGCTCGGCGCGTTGCGAGAACCAGTCCGACAATTCGGCGAAAAGCGCGTTTTCCGCCGGGTGGGTCATGGAAAGAGCCGTCGCGCGCTCCAGGGTGAGCCTTCTACCGCGCGTTCGAACACCAGCCGTTCATGCAGACGAAATGCGCCATCGCGCCAGAACTCGATCGCCTGGGGGATCAGCCGATAGCCCGACCAATGCGGCGGCCGGGGCGGCTCGATGCCTTCGAAGCGCTGTTGCATCCCCTCAAGCCTGCCACAGAGCAAGGCCGGTTCCGACAGGGTCTTGGATTGGTCAGAAGCCCAGGCCCCAAGACGGCTGACCCGGCTGCGGGTGGCGAAATAGGCGTCGGCTTCAGCATCACTGACCCGCTCGATCGCGCCGCGCACGCGCACCTGTCGGTGCAGTGATTTCCAGTGAAAGACCAAGGCAGCGCGCGGATTGGCAGCCAACTCCTGCCCCTTGGCGCTGTTCAGGTTGGTGAAGAAGGAGAACCCCCGCGCGTCGAGTGCCTTGAGCAATACGATCCGCCCGTCCGGCGCGCCGTCGGCGTCGACCGTGGCTAGGGTCATGGCATTGGGGTCGTTTGGCTCGGATTTTACCGCCTCGGCCATCCATTCCGCGAAAAGGTCCAGCGGGTCGCGGCTTGGATCGAGCGAGGGGGCGGCGGCCTGCTCAGCCGCTTCATAGTCGGCTTGGCTGGGCGAGGGCGGGATGAGGGTCTGGTCAGACATGGGGGTTCTATAGCCGAGGTTTGACGGACAAGACGAGACGGCAGTAGGCTTAACGCCAAATTGACTATGGCGCGGCAGTCTGGCGCCCATGAGCTGGGGACCGCTGAGCGTCGCACAACAATCCGCCTGCATCCTGTTGGGGGTGTCGCCGGACGCAGACGACCATTCACTGCGCGCGGCCTTCCGCGAGGCGGCCAAGATCGCCCATCCCGACCGGCCATCGGGCGACGCTGCCCGCTTCCGCGCCATCCTCGATGCCTATCATCTGCTGCGCAACTCGCCTCCCCCGCCCGCCCAGACGCTTTTGCCTGAGGATCAGACGGCCCAGACCGAGCCACTGGCCGAAACCTTGGCGATCAATCCGCACACCGCCTTGCAAGGCGGAACAGTGTTGAGCCCTGTGTTACAAGGCAAGCGTGTGCGTATCGCCCTGCCCGACGGTATGCGCGCCGATGATTTGGTGCGCGCCGGCGAACGCCTGTTTCGCATCGCGATCGTCGAAGAAAACGACATTCAGGTGCGCGGCCACGACCTTTGGCTGACCGCCGCCATAGACCCTTCTGTGTTGAAAGCCGGCGGACGCGTGCCGCTGGAGACGCCGCTGGGCCGCCGCATTGTCTGGATCACCCACAGCGCCGGACAGCGTGGGCTGGTCCGTCTGGCGGGTCAGGGCCTGCCGGCGCGGGCCGAACATCCGCGCGGCGACCTGTTTCTGCGATTAGAACCCGCGGCGCAGATCACCGAGAGCACCGCCCGCAGCCTATTGCGCCGTTTCGCCGCCACCTGGGCGGCATGACCACCACCGGGCCTGATCTGGGCGACGGCGCAAAAACCGGATATTAGCGCCAGCATGTCGCACAACAGCTTCGGCCATCTTTTCCGTGTCACCACCTGGGGCGAGAGCCACGGGCCCGCACTTGGCTGCGTTGTTGACGGCTGCCCTCCAGGAATCAAGCTGACGCCAAAGCTGATCCAGGTGTGGCTCGACAAGCGCAAGCCCGGCCAGGGAAAGTTCGTCACCCAGCGGCAGGAACCGGACGCCGTGAAGATAGTGTCCGGCGTGTTCGAAGACGCCCGCACAATGGGCATGGTCACGACCGGCACACCAATCCTACTGATGATCGAGAACACCGATCAGCGATCAAAAGACTATGGCGAGATCGCTGAAGCGTTCCGCCCTGGCCATGCCGACTACACCTATTTCGCCAAATATGGCGTGCGCGACTATCGCGGCGGCGGCCGATCCAGTGCGCGCGAGACCGCGGCGCGCGTGGCGGCAGGCGCGATCGCGCGATTGATCCTGCCCAAGGTGAAGATCCGCGCCGCCGTGGTGCAGATCGGTCCGCACAAAATCAACCGGTCGAAGTTTAACTGGGCCCAGACACAGAAAAATCCATTCTGGGCGCCAGACGCCTCTATCGTGCCGGTGTGGGAAAAGCACCTTGAAGAGGTGCGCAAGGCGGGCTCGTCCACTGGTGCCATTGTCGAGGTGGAGGCCAGCGGCGTGCCGGCAGGCTGGGGCGCACCACTTTATGGCAAGCTAGATGGCGAACTGGCGGCGGCCCTGATGTCGATCAACGCAGCCAAGGGCGTTGAGATCGGTGCGGGGTTCGACTCCGCCGCCTGGTCAGGCGAACAGAATGCCGACGAAATGATCATGGGCAAGGATGGGCCGGAATTCACCTCCAACCACGCCGGCGGCATTCTTGGCGGCATATCGACGGGTGCGCCGGTGGTGGCGCGGGTGGCGTTCAAGCCCACATCATCGATCCTGACCCCGAGGGACACCATCAATGAGGCGGGTGAGAGCGTGCACCTGCGCACCAAGGGCCGTCACGACCCCTGCGTCGGCATTCGCGGTGCGCCAGTCGTGGAGGCTATGACCGCCTGCGTCCTGGCCGACGCCTATTTGCGGCATCGCGCCCAGACCGGCGGTGGTGCGTTCACGCCCGGCAAGACCAGCAGGCGTTGACATTCGCAACTGCGTTCTTTGCAATATTACGGCAAGGGCTGATCGCCTCGGCCCAACAGGAAGTCTCCGATGATTGACCGCCGTCCTTTCGAAAAACTGGGCCACGCCAACCACGGCTGGCTCAACGCCCGGCACCATTTCTCGTTTGCCAACTGGTACGATCCCAACCGCATGGGCTGGGGAGACCTGCGGGTTTGGAATGACGACGAGATCGGCCCCAAATCGGGCTTTCCGCCGCACGGCCACGAGAACATGGAAATCATCACCTATGTTCGCAGCGGGGCGATCACCCACAAGGACAGCATGGGCAATGAGGGCCGCACCGGCGCAGGCGATGTGCAGGTGATGAGCGCCGGCAATGGCGTGCGCCACGCCGAGTATAATCTGGAAGACGAGACCACGACCCTGTTCCAAATCTGGATCATGCCGCGCGGCGCAGGCGGTGCGCCGGACTGGGGCGCAAAGCGGTTTCCGGAAGCCGACCGCTCGGGCAAGTTTGTGGTTCTGGCCAGCGGTTACGACGCAGACACCGACGCGCTCAAGATCCGCGCTGACGCCCGCATGGCCGGAATCAGCCTCAAAGCTGGCGAGGAAGCGAACTGGACGCTGGGACAGCATCGCCACGTATACCTCGTCGCTTCCAAGGGCGAGATCGAGGTCAATGGCGTGAAACTGAGCTTGCGCGACGGCGCGGCGATCAAGGATGAGCCGACGATCCTGGTTAAGGCGCTTTCCGACGCCGAAGCTGTGCTCGTCGACACCCTTTGAACCGCTTGAGCCTGAACGCCCCAGGCTTTGGACCATTCTGATAAAATGACGCGCAAGCTTGCCCTGATCGTCCTTCTGTCCGCCGTGGCGCTGAGCGCTCAGGGCTGTATCGCCATGGCGGTCGGCACGGTGGCGGGAACGGCCATCGGTGTGACCGGTGCGGTTATCGGCGCGGCAGCCAAGGGCACCGTAGCGGTCGGCAAGGCCATTATCCCAGGCAAAAGCCGAACAGATAAAGCGCGCTGAGCCCTGGCGCGGTCTAGAGTTGCAGGGTGCAGGTCTCGCCAATGGTCGGCCGGCTGACCACGACCTTCGACAGGTGCGGAAACGCCGGCGTCAGCTTGGCGGCGAAATGCAGGCAGAGTTGCTCAAGCGTCGGCCGATCCAGCCCTGGTTTGTCGTTCAACAGGCCATGATCGAGTTCGGCCGCTGCGGCGCTGAGGGCAGAGTCGAGGGTGGCAAGGTCTGCAACCCAGGCGTCGCCGGGTGCCCGCGTGCCGCGCACACTGGCTTCGACGCGGAATGAATGGCCGTGCATGCGCCGGTATCGGTGCTCTGGCGGCCCCTCTTCCAGGAAATGGGCGGCGTCGAAGGCTGCGGCCTTCGTGATCTCGAAAATAGGTTCGGACATTTAAGGTCTTTTGATCAGGGGGCCTGGGAGGCTTTAAGTCCTCAGGGCAGGCCCAGATATTTATGCGTCTGCACGCTTAAACGCCAACGAGGGTGGGTAAGGCAATAGGCGACCGCTGCGGCCGTGTTGGCCTCGCGCGCGGGGCCGTCCATCGGCTGCAGATAGAACCGTTCGAAATCTAGGCCCTCGAAGGCCGCCGGATCGACGCCCGCTTGGGGGTAGACCAGTTTTAATTCCTGGCCGCCGCCGACCACGACCACCGCATTTGCCTTGGGGCTAACACACAGCCAGTCGATCCCTGATGGTGGGATTTGCGTGCCATTGGTCTCTACGGCGATTGCAAAACCACGCGCCTTGAATGCGGCAACAAGCGCTGCGTCCAACTGCAACAGCGGCTCACCGCCCGTGCAGACCACCAGCCGCTCACCCGCGCCACCGATCCAGGCGGCCAGCACAGCATTTGCCAGCGCGTCGGCATCGGCGAACTTGCCGCCGCCCTGCCCGTCGGTACCGATGAAATCCGTGTCGCAGAAATTGCAGATGGCCGCAGCACGGTCCTGTTCACGCCCGGTCCAGAGATTACAGCCGGTAAAGCGGCAGAACACTGCCGCCCGTCCAGCCTGACCGCCCTCGCCCTGCAGGGTCAGGAAAATTTCCTTCACCGAATAGGTCATGGAATGAGCGCCGGCTGCCCCGAGGCGACCCATTCGTCCCAGCCCCTGCGGCGCAGGTCGCAGGCCGGGCAGGTTCCGCATCCGTGGCCCCAAGCGTGCAGTTCGCCGCGCGTTCCCAGGTAGCAGGTGTGGGTATCGCGCCGGATGATCTCGACCAGGGTTTCGCTCCCCAGACCCTTGGCGAGCGCCCAGGTCTGCGCCTTGGTCAGCTTCATCAGCGGGGTATCGATGACGAAGTTGCGCTCCATGCCCAGGTTGAGCGCCTTTTCCAGCGCATCTAAGGTATCGCGTCGGCAGTCGGGATAGCCGGAGTAGTCCGTCTCGCACATGCCGCCGACCAGGTGGGTGAGGCCGCGCCGGTCGGCCAGGGCGGCGGCGAAGTTGAAGAACACCAGATTGCGCCCCGGCACGAAGGTGGAAGGCAGGCCGCGCGATGTCATCTCGATGGCGCGGTCGGCGGTCAAGGCAGACTGGGCGACGGCCCCAAAGCCTCGCATCTCCAGCCTATGATCCTCGCACAGGCGAGAGGCCCATTGTGGGAAGGCGGCGATAATCGCCGCGCGCACAGTGCGCCGCGCTTGCAGCTCGATGACATGGCGCTGACCATAGTCGAAGCCGCAGGTCTCCACCCGATCGCCACGCGCCAGGGCCACGGCGAGGCAGACGGTAGAATCCTGTCCGCCGGAGAACAGGACCAGACTGGTCGGATCGGTGTGCATCGGGGTGTTCTACACGACCGGCCTAGGCGCGGGAACCTTGCGGCGCGGGCACTAGCTCGCCCAGGCCGCAAGGTCGGACTTGAGTTTCGCCAGCACACCACTCCAGTCCGCGGGCCGGTCCTGGCGCAGCAGGCGCAGGCTGGAATACCAGGCGCAGTTTTCTCCACTAAGCCCCCAGCGCCAGTCGGGCGCATGGGCCAGCATGACCCAGGCCGGCAGGCCGAGGGCACCGGCCAGGTGGACGATCGAGGTATCCACGCTCACGACGAGGTCGAGGTTGGCCAGCAGGCCGGCGGTGTCGGCAAAATCGACGATGTGGTGATCGGGGCGCAGCACACCGGCCCGTTCAAGCGCCACCTCTTCGTGCCGCTCGATCTCGACCTGCAGGTTGTACAACTCCACGCCCGGCGGCATGGCGTCCAGCAGGCCGTCCTGCGGCACGATGCGGTTGACGTTGAACCTATTATCGCGATTGCCGCTCCAGGCCAGGCCGATGCGGGGGGCCTTGCGTGGCCCAAGCGCCTTGGCCCAGTTCTGGGCCTGGACCTGCGAAATTGGCAGGTACGGGGCCGGCGGTATGGTTTGCAGCGTCGTGCCGAACGCCGCCGGCAGGCTGGCCAGGGGGCACTGTAGATCAAACGGCAGGGTGGTGCTGCCATCCCAATCGCCCAGATGCTCGACGCCCTCCAGGCCGATGAGCAAGCGCAGCAAGGCGGGCTGGGCTTGCAGCATCACCCGTGCGCCACGGGCAGCGACCATTGGGGCGTAACGGCAGAACTGCAGGGTGTCGCCAAAGCCCTGGTCCGGATAGAGCAGGATCGATTTTCCAGCCAGATCGGTATCACCCAGCCACAGCGGCTGAGGCAGGTTGCGGCTGCGAGCGCGGCCCTGGGCGGTGCTCCAGCGAATTTCAGCCTGCCGAAACCCCTGCACATAGTCGCCCTGGAGCAGTCGACAGAAGGCCAGGTTGAGCTGGGCTTCGGCGTCATGAGGGTCGAGGGCGATGGCCCTGAGCTGATCGGCCATGGCCTTATCGAGCTGGCCCATGTCCTGCCAGACGGTGCCTCGGTTGGACCAGCCACGGGCATAGTCCGGCGCGATCTGGAGCACGCGGTCGAAGTCGAGCATGGCGTCGTCGAAGCGGCGCAGATCCATCAGGGCGTTGCCGCGCGCCGTGTGTAGATCGACCGACTCAGGCTCCAGGGCTATCGCCTGGTTCAGACCGGCAAGGGCCTCGGCGGGACGACGCAGACCGATCATGGTGAGGCTACGGCCCATCAGGGCGGCGATTGACCGAGGCTCCAGCGCAAGGGCGCGCTCGAAATCCTGCAACGCCTCCTGGTCTCGGTTCAGTTTGCGCAGGCAATTGGCCCGGCCGAACCACAGTTCGGCCGTCTGTTGCCCCAAGGTCAGCGCCTGCTCAAAGGCCCCCAGAGCTTCCAGCCAGCGGTGTTGATCATGCAGGGTTTGGCCAAGCCGTTTCCAAACGCCAGGATCACGCCCGTCGATAGCCAAGGCGGCCTGGTAATCAGCAGCCTCGTCTCCCAATTGGCCAAGCGCGCCATACGCCATGCCACGGTGCACATAGGCTGAAGAGTGGCCCGGGCGCAGGGCGATAGACCGCGTATAAGCCTCGATCGCCTCGGCGGGCCGATCAGCCCAGGACAGGGCGTTGCCGAGGTTATTGTACGCGCCGCCATCGTCGGGGTGATAGGCGATGTTGCGGCGGATCAATTGCAGCCCCTGCTCGAACGCCCCATCCTGAAGGCAGAGCATCGACAGCAGGTGCAGGGCACCGGAATGGCGCGGATCGGCGCGCAGTGCCTTTTCAAATAACCGGCGGGCCTGCGTCGTCCGCCCGGCCTGCTGCTCGGCCGTACCGGCGTCGAGCAGGGCGTTGACGGACTGGGGCTTGGCCATACGGCGACAACTCCGGAAAAACCACACCGCCATGCCAGCCAGCGATTGCGGCGGCGGTCAAGCCTTGAGGGCGGAGGGTGGTGGCTGGGGCGAGATCGAACCGCCAACCTGTGGGTAATGAAACCCCGTTTTCATTGCGCCTGTTAACCTATCACCGCCTCAACAGCCGCAACCACACCGGTACTTGCCCGCATCTGCTGTGGCGCGATGAGAGAGAGGATTACCGAGGCCCCGAAGGCCAGGATCAGCGTCACAACGATGGCGGCACCCGTCGGTAGGTCCATGATCGAGGATAGGAGCAGGCCGAGCACATAGCCAACGACCCCGACGCCGTAGCCGACCCAGAGTTTCAGCTTCGGTGCAAACCGCTTAGCGGCTAGGGCCGGCACGATCAGGCTGGCGAACACTAGGTAGATCCCGACCAACTGCACCGATTGCGTAACAACCAGGGCGAAAAGCACATAAAAGCCGATCAGTCCGATGCGGCCGCGAAAGCCAAACCAAAGTACCAGCGCCGCCAGGTAAAACAGGGCAATCGGCCACAGACTGGGGATCGTTACCCACAGAATCTGCCCGACCAGCAGGTCTTTCAGGTGCTCGCCACCGCGCGGATTGTTAGCAAGCAACAGCAGTTCAACGCAGGCCGCGGCCACGAACAGCACCCCGATTAGCGCTTCTTGCACTTCAGGCCATTTCTTTTCCGTCCAGGTGAGGCCCAGGGCACCGATGAGCGCGGCGCTGCACGCGGCGATCTGTACCGTCCAGCCATGCGGTTCTGAGCCCAAGGCTCCAGCGAGGGTTACGCCTAGGCCAGCCACCTGCGCGATAGCTAGATCGATAAAGACAATACCCCGGCCCAGCACCTGCTGCCCAAGGGGTACGTGGGTCGATAGCACAATCATCCCGGCCAGGAAGGCCGGCAGCAACACGCTGACCTCGATCGGGTTTAAGGTCATCCGTTGAGGGCTTTCAGCATGCGGTTGAGCGTATCGTCATAGAGCGAATAGAGGTCTTTTGCCTGATCGGTGCCGCCGATAGTGTAGGGTAGCATAACCGCTGGAACCCCGGCGCGCCCGCCAACAAACTCAGAGGGGCGGTCGTCCTCATAAGCGGCGCGGATGATCATCTTGACCGGCGTCTTCTTCAACTGGTCGAGCACCTGGGCTAGGTACCCGCTAGAGGCTGGCACGCTAGGCTTGGGTTCAAGCGCGATCACCCGGCGCAAGCCGAGCCAGGTTTCCAGATAGATCCAGCTGCTGTGCTGCACTGCAATGGGCGCACCTTTGAGCGGCGCGGCCTGCGCCTGCCAGCGGTTTAGCGCCGCCTGCCAGGTCGCCGCGAAGGTCTGGTACCGGCT
>Ga0114970_10002751_pt1 | contig 13142 bp, 12 predicted proteins | sample M_140205_XF_Meta_FD_87030 | JGI IMG/M metagenome (GOLD analysis project Ga0114970, IMG submission 87030) | Freshwater microbial communities from Lake Montjoie, Canada to study carbon cycling - M_140205_XF_MetaG | ecosystem: Environmental > Aquatic > Freshwater > Lake | place: Lake Montjoie... | reverse complement strand
GATCCAACCAAAAATTTTACGTGCCTCCGCTACGTTGAATTCGTCACCGGCCAAACTCCAGATAATGAGCGGGAGGAGGAAGTTCAGTTGATCACCAAGTAGCACCACAGCAGTAGTGGCAGCTGTTTCTACAACGGAAGACAACACGAGGGCTATAGCAAGCGCATAAATGACTCCGTAACCCGCAGTGATGGAACGAAGCAATGGCAGTCGAGCGCTCTGGTCAATGAAGCGAAACTGAAGTGCTGCAACAGCTATGAGTCCAAGCCCACCAAGAGGAAAGACAATAGAGAGCGACTTAGGCCCCGCAACGGTAAGAAGGTGGCTCGTTGCAACAATTTCTGTGAGCATTCCCGAGAGAGCAACTAAGGCAAGCGATAACGCAATTGGCCATGCTCGACGCTTGAGGGAAACACTTGTCATCTCGCCCCGCAATTCACCGCGGGCACGCTTTTCTACATTCTCAACAACAGGAACAGCGCCGTCACGTTTGGGCAAAAATGCCCATGGATCATCCCCAGGGGTGTCGTTGTCTGACATGTTACTGAGTGACTCGTTGTGCAATCTCGCGAAGACCTTTCGACCATGGATGGTCTGGGCTAGTCAACGAGAAAAGACCGGCCGAAGCGTTTTGAACAACTTCTTCTGCAAGTGGCAATAATGCTGCAGTTTCTGATGCATAGGCTTCAGTCATCTGTGCCCTGAGGTCTTCCATATCAACACCCTTTGGCACTTTGTTCACCACTAAGTACAAAGCGGGTACCCCAAGCTTGCGAGCAACGTCAACCGTTACCGCGGTTCCTTGGAAGTCTTGACGGTCCGGACGCAAAATGAGCAACAAAATGTCACTCACCGTCACCGACAGCAAGGTTTCTTCGTTCAGACCTGGGTGGGTGTCAATGAGCAAATAATCGAGTTGAAGATCTTTTGCCAAGTCGCGGAATCCGTCATTAAGAGTTCCGACGTCGTAACCCTCTCGCAAAACTCGAGCGATGTCACTTGATTTCATGCTGGACGGAATGAGAAACAGCGCTCCGCCAGGAGCCACGGTGGTGTGCTGTGCAACAACGCTGGTGACATCGTGAGCAGCGTCTTTAATTGCAATCTTGCCCCACAAATAGTCGTTCAACGTGTTTTCTAGGTCGTCTGAGAAACCGAACAAAACATGGATACCAGGGCTTTGAATGTCGGTGTCAATAACACCTACTCGCGCACCACCCGCAGCAAGTTGAGCCGAGAGGTTTGAAGTGGTGTTGCTTTTGCCGGTTCCTCCACGAAAGGAGTGAATGGAAATTACTGTGGTCATGTCAAGTCCTCAAGGTTTTCTAGTGGGAGAAGTATCCGATGTGTCAAGTGTAATCAAGACGACGGGCTAAAGGGAATCCATCACACTTCCAAGGTCGAATTGACTCTTGCGACGTGACCCAAAAACCATACTTACTTTCCCATTTTCGTCACGCTTAAGACGCTTGCCAGACACCATGAGTTCAACTAATTCTGTGCCGCCAGGACCAATTTTCTCGGCCAACTCCGTGTCGCTTGCACTGCCAACTCGAGCGAGCCAAGCAATGGCCGCCGCCAGTGTCGGCTCTTCGTCCATCAGGTCCAACAAACTTGGAAGCATGGCCGATCGAGGAACAAGAACGAGTTGCCCTGATGTCACCATCTTGGCGTCCATGTCAACCGTTCCCGACACCAATTCAGCGAAGCCTCCCAAAGCAGAACCTGGACCAAGAATAAATGCCGATGAATCGTCGGAGATTTCCAAACGACCCGAAGCAATAAGAATGAACACATCCATTGGCTCGCCACGTCGACATACCTGTGTTCCTAACTCTGCTTCCATAATGCGACTACGTCGAGCAAGGTCGTTCAACATTGCTTCGTCCTTCGGCACCAAGTGTTGGTTTGCTTTCAGCAAACGCAGAATTGCTTCTGTGTCTCCGGCAATTACACGACTATGCGCATCAAACAGTGTTCTCCACGGGCCAGAGTCATCACCAAGTTCATTTGGCGAACCGGCAGCCACAATTTCACCGGCTTCCACAACCACGAGTAAATCGCTATCGGTAGCCAGTTCAAGTTGATGACAGACAGCCATGACCGTGATTTCCAAATCACGCGTAATTCGCCTCAGGGTTCTCCAAACAGCTGCTGCCGTTTCTGGGTCTAGAGCAGAGGTTGCCTCATCGAGAATCAGGAGTCGTGGTTGGCGCACAAGTGCTCGCGCCAAAGCAAGGCGTTGCCGCTGACCACCGCTGATTGTTCTACCCGAACTGTCAATAACGGTTGCGTATCCTTCTGGCAAAGCGTTAATAGTGTCATGCAATTCTGCATAACGAGCCGCTTTTTCCACTTCATCGTCGGTGGCATCAACTTTGCCAACGCGAATGTTCTCAGACACCGATGCGTTAAATAACAACGAATCTTGGAAAACCACCGATGTACGCACCGGTGCCCCCAATTTGGTCACAGGCTTTCCGGAAATTGAGACCGTTCCGGTGGTGGGAATAATTCGTCCAGTAGCCAAACCCACGACCGTCGATTTACCTGAGCCTGATGGGCCTACAACTGTTGCCCACGTGCCTGCTGGTATTTCCAGGTTCACATCTTTCAATACAGTCTTATTTCCCGCCATCACCACCGTGACGTCTTGAATGGAAATATTTGCAGGAACGAACATATCCATCTCTGCCAGTTCTTCTGCAGAAGCAATACCGGCAGTATCAATTTCACTGATTTCCGCTATGCGAAGGAGGCTTAGCCCGGCTCGTTGATAGTCAGGAATTGCAGGCGACAGCAAAATGATGCTTTCAATTGCACCAGTAATGTAGATAACGCATGCTGCAACTTGCGCAACTGATGTTCCGCCGTCTTGAGCGGAAATAGCTGCAACTACAAGGATGACAAGCAACGCACCATGAGCCACCACGACGCCGATGAAATTGTTCGTCCACCCAACCAGAGTTCGCATTCGGCTCGCACGCCGTGTGAGCAAGCTGAAATTTTTAAAGCGATCAGCGTCCCAAGATGAGACTTTATACGAATCGATAATTGCAGAGTTGCGTAATGTTTCATCGACTTTGGTGACGAGGTTGTCAACAGAACCCTGACGTTGCTCGTTTGATCTATCCACAACTTTTGATGTGAAACGCAAAGATAAAAAGTATGCAATTAACGCGGCAATGATGCAATAGCCCAAAAGCGGCTTAATAAGAAGAAGAACAATCGTCACCATAATGAGTCGCCCGATGTCTGTGAACCCTGAAACGATAAACCCGATCATCGCTGACTCAACCACATCGAGGTCAGACGTTAAACGCGTATTGACATCTCCACTATTACGAACCTCTAACGGCCTTGAATGAACCGCCGCAATACACTTTTCGCGAAGAAAGTGACAATAATGAGAAACAGCCTGAGCAGCGCTGTAACCCACTAACCATTCAGCCAAAAGTGACGCCCCAATAATGAGGAGCCACCAATAAACGTTCGACCACAATTCGCTACGTTGCCCGCCAGGAATAGCCAACTCAATGATTTTTCCTATGATGAGCGGAGTCACAAGATGACCCAGCAAGAACAAAACATTTCCCAGTAAGCCCAAGAGACATGCCCCTGGGCTCAACTTCAATACTTTCCAAAATGCTACAAAGAAGGTGCGGGTCGAATTCACAACTCAAAGTTAGCGCACGGGTCGCTTTAGCTCTCAGAAGGAACAGCCCAGCTCAATGCGGGGAGAGAACAATATTTAGAGGCGACGTTGGGAATCGAACCCAAGTACAGGGCTTTGCAGGCCCTTGCCTAAACCACTCGGCCACGTCGCCATCGCTACTGCAAGCAGTTGCGAAAGCAGAACCCTATCGGCGCTTGCCGCGTAAACCCATGTCTTTCAGCACTTGCCCAGCACCGTATTTCCAGCCCCTGCGGGCTCTGGCGAGTCGGGATATTTGCCGCATGCGAAAGGTCATATCGCGGGCATATTCAATGGCGCGCGTTTCGCGAGCAGTTGCCACGAGCGTTGGAGGCGTGTCGGGAAAGACTTCATTCTCAAAGCCAAAGTGATGGAAATCATCTGAATAGATCTCTTCAACAAGAAGGGCTGTCTCAGTGTCCATTACATCGCGATACTTGATACCAAGACCTTCATTAAGTCGTTTAGCAACAATGTGTTTACCAGAGCGCTGGCTGAGTTCTGCGGCAAAGGAATCCATTGCCCCGGGTGCATCGACACGAAAGAGATGAGTGAATCGCATATGGTCGGGGCGCAATGCTCCAATTTGGCCAGTGAAGTGATCGTCAATATAAAAGAGTTCGGAACGGCTGTGTAGTGCGCGCACGAACTTGCGAAATGTTGCAGCAATATCAATTGCGCCGTCTACTCGCTCGTCACCGCAAACTTGCCACACTTCTTCAGACAACATGCTGGGGGCGCGCATAAGAATACGGTTTTCAAATGTGGAATACAGTCGCGCATACGGAGAACGCAGTGCACCTACTCGCCACCACTCTGGAGATTCCCACATGATGTTTTGTTCTGCTTCTGGCATGTAGCGAAAAAGATCGAGGCCGCTTACTTCAATTTCATGAATGGTTTGCGAAAGAGAAATGTTGGGGCTGTGCAGCCAGCGCGCATTGTCGACGTTGTACGAGCCATTGGCTTCGGCAAGCATCATTTTGATGGAGCTACACGCCACTTTGGTGGTGGGCACATACATGACCTTCAGCGATGGCGAGACCAAGGTATGGCCAACGAAGAGAGCTCGCTCTGTGAAAACGTATGGTTTTTTTGAAAACATCTTGCAGTTAACTCCACAGGTGCTTCATGCCAGAGAGGAGTTCCTCTGCGCATGTTTCAACACTGCGTTGTGACGTTAGCAAGGTCATCTCGGGTGAACGTGGAGCCTCATATGGGGCATCTACCCCGGTGAGGCCAGTGAGTTCTCCCTTGGCTGCTTTGGCGTACAAGCCTTTGGTATCGCGCTCAGCGCACTCTTCTACCGAGGTTGCAATGAATACCTCGGCGAAACCAAGGTCTGCCGATTCGTGGCGTTGGCGGACTGCTTGTCGACCCTCAATAAATGGGCTGATGATGGGGACGAAAACAACGAACCCGGCATCGGCAAGAAGGAGTGCGACCTCCCCTACGCGACGCACATTTTCTGCGCGGTCTGTGTCGCTAAAACTAAGGTCGACATTGAGACCATGACGCAAGTTGTCGCCATCGAGCACATAGACAGGAACACCGTTCGCGAAAAGCTGATGCGCGGCGGCATTTGCGATGGTGCTCTTGCCAGCGCCCGAAAGCCCAGTGAGCCACAAAGTGCAACCACGACTGTTTTGCTTTCCCCAGCGATCTTTGCGAGTGATGGCATGTTCGTGCCAACGAATATCGCCCGTGGGCTGTGGTGTGTTTTCTGTGGTCACTCGCGAGGCGGCAACAACATGCCGGCCGCTGCGGTTGCACCTGTTGATTCGTCGACCAAAATGAACGAGCCCGTTACGCGGTTGTGGTCGTAGTCGTCACGCAACAGTGGTTCTGCTGTGTGAATAACGACGCGTGCAATGTCGTTCATAGCAAGAGGCCCTGTTGGCTCTTTGCGATGAAGTTCAGAGATATCGAGCACATAGCGCACTTCGCTCACTTTGGCGCGTGTGGAACGCGTGGTGTGCTTGAGCGTATACAACTTGTTGGTTTGCAGTTGCGCATTTGAGTCAAGCCAACACAACATTGCCTCATGGTCTTGAACAACACGCGGGCGGTTGTGTGGCCGGCAAATCATGTCGCCACGCGTGACCGACAAATCATCGGCTAACAAAATAGTCACTGCTGCACCTGGCACCGCTTCGGTGATAGGCCCATCTGCAGAGTCGATGCCCGTGATGGTGCTGGAGAGCCCACTAGGCAACACAACAATTTCATCGCCTACGCGCAAAACCCCACCAGCAACTGTGCCGGCGTATCCGCGGTAGTCGTGATGTTCTGTGGTGCGAGGACGAATGACGTACTGCACAGGAAAGCGCACATCGATGCGATTGTCATCGCTTGCGGTGTACACATTTTCAAGATGATGCAAAAGCGTTGGGCCTTCAAACCAGCCGAGGTCTGGAGTGCGATCAACAACGTTGTCGCCTTTCAATGCGCTAATAGGCAAGAAGGTGACGTCGTGCAAGTTGAGGCGCGCGGCAAAGTTTTCGAAGTCTTCGCGAATTTCTTTGAAACGCTCTTCGCTGTAGTCAACAAGGTCCATCTTGTTCACACACACCACGAGGTGCGGAACACCTAGTAACGAAGTGAGAATGCTGTGACGGCGGGTTTGTTCTACTACCCCATGGCGAGCATCGATGAGAATAATTGCGAGGTCTGCTGTTGATGCACCCGTCACCATGTTGCGCGTGTATTGCACGTGGCCTGGGCAGTCCATGATGACGAATGAACGAGCAGGTGTTGCAAAATAGCGATGTGCAACGTCGATGGTGATGCCTTGTTCACGCTCGGCACGCAAACCGTCGGTGAGTAGCGACAAGTCGACATACTCATCGCCACGACGCTTGCTCACTGCTTCAACGTGCTCTAGTTGGTCTTCAAAAATGCTCTTTGAGTCGTACAACAAACGACCAATGAGGGTCGACTTTCCGTCGTCGACAGAACCAATAGTGGCGAAACGTAACTGACGCATCAGAAGTACCCCTGTCGTTTGCGATCTTCCATACCAGCTTCAGAAATTTTGTCGTCAGCACGCGTTGCACCACGTTCGGTCACTCGAGCGATAGATGTTTCGGCAACTACATCGGCAATGCTTACTGCTGACGATTCAACTGCAGCCGTGCATGTGGCGTCACCAACTGTGCGGAAACGTACTTGCTCTTCAAACACTTCTTCGCCGGCTTCTGCATGAAGAAACTCAGTTTCCGCCATGAGCATGCCGTCACGACGAAACACAGGGCGTCGATGCGCAAAATACAAACTTGGCAATTCAATGTTGTGCATTTGGATGTAGCTCCACACATCGAGCTCGGTCCAGTTGCTAATAGGAAACACTCGGAAGTGCTCGCCGGGGCGCAGTGACGTGTTGTAGATGTTCCACAGTTCTGGGCGCTGGTTCTTAGGGTCCCATTGGCCAAAGGTGTCGCGGTGCGAGAACACGCGCTCTTTCGCACGAGCACGCTCTTCGTCACGGCGGCCACCACCAAGGACGGCATCGAACTTGTTTTCAGCAATGGCATCAAGCAGGGCAACTGTTTGCAGAGGGTTACGTGAAGGTGCATCCGCAACCTTTCCGGCGTCGATGGCATCTTGTACCGAGGCAACCGTGAGGTCGAGGCCAAAGCCAGCTAGGCAACGGTCGCGAAATTCGATGACCTCAGGAAAGTTATGGCCGGTGTCTACGTGCATGATGGCAAAGGGCAATTTGGCAGGAGCAAAGGCCCGTACAGCTACATGCAGCATGACTACAGAGTCTTTACCCCCAGAAAACAAGATGACGGGGCGCTCGAAGGACGCCGCTACCTCACGAATAATGGTGATGGCCTCGTCTTCGAGACCGGTGATTCCTGGACGCATTTTTAAATCCTACCAATTCAGTCGGGTTTCCACCGACTTCCCGTATGAGGCGCCCACGACAGCAGTACGCTTCTCTCGTGGCTGAAAAGAACCGCGATACAACAGCAATAACAACGGGCCGTAATGGTGCCCGCTCTTTGGCTAGCGACATTTCTACTTCAACCACCTGGTCCAGCTCTGGGCTCGATGAAACCCACCAAGAAGCAGTGGCGGGTCGCAACTCGAAGCTTTACAGCCGCTATACCAACCCCACCGTGCGACAATTTGAAACCGCCATAGCCGAACTTGAGGGTGCGGAAGACGCCTTGGCCTTTGGTTCTGGCATGGGAGCACTTGCAAGTGTGGTTTATGCCTTGTGCTCGCCTGGCGACCACATTGTTGCTCAGCAGCAGCTGTACGGCGGCACCATTGCATTTCTGAATGGGCCCGTGCGACGCATGGGCATCAACGTCACTTTTGTCGATGCCACCGTGCCTGGCGCATTCACTGCTGCAGCAAAAACTCCACGCACCATGTTGGTCATTGCTGAAACACCTGCAAACCCTTCGTTAGCGTTATCCGATCTTGCCGAACTTGGGGCTATTGCTGTTCCCTTCACCATGGTCGACTCCACATTTGCCACGCCAATGAGCCAGCAACCGCTGTCGCACGGAGTAAACCTTTCTTTGCATTCGGCTACCAAGGGAATTGGCGGCCACAACGACGCACTTCTTGGAGTAGTCGCGGGCGAAAAAGATCTTATTGATGCCATTTGGGCATATTCAGTTCTGCACGGCGCATCTGCTTCGCCTTACGACGCTCACAACGCGCTGCGCGGTATTCGCACGCTTCCTGTGCGTCATGAACGCCAATGCGCAACAGCAATGGAGTTAGCAACGTGGTGTGAGTCGAGTGGCAATTGCTCAACGGTGTACTACCCCGGATTACCTAGCCACCCGCAACACCAACTTGCAGCACGCCAAATGACTTCGTTTGGCTCGGTGTTTGCTATTGAAATTCCGGGGGCCATTGAAGCATGCCGTGCCTTTATTACGGCACTGCAATTGGTACGCCCAGCAACATCTTTAGGCGGCCCTGAAACTCTTATTTGCCACCCAGCAACAAGCACACATTTTGGACTCGATGAAGAGTCACTTTCTGGAGCGCTTGCTGGTGATGGCCTCATGCGCATTTCAATTGGTCTTGAACATGTCGACGACCTGCGCAATGACCTTGCTGCAGCCTTTGCTGCATCTCACTCTTAGATCTTTTTAGGCGGCCGCGGAATAAAGGCACTTGTGCGTGCTACGTAGTCGTTGTATCCCTCTTTGCGCTTTTTCAAACTCTTTTCCAAAAGCGTTACGCCTGAAACACGACGCAAGAGAATACTCATTGCCACTGCACCAAGAATTCCGACAACGCCTATTTCAGCTTCGGCTGCAATGAGTGCGAGACCCCACCACACGCACGCATCACCAAAGTAGTTGGGGTGTCGCGTGTATTTCCACAGTCCTGACTGCATTACTTTTCCAGCGTTTGCCGTATTTGATTTAAACCGTGCAAGTTGAACGTCGCCCACTGTTTCAAAGAAGAGACCGATTGCAAAAAATACAATACCTACGATGCCGAACACGCCAATGCTCGGGTTCATTGATACTTGGCCCAGCTGCACTGGCAACGACACCAGCCACATGAGCACACCTTGCAGAATAAAAACGGTAAACAAACTCACAATGGAAAATTTTGAACCGTAATGCTTGCGCATTGCCTTGTAGCGAAAATCTTCACCGTGCCCGATGTTGCGCCATGCCAAGTACGACGCCAAGCGCAAACCCCATGCCGTGGTGAGCAGTGTCAGCAACCATCCGCGTGCTGCATTGCCGTCGGCAACGCTGTGAGTGACCCACGCAACGACAACGAAACCAAGACCCCAAACAATGTCGACAATGGAAGCGTTTTTTAGCGCAAGACTAAGGAGCCACATAGAGAACATGAGAACCGCTATTGCAATGGCGCTCGCTAAGAGAATGTCTGCACTTCCACTCATCACTTCATGCCCTTCAAAATTTCGTTTTGCTTTTTCACTTCTGTGTCTAACATCAACCACTGCTGGTCGAGCCATGCAGCCATGTTTTCAATAGGAATATCTGTGCGCGCAATGCGCCTGAACCACATCACACACCGAACGTTTCCTTGTTCGAGGTGACGCAGCATGCCGCCAAAGGTGTCGAGCCCATCGAAACCCACATGACCAGCAATAACCACATCACACTGTGGGGCGCCTTGCATAAGCGCAATGGCTCCGGCAGGTTTTGGTGGCAACAACATTGTAAGCGGCTCCAATAACTGAGCTCGCTCGGGGCTGCGTTCTTTGATCTTCTCCAGCACTCGTTGTCGCTTCGCCGCGTTTGCTCGCGTACCTTCAGGAAAAATGACTGCCACATCGCTGTGACCCAAGTCGTGCGACAGTTCTGCAACACCTGCTAGCTCTCCTTGAACGTTGTCCGAGGAACGATTGAGGAAATAATTGGGCAATCTGTGCCCCACAATGTCGAGGCAAGGGTCGAGCATCAACTCACGCTTCAGTACATAACGCGGATGCAAACCCGCCACATTGCCCATTGCCCACGCCGATACCAGCGAGTCGGCAAGGCTTGCGTGTCGCGACAACACCACCAGTGGCCCAGGTACTAGCACCACTGGGTTTTGCACATCAATACGTAACCCAACCGTGCCACGCAAGGCGAGAATGAGCCCACCTGCCCACCACCGCTGCAACTTGTAGTGCAGCAAGGAATTTCGTTTCTGACCTGCGACCCAAAAGGCGATACTCGCCACTACTCCTGCAACTTCGAGCCAGGTCCAGCACAAGAGGAACGCAATAAGGCGAACAATGGGGAATCGCCATTTGCGGCGCAACACGTCGAGCAAGATGGTGATTGGAATCCATATAAAGAAAGAGCCCAACAAGAAGTTGGCCAAAATGAAAACGCCAAGAACGGCGATGGGTCGTCTGACATATGGCTTTTCGATAACGCCATAGTACTTCCCGCATCAAATGTTGACTATTTTGGTCAACTATAGGCAGACTGTAGAGGTGACCTCATCGGCAACCATCTGCGCTGTTCGGCGCCTCACCGGAACACTCGGTGCGGAAATTTCGGGCGTTGACCTTACGCAGCCACTTACAAGCCAAGACAGTGCCGCTATTCGCGAAGCCCTTGTTCGCTATCGCGTTGTCTTTTTCCGCGACCAACACTTAACTCCTACTCAGCAAGTTGCATTTGCTCGCAACTTTGGCGAACTCACGCCGGCTCACCCGCTACTTGGTGGCCTCGACGAAAATCATCCCGAGGTACTTGTGCTCGACTCCACTGACTACAAGCTTGGTGTGGGCGATGTGCGCAACACCGGTGAAAAGAAAACAACGAGTTACAACAACAGATGGCATACCGATGTCACTTTTTCCGCAACTCCGCCTACAGCATCAATTTTGGCAGCAAAAGTAATTCCTTCATTTGGCGGCGACACCTTGTGGTGCGACCTCGTCAACGCATATGAAACTCTCGCTGCTCCGCTGCAACACTTGGTCGACGGTTTAGTTGCCGTACACGATGCAAGTGGAACCTTTTCTCGCTTCCGCGATGAAGACAAAAGCGGAGAAAACAAGCAAAAGTTGCAAAAAATGAACCCTGTGCGCCACCCAGTTGTACGTGTGCACCCAGAAACTGGCGAACGTGGGCTCTTCGTGAACCCCACGTTCACCGCATATATTGAAAACTTCTCTCCTGAAGAAAGCCAAGCAATACTTGGTCTACTTTATGAACACAGCATTCAGCCAGAACGCGTTGTGCGTTGGACATGGCGCGAAGGCGACGTTGCAATGTGGGACAACCGCTCTACTGCTCATTACGCCGCAGCCGACTACACCGAACCACGGTTGATGCATCGCATTACTGTGCGCGGCGAACAACCATTCGGAACCTTCGGCACTATTGAACCAAACGTAGCGAGCAACGCATGAACCCGTACGCTGCACAGTTCCCCGTCAATTTGAACATTGAAGGTAAGCCCGTTCTTATAGTGGGTGGCGGGCGCATTGCTTATCGCAAGGCCGAGCAACTGCTGGTATGCAATCCCCTTCTCACCGTTATTTCACCAGAGATCGACGAACGGTTTCATGCCACCGGTGCAACTCTCATTCAACGCGAATACGCAGCACTCGATGTGAAGGGCTTTTCACTCGTTGTTACTGCTACTGCAAACAATGTTGTTGACCAACAGATTTTTGACGAGTGTGAATCGCTTGGCATTTGGGTCAACTCTGCCGACGACCCCGACCGCTGCACCTTTACCCTGCCTGCCAGCATGCGTCGTGGTCGACTTCTCATTACCTCGTCTACTGCTGGCGCGAGCCCTGCCATGTCTTCATGGGTGCGTTCCACTTTGGAAAATACCATTGGCCCCGAGTTTGCAGAAGCAGTAGAAATATTGGCTGCAAAGCGTGCAGAGTTTCATGCCGAAGGCGTGAGCACTGAAGATGTCAATTGGGCACCTCTCATTGCCGCTGCCCTAGAACAATCGCGCAGCGCAACACAAGCGGTAGCACCATGACCGTGTACCTAGTGGGCGCAGGCCCCGGAGATCCCGAGCTCATCACCGTTAAAGCTGCACGTCTCATTGCGTTGGCCGACGTAATTGTTCACGACCGCTTAGCTGACAACAGCATCATTCAACTTGCTTCACCAGGTGTTGACCTTATTGACGTAGGCAAGAAGCCCGGTGCTCCTACTCCACAAGAAACCATTAATGCATTGCTCGTTCACCTCGGTGCTCAAGGCCTCAATGTGGTGCGACTCAAAGGTGGCGACCCTTTCGTTTTTGGTCGTGGCGGCGAAGAGGCGGAAGCTCTCATTGCTGCAGGCATTGCATTTGAAGTTGTACCTGGCATTACTTCTGCCGTTGGTGTTCCCGCCTATGCCGGAATCCCCGTTACACATAGAGGCTTGTCGGCTTCGTTCACTGTTGTTACCGGCCACCGTGAAAAAGGTGGTTCGTCGGGCGTGAACTGGGAAGCGCTAGCTGCAGTTGGTGGAACCATTGTGGTGCTCATGGGTGTTGCCGAACGCGGTGCTATTGCCGAGCGACTCATTGCCGGCGGGCTGAGTTACAACACACCAGTTGCCGCAACTCGCTGGGGTACACGCGCAGCGCAAGAAACAGTACGCACAACTTTGGGTGAACTTGGCACTACCCCACTTGAAGCACCGTGCACAATTGTGATTGGCGCTGTAGCAGCACTCAATTTTTCGTGGCGTTCTGAAACACACGCTCCTGAATTGATTTAGTTCAACTCTTAGAGCGAGCCGCCAGCCCACCAACGCTCGAAAGCGGGAAGTGCTGCACGCGTTACTGGTTCCAACAAGAAACCCGTTGGGGAACGAACATAGCTAAATGAGCCGTAACCCTCTTCAGGAGACACTTGCGCAATTTCCAAACTCCAGCCCTCTTTCATGAGGCGCTCGGTGGTCTCTTTCACATCGTCTACCCAAATACCCATGTGGTGCACTCCAGGAGCATCAGAGCCATCCCAGATGGT
>Ga0114970_10002745_pt1 | contig 13150 bp, 12 predicted proteins | sample M_140205_XF_Meta_FD_87030 | JGI IMG/M metagenome (GOLD analysis project Ga0114970, IMG submission 87030) | Freshwater microbial communities from Lake Montjoie, Canada to study carbon cycling - M_140205_XF_MetaG | ecosystem: Environmental > Aquatic > Freshwater > Lake | place: Lake Montjoie... | reverse complement strand
GACCCCGCGCTCGCCGGCCAACGCTCCGAAGTCGGTGCCATTCTCGAGAGCGCCGACGTAGCCGGCGAAGGCCGCGCGATCGGTGATCGTGGTGCGCCACGCCGGCAGGGCGGCCAGCTCCGACAATGCGGAGAACGCGAGCGTGAGGCCGACCGTGAGCGCACTCGAACTCGAGACCCCGGCGGCCGGTGGCAGATTGCTCGCCAAGGCGATGTCGGCCCCGTGTACGGCGCCGCCGAAGTTCGCGATGAGGCGCCGCAGAACGGTGCGCGGATACACCGCCCACGGCAACGCACTGCGGGTCGGCGCATCGAAGGCAATCGACACCGTCTCCCGCCGCCGCGCATCGCGCAGGACGGCCACCCGGTCGTCGCGCCGGCGGGCCACCAGCACGACGCCGCGCTCCACCGTGCACAACAGCGACCGCCCCCCCGCATAGTCCACGTGCTTCCCGAGGACTTCAATGCGTCCTGGCACGATCCACACGCGACGGCCGTCCGACGGCACATGGGCGTCGTCGAGCGCCTGATGCGCATCGCGCAGCAGCGCGCGGTAGGCGGTCGCCACCAGCTGCGAAAAGCCGATGCTGTCGAACCGTCGACGCACGAAGAGTTCGTCGAGCGGCGGAAAGGCGTCGATCGTCACGGGTGAGGATCGACTGACGACAGCTGTGCAACGACACTGGCAATGTCCGTGCGACGCGAGAGATCGAGCACCGGTGCGCGCAGTCGCACCGCGCGCACCGGCACTCCTTCCCGAAGGGCGAGCCCCACCGCCTCCGGCAACTCGAACTCACCACGCAACGACATGGGCACGCGACGGCAGGCATCCACGATGGCCGGCGTGACCGCCCAGAGGTTCATGCCGACCCACTGGGCCGAAGCGCTCGTGAGATCGAAGGCGTCCCCCGGCTTTTCGATGATGCCGTGCAACAGGCCGTCATCGCTGACATCGAGCACCGCGAAGGCGCGCACACGCTCGGCGTCGATGTTGCCGTCGCGCACGAGGGCGTCGCGATCGAATGCTACCACGCCGGCACTGTCGTGCGCCGCGAGGTCGCGGAAGGCATTGACCGGGTAATAATTGTCGGCATTCAACACGAGGAACGGTGCCGCACCGAGCGCGTCGGCGGCCACCGTGACGGCGTTGGCCGTGCCGATCGGCGCCGGCTGCACGGCGAAGTGCAGGTGCACACGACGGGGCGGTGCTTCGACCGTGAAGTAGTGTCGCACGGCGTCATGTCCCGGGCCGATCACGAGTAGCACGTCGGTGATGCCCGCGTCGGCCAACGCCGAGAGGACATAGTCGAGAAAGGGACGCTTGATTGGAATCATCCCTTTCACACCGGCGTCGGCGGCCGCCACCTGCGCGGCCTCGAGGGTTGCCGTGTCGTCCATGCGACGCATCCGACTCCCGAGGCCTCCCGCCATGATGACGGCCGAACGGATCATGTCGTGCTGGGTCCCTGAGGTGCCGTGGACGTCTGCCACGCACCACGAGTGAAGTCAGGAAACTTGACCGGCGCGCTCCCCTTCTTGATCGACTGCTCACACAACGCGTACGGCACGCTCCACGCCGCGGCATCGTACACGTCGAAATCCGGCGCGAGCCCCTCGCGCATACACTGCACGAGACGGTACGCCATGATGAAGTCCATCCCGCCGTGCCCGCCGTTCTTCCGCGCCATATCGCCCACGGCCGTCCAGAGCGGATGCTCGTACTTGCCCTTGAACTCGGCCAGCGGCGTCCACTTCTCACCGCCCGCGGCGCCGTCGATGTACAGGCGAGCAGGATAATCGTTGAAGATGGCCTTCGACCCCTGCAGGTTGTTCAATCGCGAGTACGGGCGCGGATTCACGACGTCGTGCTGCAGCAGGATCGTGCGTCCCTTCGCCGTCTTGATGAGCGACGTGTTCATGTCGCCGGCCTTATAGCGCTCCTGCCATTTCGCGCTGTCCTTCGGCTCCGTCTTCTCACGCCATTCGGTGAGGCCAGCCTCGGGCGACGACATCGACACGACGTATTCAAACTTGTCGCCGCGATGAATACCGAGGTACTGCGCCACGGGTCCGAGCCCATGCGTGGGATAGAAGTTCGTGTCGCGTTCCGTGTGCGGAAGACGACGCCAGAGTCCTTCGTCCTTATTTTCGAACAGGATCTCGCGGAGATCGTGCAGGTATGCCGCCTCAGCGTGCAACAGCGTGCCGAACACCCCTTCGCGCACCATGCGCAGCACCGTGAGCTCATTGTTGCCGTAGCAGCAGTTCTCCATCAGCAGACAGTGCCGCTTCATCTTCTCGGAGGTGTCCACCAACTCCCAGCACTGATCGACCGACAGCGCACTCGGCACTTCGCTCCCGGCGTGCTTCCCCGCGCGCATCGCGGCGAGCGCCACGGGTGTGTGCCATGGCCACGGAGTCGCCGTGTACACGAAATCGATGTCGTCGCGCTGCACGAGCCGTTCGAAATCGCGTTCGCCATTGGTGTACAGCGCGGGGGCCTTGCGGCCCGCTTTCACCACTTGGTTGGCGGCGCGCTGCGCCTTCTCCGGCACGATATCGGCAAGCGCTGTGATTTCCACGCCGTCGATGGCGAGCAGTTCGCTCAGCACCGAACTGCCGCGCAGCCCCGTGCCCACGATCGCGATACGGACCGTGGCGTGCTTCTCGAACGGGACGCCCAGCATGCTGCCGTTGCCCGCCTGCCGCGGCGGCGTGAGGTCGACGCGCCAGTCATCGGTGCTGGCCAACAAGCGCGCCGGCGCGCCGGTGACCGCCGCCGCCGCGAGCGCGGCGGCCGCCCCGCTCAACAGGTCACGACGGGAGACGCTACGCGATTCGCCCTGACGGAGATCGTTCGAGTCGTCGTTCACGCGTCCATCCGGATGACGGAGTCGTCGCCGAGGTTCATGCTCCCGTTCACACCGTGCACGACCACGCGATCCCCGAGGAAGGCATCGTGCAACTGCGCGTGCTCGATGGTCGTGTGCACGCCGATCACGGCGTTGGTCACGGTCGAATGGCGCACCGTGCTGCCCGCGCCGAGGGACACGTTCGGGCCCACGGTCGCATGCTCGATGGTGCAGCCGTCTTCGATGTACACCGGCTCCACGATCGTGGCGCCTTCGCCCAGCGTGTCCGGGCGACGGGCCCGTCCCTTCTCGAGCATCGTACGATTGGTGTCGAGGAGCGTCTCGAGCTGACCGGCGTCATACCACCCGTCGACATCCACGACTTTGATCTTGGCGCCGTGATCGATCATGTACTGGAAGGCATCCGTGAGATACCACTCACCCTTGTTCGGCGCGGTGGTGAGCACGTGGTCGATGCCCTCGAACAGCAGCTTCCAGTTCTTGATGTAATACAGGCCGATGTTCGCCCGTTTGGAGATCGGCTCTTTCGGCTTTTCCACGATCTTCGTCATGTGACCATGCTCGTCGGTGACCACCACGCCGAAGCGCTGGTAGTCCTCGACTTCCTTGGTCCAGATGATGCCGTCGTCGTCGCTGTCCTTGAGGATGGTCAGATCGGCATCGAAGATCGTATCGACGAAAATGATCAGCACCGGCTGATCGACGAACGACTTCGCCAGGGCCACCGCGCCGGCGGTGCCGTCCTGCACCGCCTGCTCGATGAACACACTCGGAATGTCATACGTCGTGCGGGCGTACGCTTCGACTTTGTCCTTGAGGTGGCCGGTGATGTAGACCACCTGCTCCACGTTGCCGAGCCTGAGCACGTCGTCCATGACGTAGCTCATGACCGGGCGGCCGGCGACCTTCAGCATCGGCTTCGGCGTCACGTGCGTGTGCGGACGAAGGCGCGTGCCTTTGCCGGCGAGAGGGATGATGACCTTCATAGCGAATTGGGTCCCGAGTGGCGGGGTGAATCGGGCGCTCCTACAGATCGACGCAAGATGCAGAACGGCGCCGTCCTCGGGGAGGGGCGGCGCCGTACGAAGTGCTGCGGAGTCCGGGCAGGATCGGGCCCGCGTGGAGCGGCCGGCGCCTCAGGGGGCGCTGGTCCCCTCGCGACCGTACCGATCCTTGATCCGGACGACATCATCCAACTCCGGCGTGCTGGCTTCCAGGACGTCACAATCGGTAATGGCTTCCATGTAGTGGATCGTGCCCGGCGTGATCCGAAACGACTGACCGGCGGTCAGACGCTGGTCTTGCAGCTCGGTTTCGCCCGGCAGCTGCACCCAGTACTTCATGTCGCCCTGCAGCAGATAGACGGTTTCGTCCTTCCGCTCGTGGTACTGCACGGACAACGCCTGTCCTGCCGTGATGTGCAGGATCTTGCCCACGTACCGATCGGTGTGGGCCCAGATCGTCTCATGCCCCCACGGTTTCGGCACATGCCGGACTTCGACGCGACCACTCATGCCATGCTCCAGAATCGTAAACGAATCATGCGCCCCCTTCTTCCTTCTAACGGACGACCGGCACCCGCACGGCGTAAATGGCCGGTTGCGCCACGAGGACCCTCGCCCGGATGTGCATCGGGGGAGCGCACGACCGTGCACTCCCCCGTTCCTTCACGACACGACTGGAGCCACCTCAGACGCGTGACGCACCCATGCGACGACGCAGCAGGGCGAGCTTGCGGCGTAACGAGCCGTCCATCACCGTGTCGCCGATGCGGACCACTACACCACCGAGGATGCTCGGATCGACGGCGAGATGCGGCACGACCGTCTTGCCGACGATGGCCGACAAGCGCTTGCCGATCTCGTCGCGCTCGTCGTCGCCCGTTTCACGTGCCACGGTGACACGAGCATGCACGATGCCCGCCGAGGCGTCGAGCAGCGTGTCGTACTCGTTGGCGACGATGGGGATGAGCATCTGGCGTCGGTTTTTTACCAACTGCTGCAGGAAGCGCAGGAACAGGCGCGGCACACGATCGCCAAGCGCCTTGGTCAGCACCGCCGACTTCTGGTCGGCCGCGACGCGCGGCGACTCGAGAAAGCGAAAGAGCGTGATATCGGTTTCGATCGCGGTCGCGATCTGCCGCAACATCGAGCCCCACCCCGTCGTATCCTCGGCCCTGCGCGCGAGGGACAGCAGCGCCTCGGCGTAGTTACGGGCGACCGATTCGCCCTGCACGCCGGCCGGCATCAGCGCGTACCCTTCGCGCCGTCGAGCGACGCCAGGAAGCTCTCGACAATCTTGCGGTTGCCGGCTGAATCGAGATTCTGCTCGATCACACGCGACGCACCCGCGATGGCGAGGTCGATCGCTTCAGTGCGCAGGGCAGCGATGGCGGCTGCCTTCTCGCCCTCGATCGACCGACGCGCCTGCTCGATCATCTCTTCCTGCTGCGACTTGGTGAGCGCGAGCAGATCGGTGCGCATCTTCTCGGCCGTGGCGCGGCTGTCGGCGATGATCTGCTGCGCGTCCGTCCGCGCGGCTTCGAGGAGGGCCTTTTGCTGCGCGAGCAGCGACTCGGCCGCGGCACGATCGCGCTTGGCGCCTTCGATCGCGTCTTCGAGCGCCTTCTCCCGCGCCTCGACAGCAGCGAAGATGGGCTTGAAGGCGAACTTCGAGAGGACGACCAGCAGGAGGACGAAAATGACGAGCGTCCAAGCCATCAAGCCGACATTCGGGTCGAGCAGATTCGGCGGACCACCTTCGGCGGCTTCCGACGCAAAGGCCGGAGACGCGGTGACGGCGATCAGGGTAGCAAGCGCGCCGATACGGCGAGCGGAAAGAGCGAGCATGGAGAGGTCCACGAGAAGAAGAGAATGCGGTGGGGCGCCCGGATGGACGCCCCACGCGCGAACACGTTAGAACGTGATCTTGCCCTGGATCTGGAAGCCGATCACGACGCCGAACAGCGCGGCGCCTTCGATGAGCGCGGCCAGAATGAGCGCGGCGGTCTGGATACGACCCGCGGCTTCCGGCTGACGCGCCATGCCTTCGACGGCCGAACCACCGATGCGGCCGATGCCCATGCCGGCGCCGATCACGGCACCACCGGCAGCGATACCGGCGCCGATCATGGCGAGGCCCTTCGGATCCTGAACAACCGGCGCAGCGGCCTGGAGGAGACCCATGATTTCCATCGTAACGCTCCGAAAATAGTCGTTGAGAAATGCACTCCCGGCGGCGGTACCAGCTACCGCGCTTCCCGTCAGCGGGCCGAGGCCCAACGGGGATCACCGATCGCTCGATCGGTTACAGCTCTCATGGGCAGGGGGAGGACCTGCCCGGAGAGTGAAAACGTCTAGTGGTGTGCTTCGCGGATCTGACCGATGAACACGCACGCCAGCAGCGTGAAAATGAACGCCTGCAGGAAGCTCACGAACAGTTCGAGCATGCTGATCGCGGTCGCCATGAGCACCGGCACGCCGGCCAGCGCCCACGACTGGAACGCGAAAATGAGGCCGATGAGCGCGAGGAGCACGATGTGTCCGGCGGTCATGTTCGCGAACAAACGGATCGTAAGCGCGAACGGCTTGGAGATCTTGCCCACCATTTCAACGGGCGACATGACGAAGAACATCACGACGCGCATGACGATGGGCAGGTCCTTGTTCCAATAGAACAGCGTGTTCAGGTAGCCCAGGCCATTGGCGCGGATGCCCGCGACCTCCACGACGACGGCCGTGATGATGGCCAGCGTGGCGGTCACCGCGATGTTACCGGTGGCCGTGGAGCCGTACGGGATCATCCCGAACAGATTGCAGGTGAGGATGAAGAAGAACAGCGTGAGCGCGAAGGGTACGAAGGCCTCGCCGTGATGGCCGACATTCGGCAGCACGACTTCGTTACGCAGGTACAGCGCCATGGCTTCCATGGCCCCGGCAAAGCCTTTGGTGCGGCCCTCATGCTCGTGCTGCTTTTTCGAGGCCGACGCGGCGCTGATGAGCACCACCGCCACGATCACCGCCGCCAAGAGCATGAACACGACGTGCTTGGTGGGCGAGAGATCGACTTCCATGCTGCCGATGTGCACGGGCGCGAACTTGGGAAGGTCGACTTCCTTCGCGAGGTGCTTGTTCAGCCACGGGATTTCGAGGTGCGAGGCATCGGTAATGTGCGGCGTGATGAAATCCACCGAAGCCGCCGCCGGAGTAGCCGGAGCAGGATCGGTGGCTTCCTGCGCACTCAGCGCAACGGGCGCGAGGGCAAGGAGCACGGCACAGGACAACGAGCGGAGCATGGACTGCATCCGAATCAGGTCTTAGTGAGCGTTCAGAAAGATCGGCTCGATCACCGTCGAGACGAAGTAGAAAACAACCAGCGACATCAGCGCAGGGGTGGACGGCAACCCCAACGCCTTGGCTCCCAGGAAGGCCCAAAAAGCCACCGTAGCGAAGCGCAGCAGCACCCCCAGTCCCCACCCCGCCATCACCTGCGTGCGCGCCACCAGCATCGCGATCGCAAAGGTAAATGTCTGCACGATCACGGCGAGCCACGCACTGGCGCGCACCGCTCCGACCGACGCAGGGTCAGTCCAGACGAACCGCTGCATGATGACTGCAGCCACCATCACCAACGTGACCTGCGCAGCGGAGAAGCCGAGCAGCGCACGGAGCATTCGATTGGGCGCAACACGATCCGTGGTCATGGCTTCGGCAACGAATCGGTATCGTCCGTGACACGCGAGCCGGCCGGCTTCATCAGACGCCGATAACTCGCGTAGAAAGTTCCTCCCCCACCAACGAACAGCCCGCCCAACACGAAGAGCGGCGACGTGTCGAGCCGGCGGTCGAGCCACGTGCCGGCGTACACGAACATCAGGATCGACCCGAAGAACTGCAGTCCTAGGCCAGCGAGCGCCCACGGCGAGTGCTCTCCGGGCGGCGTCGAGCCGGGTTTTGATGTCCGCGGTTCATCAGCCATTCGTGGGTGAAGCTAGACGCTTGTGAAATTTTTCGCAAGCTATCAAAATGACCGAACCCGAACAAAAACCGACATGAGATTGCGGGCGGGTAACAGATGCGAAATGCGAAGCGGCATCGTCACTTAGCACGTCAATTGGTGCTTGACAGCCACAGCAGTCGTTGATAACATGGCAGAGTAACGAAATGTGACCGTGCGTCGTCCAAGTTATGCCGGTGCTTACGATTGGCATCGGCCTCCGCGACCCGACCATCCGACCCACGCCCTGATGCTTTCCCGCATCATCGTTCCACTGCTGGCCGCTGCCGTGCTCATGTTCGCGTGTGGTCCGCGAACGTCGAGTCCGGTGGCCAGCTCACGCCCAACGGTGGGCGCCGAGCAGGGAGTGACGTCTCACGTCATGGTGGACACGTCTCGTGGAGTGGTCCGGTTCGCGATCGAGGTCGCGAACGACTCCCGCAAGCGAGTGGAGCTCAACTTCCCCGATGGCCGGACGCACGACTTCGTCGTGTTGAACGAGGCGGGTCGGGAGGTGTGGCGTTGGAGCGCGGGACGCCTCTTCACGCAGGCCATGCAGAACCGGTTGCTCGATGCGCACGCGTCGGTCGTGTACGACGAGCGCTGGTCGCCGCCGTCGCCAGGGCATTACACACTCGTGGCGTCGCTGCGGAGTGAGAACTATCCCGTGCAGCAGCGCGTGGACTTCGCCCTGCGGTAGTCCGTGGCGGATCCGTGGCGGATCCGAGGTGGTTCACCGGCGCCGCGCGGCGTCGCTCGCGCCCATCGATCCACGCGTTACATTCTCTCCCATCTGCAACGGACGCCCGCGGGCGTCCGTACCTATTTTCAGGCTCGTCCATTTCGCATCTTACACCGATCTCGTGACTACACCGCCTGTCGAGAACGACCTCGCCCTGCTCGACCGTCTCGCTGAGGCGCGACGAGAGCTCGCCACGCAAATCGGAAAGCGCATCGTCGGCCAGACGCAGGTGGTCGACGATCTCGTGACCGCGCTGCTCGCCGGTGGACACGTGGTCCTCGTTGGTGTGCCCGGACTCGCCAAGACGCTGCTTGTGCAGACCGTCGCACAGGCGCTGGATCTCACCTTCTCGCGGGTGCAGTTCACACCCGATCTGATGCCGAGTGACATCACCGGCACCGAGTTGATGGAAGAGGAGCCCGGTACCGGCAAGCGCTCCTTCCGTTTCGCCGAAGGACCGGTGTTTGCGAACATGGTCCTGGCCGACGAAATCAATCGAGCCCCCCCGAAAACGCAGGCCGCACTGCTGCAGGCGATGCAGGAGCGCACGGTCACGGTGGCCGGTCGTACGTATGAATTACCGAAGCCGTTCTTCGTGCTCGCCACCCAGAATCCGATCGAACAGGAAGGCACGTATCCGTTGCCGGAAGCGCAACTCGACCGCTTCATGTTCGAACTCACCGTCGGTTATCCGTCGCGTGAAGAAGAAGAGCAGATCGTGATGTCGACGACGGGTGCGTCGCAGGGCGATGTGCGTCCGGTGGTCGGCGGCGAAGAGCTGCTCCGGCTGCAGCGGCTCGTGCGTCGGTTGCCGGCCCCGCCGAGTCTGGTGCAGTACGCGGTCAAGCTCGCGCGCAGTACGCGCCCGGACGATCCGAACGCGAGTGCCAAGGTGAAGAAGTACGTGAGCTGGGGCGCCGGTCCACGCGCGTCGCAGTATCTCGTGCTGGGCGCGAAAGCGCGGGCGGCGATGGATGGGCGGGCGATGCCCGATCTCGACGACGTGCGGAGTGTGGCGAAGGCCGTGCTGCGTCACCGGCTCGTGGTCAACTTTCAGGCGGAAGCCGATGGCATTCCGACCGAGTCGCTGATCGAATTCCCCTAAGCGCCGCGCCTCGGCGCGACCTGAAGTGGGACAGTACGAATGACACGTCACGGGCGGCGACTCCTCAGGAGTTGCCGCCCGTTGTGTATTTTCCGCTTGGGCCGTGGGGATACGCTGCTGGGCGGGGGTCCCCGAGGCGACATTTAGGCCCGCTGACGCTTCGCTGACGCCCTATCCGCAACATCAGGTTGTCCCGGGTGACGACGACGATTGCCCAGCCTGCTCTCTTGCCGACGAGTGTGCCCATGGCTCGCATGCGACTTCCATCAGCGGCTCGAGACGAGCTGACGTTGCCGGACATCAGCGACGACGCCGACCTTGGCGGTCTCCCCTTAGTATTTCAGACCTTGGGGGCGGCGCGCTTGGTGTTGGGGGACGATCGCATCGTACCCTCCACGGGGACGCTGTTCGCGCTGCTGGTGCGGGTGGCGTACAGCCCGGAGTACCGGCAGTCGCGCGACGCGCTGCTGACCTCGCTGTGGCCTGGCCAGTCCGTGGCGCGGCAGGGCGGCAACCTGCGTCAGGCGCTGTATAAGGCGCGGTCGATGGGGATCAACGTGTCGCTGGTGGGCGACTCCGTCTGTCTCGATCCGCGGCAGGTGGTGACCACGTTTTCGTTGTCGCAGACGACGGCCTTGTTCGATCGAGATGTGGTGCGCGGGAACGAACCCTTCGGTGTGTTTCTACCAGGCTTTGTGGCGCCGTGGCCGGATGTGCAGGACTGGATCGATACCCAGCGGGCGACGGTGCACGCCGCTGTGCGGCGGGTGCTGGTGGAACAGCTGCGCACGCGCCGGGAGCGCGCCGACTGGTCGGGGGCGGAAGCGCTGGCGCGTTGGCTGCTACAATTCGATCCGCTGCACGAAGAGGCAACGCTGACGCTGGCCGAGTGCACCATGCTGGCCGGCTCCAAGGCGGAGGCGGTGGCGATCATCGATCGGTATCTCGCCGAGATCGGCCCATCAGCCAGTGACATCCGACTGCCGGCCACGTTGCTACGCAAGCGCTTCACCGAGCCCGCGTCGAAAAAGCGTCCATCGTTCGCCCCAACGGAGCGACACTTCGTCGGGCGCACGAGCGAGCTGGCGAATCTGACGATGGCGATGCGGCGGGCCCGGTGGCACGATGGGAGCGCGGTGATGCTCCACGGCCCTTCGGGGATCGGAAAAACGCGACTGACCAGAGAACTCAGTAAAGTAGCCGTGATCGAAGGTATTCGAATCCTACAAACCGCCTGCAGGTCCAACGAGATTTCGCGCAACCTCGGAGTGCCGCTCGATCTCGTACCAGAAATGCTGCAGGAGAAGGGCGCGCTCGGCTGTTCTCCTGAATCGCTTCGAACATTAAAGATGGTTCGTCAGGGGGAGTCGCCTGATACACCACTCGACGAAGCATTTGACGAAAGTCACAATACCCCCACGGATACGAAGCCGCGGCAGCCGCGGCCGACCGGCAGTGCACTCCGAGCCGGTTTTTTAGACTTGCTATTCGCCATCTCGTATGAACGGCCAACACTACTCATTATCGAGGACGTTCAATGGCTCGATGATGGATCCTGGGATCTGCTCAATGATTTGGTCCCGCGGCTCGAGAACGCCCGAGTATTCTGCGTCATCACGTCGAGGACAGAAAGCCCGCGGTCAACAAGTACAGGCTATCTCCCCTCTCGCATTGAACCGGTCCCGCTTCGCCCTCTTGCGCGAGACGAATGCGTTCAGCTTGCCCATGCACTAGCCTCTGATTTTTCTGCCGGGCTCTCGACGCAGCTTGCAGACTGGTTTGCGATCGCATGCGATGGAGGTCCGCTTTACCTGAATGCGTTGGTCAGTCATTGGATTGAGACAGGCGAAGCGGGTGGTGTTCCACCGACGCTGCATACCGTGCTTGACCAGTGCCTGAATCAACTCTCGAATGATGCGATTAGGGTTCTCCAAACAGTCGGATTACTGGACAAGCTTGCGACACCGCAACTAGTCAAGGATGTACTCGAGCTTGAGACCTTTCGACTATTAGATGCGATCGAAGAGCTCGCCCGCGCGAATGCTATGCGCGAGACTCGCACGTCTATGGAGGTGCACCATCTGTTATCCAAGAGTGCACTCTCAAAACTCTCAAGAACATCCATGCTAGCCTTACGGCGACGCATCGGAGCGGTGCTTTCGGGAAGGCTTGCGGAGCTCTCGGCTCCAGCCGAGCTGGTAGTCGGAGAGAACTTTGCGCTCGCTGGCGATGTCGATGGATTAGCCGAATTCGCTCTCGATGCCTTTGCACTCTTTCTTCGAAACGGAGAGGCTCATCGTGCGATTGACCTCTACGACGTCTGCATCGTTCATCTTCAGGAGCACAGTTCCCGACATTCGCTGCACGCACTGTTACAAGACGCGCTTTATCTCGGTGGCTACTACGCAAGGCTTCTCCAGTGTCCCAACTACCTCGAGCACATAGCCAAGGCGGACCCCATATGGGATACATCACATCCCGAGGAGGTACTGCGAATGCTCGAGGCAGCCGACCATTCCTCAAACGCCAACGACTACGAGAACCTCGCAGCCCGCGCCCTACTCATCGCTGAATCCCCCATCGTAGCTACCGACATCAGGCTGAAAGCCGCGACTTACACCATTCGCTCAGCAGCAAACTCATCAGTCACTTGGCATGCCAAGCGCGCGTTTGAAACAGCGACGGAACTTTTGACGTTGCACAAGGCCGAGGATTTTCAACGAGATCTCGTAGAGCTTTACTACCATACCATTTTTGACGATATGGATCGAGCCGCGCTCGCCGCACATAGGCTAGCGAAGCACGCTGACAGCCTTAGCGATCAAAACAACCGTATCAAGATTCTTTCGGACGCCGCATGGGCACTCCGAGTCACCGGAGCGGTGGACGAAGCGCGTGCTCGATTTGAGTCCATCGCAGTCGACGCGCGCCGACTCCGCATGTTCACCAAGGCGGCCATCGCAGCGACCTTCAGGTCGTCACTCGCGTTCGAACAGGATGACGACGTCGTACAGGCCAAGTATTGGCTTGAGTTCGGCAGCGCTCTTGTGAGAGAGTCCGATGACTCTTTTCTCGATTACGTATATCAGGGACAGCGCGCGCGACTCGGTATTCTGACAGGCGACATTGAGAGTGCGCAGTTGGGAGTCTCCGCGCTAAAGGCAAGCACAGGTGGACACGCGGTTGGGAACTCGTATGTAGCGACATTGCGCCTCGGCCTGGCTCGACTCGAGGGCAACACTGAGCTGATGCGAGTTCTTACCCTGCAGCTTCTTGAGTCACATCGGCAAGAAAAGAGACAGCTCGGCCAAGACTTTAGGGCGTCGCAGCTGTTCGAGTCGCTGCTCGCACTCGGCGATCCATCAGCGGCGCATAGCCTCCTCCGCGAATACATCGGTGAGCGCCGAAGAGAGCGAACGCCAGCGCCGAGTTACTT
>Ga0114970_10002743_pt1 | contig 13154 bp, 11 predicted proteins | sample M_140205_XF_Meta_FD_87030 | JGI IMG/M metagenome (GOLD analysis project Ga0114970, IMG submission 87030) | Freshwater microbial communities from Lake Montjoie, Canada to study carbon cycling - M_140205_XF_MetaG | ecosystem: Environmental > Aquatic > Freshwater > Lake | place: Lake Montjoie... | reverse complement strand
CCAGCGCCACGCCGTACGTGCCAACTTTGTTGGCGACATCGCCGTTGGCCGCAATTCGGTCGGCGCCCACAATCACCACGTCGACCGCGCCGCTTCGCAACAGCGACGCCGCCGCGCCATCGGCAAGCACGGTGACGGGAATGCCGGCGCGTTGCAGCTCCCACGCCGTCAGTCGGGCCCCCTGGCGCAGGGGGCGGGTTTCATCGGCGTACACCTGCACGCGACGCCCTTCCCGGTGCGCGAGGTGCACCGGGGCCAGCGCGGTGCCGATGCCCGCCGTCGCCAGCGATCCCGCGTTGCAATGGGTCAGCACCCGGGCCCCGTCGGGAATGATGTCGAGGCCAAACCGGCCGATCGCGTCGCACATGGCCACATCCTCGGCGCGAATGGCCTCGGCGTCGGCTCGTAGGGCGGCGAGCAGCGTGTCGTCGGCCACGCTGGCCGCGACCGCGAGCAATCGCCTGATTGCCCACGACAGATTCACCGCCGTGGGCCGCGACGCGATGAGGCATTCGGCATACTGCGCGAGGAGCTCACGGGCCCGCTCCCCCCGACCCGCGCTCTCGTGCTCCAGCGCGACCACCAAGCCGATGGCGGCAGCCACACCAATCGCGGGCGCGCCACGAACGGCGAGCGTGCGAATAGCGTCGATCACCTCGTCGAGCCTGACGAGGTCGCGCATCACCTCGGCACCGGGGAGGTGACGTTGATCCAGAATGCGAAGGGCGCGACGGTCGGGAGACCATCCGACGACGAGAAGGGGAAGCACCGGCCAAACGTAGCAGGCCGGAGCGTCGATGCCAGCGGCCCGTGTAGATTGGAGCTTCCTCATCGCCCCCCCGCTCCACACCCGGCCACCATGTCCTACCAGTTCCTGACCTTCGACGTCTCCGACCGCATCGCCACGATCACGGTCAACCGTCCGGACAAGCTGAACGCACTGAATGATGCCACGATCGCCGAGCTCGGGGTCGCCATCGATGAAGCGAACGCCCGCGACGACGTGGGCGCCGTGCTGCTCACTGGAGCGGGCCGGGCGTTCGTGGCGGGCGCGGACATCTCGGAACTGGAAAGCCAGTCGCCACTGGAAGCGCAGCGACGCGCCCGGGCGGGCCAGGTCATCTTCCGTCGATTCGAAACGAGCCCCAAGCCCACCATCGCTGCCATCAATGGATTCGCGCTCGGCGGCGGCTGCGAGCTGGCCATGGCCTGTCACATGCGGATCGCGAGCGAAAAGGCGAAGCTCGGGCAACCGGAAGCGAAGCTCGGTATCGTGCCGGGGTACGGCGGCACGCAGCGGCTGCCGCGCTTGATCGGTCGCGGCGCGGCGCTTCGACTGCTGCTCACGGGCGATATGATCGACGCCGCCGAAGCGTATCGCTTGGGGCTCGTGGATCAGGTCACGACGCCCGACGAGCTGATCACCACCGTGCGCTCCATGTTAGCGACGATGCTGGCGAACGCCCCGCTCGCGATCGCCGGCTGCATTGAGGCCGTGAACCGCGGCCAAGACGTGCCGCTGGAAGAAGGGTGCACGATCGAGTCCGATTTCTTCGGATTGCTCTCCAGCACGGCCGACATGAAGGAAGGGATGCGCGCGTTCCTCGAGAAGCGCCCTCCCCAGTTCATCGGGCGCTAATCGCGCCGACCACGTGCTCGCCCGTCTGGTCGCCAAGGACTACCGCAATTTCACGCAGCTCGACCTCGAGGTCCCCTCGAGCGGGCTCGTGATCATTGGCGAGAACGGGCATGGCAAAACCAACCTGCTCGAAGCCGTCGCGTATCTCGCGTTGCTGCGCTCGTTTCGGGGAGCGCGAGACGCCGACGTGGTGCGCTTCGGGGCACCGGCGTTTCACGTACGCGCCGAGCTGACGCACCCGTCGGCGTTCAACACGGTGACCGTGGGCTTCGAACGCCACACGCGACGCAAGCGCGCCACGCTCGACGGGGTAGAGCAGCCGCGGCTCACGAGTGCGCTTGGCGCGGTGCCGTCGGTGGAATTCTCCCCGGCCGATGTGGCGCTAGTAGCTGGTGGCCCCAGTGAACGGCGCCACTATCTCGATGTGATGCTCGCGTTGTCGTCACGCGCGTATCTGCAGGCGCTGCAGCTGTATCGCGGCGCCCTGTTACGCCGCAACGCGGCCCTTCGTACGGCGCAGCGCGACGGCGCTCGGAGCGCCGAGCACGAAGCGCGGGTCAGCGTGTGGGAGCCGGCGCTGGCCGAACACGGTGGCTTCGTGGCCGCCACCCGACACGCCTTCGTGCGCGACCACAGTGCGCGGTTCACACAGCTCTCAGCCGCCATCGGCGAGCGACAGTCGGTGGTTATGAAATACGCGGCAACGGGCGGTGAGACCGCGGACGACCAGCTCACGAGCGCCGACGCGCAGGCGGACGCGTATCGTCGGGCCTACGCGCAGCAGCGCGCGCAGGAGCTGCGTCGGGGCATCACGTTGGTGGGGCCACATCGCGACGATCTGCAGTTGCTGCTGGGCGGTCGGGATTTGCGCACGTTCGGATCGGCGGGACAACAGCGCAGCGCGGCGATCGCGCTGCGTCTACTCGAGCTGGCGACGTTGCGTGAGGCGGTGGGCTATCCGCCCCTGTTGTTGCTGGATGATCCCTTCGCCGAACTCGACCTCGGACGGGCAGGTCGCGTGCTGGCGCTGCTCGAAGATTCGGGCGCCTCACAGGTGTTGTTGGCGGTGCCACGCGTGGAAGACATCCCCGCCGCGTTCACACGTCTCGAGCAGCGCGCGATGTGCGACGGCCTGCTCCAGCCGCTGGCGAGGCCCGCTTGAGTCCCGATCCCAAGAAGCGCGCGCCCGCCAAGCTCAGCGATGTGCTCGCCTCGGTGCTGCAGCACGCGGGGCTCACCGATCGCGTCGCGCAGGCGGCGGTGATTCCGGAATGGCCAACGCTAGTGGGGGCGCAGATCGCCGCCGTGACCGAGCCGTTGCTGCTGCAGCAGGATGGCACGCTGGTGGTGATGGTGAAGACGCACGCGTGGATGCAGGAGCTGACCTTCCTCGAGCCCGAGCTGTTGCGGTCGTTGAACCGGGACACGTCGCGTCCACCGGTAACCCGTCTGCGCTGGATGCTGCAGCGCTGAGTCCGCTTCACGCGTAAGTTGTTTTACAGCAACAGCTTACGATATAACCTCCGAGTTGCTTGCGGAGGCCGGATCGACTACATTTAGGGGTTGTGTTTGCAGGCCAGCGGACTGGCCGCAGCGTTTAATTCTTCGGGACATCCCCACCTCATGGCGAATAGCAGCGAACAGCCCGAGAACGGGTACGGCGCAAACAGCATCACCGTTCTTAAGGGGCTCGAAGCGGTCCGCAAGCGCCCCGGCATGTACATCGGGTCCACGTCGGCGCGTGGTCTCCATCACCTCGTGTACGAAGTGGTGGACAACTCGATCGACGAAGCACTGGCCGGCCATGCCGACCGCGTGCACGTGATTATTCACGCCGACGATTCCATCTCCGTTGAGGACAACGGACGCGGCATTCCGGTGGACATGCACCCGGTCGAGAAGATGCCGGGTGTGGAGCTCGCCATGACGGTGCTGCATGCCGGCGGCAAGTTCGACAAGGACACGTATAAGGTGTCGGGCGGTCTGCACGGCGTGGGCGTGTCGGTGGTGAACGCGTTGTCGAAGCAGCTCAAGGTGTGGATCAAGCGCGACGGCAAGGAGCATTACATGGACTTCGAGCGTGGCATCACGCAGACGAAGCTCAAGGTGATGCGCACGGTCGCGGCCAGGGAAACGGGCACGAAGGTGTGGTTCAAGCCCGATGGGGAGATCTTCCAGGAAACGCTGCGCTACGAGTGGGTCACCCTCGCCAGCCGTCTCCGTGAGCTCGCGTATCTGAACAAGGGGATTCAGATCACGCTGCGCGACGAGCGCCCCGACGAACTGAAGGACGGGCAAGCTCGCGAAGAAGTATTCTTCGCGCGCGGCGGACTGAAGGAGTTCGTGACGTACCTGATCGGCAACAAGAAGCCGTTGCACCAGGACGTCGTCTACATCGACACCACGCGTGACGACATCGGCATCGAGATGGCGTTGCAGTACAACGACAGCTACGCCGAGAACGTGTTCTCGTTCGTGAACAACATCAACACGCACGAAGGCGGCACGCACCTCACCGGCTTCAAGAGCGCGCTCACGTCGGTCATCAACAAGTACATCCAGGAAAAGTCGACGCTCAACAAGAAGGACAAGGAAACGCGCCTGTCGGGCGACGATGTGCGTGAAGGCCTCACGGCGGTGCTGTCGGTGAAGGTGCTGGAGCCGCAGTTCGAAGGGCAGACCAAGACCAAGCTTGGCAACTCCGAAGTCGAAGGCGCGGTGCGCAGCGTGATGAACGAACTGCTCACGCAGTACCTCGACGAGCACCCGAAGTCGGCCAACATCATCATCGACAAGGCGATGTCGGCGGCGCGGGCCCGTGAAGCGGCGCGCAAGGCGCGCGATCTCACGCGCAAGAAGTCGGCGCTCGACGTGGCCAACCTGCCCGGCAAGTTGGCCGACTGCTCCCTCTCCGACCCGGCGCTGTGCGAGATCTATCTCGTGGAGGGCGACTCGGCCGGTGGTTCGGCCAAACAGGGGCGTAAGCGCGATTTCCAGGCGATTTTGCCGCTGCGCGGCAAGATCATCAACGTGGAAAAAGCGCGCTTCGACAAGGTGCTGAACAACGAGGAAATCCGGACGATCATCACGGCAATCGGCTCGGGCATCAAGGAAGAGTTCGACCTGACCAAGACGCGCTACCACAAGATCATCATCATGACCGACGCCGACGTGGACGGCGCGCACATCCGCACGCTGCTGCTCACGTTCTTCTTCCGTCAGATGCCGGAGCTGATCGACGCCGGCTACATGTACATCGCGCAGCCCCCCCTGTATCGCGTGGCCAAGGGGAAGGAAGAGTACTACGCCTATACCGAGAAGGAGCGCGACGGTTACGTGGAGCGGCTCGGTGGACCGGAAGGGCGCGGCAACATCAACATCCAGCGCTACAAGGGTCTCGGTGAAATGAACCCCGAGCAGCTCTGGAAGACGACGATGGATCCAGAAACCCGCACGATGTTCCGCGTGACGATGCAAGACGCCGTGCTGGCCGACCAGACGTTCCAGACGCTGATGGGCGACGAGGTCGAGCCGCGCCGGCTGTTCATCGAGACCAATGCGAGATTCGTGAGTAATCTGGATATTTAGCGGACTCGCGACTCCGAACTTGGACTCAAAACCCGATACTCACGTGAGTGTCGGGTTTTGAGTTTATGTCGGGAGTTGTGAGTGCAAACTCAGCACCCAGAACTTTTACTCAAAACCCAAAACTCACGCTCGTCGTTACCGCCCAAACGGATTCGAGAACCGCGCATCCGTCAGGAACGTGTTGTCCGTGAGCGTGCCCAGGAACGCCACCAGTGACGCCCGCTCGGCCGCCGAGAGATTGAGCCGCAGCGGCAGCCCGTTGCCTCCGGGGCCGCCACGCAGCCGAGGGTCGAGTCCGGGGTTGTTCTGCACGCCACTGTCGTAGAACGCGATCACCTGCTCCAGTGTCCGGAAGCGACCATCGTGCATGTACGGCGATCGCACGGCGATGTTGCGCAACGAGGGCGCCTTGAAGCGTCCGTTGCCCGCGCCGACATCGGTAATCGTGGCGTCGAGACCGGTGTTGTGCACGCCGTCGCTGATGTGCGCGTTGGTGCCGTGACAGCGCGCGCATCCGGCGCGGCCGTTGAAGAGATCCTGCCCGGCCAGCTCCTGCGCTGTGAAGGTGGCGGCGAAGTTCGGCACACCGTTCACCCCGAAGGCGCGGTCGAACTTCGAGTTCACCGACACCAGCGATCGCACGAACTGCGAAAGGGCGCGGGCCACACGATCGCTCGTGATCTCGCTCGTACCGAACGCTGCGGTGAAGAGCGCCGGGTAGTAGGTGGTGGCCGAGAGCTTGGTGAGCATGTTGGGCAGCGTCATGCCCATTTCGGTGGCATCCTGAATGGGCTGCAGCACCTGTGCTTCCAGATTCGCCGCACGTTCATCCCAGAAGAATCGAGCGCTCGCATAGAAGCGCGCGTTGGTCAGCCCCATGCCGTGGCGGCCGGTGAATCCACCGGTGAAGCCACGACTGAGGGTGGCCGTGTCGGCGAAGGCAAACTGCTGCTGATGGCACGAACTGCAGGACACACGGTCATTCACCGACAGCCGACGATCATAGAACAGCACGCGCCCAAGTGTTGCGCCGGCATTCGTGGTGATGTTCGATGCCGGCGTATTGTCGGCGCCGATCGGGGCGCCGGCGTTCGGCGCGGCCTGCGAAAAATGCCGCGGCAGCGGGTTGTTGGCGTCGGCGTACAGGAGCGTCGCCCCCGGGAGGGTCGGCGCGGTGAGATCTCCCGAAAACACCACGATGGCGAAAGTGTGCGACGCGGTGCTGCCGCTATTGTCGCGCGCCGCGATGGTCACGGTGTACACGCCGGGGTTGGTAGCGGTACCCGCGATCCGCCCGTTCGCGGCGGACAGTCCACTCACCGCCGGCGTGAACGACACGGTGTACGTGAGGCCCGACTTCCGCGGATCGCTGAACGCCGCGCCGGCCTTCGTGGCATCGTACGCGAACGGCACCCCGACCATCCCCGCTTGCGTGGCGTTCGGCGATACGACTGCCACGGGATCGGCGATCGGTGTGACCGTCGGCGTGTCGATCACAACGGGACTGGTGGTGGAATCACCGGCGCACGCGGTGAGCGCGAGCGATGCCGTGAGGAGAGCGAGCAGTGTGAGGTGGCGCATGGCGAAAGTCTCGGACGCGGAGATCGTGCACTGGCTATTCAGGTGTTGTGCTCCTGAACACGGACTCCGCGTCGGGACCCTACGTGCGTACGCCCCGGACCCAGAACTCCAAACTTTTACGCAAAACCCGGCACTCACGTGCGTGTCGGGTTTTGAGTTGAGGTCCGGAGTTATGGGTACAGAAGCAAGAGGGGTGCAGGATCGCCTTGATCCCGCACCCCTTCCGCTTATGCCCCCCGCTCGCGTTACGGCGTGAGGTAGACACCCTTCGCTTCGCGCGACAGCTGCTTGGAGAAGTTCAGCGCGACGATGATCAACGCCGAGAAGATGAACGTGAACGCGATATAGCAGATCGTGGTGACCGTCGTCTCCATACCGCCCGTCGGGGTCGGCGTGACGATGTACATCAGCAGCCCGTACAGCCCGAGAAGGGGGAGGACGGCGGCGGCAGCCACGAGACTGAGCAGACTGTTCGTCTTCGGAGCAATCATGGTATGGCGACGGGGACGCGAAGCGTCGGTGATCAAAAGGCAGCCGATACCGGCTGAGTATCAAACTATCCAGACTACTCGTACAGATCCACCCCCGCCTCGGTGACCCGATGCGAAATGAGCGGCAGCGGGGGCTCGGCTTCCTCGGCGATCGTGATCGAGGTGCGCAGGGCCGCCAGACCGGCGTCCACCCCGGCTCGGTCCTTGGCAAAAACGGTGGCCAAGGGCTCTCCAGCCCGTACGATATCGCCAGGCCTGGCCGTGATCACAAACCCGACGCTCGGGTCGATGCCGTCTTCCACTTTGGTCCGCTGTCCGCCCAGGGCCGTGATGCCGTGCCCGATGGCCCTCGGCTCCACCTGCGCGATCACGCCGCCGCGGGGGGCCAAAAACAGCTCGCATTCGGCCGCTTGAGGCAGAATCGACGGGTCGTCGACAACCCGTGGGTCACCGCCTTGGGCGGCGATGATCTCCTGGAACTTGGCGGCGGCGCGACCGCTTGAAATGGCAACTTCCATCCGCCGGAACGCCTCGTCGCGATCGGACGCCACGCCCGCCAGCACCAGCATCTCGACGCCGAGGGCGTAGGTGACCTTCATGAGATCGGGCGGGCCCTCGCCACGGAGTGCCATGATCGATTCTTCGACTTCGAGCGCATTGCCGCAGGCCCGACCGAGGGGCCGGTCCATGGCGGTCATGAGCGCCACGACGGGACACCCATGGTCGGCGCCAAGCTCGATCATCGTGCGGGCCAGCGCCAGTCCACGATCGAGCTCCGGGAGAAAGGCGCCCGAGCCGCGTTTCACGTCGAGCACGAGCCCCGTGAGTCCTTCCGCGAGCTTTTTCGACATGATGCTGGCCGAGATCAGCGGAATGCTTTCCACGGTCGCGGTAGCGTCACGCAGGGCATACAGACGGCGGTCGGCAGGTGCGATCTCGCGCGTCTGTCCGATCAGCGCGCAGCCGATCCGTTCCAGCTGCTCGGTGACGCGGGCGAGCGATAAATCGGTACGAAACCCGGGGATCGATTCGAGCTTGTCGAGGGTACCGCCGGTGTGCCCGAGCCCGCGCCCCGACATCATGGGCACCGCAACCCCGAGACAAGCCACCAGCGGGGCCAAGATGAGCGATACCTTGTCGCCGACACCGCCGGTGGAGTGCTTATCGACCCGTGCCATTGTGAGATGGTCGAGATCGAGCATCGCGCCGCTGTGCAGCATGGCGTCGGTGAGCGCCTTGGTCTCGGTGCGGTCAAGCCCGTTGAAGTAGATGGCCATCGCCAAGGCGGCCATCTGGTAGTCTGGAATCTCGTCTGTCGCGTACTGCGACATGAGCGTGCGCCACTCAGCGGGAGTAATTCGACCGCCGTCGCGCTTTCGCTCGATCAGCGCGCGTGCCAACATTGAATCCTCATGATGCAGCCAACCTACATCCTCGCGGTCCGCACCGCACGCCGCCTGGTACGACGCGCGGCGATTTGTCTCGCCGCCGGCGCCGCGGCGCTCGCCCTGCCTGGGCTGCCGCTCACACCGCGTGCCCTCGCGTCGCAGAGCGTCAGCGACCTGCTCAGCGCGGGAGACCGGGAGAGCGTGGCGCGCCGTCCGGGCGCGGCGCTGGGACATTACGAACGGGCCGTTCAGGCAGAGCCCAAATCCTACGCCGCGCTCTGGAAAGCGGCCCGCGAAGCGGTGGACCTCGGTGAATTCGAGCCGAACGTCGCGACGCGCACGGCGCTGTACGGACGCGCCGCGGACTACGCGCGGCGAGCCGTGCAGGCGAATTCGAACGATGCCGAAGGGCATTTTCAGCTGTCGCGTGCGGTGGGCCGTACGGCGCTCGCCGCCAACCCACGTGACCGGGTAAAGTATGCCGTCGAGGTGCGCGACGAGGCGCTCAAGGCGCTTCAACTGCAGCCCAAACATCCCGGCGCACTCCACGTGCTCGGCGTGTGGAACGCCGAAGTGATGCGACTGAACGGCATCTCGCGGGCCTTGGCGAAAACATTCCTGGGCGGGCAAGCGCTTGGCGCTGCCAGCTGGCCGGAAGCGATTCGCTACATGGAAGCCTCGGTGGTCGTGGAGCCGAATCGCCTCGTGCACCATCTGGATTTAGCGCGCGTGTACCGCGACGCCGGGCGTCGGAATGACGCGCGCGCCGCCTATCAGGCAGCACTGCGCGCTCCATTCCAGGATGCGAACGACGAGCAATACCGCAAAAGCGCCGACGAGGAGCTGAAGCGGCTCAGGTAAGCCGTACCGGGGAGCGCTGCGGGCCCGAGTGAACGGCCCGTGCGATCGCCGCGATTCCACCCGACGCCCCGACGGCAACGGATGACGCCTCTCTCTCCTCCAGATACATTCTTCGCATGAGCGTCGTTCCGTCCTCCACCGTGCAGCGCGCTGCGCATCTGCGCGATCTGCTGACGCGCGCGCAGCACGAGTACTACGTGCTCGACCGTCCCGCTTTGTCGGATGCCGAGTACGACCGGCTCTTTCGGGAGTTGCAGGCCATCGAGCACGAGTACCCCACCGTGCGCACGGGCGATTCGCCGACGCTCCGTGTCGGTGCGCCCGTGCAAAGCGCGTTCCAGACGCATCGGCATTTGGTGCGCATGCTCTCGCTGGACAACGCGTTCGACGATGCGGAGCTGCTCGCCTTCGAGCAGTCCATCGAGCGCGTGGTGGGGGCGTCGGTGCATAAGAGTGGCTACACGGTTGAGCTCAAGATCGATGGGGCAGCGATCGCGCTGACATATCGCGACGGCGTGCTGGTCGCGGGGACGACGCGGGGCGACGGGACGGAGGGCGAGGACGTGACGGTCAACATCCGCACGATTCGCGGGGTACCGCTGCGGCTGCTGGGCGAGGGGCATCCGCCGCTGCTGGAGATTCGCGGCGAGGTGTACATGCCGTTCGCCGGTTTCGAGGCGATGAACGAGACGAGGGTCGCCGCGGGCGAGCCGGTCTTCGTGAATCCCCGCAACGCCGCGGCGGGCGCCCTGCGCCAGCTCGATCCGTCGATTACCGCGCAGCGGCCATTACGCTTTTTCGGCTACGCCGCCGTGCTCCCCGACGGCAATGCGCCGGCGCGCAGCCAGTGGGAGTTGCTCGAGCAGCTGAGCGCGTGGGGCATTCCGGTGGCACCGCATCGCGCGCGATGCCACACCATGGCCGACGTCTCCATTTGGGCGTACGCCGTCGAACACGACACGCGGGCGACGCTCGGCTTCGCGATCGACGGCGGTGTAGTGAAAGTGAACGACATGGCGCTGCAGGACGAGCTTGGGGTGCGCAACGATCGCACGCCGCGCTGGGCGATCGCCCGCAAATTCGCCCCTGACATGGCGGTGACCAAGCTGATTCGCATCGACGTGAGCGTCGGACGCACGGGTGTGCTCACGCCGTTCGCGGTGCTCGAGCCGGTGGATGTGGGCGGGGCCACGGTCACGTATGCCTCGTTGCACAATGCCGATCAGATCGCGAAGAAAGATCTGCGCGATGGAGACTGGGTGCAGGTGGTACGCGCCGGCGATGTGATTCCCTATGTGCTCGGGCCGGTGCCGGAGCGGCGCGATGGCAGCGAGCAGACGTGGACGATGCCCACGCAATGCCCTCGCTGTCAGTCGCTCACCCATCGCTACGGCGACGACGTCGCGACGTACTGCTCGAATGTCGCCTGTCCGGGGCGTCAGCTCGAAGGGCTGGTGCATTTCTCGAGCAAGGACGCGCTCGACATCGACGGGCTCTCGTACGCCCGCATTCAGCAACTGCTCGAGGCCGGCTTCATCACCGATTTCGCCGATCTGTTCAGCCTCACGGTGGAGCAGTTCGTGTCGCTGGAGCGGTTCGGCACGAAGAGCGCCGAAAATCTGGTGGCCGCGATCGCGGCGGCGACGCAGCAGCCGTTGTCGCGATTGCTGTTCGGCCTTGGCATCCGGCATGTCGGGGCGCAGGCGGCGCAACTGCTGGCGAAGCAGTTCGGCCACATGGATGCGATCATCGCCGCCACACCGGAGCAGCTGGGGGCCGTACGCGGCATCGGCGACATCATCGCCACGTCCGTGTCCTCGTACTTCGCCGATCCGACCTCGCGCGCCTTGGTGGAACGATTGCGCGAACGGGGCGTGCGCTTCGATGAGCCGAATGCCGTGCAAGCCGACGGCCCGCTGACCGGCGCCACGGTGGTGCTCACCGGCTCCCTGCCCACGCTGTCACGGACCGATGCGGGCGCGCTGGTGGAAGCGGCCGGCGGGCGCGTGACCAGCAGTGTGTCGAAGAAGACCACGTTCGTGGTGGCCGGTGAGGAGGCCGGCAGCAAGCTCGACAAGGCAGTCGAACTGGGCATTGAGGTGATCGACGAGACCGAGCTGATTCGGCGGACGGGGCGATGACACACTCCCGGCACCATCCATCACGCCGTCACCGCTTGACGTGACCCCTTCATGGCGCGAGCGTCACCGGACCATGAGCCCTTCGCTTCCTTTCCTGACCACCCGCACCGTCACGGTGCCGGTCGAATTCTTCGACGGGCTTCGCCGGTCGGCACAGCAGGCGCCTCCGGCCGTCCTGATCGACGCCGTCCGTGACGCGGGCTACGCCGCGGGGCAGGCGCTGTTCGACCACTTCTCGGCGTGGCTGGCGGATCATGGCGAGCATGGCCCCGACGACCTGCTGGACAGCCGATTCCCGATCCTGCTTCGGGAGTACTTCTTCGAGATCGGCTGGGGGTTGGTCCACCTCTCCTCGCTAAGCGAAGCGGTGATGGTGCTCGACGCGAACAACTGGGGGGAAGCGGCGGCCGCAGCCAGCGGCTGCCCGGTCTCCACAGGGCTCTTCGCGGGCTTCTTCGGCCGGTTGGCCGATGCCCCGCTGTCGGTGCTTGAAGTGACCCCTGATTCGGCCGCCGAGGGGCAGTGTCGCTTCCTGCTTGGCTCGGTCGACGTGCTCAATTACGTGTGGGAAGCGATGGAACGCGGCATTCCCTACGAGCGGGCCGCCACCAGCGCCTGATCGGCGCTGGTCGGCGGCAACTCAGCTCTGTGGGATGAGTCCGGCGTACTTCGGGTTGGGCCGGAGCTCGCCGTCGATCAGGATTTCGCGGTCCCACGGCAGCACGATCATGCTCTGGGTGGCCAGCGCGAAGTAGTCCGGGGCAAAACTGCCCGTCTTGAAGCTCACGGCCGTGCGCACTTCCGTGGCGCCGCCGTTGCCGACCGCTCCAACGGCCAAGCGCATGGTCTGGCCGGAATCGCAGGTCTCGTCGACGACGAGCACCCGTTTGCCGCGCACCTCGAGCGGCGCCGCGCCAAAGACCGCGGGCGTTTCGCGAACCGCCGAGGCGCTGTAGCGACGCGAGACCAGAATGGAGTGGAACGGCAGGTCGAGAATGGCCGCCACCGCCGCACCCGGCACGACCCCCGCCGTCGCGATGCCGATAACGAGCTCCGGGGTCCACTCGCGCGCTACCCGCACGGCGAGCGCCCGGGCGAGCTCCCCGAACAGTGGCCAATCCACGATCATGACGCCCTTGGACGGGTCGGGGGCATACGGCTGTGGTGCAGTCATCGTGGCGCTCCGGTAAGGGATTCCGCAGTCTACACCGAGTGTAGCCCCACGAGGGTCGCGCGGCAACGCGGATTCCCCTGCTAACACGCTCGGCAACTTGTTGGCAACTTGTTGGCAACACGCTGTCCCCGTATCTTAGCGTATAAGTCGTGGCTCTCCTTTTTTCTTTCTCTGATCCACTGCGCGCGCATGACTTGGTGGCGCCGTCTCGTGGGCGGCTCGTCCGGGCGCGATCCGCGCCATACGGACTTCCTGGCTGAAGCGCTCGATCTCGAGTCGCGCGGCGATTAT
>Ga0114970_10002742_pt1 | contig 13157 bp, 11 predicted proteins | sample M_140205_XF_Meta_FD_87030 | JGI IMG/M metagenome (GOLD analysis project Ga0114970, IMG submission 87030) | Freshwater microbial communities from Lake Montjoie, Canada to study carbon cycling - M_140205_XF_MetaG | ecosystem: Environmental > Aquatic > Freshwater > Lake | place: Lake Montjoie... | reverse complement strand
GGCGTTCGCGGCGATGACCATCCACAGGTCGTCCTTCGACTTGAAGATGTTCGACGGCGCGACACCCGCGAGCCCGGTGCCGCCCGGGCCACGCACGTAGCCGCAGCGGTCGTACTCGGGAATCATCGACTCGAGCAGCTGGAACGACGACTCGAGCAGCGAGACGTCGACGACCTGGCCCTTGCCACCGTTCTCGCGACGGCTGTAGAGCGCGGCGAGGATGCCCTGCGTCGCCACCATGCCGGCGAGCGAGTCGCCGAGCGAGATGTGCATGCGGGGCGGTGGCTCGTCCGGGAAGCCGTTGATGTAGCGGATGCCGCCCATCGCCTCGGAGACGGAGGCGAAGCCGGCGCGCTCGGCGTAGGGGCCGGTCTGGCCGTAGCCGGAGACGCGGGCGATGACGAGGCCCGGGTTGACCTCGAGCAGCTTGTCGGGGCCGATTCCCCACTTCTCGAGCGTACCGGGGCGGAAGTTCTCGACCAGGACGTCGGCGCGCTTGACCAGCTCAAGCAGGAGCTCCTGCCCCTTGGCGTCGCGCAGGTTGAGCGTCACGCACTTCTTGTTGCGCGACTGCACGGGCCACCAGAGGGAGCGGTCCTTGTAGCGCAGCTTGCCCCAGTCGCGGAGCGGATCGGGCTGCCCCGGAGGCTCCACCTTGATGATCTCGGCGCCCATGTCGCCCAGCAGGCGGCCGGTGAACGGGCCGGCGAGCAGCTGGCCGAGCTCGATCACGCGCAGGCCTGCGAGGGCCCCGGCTCCGTTCGTCTCGCGATACGTCAGGTCGGTGGTATCGGTCATGCTTCTCCTCCGGAAATGCTCTTCGCGGTTTCGCTGGCGGCGAGGGACGCGCGCACCTGGGCTACCAGGACGTCGCGAGCCTCGAATACGTGCTGCTTCATGACGGATTCGGCCCGCTCCGGGTTGCGCGCCTCGAGGGCGTGCAGGATCTGCCGGTGGTAGTGGGCCGAGACGAGCTTCTGGTTGGGCGAGTACCAGAGGTACGACTTGTAGACCAGCGGCAGCTCGGTGACGCCGCGGACGAGCTGGGCGATGCGGTCGTTGCCGGCAATATCGAGGATCGCGTCGTGGAAGACGAGGTTCTCGCGCACGATCTCCTTGAGGCTCCCATCGCCGGCGACGGAGTCGAAGCGGTCGCAGCTGCGGCGCAGCTTGGCGAGCTCGCGCGGGGTGGCGCGCTCGGCGGCGAGGCGGGCCGCCACGCCCTCGAGGGCGGCGCGCAGCATGTAGAGGTCACCGAGGTCGTCCAGGCCGTACGAGCGGACGGTCGCGCCGCGGTTCGGGTGCGCCTCGACGAGGCCGTCGGTCTGCAGGATGAGCAGCGCCTCGCGCACCGGAGTGCGGGAGATGCCGAGCTCGCGGGCGAGCTCCTCCTCCTTCAGCCGCTGGCCCGGCTCGAGCCGCCCGTCCATGATCGCCTCGCGGATGACCTCGACGGCCACCAGGCTTGCGTTCTTGGCGAGTGGCGGGCGGAGCTCGAAAAGCTTGGCCATAGCGTCGTACCATACTGTATGCAAGATCCGTTCGATGCCCCTTGGCGTCAGGGTTCGCAGCCGTCAGACTGCAGGGCATGAGCGATCCCTCGGTCACGCCCGCCGCAGCCGCCGCCGTGGCTGCGGCCCACCCCGTCGATGCCGTCCTCGCAGCCATTCGCGCCGTACCCGACACGCTGCTGCGCAGCCTCGAGCCGGCGACGCTCTACGTGCCCTCGCTGGCCGCTCCTGGCGGCACCTCGGCCGCAGCTGCAGCCGCCCCGGCGAGCGGCGAGGCAGCGCGATGAGTCGCGAGCTCGCCCTGCTCGGGCTGGCCGAAGCGGCGGCGCTCGTCCGCAACCGCCAGGTCTCCCCGGTCGAGCTAACCGACGCCGTGCTGGCCCAGGCCGACCGCTGGGAGCCGCACATCCGGTCGCTGCTGCTGCGCATGGACGAGCAGGCGCGGGCCGCCGCCAGCGCGGCCGAGCGCGAGATCGCCGGCGGCGGCTACCGCGGCGCCCTCCACGGCATCCCCGTGACGATCAAGGACGTGATGGACGTGGCAGGGGTGCCGACAACGGTCGCCTCGTCAATCCTCGCCGACAACGTTCCCACCGCGAACTGCGTCGCCGTGCAGCGGCTCGTGGACGCGGGCGCGGTGATCGCCGGCAAGGCGAACACGCACCAGTTCACGTGGGGCGGCGACACCCCGCCCACCCGCAATCCGTGGGACGTCGAGCGCATACCCGGCGGCTCGTCGGGCGGATCGGGCGCCGGCCTGGCCGCCTGCATCGGCTTCGGCTCGCTCGGCTCGGACACCGCCGCGTCGGTGCGGTCGCCGGCCGCCTACAACGGCGTCGTCGGCCTGAAGACGACGTACGGGCGCATCCCGAAGAGCGGCTTCTTCCCGCTTGCCTGGTCGATGGACTCGGTGGGGCCGCTCGCCCGGCGCGTCGAAGACGTCGCTCTGCTGCTTGACGCCATCTCCGGCTTCGCCGCCTCCGACCCGAGCTCGCTCAGCGCCCCGCTCGCCCCCGCGCTGCCCGGCCTGCGTGACGGCGTGCAGGGCCTGCGCATCGGCGTGCCCGAGGACTTCTTCTGGCACCCCATCCAGGACGAGGTGGACGCCCCGCTGCGCCGCGCCCTCGACGTCCTGCGTGACGCCGGCGCCGACGTGCGGCCGATCACGATCGCCGGCGGCGAGCACCTGCCGCTCTCGGTGGCCGTCTCGTTCGTGCTGGTGATCGTCGAGTCGGCCGCATGGCACCGCTCGTGGCTCACCGAGCAGCCGGAGGGCTACGCGCCCGACGTCTACGAGTACATCTCGTGGGCGAAGCGGATCCCGGCGACCGACTTCGTCGATGCGCAGCGCGTGCGCAGGCTGATCACCGACGTCGTGGACAGCGCCTTCAGCGAGGTCGACCTGCTCGCCGTGCCGGCGCAGTGCCAGGTCGCCGCGCGCGTCGACACGCCGCTCATCACCTTCGGCGACGGCACGACCGAGCACCGTGACCCGGCCGGCATCCGCAACCTCGCCATCTTCAACCTCACCGGGCACCCCGGGGTGAGCGTCCCCGTGGGCCGCGGCGCCGTCAGCGGCATGCCGGTCGGCCTGCAGCTCGTGGGGCGCCGCGGCGACGATGCCACCACCCTGCGCGCCGCCCAGGTCATCGAGGACGCGCTCGGCACGCTGGGCGAGCCGCCGCTGCCGGGGTAGGCGCCCGGCAGCCGCCGAAGGGCTAGGCGCCGGCGAAGCGCTGCACGGCCCAGCCCTGCTCGAAGGGCGTCCAGAAGTGGTTGGTGAGGCGCATCGCGCGCACCTGCCAGACGCCGTCGTCGCCCTTCACGAAGTCGTCCTCGTACCAGGCGGCCCCCCAGATCGCGCGATCAGGGCCGCCGTCCTCGCCAGCGAAGGTGGCTGGCATGTCCAGGTACCAGCGGCCGAAGGCAGTGGTGGCCGTGCGCCGCTCCAGGAACGGGGTCAGGACGCCATGCAGGCAGAAGCGCAGCCCACGGGCCTGGATCTCGGCAAAGTACGCGGCGACGGCGGCGCGGCCCTCGTGGCAGCCGAACATCTCGCCGCCGTCCCAGACGCCGTCCTCGGTGAAGAGCGCCGCCGCCTCGGCGGTGCGCCGGGTGTCGAGCAGCCAGCAGTAGTGCGCCTTGAGATTCTGCAGCGCGCGGAGATCCTCAAGCTCCTCGACGCGGGCTGCGAGATCGGCGACGTCCACGGTGCGCTCCTCCTGATTGCGGGTCGGTCGGGTCAGCGGTGCATGATGCTTGCACAACATTCCCTTCCTGGAGGTCGAGATGACCCCGCAGTACCCGTCGTACATCGGCATCACGGACGTCGAGACCCACGGCTACGAGCAGATGCTCGTCGAGGCGTTCATGGACGGCCAGAGCTCGATCCGGCTCGACGAGCCCCAGGGCTTCGACATCGGCGACCCGCCCATCCTGCGCGGCCAGTCGCGCGGCTGGACGCCCGTGCACCTGCAGCTGGCGGCGCTGGCCGGCTGCACGTCGATCACGATCCGCGTCGTCGCCAACGACTTCGGCTTCCAGTACGCCGACCTCAAGACGTCGATCCGCTCGCTGATCGACATCCGCGGCTTCTTCTTCGACCTGCACCTGCAGCCGAAGTTCGAGGTCATCCAGTTCGACATCACGCTGGACACGAAGGAGGACGACCGCGCGATCCGCGAGATCGCCGACGAGTCCGACCGCCGCTGCCCGCAGCTCGGCCTGTACCGCGCCGCCAAGGTGCCGATGGTCATCCGCTGGTTCCGCAAGGGCCAGCAGGAGCCGGTGCACGTCGGCTGGTACGCGACGACCAAGGCGAAGGACCCGGCGAAGCGGCTCGAGGCAGCAGCCGCAAAGGAGGCCGCCGCGGCCGCCAAGAAGGCGCCCGCGAAGAAGGCAGCTGCAAAGGCGCCCGCCAAGAAGGCGCCGACCAAGCAGGCCGTTCCGAAGAAGCGCGGCTGACCCGTGACCGAACCGATCCTCTTCGTCAACGGCGAGTACCGCCCGCTCTCACAGGCATCCGTCTCGGTGCTCGACCAGGGCTTCCTGCTCGGCGACGGCATCTTCGACGTCGTCTCGGCCTGGCGGGGCCACGTCTTCAAGCTCGACCAGCACGTTGATCGCTTCTTCCAGTCACTCCAGGCGACCGGCATCCGGCCCCGCCTGACCAAGAGCGACTGGAAGGACGCGATCCTCGAGACGGTCCGCCGCAACGAGCTGCAGGACGCGTCGATCCGCTTCATCGCCACGCGTGGCGTCCCGCAGGGCATCATCGCCGACCCGCGCGTCCACGACGCCACGACGATCGTCTGGGCGGCGCCGTACATCTTCCTCGCCGACGACGAGGGGCGCCGGCGCGGCATCCGGCTGATGCTCAGCTCGCTGCGCGGCTTCACGCCCGACACGCTCGACCCGCGCTACAAGTCGCTCGACCGGCTGCACTTCCAGCTGGCACGGCTCGAGGCGGTGGATGCCGGCTACGACGACCTGCTGTGGCTGACGCGCGACGGCTACGTGGCCGAGGGGCCGGCCTCCAACGTCTTCATGGTCACCGGCGGCACGCTGGTGACGCCCGGCCGCGAGATCCTGCGCGGCATCACGCGGCAGACGTTCATCGAGCTGGCCGCGGAGCTGGACATCCCCGTGCGTGAGGCCGACCTGACGCCGTACGACCTCTTCAACGCCGACGAGGTGTTCACGTGCTCGACGGCAGGTGGGGCGCTCGCCGTGCGCGAGATCGCCGGGCGGACGATCGGCGCGAACGCCGGGGCAGGGACGCCGCAGGTGCCGGGGCCGATCACCCGCGCCCTGGACGAGCTGTACTGGCGCAAGCGCGAGGCCGGCTGGCACGGCACCGCGATCTACGGCGGCTGACGAAACGGCAAGGGGTGGGCCGGCCTGGCCTCGCGGCCGCGCCGGCCCACCCCGAGCCCACTGCTACATCACGTGGCCGCCGCTGACGTTGAGCACGGAGCCCGTGTAGTAGGCGCCGCTGACCTCGCCGGCCAGCAGCAGCGCCGTGGGAGCGATCTCCTCGGGACGGCCGAGCCGCTTGAGCGCGACATCGTTGGTGATGACAGCGATCGCCTCGGCATCGATCGCGTCGAGGATCGCCGTGCGGGTCGGGCCAGGCGCGATGGCGTTGACCGTGATGCCGTACATGGCGACCTCGGCGGCAATCGACTTGGTGAGCGTGTGCACGCCGCCCTTGGCTGCGCAGTAGTGGCCCATGCCGGGAGCGCCGCAGAAGCCAAGCTGCGAGCCGGTGTTGATGATGCGGCCGTACTTCTGCTCGATCATCGTCGGCAGCACGGCGCGGCAGCCGAGGAACACGGACGTGAGGTCGACGGCGATCATCCGCTGCCACTGCTCGAACGTCATATCCACGGTGAGCGCGTAGTCGCCGATGCCGGCGTTGTTGCACATCACGTCGACGCCGCCGAGCCTGGCGATCGCTGCTGCGATCACGTTGTTCATCGACGTCTCCTCGGCGACGTCAACCGTGGCCCCGAAGGCACCGCCGCCGATCTCGGCCGCGACCTCGTTGGCCGCGTCGCCGTTAAGGTCGAGCACCGCGACGCGGGCGCCCTCCTGGGCGAAGAGCTGGCAGATCGCGCGGCCGATGCCGCTCGCGCCGCCGGTGACAATCGCGTTTCTTCCGTCGAGCTGTCCCATCTAGCTTGTCTCCTGGTCGCGCAGGTCGCGCCGCAGCACCTTGCCCGCAGCATTGCGGGGCAGCTCGGCGATGAAGTGGATCGACTTCGGCAGCTTGTAGCGGGCGAGCCGCTCCTCACAGAAGGCCACGAGCTCCTCCTGCGTGAGCAACGCATCGCCACGCACGACGACGTACGCGACGAGTGCCTCGCCCCAGTAGTCGTCCTTGACGCCCACGCACGCGGCCTCCTTGACGGCCGGATGGTGGTGGAGCGCCTCCTCGATCTCGCGCGGGTAGATGTTGACCCCGCCCGAGATGATCATGTCCTTCTTGCGGTCGACGATGTAGATGAAGCCCTCGTCGTCCTTGACCGCCAGGTCGCCGGCCGAGAACCAGCCGTCCCTGAGGCTCTCCGCGGTCGCCTCCGGCTGGCCCCAGTAGCCGTTGAAGAGGTACGGGCTGCGGCTGAACAGCTCGCCCACCACGTTCGGGCCGACCTCGACGCCGCTGTCATCGAGCAGCTTGATCTCGGTGTTCGGGATCGGGTGGCCGACGCACTGCACCTTGCGCAGCTGGTCGGGCGGGCGCAGGTTCGTGACGATCGAGCCCTCGGTCGAGCCGTACGTCTCGTTGAGCAGGCCCTCGCCGAAGTAGGCGACGATCTTCTCCTTGGTGGCCTGCGGCAGCGGCGCGGCGTTCGAGATGATCGTCCGCAGGTGCTTGGGCCGCACCTCGGCGAGCGTCGCCTCGGGCAGCGCGAACATCGCGTTGAAGTGCGTCGGCACGAAGAAGACATTCGTCAGCTCCAGGTCGCGCAGCGTCCGCAACGTCCACTCCGGGTCGTAGCGGGGCGGGCCGATCTCGGTGAAGCCGCCGAAGGCGATCGGCGCGACCGCGAAGGCGAAGCCGGCACCGTGGTAGAGCGGGGCCGTTGCCAGGGCGCGGTCATCCTGCGAGTAGCAGCCGAACTCGACCATCATCGCGTAGAAGGTCAGCGAGCGGGCCCGGTGCGAGAGCATGGCGCCCTTCGGGTGCCCGGTGGTGCCGGCCGTGTACGAGAGGGCGAAGAGATCCCACTCGGCGATCTCCACGTCGGGCTGCTCCGGCTTCGCCGCCTGGACGAGGCCCTCGTAGTCACCGGACGGGCCGATCACGACGACACGCTCGACCGTCGGCAGCTCGGCCTTCTCCACGATCTCGACCAGCGACTCGTGCACGAACAGCACGCGCGCGCCGCTGTCGTTGCAGATGTACGCCAGCTCGATCGGCGTCAGCTTCGGATTGACGAGCGCTGTCACGCCGCCTGCCCCCGCCACGCCGAGCACGATCTCGATGAACTCCAGGCAGTTCGGCGCCATCAGCGCCACCCGGTCGCCCTTGGCCAGCCCGAGCTCCCCCGCCGCGAGGTTCGCGACGCGGTCCATGCGCTCGACGAGCTCCGCGTAGGTGTGGCTCTGCGCGCCCATGGCGAGCGCGACCTTGCCCGGCATGCGTGCCGCCGAGGCACGCACGCCGGTGTCGATCAGCACAGGACGATAGGTAACAGGCAGATCACTCAACGAGTGCATCCGGCAGCTTGAACAGCTTGATCGCGTTGTTGCGGAAGAACTTCTTCTGGGTCTCCTCGCGCAGCTCCATCGCGTCGATCTCGGTGCGGGCGCGCTCGGGGTCGATGACCGGCCAGTCGGTACCGAACAGGCACTTGTCGCGACCGAACGAGTCGAGGAAGTGCACGTATTCCTTCGGCCAGTGCTTCGGGCCGTAGGCGTCGGCGGCCATGAAGACACGCTCGTGCTTGTAGGCGACCGCGATCATCTCCTCGGTCCAGGGCCAGCCCAGGTGGATGCCGATGATGTTCAGCTCGGGGAAATCGATGGCGATCCGCTCGAGCGTGATCGGGCGGCCGACCGACGGCAGCACGCGATCACGGTTGTAGTCGAGGCAGTGGCCGATCTGCATCATGATCGGCACGTCCAGCTCGCAGCACTTGTAATAGAAGGGATAGAACTTCGCGTGGTCGGGCGGCAGCTCGAACCAGTGCGGGTAGAGGTGGGCACCGACGAACCCGTAGTTCTTGACGCCGGACTCGAGCAGCTGCACCCCCTTCGAGATCCGCGACGGGTCAACACCCGCGAGGCCGCTGAAGCGATCCGGGTGCTGCTCGCACAGCTTGGCCACCCGCTCGTACGGGATGGCGAAGGAGTACGGCAGGCCCTCGGCGCCGGCCCGCGTCGCCATGATCAGCGAGCGGTCGATCTTGGCGGCGTCCATCTTGTTCAGCATCCACTCGGTGCTGACGCCCCCGCGCAACTCCTTGGGGAAGCGGATCTTGTCGAGGAAGACGTCGTCCACCCCGGTGTGCTTGCCCGAGATCTCTTCGGGGCCCATCAGGTTGACGGTGATGTCGATGGCGCGGATGTCACTCATGTGTTCTGGGCTCCTCGTGGAGGGTGCAACGGGCTCAGTGATCGTGGCGCGTGATGTTGCCGCGCATCTTCGAAACGACGCCACGGCCGACCGTGTCGCCGAACTCTTCGGCGGCCTGCGTGGCCGCCCACTTCTTGAACTTGTCCTTCTGCTGGAAGCGCACCCAGGGCGTCTCGGCCCACGGGGTGTGCTGCGCCGGCACATCGAACGGTGTCTCGTCCATGTAGGCGTTGCAGACCTCTTCCTGGAACGGGTACTCCCGCGGCGGCCACGGGAAGCCCATCGGGGCGTCGGTGTGCACGATGATCAGCGCGCCCGAGCGGCTCGCAAACGGCCCGTGCCACCACTCCTGCGGGTGGCAGACGACGGTGCCCGTCGCCATGACCCCCTCGTCGGCGAGCAGCGTGTCGCCGCCGAGCATGATGATCTCCTCGAAGCACTCGTGGTGCACGTGCTCGTACGGCGCCTTGATGCCCGGGGCGATGAAGGTGTAGCGCAGGTAGCCGCCGGGAGGGCCGTCGGCGCAGAAGCCCTCGGGATGCGCGTACGGCGTGTTCTGCGGGTCGGGCAGGCGGAGCGACTTGTGCATCAGACCGTGGTAGTCCGGCAGCGACATGACCCACTCCATGTCGCGGACGCGCAGGATGCGGTTGTCGGTGTAGGGCGGCGGGTAGGCCGGCGCGTTGGGGTTCCACCAGACGAGCGCGAGCGCGCCGGTGGTCGAGCGCACCTCGCCGCCGCCACACCCCTGCGGCAGGTGGATGTGCGCACCGCTGGCGACGGTCTCGCCGTTCAGCGTGAGGGCGCCGCGCAGCACGAAGATCTCGAGCCCGCCGAGCTTGCCGTCGAACTGCTGCTTGTACTTCGCCGGGAACTCGGCGACAAACGTGTGCGAGCCGGAGTGGCTGTCCTTGCTCATCAGTGCGCCGCTGAGGCCACCGACGAGGTCGGGCACGTCGCCCGTGAACGCCGCGCGATCGAGAGCGAGGAAGTTGTAGAAGTTCGGGATGTCGCGGCGCCAGTGCTCCTTGGTGGGGCGGTGGCCGGCCTTCGGGCGCGGCTTGGCGGTAGCGGCAGGCTTCTTCCCGTGATCGTGTGCCATCTAGATCTCCCTTCCGAGCTTTTCGCTCTCGTACATGACGGCCTCGAGCTTGCGGGGTGCGACGGCGTCGCCGACGCGATGCACCTCGGGGTGCTGGTCACGAACGGCGAAGTACAGCTCGTCTACGGGTGACTTCATCATTGCGAGCACCACCGTGTCCACTCCGGTGATGATCTGGGCCGGTGCGCCCCACACGCCGAAGAGGTGGACGGTGTCGCCCTCGATGCGGTCGATCATCATCTGCGCGGTCATCCGGACGCCCTTGCCCTGGATGCGCGGCACGTTGTGCGGGAAGTCGAACGTCTTCAGCGTGTCCTCGCCGAGGAAGAGGTGCGGCGTGACGATGTCGACGTCGGCGCCACCGTCGGCGAGCACCTCGGAGAGGCCGAGCGGCCAGAAGCCGGCAGACTCGTCGAAGATCAGCACCTTCTTGCCGAGCGCCGTCGGGTCGGCGACCGCCAGCTTCGCGGCCGTGCCCATGTCCAGCACGTTCGCCTGCTCGGCGCCCGGGATGCTGCCGCGGCCGGGATGGAACTGGCTGAAGCCCGTCTTGTCCCAGCGCGAGCCGGTGGCGATGACGATGGTGTCGGGCGAGCCGGACTTGAGCACGTCGAGCGTCGCCTCGTGGTTGAGGCGGACATCCACGCCGAGCCGGGCGAGCGGCTTGACGAGGTTCTCGATGCCGACGCCCCACTCGGTGCGCGTCGGCAGCTTGGCCAGCGTGATCAGGTGACCGCCCAGCTCCGGGCCCTTCTCCAGCAGCACGACCTTGTGGCCACGCTCGGCCGCGACCCGGGCGACCTGCATGCCCGACGGGCCGCCACCGACGACGATCACGTGCTTGCTGCCGTTCGCGGCGGGCTTCAGCGTGCCGACGCCCCAGGCGCGCTCGCGGCTGACGGTCGGGTTCATCACGCACACGACCTCGCGCTGGTCGAACGCGCGCGACAGGCAGAGGTTGGCGCCGATGCACCTGTTGATCTCGTCGTAGCGGCCCTGGTGGGCCTTGTTCACGAGCTGCGGGTCGGCCATCTGGGCGCGGGTCATCGCGACCATGTCGGCGCTGCCGCTGGCGATCGCCTCGTTGGCCATGCGCGGGTCGAGGATGCGGCCGATGATGAACACCTTGGCCCGGTCGCCGACAACGTCCTTGGCGCGCTTGCCGAACGGGATCATGAAGCCCGGCTCGACGTTCATGTTGGCGACCGCCATGTGCATGGTGTGGTAGCCGCCGCCCGAGATGTTGAAGTAGTCGAAGAGGCCGGTGGCGGCCAGGATGTCGAGGCCTTCCTCGGTCTCCTCGCCGGTGATGCCGGCGTCGCCCATGAACTCGTCGAAGGAGAGGCGCAGGCCAACGGTGATGTCACGGCCGACCTGCTCGCGGATGCTCTCTGCGATCTGGACGGCGAAGCGGAGGCGGTTCTCGACCGAGCCGCCGTACTCGTCGGTGCGGAAGTTGTAGGCCCGCGAGAAGAACTGCCCGACGAGGTAGGAGTGCGCTCCGTGGATCTCGACGCCGTTGAGGCCGGAGGCCTTGACGTTGGCAGCCGACTCGCCGAACGCCTTGACGATGTCGAGGATGTGCGACTTCTCCATGACCATCGGCACCTCGCGGTGCACGACCGACGAGACGCGGCTCGCGGCCCACAGGGGGTGCCAGTTGTCGTGCACCATCGTGCCCTTGTCGTGCACGCCGGCGGCGAACAGCTGGACGAACTGCTTGGCGCCGTACGGGGCGATGCTCTCGGCGAGCTTCGCGTACTGCGGGATCGCGCGCTTGTCGTGCGCCGAGCAGCCCATGTAGAAGGAGCCCTTCGAGAGCGGGTGGCCGGCCTGCTGCTCGGTGATCAGCAGCGCAGTGCCGCCCTTGGCGCGCTCGGTGTAGTAGCCGATGTGCTTCTCGCCCAGGATGTGGTCGTCGGCGTAGAGGATCGTCTGCGCCGTCTGCATGATCCGGTTCTTGACGCGGGTCGGGCCGATATCGAGCGGCTGCCAGATGTGGGTCAGCTCGGAGCCGGGAGTGCCGGCGGCAGGCGGCGCAGCGGCGGGGGGCGAGATGGTCACGGTGTGTCCTCCAGGCAGGGGGCCGACGGCGGGAAGGTGGTCAAGGAGCAGGTGTGAGCAGGCGGGCGGGGTTGTCCACGGTGAGCCGCCGCAGGTCGCGGTCGGAGACGCCGGCCGCGGCGAGCCAGCGCGTGACGTGATTGGCGACGTGGGCGTAGCCGGCGCCGCCGTAGCTGCGCAGCTGCGTCCGGTAGCAGGCGTCCTGCGAGAGGACGATGCGGTCGCCGTAGCCTTCGGCAACGAGGCGCGCGACGGCGACGACGACGTCCTGGTCGCGCGGCTCGCGGTAGCCGCCCCAGCTCTCGTAGAGGAACTCGGCGCCGAAGCGGTCGAACTCGATCGTCGCGCCGGTGTCGGCACACGCGCGCTGGTAGTCGAGGCTGTGCGCGGTGTGGCTCTGGTGGCCGAGCACGACGCGGGTCGGGTCGGCGCCGGCAGCGGCGAGGATGCCCACGATCTCAGGGCCGCGCTGCTCGTGCGGGATCGGGCAGTGGATCGTGATGGCGAGCCCGGTCTCCTGCTGGGCGAGCGCGGCGGCGCGCAGCACCTTCGCCTCGTCCGGGTGGATGCCGTCGCTGACGCCGAGCTCACCGATGATGCCGGGCCGGATGCCGGTATCGCCGATGCCCTCGCGTATCTCCGCGATCAGCCGGGCGGCCAGCTCGTCCACGGTGGCGGTCGCGATCTCGGGCGTGTGCGTGGGCTGGACGTACCAGCCGCAGCCGCAGACGATGTTGACGCCGGTGGCGCGGGAGAGCCGGGCGAGCGCCTCGGGGTCGCGGCCGATCGACGCGAGCGAGACGTCGACGAGCGTGCCGCCGCCCGCCTCGGCAAGCCAGCGCAGCTCCTGCTCGGCGACCTGCTCGTCGGCGAAGACGAGGTTGTCGCGGCACACCATCGGGTCGCGGTACACCGCGGCGAACGTGTCAGCGCCGACGCGGGCGTTCGCGAGCCAGGCCTTGTGGGCAGGCGCCGTCAGCTGCCAGGTGCCGAGATCGAAGAAGACGTGCTCGTGCATCAGCGTCGTGCCAAGGTCGGCGGCGGCCACCGGGCCGGTCACCGTCATCACCGGGCGCGCGGCCCCCGCCGCGCTCACGGGTGCCACCTGCGATCGACCTCGTCGAGCGCCGCGTCGAAGGCCGCGAGCGCCGTGTCGATCTCGCTGTCGAGAATCGTGAACGGCGGGGCGACCTTGATCGTGTTCGGGACGAAGCCACCGAGGAAGACGCCGCGCTTGCCGCACTCGGCTGCGACGACGTTGTTCGGCGTGCCCGAGAGATCGCCGAGGAACGCCGTCTCGCGGTCGTCAGAGACGATCGGCCGACCGTCAGGCCCGACGAGATCGACGGCCCAGTAGAAGCCGCGCCCGGCCACCCGGCCGACGCTGGGATGGCGC
>Ga0114970_10002741_pt1 | contig 13158 bp, 14 predicted proteins | sample M_140205_XF_Meta_FD_87030 | JGI IMG/M metagenome (GOLD analysis project Ga0114970, IMG submission 87030) | Freshwater microbial communities from Lake Montjoie, Canada to study carbon cycling - M_140205_XF_MetaG | ecosystem: Environmental > Aquatic > Freshwater > Lake | place: Lake Montjoie... | reverse complement strand
TCGGGAAAATATTTCGGGAAATATTATCAGGACATTCAGAAGCGCGTACCCTCGATCGCGGCGGCGAAGAAACACCTCGGGTGGACGCCGAAGGTGGGGTTGAGGAAGGCGATCAAGCTGACGCTGGATTATCACCTCGCGCACAAGGATTATCAGCTGGAGTGAGTGAGCCGCGAGGTAGGAGCCCGCTGGTGGTCGATTCGGGTCTCGGTGATTTTCCATCGCCCGCCAGCGGGCTCCTCCTTCCAAATCCATGCGTCTTGTCCTCAAAGTTGATGTTGATACCGACCGCGGCACGCGCGAGGGCGTGCCGAATCTCATGTCCGATTTGGCGGAGGTTGGGGCGCCGGCGTGTTTCTTGTTTTCGCTGGGGCCGGATCAGACGGGGCGGGCGATCAGCCGCGTGTTTCGGCCCGGTTTTTTCAAGAAAGTGAGTCGTACGAGTGTCGTGCAGATTTATGGACTGCGCACGTTGCTCAACGGCACGCTGCTCCCGGCGCCGCATATTGGGCGGCGGAATACCGACGTGATGCGGAGCGTGCGCGACGCGGGTTACGAGGTCGGCATCCACTGTCACAATCACTACCGCTGGCAGGACTATTTGGAACGGATGTCACTCGCGGAAGTGCGCGAAGAGCTGGTCGCGGCGCGGGCGGAATTTCTGCGGGTTTTTGGCGTCGAAGCGCGAACGGCTGGCGCGCCGGGCTGGCAGAGCAATGCGAAGAGCCGGGAAATCTACGACGAGGCGAATTTTCTCTATGGGAGCGACACGCGGGGCGGGGCGCCGTTTTTCCCGCGCATCGGCGGGCAGGTTTTCAAGACGTTGGAGATTCCGAGCACGCTGCCGACGTTCGACGAGCTGATGGGGCGGCCGGAATATCCGGACCACACAATCGTCGCGCACTATCTGGGTCTGATGAAGGCGGATGCGGCGCGCACGCAGGTGTTCACTTTGCATGCGGAGATCGAGGGTATGGGGCGGAGGGGACTGTTTCAGAATTTTTTGGCGGCCTGTAATTTGGCGGGCGTGGAGTTTGTCCGGATGGACGACTACGCGCGCGAACTGTTGGCCGACCGGGCGGCGATCCCGGTGCGTGACCAAGTGAGGGGGGCGATCGACGGACGCTCGGGCGTTGTCGCGGTGCAGGCGGCGTGAGGCCGGGTGGACTCCAGTCCGCTGCGTCGCGCGCCGCCCATTTGCAGTGAAGGCAGACTGAAGCCCCCGCTACTTTTCGATGCGACGGAAGAGCCAGACGCCGAGTGAGAGGAAAATCACGTTGGGTAGCCAGAGCAGGACGTCGGGGTGGTATTCGGGGTGGCGGTCGAGCCAGCCGACCATGACGGTCAGGACATAGTAGCCGAGCGCGAGGCCGACGGCCAAGCCGAGGTTGGCGCTCGTTTCGCGGCGTGAAACACGAATGCCGAGGGGGACGCCGATGAGCGCGAAGGCGAGGACGGAGAGCGAGAGCGTGTATTTTTCCTGAATCGTCAGTCGCACCTTCATCTCCGCCCGCGCGTGATCCTGTGCTTGGCCCGGCACGATCGGTTCCGCGGCGACCTTGCCGAGTTCAACCTGAAGTTCGTCGAAGGTCATCCACTTCAATTTTTGGCTGCGGGCGTTGCCGCGATTGTAAAGTCGGTCGAGGGAAAAACGGATCGCTTCGGTTTCCCCGACCAACCCAAGGCCGGAATCTTCTTCGGTGAATTTCTCCGGGTCCTTGGTGTAACGTTTTTCGACTACAGCTGAGGATAGTCGTGCGACGATTTCGTTCGTCGTTGCGTCGTAGTCGACCCGGCCGGAGGCGGCGTGGACAAACTCGGTGACGCGGCGTTCGCCGTCGAGTTTCCAGATCCAGACGTCGCGCAGCACCGTGCTGTGTTTCTCTCCGATGTAGATCACCATGCGCGGAAAATCGCGGATGAACGTTTTCTGGACGATGGCGGCGAGCGGGTTGGTGCGGATGGCCTCGTCGAGTTCCCGGTGGTATTGCACGCGGGCGCGTGGCATGGAATCGAAGTTAATGTAGAGGCCGAGGGCGGTGCCGAGGATGCCGATGATGAAAACGGGCCGGGCGATGCGGAACAGACTGAGGCCGGAGGCCCGCATGGCGGTGATCTCACTGTCGGCGGAGAGGCGACCGAGCGTGAGGAGCACGCCGGTGAGCATGCCCATGGGTAACGCGAACGAGACAACGAACGGCGCCAGCAGACCGACGAGTCGGACGAAGGTGCCGAGCGAGAGATGGTCGGTGAGGACGTAGCCGAGCAGGTCTTTGACGGCGTTGCCCAGAATCATCACGAAGGCGAAGAGGCCGATCGCCGCCGCGCAGGTGAACAGCACGCTTTTGAAGATGTGGCGGTCGAGAAGATTCAAGGGAGAGCGACAGGTGATCGCAGACGGATCGGCGGCGGACAAGGCGGTTCGCCGAAAACTAGAAACCGAGGGAGAGTTGCGGGCCGGAGTCGGCGGCAGCGTGGTCGGCGGAGGCGGGGGCGAGGCAGCCGGGCCCCTCGTGGCGGACGTTGCTGACGTACGTGCTGACCGCGAATGTTGTGACGGTGTCGGCGGGCGGGACGCCGAGGAGCGGGGCGAGCTGGGCGGGTTCGCTGATCGCCGGATCAAGCCAAGCTTCGAAGGTGGCGGTGGTGAGCATCACGGGCATGCGGTGGTGGATGGGGCGCATGAGATCATTGGGCTCACCGGTGATGAAGGCGCAGGTCTCACGTGTCGTGCCGTCGGGAGCGTGCCACGTGTCCCAGAGGCCGGCGAAGCCGAACGGGGAGTCGTCGTTGAGGCGGAAGAGCCAGGGCTTCTTGGTGCGGCCGATGGTTTCCCATTCGTAAAAACCGGAAGCGGGGATGACGCAGCGCCGCGTGCGGAGGGCGTCGCGGAAGGAGGGTTTGACGGCGACGGTATCGGCGCGGGCGTTGACGAGCGGCGGGCCGTCGGCGGATTTTGCCCACGAGGGGACGAGGCCCCAGCGAAGCAGGGCGGCTTCGTTGGCGGCCGATTGCGGCAGGCGGCGGACAACGGGGATCGCGGTGTTGGGCGCGATATTGTAGCGCGAGGCGTACTCGGCGGGTGCGGCGATCCCGAGGCGCGCGAGGATGTCGCGGTAGTGTTGCTCACGGAGAACGTAGCGGGTGCACATCGGGGAAGGTTTAAGAGGGAGTGAGAGTGAAAGTGAAAGCAGAACGCTCAGAGCAACAGCAAACCTCAGAAGGGGAGGATGCCGCGGGACTCAGAAGAGACTCAACTGCTCGCCGCCGGGGCGGCGGAAGGCGGCGGTGGAGACGGGGTGGTGCTCTTGGTTCAAGCCGGCGCGGCGCGTGGTGGCGCGGAAGAGAGTGCGGATCTGGTGCGGGTGCGCGGCGTCGGGGACATCAGGGTCGGAGGAGAGCGAGGCGAGATAGTCGGGGTCGGGCGTGAGGAGGAGCGGTTCGAAACGGTTGGGCGGATGGGTGTGCGCGCCGCGGCCGTGGATGGGGCCGAGGGGATGAGGCGGCGTGGCGGACATGGGTGCACGTTACTGAAAAACGTGGCTGCGCCAGCGTGATTCGCTTTGTTGAGAGGATGTCGCGCAGCACAGCTCTCTCCGTCGTCGGTTTGACTCGTCACGATGGTGCCGGGGCCGGAGTGCTGGTCGACGATGCTTTGGCGGTGGAGGAGCCGATGGAGATCCGGGTCGGCGGGCGCAGCGTGGCCGTCGTGATGCGCACGCCGGGGCACGATCGGGAACTGGCGGCGGGATTTTTGGTGACGGAAGGAATTTTGCGACGGCGCGAGGAGGTGTGGGACATGGTGTATTGCGCGATGAAGCGGGAGGGCGGTCCCGCCTCTCACGAGGCGGGCTACGGGGAGGTGCGGGAGAATGTTTTGGATGTCCTGCTGGCACCGGGGGTCGCGGTGGACTGGTCGCGGCTCACGCGGAATGTGTTCACGTCGTCGAGCTGCGGGATTTGCAGCAAGGCGAGTATCGAGGCGGTGCGCGGGCAATTTCCGGCGATCACGGAGACGTGGAGACCGACGCGCGCGGTGCTGGCGGCGCTGCCGGAACGGTTGCGGGTGGCGCAGGCGGGATTTGCGGCGACCGGCGGATTGCATGCGAGCGGACTGTTTGCGAGGGGAGGCGCGTTGATTGTGGCGCGGGAGGATGTGGGCCGGCACAACGCGCTCGACAAGGTCGTGGGGCATGAGTTTTTCGCGGGGCGATTACCGCTCGGCGGGTGCATCTTGCTCGTGAGCGGGCGGGTGAGTTTCGAGATCATGCAAAAGGCGCTGGCGGCGGGGGTGCCCTGGGTGGCGGCGATCTCGGCGCCGACGAGTGCGGCGGTGGAATTTGCCCGGGCGAGCGGGCAGGGGCTGGTGGGCTTTCTGCGGGGTGAACGGATGAATGTTTACGCGGGCACCTTGACGGAGTGAGGGTGTCGCAGTCGGCTCGAACGAAACGGAACCCAATTTTTTAACCACAGATTACACGGATGAAACGGATGCACATTCAGCAATTAGGCGGCGGCTTTGGGGGCGGGGCAGCCTGGGCGGCCTGGTGGTCCGCGGTCTGGTTTATCGTGGTGGCGGCGGTCGTGGTGCGGGCGGCGGAAAGTGAGACGATGGCTGACCGGACGTTGAAGAATATTGCGGAGAAACAGCGGGAGATTTTCGCGGCGGCGGAAAAAAAAGGCGACAAGCTCGATCAGGAAGCGTTTCGCACGCAGGTGCAGTCGCTCACGCATGAGTATGAGCGGTTGTTGCGGGACAATCCGAAGTTCGCCCTTGCGGCGGCGGCTTATGGCGGGCTGCTCGGAAAAGTCGGCATGCGCAAGGAAGCGGCGGCGATGCTGCTCAAGGCCAACCAACTCGACAGCGACATCCCGTTTGTGAAAAACCAGCTCGGCGGTTACCTCGCGGAAGAGGGCAAGCCATTGGAGGCGGCGCCGTATTTTCTCGCGGCGATCAAGCTCGCGCCGGACGAACCGATTTACCACTACCAGCTGGCGACGCTCCTCGTGGAGGCGCGCGACGATTTTCTCCGCAGCGGCGCGTGGACGCGGGCGACGCTGGATGAGGCGATGACTACGGGATTCAAACGGGCGGCCGAGCTGGCACCGGAGCGATTCGAGTTCGGTTACCGGCACGCGGAGTCGTTCTACGATTTGGCGAAACCCGATTGGCCCACCGCGCTCAAGGCGTGGGCGGCGTTGGAAGAAAAAGCGCCGACGGCCATTGAGCGGCAGACCATGCGGCTCCACGCGGCCAATGTGCTCATCAAACAGGGCAAGCCGGACTATGCGCGGACCTTGATCGAGACGGTGGACGAGCCCGCGTTGCAGGGGCAGAAGCAAAAGCTCGTTGCCCAGCTCGCGGAAACTGCGAAGAAGTGAGCGCTATGGATTTTGGTATCACACCCGCCGACCTGCGCGCCGGGCTCATTTTCTATCTTTTGCTCTTCAGCTGTCTCGTGCTGAGGGCCTATTCTCAGGCGTGGCTGGCCGACCGGCTCGGCGATCCTACGCCCCGCGATGAGGGCCGCGTGACGCTTTATCCTTTGCCGCACCTCGACTTGTTGGGATCGGTAATCTTGCCGTTGATTTGTATTTTTTTCCTCCAGCCCCGGTTGGGTCAGATCAATTTCTTCCTCGCGTGGACCAATCCGGTGCCGATCAATCCGGCAAATTTTAAGAACCCCCAACGGCACTATCTTTTCACGCAGCTGGGCAGCTGCGGCATGAGCGTGGTGCTCGCGTTGCTCTCGGCGGTGGTCGGAGGGATTTCTTTTCACTACGACCAACGGTTCGCGGAAATTTTCGGCACGCTCATCGGCATCAACGCCATGCTCATTGTGCTGGATATGCTGCCGGTGCCGCCGCTGCCCGGGGCGATGCTGCTGCGGCACTGGGGGTTTATGTCCGAAGAACGTTTTTGGCAGGTGGCGCGTTGGAGTGGCCTCGTGTTCATGATCGCGATCAACATTCCTCCGATCCGCACCGCGTTGGGCATTTTGATTGCGCTGGTGGCTTTGCCCTTCGGTTGGCTGTTCGAGGTGATTGCGCGATGAGCGCGGTCCGCGGTGCGCGGCCGGTCACGCTGGGTGACTGGGTGATGTTTGCCGAAAAACTCTATGCGCGTGAAAAGCTGGCGCTCGGCCAGATCGCGACGAATGCGCACGACGAGGCCCTCTATTTGGTGCTGACCGTGCTCAAGCTGCCGCTCGACAGTGAGGCGCGGGTGTTGAAGAAAACACTGACGGTGGCGCAGGCTGCGGCGGTCAAGGAGATCCTGCACCGTCGGGCGTTGGAGCGAGTGCCGGCGGCGTATCTCACGCGCGAAGCATGGCTGGGCGGGCAACGATTTTACGTCGACGAACGCGTGATCATTCCGCGCAGCTATTTTGTCGAGATCATCGCGCAGCAGCTCGATGCGTGGCTGCGGGCGCCGGAGAAAGTGCGGCGGGTGGCCGATGTGTGCACGGGGTCGGGATGTCTCGCGATTTTGTTAGCGCAGCATTTTCCGCAGGCGAAAGTGGATGCGTTGGATTTGTCGGTGGACGCGCTGGAAGTCGCGAAGATCAACCTCGCCGCGCACGGTTTGACGAAGCGGGTGACGTTGTGGGCGAGCGATGTGTTCGACGGCGTGCCGGAGGAGAAGGGTCGGAAGTATGATGTGATTCTGAGCAATCCGCCCTACGAGCCGAGCGCGCACGTCGACGCGCAGGCGCCGGAGTTTGCGGCTGAGCCGCGGATGGCGCATGACGGCGGGCGCGATGGGTTAGAGATTATTCGGAAGCTCCTGCGGCAAGCGCGCACGCGGCTGACGGCGGAGGGGATCGTGCTGATCGAGGTCGGCGGACTGTGCGCAGCGATGGACCAAGAGTTTGCTGCGCTCGAGCCCCACTGGCTGCACACGGAAGATGGGGCGGATTGCGTCTGCGTGATCCACGCGGCGCGACTGGCGCAGTGGCGAGGGTGAGGAGCGCGGGCGTTGCGCGGTGAGCTCGCCTTAGCGGGCGGCGGTTTATTGCTTTTCGTCGGCCTTGCGCGTGGGCAGGCCAGCGGCGGTCCAGTCCTTAAAGCCGCCGCCGTTGGACGCTTTGACGCCCTCCTTGTTCAGCGCGGCGGCCACGGTGCCGGCGCGACCGCCGCTGCGGCAGTAGAGGATCACCTGCTTGCCCTGATGCTTCGCGAGAAATTCTTTCCAGAGCTTTTTATCGCCGTCGAAATCGCTCTTGGGGAGCAGCGTGGCGGGCGTGGCAACGCCAGTATCAGCCCATTCGGAAGCTTCGCGACAGTCGACGAGCACGGCCTTGCCCTCGGCGACGAGTTTCGCGGCGGCCTGCGGGGCGATCTTGGGCGCTTCGGCAGCGAAGGAACGGGACACGACGGCGATCAACAGCGCGAAGGCGGGGAGGAGTTTTTTCATGGGAGGAGGAGCGTGGGGGAGTTTGCGGTGAGGGCAAGTCGCCGGGTGCCAGCGGCGGGAGGCAACTCACCGCGTGGGGTTGGCGAGGCCAGAGGCGGCGGAGAGCGTGGCGAGGGTGCGGGACGAGATCGACGGGGCGAGTAGGGAGCGATGAGAGGAGTGCACGCGGGGTCTGCCGCGACGCCTGCGCGTGAGTGGTCTCGCCGCTGAACCGTGCGTAAGGCGAAGCGACCGAGACGGGTCGTCACCCATCCAGCATACGGTACTCGGCGGGGTGATACCTCAGCGCGCCAAGTCGTAGAGGGCGTAGCCCGCGAAGAGGTTCGGGAGCATCCGGCAGGGGGAGTGCCAGTCACCGGCGAGGTGGGCGCGGCGGGCGATGTGGATATTCTTCGCTACGCAAAAATGTTCAAAGTCGGCGATTGTAACCGGATTGGCAGGACGGCTCTCGAACCACTCGGTGGTGTAGACGGGGTTCCGCAATTTTCGTCCGCGCAGGAGCATATCGATGCGGTTTTTCCAGAAGCCGTGGTTCACGAAGCCGACCGTCAGGGCGCGGCCGACGCGGAGTGCTTCGGTGATGACGGCCGTGGGGTCGCCGAGTTCGTGGACGGTGCGGGAGCAGATGACGCGGTCGAAATGTTGATCGGGAAAGGCCCGCATGAATTCCGTCATGTCGCCCTGATAGGCCGCGAGACCGCGGCGGACACAGGCGGTGATTTTCGCGAGCTCGAGGTCTACGCCGACGGCGGAGACTTTTTTCGTTTGCACGAGGTAGTCGAGGAGGACGCCGGAACCGCAGCCGAGGTCGAGGACGCGGGTGTTGGGCTCCACCCAGTCACCGATGATCTCCATGTCGACCGTGCGTTTTTCGACGAGTTTCGTCATGGCAGAGAAAACCGGATGGAGCAGGGGCCCACGGAATCTACGGGAAAAAATGTGGCGGAGAGGGAGGGGGAAGCGCGAAAGGGACGAGGGCCGACCACTCGCTGGCGCTCGCGGCTACGGGGGACGGCGAGAGGTGTGCGGTCAGATCGCATAGTCGAAGACGTAGGGTTGGTCGCGTTCGATCCAGCCGCGGACGAGGCCGTAGAGTTCCTCGGATTCGAGCAGGAACGAATCGTGGCCGAGATCGGTGGAGAGTTCGGCGTAACTAGCGCGTTTGCCGGCACGAAGGAGCGCGAGAGTGAGCTGGCGATTTTGCTCGGGTGGAAAGAGCCAGTCGCTGGTGAAACCGACGATGAGGGTCTCGGCCTCGACGGCGGCGAAGGCCTGCTCGAGCGTGCCGTGGACGTGGGCGAGATCGAATTGGTCGAGGGCGCGGGTGATGTAGAGATACGAGTTGGCGTCGAAGCGGTTGATGAAACTCTGGCCCTGGTGGCGCAGGTAGCCCTCGACTTCGAACTGGACGTCGAAGGTGTAGGCGTCGCTGTTGGCGGTGTCTTTTTTGCGGCGGCCAAATTTGCGGTCCATCGACGCATCGGAGACGTAGGTGATGTGGGCCATCATGCGCGCGATCGCGAGGCCGACGCGCGGGCCGGCGTCCTTGGTGTAGTCGCCGCGGTTCCAGGCGGGATCTTGCATGATGGCTTGGCGGCCGACCTCGTTGAAGGCGATGGCTTGGGCGCTCTCGCGTCCCGTGGTGGCCATGCCGAGGACGCGGCGCGTGAAGCGTGGGTAATCGGTTGCGAAGCGTAGGGCTAACATGCCGCCCATTGAGCCGCCGATGACGCCGTGGAGTTCGATGACACCGAGGTGGTCGAGGAGGAGTTTCTGGGCGCGCACCATGTCGCCGATGGTGACGAAGGGAAACAAAATGCCGTAAGGGCGGCCGGTTTCGGGGTTGGACGAGGAAGGGCCGGTGGACCCTTGGCAGCCGCCGAGGACGTTGGCGCAGACGACGAAGAAGCGGCGGGTGTCGACGGCTTTGCCGGGGCCGATGAGGTTGTTCCACCAGCCGGGTTTTTTGTCGGAAGAGGTGTGCCAACCGGCGCAGTGGTGATCGCCGCTGAGAGCATGGCAAATGAGGACGGCGTTGTCGCGGGTGGCGTTCAGCGTGCCGTAGGTTTCGTAGCGGAGCTGGAAACCGGAAATGCTTTGGCCGCTGCGGAAGGAGAACGGTAGCGAGTAGATGAAATCGCGGGGCGCTACGAGGCCGACCTCGCCGGGCGCGAGGTGCCGCGGCGTGGTTTCCGCGCCGGGTGCGGATGGCAACGTGTCGATGTCGTCAGTCATCGGTTGGGAGACTCAACCCGCAGCAAGTCGGCGAGGCAAGTGAGCCGCTGGGTTATGACGCGGGGGGGGCGGAGGTAAATCAGTGGTTACCTGAACGGGAATATGAAGGGAGCTGGGTGAGGAGCGAAGCGGGGTCGATGCCGTTGAGAGCGAAGCGGGGAGAGCGGAGCGAGCGATCTTCGGAGCTCACATGCGCGCGACCCTGGCGTGGATACCCGATTTACCGTTCGGGTTTGCTCTCAGCGATCTGCTCTTGGCTCTCGACTGAATTTTTACGGCTGAGTGGGCTGCGGGGCGATCACGCCTGCGCGGCGGCGCTGAGCGATTCGTCCATCTCTTCGTTGGAGAACACATGCTGGACATCGTCGAGCTCATCGAGGTCGTCGTGGAGCTGTACGAGGGACCTCGCGAGGGTGAGGTCGGTCACGGGGACGGTCGTCACGGGGATGTAGGCGATTTCGGAGCTGTCGGGCTTGAGCCGTTGTTGATCGAGAGCGTGGGCGACCTTATCGAAACTGTGGATACCACAGCGGATTTCATAGCCCTGCTCGCTGGTGAGGATGTCGTCGGCGCCGGCTGCGAGGGCGATTTCCAGGAGGGCGTCTTCGGCGATTTTTTCCTGCGCGACGAGAAATTGGCCGGCGTGCAGAAACTGAAACGACACGGCGCCGGTGCTGGCGAGGTTGCCGTCATGGCGGGCGAAGGCAGCGCGGATATCTTTCGCGGCGCGGGTCTTATTATCGGTGGTGGCTTGTACGACGAAGGCGACGCCACCGGGGCCGTAGCCCTCGTAGGTGATTTCTTCGTAGATGACGCCGGGGATTTCGCCGGTGCCCTTCTTGATGGCTCGGTCGACGTTTTCGGCGGGCATGTTGGCCTCGCGGGCCTTGAGCATGAGGGTGCGGAGGCGGGCGTTGCCGTCGGGATCGCCGCCGCCGGATTTGGCGGCGAGGGTGAGATCACGGGAGACGCGAGAGAAGACCTTGCCGCGCCGGGAGTCGGTGACGGCCTTGAGCCGTTTCACCTTGGACCACTTGTTGTGTTTGGCCACCGGACGACGTGGAGAGCTGAGGATTGAGCGTTGAGAGCCTGAGACAGAACGCGACGAAGGTCCGCCAGGCGGCCCACCGATGAGGAGCGGCCCTACTTCTTCTTCGGCGTCACGTTTTTCACGGGCTTGCCGCCGGGGCTGACCGTGGCAACGGCGACGACGGGCTCCGGTTCTTTCATGCGGTTAATCACGAGCTGTTGGATGATCGTGAAGAGGCCGTTGACGGTGGAGTAGAGGGAGAGGGCGCAGGAGAAGGTGTAGCAGAAGAGCGTGAAGATGATCGGCATGAACTGCATCATCTTGGCTTGGGCGGGGTCCATGGAAGGCGTCGGGGTGAGCCGCATTTGGAAGACCATGGTGGCGCCCATCAGCAGGGGCATGATATTGATGGGCAGTCCGAAGACGTGGCCGATCGTGTCGCTGGCGGCGAGGTCGGTCGCCCAGAGGAAGGGTGAGAAGCGCAGCTCGGCCGTGCTCTGGAGCATGGTGAAGAAGCCCATGAAAAACGGGATTGTAATCAGAATGGGGAGACAGCCGCCGACGGGATTGACCTTGTTGGTCTTGAACAGCGCCATGGTGGCTTCCTGCTGCTTGCGGGGGTTGTCTTTGTATTTTTCCCGGACGCCTTGGAGTTCGGGTTGGAGTTTGGCCATCCGCTTGGCGGACTTGGAGGCGGCGAGCGTGAAGGGCACAAAGATGATCTTGAGCGTGAGCGTGGTGAGGATGATCGCGATGCCCCAGTTATTGGAGAGGCCGTGGATCCACGTCATCAGGGTGAGGAGGATTTGGCTGAAGTATTTGAAGAAGCCGAAGTTCATGACCTTGTCTTGGTCGGCCTTGAAAATTGCAGCTTGGGCGAGGCGCGCGTATTCTTTCGGACCGACGTAGAGGCTGGAGGCGAGTTTCACCTCGGCGTTGGGCGCGAGGGCTTTGATGTCGAATTGAGCGGAGCCGGCCACGCCATAGGCGGAGGGATTGTCGTCGGGCAGCGCAGCGAGCAGTTTTACGCGGCGCGTCACCAAGCCGGCGGCGGGTTCGTCGGGCGTGAGGATGGCGGTGAAGAACTGATTCTTGACGGCGGCCCATGTGAGCAGACCAGGGCTGGTGACAGAGGACTTGGAGTCGTGGGAGCCGATCCCGAAAAAGCCGCCGCTCGATTCAAGTTCGGAGCGTAGAATGAAATGCTGGCTCTCGGCGGTGGAGTAGCCGGTGGAGAGTTGGAGGCCCGGATCGTCTTTGCCGGTCGGGGCAGAGGTGCCGAGCGCGAGCGCGATCTTCATGGGCGCGGCGGGCTTGTCGGAGACATTGCGAATCGTCGTCTCGTGGCGCAGTTGATACGGATCGGTCTTGGCGCTCTCGTCCGGAGGCAAGGTGTAACGGCGGGTGACTTCGAGGCGGCCGTCGAGGACGGCGCGGTAGACGACTTCTGAGGAAGATTGCGAAACGCGTTCGAAGCGGGAGCTGCGGTCGAGGCCGGGAAAGTCGACGAATGCGAGCATGGGGTCGGCGTGCAGCTCGTTAAAAATGAAGGGAGTGGAGCCGTTCAGCTCGGCGGGGTAGATCAGGCGGTCCTTCGCGTCGCGTTTTTTCAGGGCCACGTCGCGGATGGCGCCACCGGAATCGGTGAAGTGCACTTCAATGAAACTGTTGCTCAACGTGGTGACTTTGGCGGTGGCCGAGTCGGCGCGCGCGGCGGCAAAGGCAGGGTTGACCGCCGATGCAGGGGCCGACGTGGGCGCGGTGTTAGCCGCAGACGCGCTGGTGTCGCCGGTGGCTGTGCCGGCTGGAGCGCTGGCGGCGGGTGCCGGGCGCGGTGGGGGCGGAGGAGCAGATTGCTGCATCCAAAACATGAAGGCGATGGCGGCGGCGATGAGGGCCACGCCGATGACGGTATTCTTTTTGTCCATTTCGAGAAAGTGGTGAAGGAGGGCGGCGCGTGAGGCGCGGTGCAGGCGAGAGTGAGCGATGGAGAGATGGGAGAGATCGAGAGAGGGAGAGGGCGGAGCGTCAGCGTGGTCGGGTTAGGCCGTGATGCGGGTGCAACGGGGAGTGCGCCGGGGTAGCACCGGATCGTGGCCGCCGGGGTGCAACGGGGTGCACTTGAGTAGGCGGACGGCGGTGAGGGCGGCGCCGATGAGTGCACCGCGTTCGCGCACGGCATCGGCGGCGTAGTGGGAGCAGGTCGGGGAAAACCGACAGCCGAAGGACGGACCGAACAGCACGGGCAACGCGGGCGAGAGGATGCGCTGGTAGAGTGTAATCAGCAGGAGCAGCGCCCGCCCGGGGAGGCGCACGCAGACACGAAAAAGTGAAAATAGGCGCGCGCTCATGCGGCGGGCGGGGCGGGCTGGCGGGGTGGGGGGATTTGGGCGCAGGCGTCGGAGAATTTTCTCGCGAGCTCAGGGATGGGCAGGTGTTGGGCCGCGGCGCGGGCGATGAGCATCAGGTCACAACC
>Ga0114970_10002740_pt1 | contig 13160 bp, 13 predicted proteins | sample M_140205_XF_Meta_FD_87030 | JGI IMG/M metagenome (GOLD analysis project Ga0114970, IMG submission 87030) | Freshwater microbial communities from Lake Montjoie, Canada to study carbon cycling - M_140205_XF_MetaG | ecosystem: Environmental > Aquatic > Freshwater > Lake | place: Lake Montjoie... | reverse complement strand
CCTACGCGCGCCGATCGCGCCCCAGTTGATCAGGTCGCCCATGTACGGCGGGCTGATCACGTCGAGGAACTCGCTCCCCGCCGGTACACCCAGCCGGTTGATGTCGACGAGCAACTGGCGTGCGATGCGCAGCCCTTCGTGAATCCGGTAGCTCTCGTCGAGGTAGGGATCGTTGATCAAGCCTTTCCAGCCGACGGTGGTGCGGGGTTTTTCGAAATACACCCGCATCACGATTTCCAGCGTCCCCGCGTACTTCGTGCGCTGGGACTTGAGCTGGCGGGCGTAGTCCAGTGCGGCGGCCGGGTCATGGATCGAGCAAGGGCCGATCACCACCAGCAGCCGGTCGTCCTTGCCGTCGAGGATGCGGCGAACGCTGCGCCGGGTGTCGCCGACGAGTTTTTCAACCGGCGTGCCGGCAATCGGAAAGAAGCGGATCAGATGCTCGGGAGGTGGCAACGGGGTGACCTCCTCGATGCGCTGGTCGTCAGTCTCGCTGGTCCTCTCGCTCAACGAATAGCCGTGGTTCGGTTCGCTGGCTTCAGCGTGGTGGTGGGACTTGGGCGCCATGATGGGTTCCTGTTGCGGTGAGATCGTCGGGGCAAAAAAAAACCGCCGGGTTTGCCGGCGGTTGGTTTGTTCGGGTCGCTTGTCTTACGCGCGATCGCCTCTCAAGCCGCCGGTCAGGGGCGAGAACCAAAAGTACGAAAATCGCGAGGAACGCATCGGTGGAATGTAGCACGGACAGCGTGGCATGCGGCCAGGCGGCGAGCTCAGGCTGTGCCGCCGACGGTCAGCCCGTCGATTCGCAGCGTCGGCTGGCCGACACCGACCGGCACGCTCTGGCCTTCCTTGCCGCAGACGCCGACGCCCGAATCGAGCGCCAGGTCGTTGCCGATCATCTTGACGCGGGTCAGCGCATCCGGGCCGTTGCCGATGATCGTCGCGCCCTTGACCGGGTACAGGATCTTGCCGTTCTCGACCCAATAGGCCTCGCTGGCCGAGAACACGAACTTGCCGCTGGTGATGTCGACCTGGCCGCCGCCGAAGTTGGTCGCATACAGCCCGCGCTTGATCGACCCGACGATTTCATCCTTGGTCTTGTCGCCGTTGAGCATGTAGGTGTTGGTCATTCGCGGCATCGGCACATGGGCATAGCTCTCGCGCCGACCGTTGCCGGTGGGCTTGACGCCCATCAGCCTGGCATTCATCGAGTCCTGGATATAGCCCTTCAGGATGCCGTCCTCGATCAGCACGTTGCGTTGCGATGCGCAGCCTTCGTCGTCGACATTGAGCGAGCCGCGCCGGTCGGGCAAGGTGCCGTCGTCGAGCACGGTCACGCCTTTGGCCGCCACGCGCTGGCCGATGCGCCCGGCGAATGCCGACGAGCCCTTGCGGTTGAAATCGCCTTCCAGGCCGTGGCCTATGGCCTCGTGCAGCAGCACGCCGGGCCAGCCCGGGCCCAGCACGACGGTCATCACGCCGGCCGGTGCCGGGCGCGAGTCGAGGTTGGTCAGCGCCGCGTTGACAGCCTGGTCGACATAGAGCGTGAGCTGCTCGTCCTGGAAGTAACCCAGGCCGAAGCGCCCGCCACCGCCGCCCGAGCCGACCTCGCGTCGGCCGTTGGATTCAGCGATCACGGTGATCGACAGCCGCACCAGCGGCCGCACATCGGCCGCGCGGGTGCCGTCGGCGCGAGCGACCATCACGACGTCGTACTCGGCGGCCACACCCGCCATCACCTGCACGACACGTGGGTCGCGGGCGCGCGCCATTTTTTCGATCTTCTCGAGCAGCGCGACCTTCTGGGTGCTGTCGAGCGTGCCTATCGGGTCGGTGGGCAGATAGAGCGAGCGGCTGGTCGCGATCCTGGGCTTGCGCGCGAGCTTGACGCGCCGGCTCTGGCCCGCTGCGGCGATGCTGCGAACCGTGCGTGCAGCGTCGAGTAGCGCGGCCTCGGAGATGTCGTCTGAGTAGGCGAAAGCGGTCTTCTCGCCTGCCACCGCCCGCACGCCAACGCCTTGGTCGATCGAAAAGCTGCCGCTCTTGACGATGCCTTCTTCCAGGCTCCAGCCCTCGTGGCGGGTGATCTGGAAGTACAGGTCGGCATCGTCGATGCGGTGTTCGCCGATCACGCCGAGCGCGGCAGCGAGCTTGGCCTCGTCCAGACCGAAGGGATCGATCAGCAGTTGCTGGGCGATGGCTAGGCGTTCGAGGGTGGGTTCGCGCGAGATCATGGTGTGATTGTAGGAGTCGCAAGCCGGTTTTGCAGCACCATGTTTGACGCCGCGCCGCTGCCCGTCAACCCGCTGGTCAGTCTGGGCTGTGCCCAGCGATCACGCCGCGTCGTCGGCGTCGTCGGCGTCGTCGGCGTCGCGCCGCAGCGCCAGCGCACGCTCGTACAAGGCATTGCGCGGCGCGCCGCTGAGCTCGGCCGCAAGGGCCACCGCCTGTTTCAGCGGCAGCTCGCGCAGCAGCGGCAACAGCAATCGTTCGGCCTCGGCCGGCAGGCCGTCCGCGCCCGCTGCCACCGCCAGCGTTGGCAGCGCATGCAGCACCAGCACGAACTCGCCGCGGCCACGGTTGGCGTCTGCCGCCAGCCAGGCTGGCAGCTCGCAGGCCTGGTGCGTGACGATGGTCTCGAACTGCTTGGTCAACTCGCGGCACAGCGTGATGCGTCGCTCGGGCGCGGCCTCGGCCAGGCCGGCGACCAGTGCTTCGATGCGGTGCGGCGCTTCGAACAGCACTTGGCAGCCTGGTGCTGCTGCGGCCGCCTGCAGCGCGCTGCGCCTGTCCTGGCCCTTGCCGGGCAGGAAGCCGATGAACGCAAAACCTTGGGCCAGCGTGTCGCCGGCCACGCTGATCGCGGTCACGGCGCTGCTGACGCCTGGGATGGGCATCACCCGGTGACCGGCGGCCACGACCGCGGCGACCAGCAAGGCGCCTGGGTCCGAGATCGCCGGCGTACCGGCGTCGCTGACATAGGCCACGCGCTGGCCTTGCGCCAAGCGTGCGATCACGCTTTGGGCCGCGCCCGCCTCGTTGTGCTGGTGCAGCGCGAGCAGCGGCTTGTCCAAGCCGAGGTGGCGCAGCAACTGGCCTGAGACGCGGGTGTCCTCGCAGGCGACCGAGTCGACCAAGCCCAGCAGATGCACTGCGCGCAGCGTGAGGTCGGCGAGGTTGCCGATGGGCGTGGCCAGCACGTACAGTGTGCCCGTCGGGTGATGCTGGCCGCCGGCGGCAGCGTCAGCCGCCTGGATCAGCAGGGAGGGGGCGATGTTCAAGGGTTGGGACCGTGGCGTTCGGCAGGTTGCGAAGCCGCAAGGCCTCGGCACCAAGAGGGTTGGTGACAGCGCCGAGGATTTGGCGCTGGCGCATCTGCAGCAGCAAGGCCTGCGCCTGCTGTGCCGCAATTATCGACTGGCCGGCGGGCCGCATCAGCCTGGCGCCGAGATCGACTTGATCCTGCTCGAGCCCGACGGCACGCTGGTGTTTGTCGAAGTCCGCGCCAGGCGAGACAGTGACCATGGCGGTGCCGCTGGCAGCGTGTCCTTGGCCAAGCGCCGGCGCATCGTTCGCGCCGCCCAGCATTACCTGCTGGGCCTGACGGTGCTGCCGGCTTGCCGCTTCGATGTGGTGGCGATCGATGGCGATGCACTGCAGTGGCTGCGCGCGGCTTTTGACAGCTGATGCCGATCGCCGCGCGGCCCAAAGCTGCTGACTTATGATGCAGGCCCATGTTTGAGCAACGTATTCAGCAGCATTTCTTCGAAAGCGCCGATCTCAAGTACCAGTCGGCCGAGGTGCTGAGCCGTCCGATCGAGGACGCGGCAATGGCCCTGGTTGGCGGGCTGACGGCCGGTGGCCGGGTGCTGGTTGCGGGGCTGGGCGCATCGGCTAACCTGGCTCAGATGTTGGTCAGCGCGCTGCTCGGTTGCCTCGAGCGTGAGCGCCCCGGACTGGCCGCGTTGGCGCTGGGCAACGAAGCCACCGCGCTGGCGGCTTTGCTCGCCTTGCCGGCGGTCGGCGCGCTCGACCAGGTGCTGGCGCGCCAAGTTGAGACATTGGGCCAACCCGGAGACCTGCTGCTGCTGATCGACTGCGAAGGCGACCATCCCGCGTTGCTGGCTGCCGCGCAGGCTGCACAGGCCAAGGACATGACCGTGATCGCGCTGACCGGGCGAACTGGCGGCGCGCTGAGAGCGCTGCTGACTGAAACCGATGTGCTGGTGGCGGTGCCGCACGAGCGCAGGATTCGCGTGCTTGAAACCCATCTGCTGGTGCTTCACTGCCTTTGTGACGCGATCGATCTGCAACTGCTGGGCGAACAGGATCCACCATGACCTTCTTGACGAGTATTTCTTCTGCGCGACGGGCTGCGCTGCTGGCTGCCGCGCTGGGCGCCACCACGCTGCTGGGCGCTTGCGCGCCGCTGGTGGTGGGCGGTGCGATGGTGGGTGGGGCGATGTCGATCACCGACCGACGCACCTCGGGCGCGCAGGTCGAGGACGAGACGATCGAGTTCAAGGCCGGGGCCCGTCTGCGTGAAGCGCTGGGCGAGCGTGGCCATGTCAACGTCACCAGCTTCAACCGAACGGCGCTGATCACCGGCGAAGTGCCGAACGAGGCCGACCGCGCTGCGGCCGAGCAAGCTGTCAGTCGGATCGAGAACATTCGCGCGACCGTCAACGAACTGGCAGTCGCTGGCAACACCTCGCTGACCTCGCGCAGCAACGACCTGATCCTGACCAGCAAGGTCAAGGCGGCCTACTTCGAGGCCAAGGACCTGCAGTTCAACGCGATCAAGGTCGTTGCCGAGCGCGGAACAGTCTTCTTGATGGGCCGGGTGACCGAGCGCGAAGCCGTCCGTGCCACCGAATTGGCGCGCGGTTTCAGCGGCGTCACCAAGGTGGTTCGCGTGTTCGAAGTGATCACCGAGGCCGAGTTGGCCCGGATACAGCCGCCGGCTTCGAAATAAGCGGGCAGCGCCCGCCGGACTACTTCAGCCGCCGCAACAGGCTGGAGGTGTCCCAGCGCCGACCGCCCAGCGCCTGCACATCGGCGTAGAACTGGTCGACCAGCGCAGTGACCGGCAGACGTGCGCCGTTGCGTCGGGCTTCGTCGAGCACCAGGCCCAGGTCCTTGCGCATCCAGTCGACCGCAAAGCCGAACTCGAACTGGTCCTCGACCATGGTCTTGCCGCGGTTGTCCATTTGCCAGCTCTGGGCCGCCCCCTTGCCGATGACCTCGAGCACTTGTTTCATGTCGAGACCGGCTTTGGTGCCAAACGCGATGCCTTCGGACAGCGCCTGCACCAGGCCGGCGATGCAGACCTGATTCACCATCTTGGCCAGCTGGCCCGCGCCGCTGCCACCGACCAGCGTGACGGCTTTCGAGAAAGCCATCGCCACCGGCTTCATGGCTTCGAACGGCGCTTCGTCGCCGCCGCACATCACCGTCAGCGCACCGTTGACCGCGCCGCCCTGGCCGCCAGACACCGGTGCGTCGACGAAGCGCAGACCCAGCGTTCGGGCTGCGCCGCAGAGTTCGCGCGCCACTTCGGCCGACGCGGTCGTGTGGTCGACAAACACCGCGCCCTCGGCCATGCCGGCCAGCGCGCCGTCGGCGCCGAGCACGATGGACCGCAGGTCATCGTCATTGCCGACGCAAGCGAAGACGAACTCAGCACCTGCTGCCGCCTCGCGCGGCGTCGATGCAGACTTGCCGCCGTGTTCGCTGACCCAGGCCTGGGCCTTGGCTGCGCTGCGGTTGTAGACGGTGACCTGGTGGCCGGCGCGCGCCAGGTGGCCAGCCATCGGATAGCCCATCACGCCTAGGCCTAGAAAGGCGACGCGGCGAGCTGGGGTGGAGTCGTAGGTTTTCATGGCGGGCAGTGTATCGGTGGCCGCCCAGTGCTACACGATGGCCAGGTGATCGGTGCCGGCCGACAGGTCGCGGTTGTGCGCGCGCTGGCTGTTGAGCTTGATCTGCAGCCGCAGGTCATTGACCGAATCGGCGTTGCGCAGCGCGTCTTCGTAGCTGATTTGATGGCGCTCGTAGAGGTCGAACAGCGCCTGGTCGAAGGTCTGCATGCCGAGTTCGCGCGAGCGCTTCATCAATTCCTTGATCTCGGCGACCTCGCCTTTGAAGATCAGGTCGGCGATCAGCGGCGTGTTGAGCAGCACCTCGACCGCGGCGATCCGACCCTTGCCCTGCTCGCGCGGCAGCAATCGTTGCGAGACGATGGCCTTGAGGTTGAGCGACAAGTCCATCAGCAGTTGTTGACGTCGCTCCTCGGAGAACAGGTTGATGATGCGGTCCAGCGCCTGGTTGGCGCTGTTGGCATGCAAGGTGGTGATGCACAGGTGGCCGGTCTCGGCGAAGGCCACCGCGTGCTCCATGGTCTCGCGGTCGCGGATCTCGCCCATCAGGATCACGTCGGGTGCCTGGCGCAGCGTGTTCTTCAGCGCGGGCTCCCAGCCCTCGGTGTCAACGCCGACCTCGCGCTGCGTGACGATGCAGTTCTTGTGCGGGTGAACGAACTCCACCGGGTCCTCGATCGTGATGATGTGGCCGTGGCTGTTGATGTTGCGGTGGTCGATCATCGCTGCGAGCGAGCTGCTCTTGCCCGAGCCTGTGGCGCCGACCATGATCACCAGGCCGCGCTGCTCCAGACTGATCTGCTTGAGCACTTGGGGCAGGCCCTGGCCGTCGATCGTGGGCAGGACTTGCGGGATGGTCCGCAGCACCATGCCGACATGGCCTTGCTGCATGAAAGCGTTGACGCGGAAGCGCCCCAATCCCTGCGGCGAGATCGCGAAGTTGCACTCCTTGCTGCGCTCAAATTCGCTGGTCTGGCGCTGGTTCATCACAGAGCGCGCCAGCGCCAGCGTCTGCTGCCCGGTCAGCGCCTGCGCTGAGACCCGCGTGACCTTGCCGTCGACCTTGAAAGCAGGCGGGAAATCGACGGTCAGGAACAGGTCCGACCCGCCGCGGCTGCCCATCAAGCGCAGCAGGTCGTTGATGAACTTGTAAGCCTGCGCATCGTCCATGAAGTCGCCCACTCTGTGTTTGCGCGGTGCCGCTGGCCTGCCGGTGGCCTCTTGCTCAGCCGGGGAAGTTTTCCGGGATCTTGGCCTTGGAGCGGGCCTCGGACGCCGAGATCAGCTTGCGCCGCACCAGATCGGCCAGGTTCTGGTCCAGCGTCTGCATGCCCAGGTTCTGGCCGGTCTGGATCGACGAGTACATCTGCGCCACCTTGTTCTCGCGGATCAGGTTTCGGATCGCCGGGCTGCCGATCATGATTTCGTGCGCTGCGACCCGGCCGCTGCCGTCCTTGAGCTTGCACAGCGTCTGCGAGACCACCGCCACCAGCGATTCGCTCAGCATCGCGCGCACCATCTCTTTCTCAGCCGCCGGGAAGACGTCGACGACCCGGTCCACCGTTTTGGCCGCGCTGCTGGTGTGCAAGGTACCGAACACCAGGTGGCCGGTCTCGGCGGCGGTCAGCGCCAGGCGTATGGTTTCCAGGTCGCGCATCTCGCCGACCAGCACCGCGTCCGGGTCTTCGCGCAGCGCCGACCGCAGTGCGTTGGCAAAGCTCATCGTGTGCGGGCCGACCTCGCGCTGGTTGATCAGGCACTTCTTGCTCTCGTGCACGAACTCGATCGGATCCTCGACCGTCAGCACATGGCCGTATTCGTTTTCATTCAAGTGGTTGACCATCGCGGCCAGCGTCGTGCTCTTGCCCGACCCGGTGGGGCCGGTCACCAGCACCATGCCGCGCGGGCGCAAGGCCAGGTCGCCGAAGATCTTGGGCGCACCCAGTTGTTCGAGCGACAGGATCTTGCTCGGGATGGTTCGCAGCACTGCCCCGGCGCCGCGGTTCTGGTTGAAGGCATTGACCCGGAAGCGCGCCAGACCCTGGATCTCGAACGAGAAATCGCACTCCAGCGTCTCCTCGTAGAACTTGCGCTGGGCGTCGTTCATGATGTCGTAGACCATCGCGTGCACGGCCTTGTGGTCCAGCGCGTCGACGTTGATGCGGCGCACATCGCCGTTGACCCGGATCATCGGCGGCAGACCGGCCGACAGGTGCAGGTCGGAGGCCTTGTTCTTGACCGAGAACGCGAGCAGTTGGGTGATGTCCATCGGGCTTGAGGTAGGCTCTTTCAATTATGAACACTGTTATCGGCAAGCTCGAGCAGGTCCGTAGCCGGATCGAGGCCGCGTGCATCGCGGCGGGCCGACCTGTGTCGGGCGTCACGCTGTTGGCGGTGAGCAAGACCCAGCCGGACGCTGCGGTGCGTGATGCCTTTGCCGCCGGCCAGCGCGAATTTGGCGAGAACTATGTGCAGGAAGCGCTCGACAAGATCGCCGCCACGGCCGATCTGCGCTCGCAGATCGAGTGGCATCTGATCGGGCCGCTGCAGAGCAACAAGACCCGGCCGGTGGCCGCAGCGTTCGACTGGGTGCAGTCAGTGGATCGGCTGAAGATCGCGCAACGATTGAGCGAGCAACGGCCGGCCGAATTGCCGCCGCTGCAGGTCTGCCTGCAGGTCAACATCAGCGCCGAGGCCAGCAAGAGCGGGCTGATGCCGGCCGAGGTGCTGGCGGTGGCGCTGGCCGTGGCGGCGCTGCCCAGGCTCAGGCTGCGCGGGCTGATGGCGATCCCAGAGCCCGCCGCTGACTTCGCAGCTCAGCGTGCGCCGCACCGCGACTTGCGCGAGTTGATGGGCGGGCTCAACGACCGGGGGCTGGGCCTCGACACTTTGTCGATGGGCATGAGCGCTGACCTCGAAGCCGCAGTGGCTGAAGGCGCGACCATCGTGCGGGTGGGCACGGCGATCTTCGGCGGGCGCGGCGGGCCAGCCTGACGGGTCGCCGCAGGCCCCTCACTGGTCGAGCTTGATGCCGGCCTTCTGGATGATCGCGCCCCAGCGCTTCGCATCCGCCTCGAGCAGGCGTTTGAAATCCTCTGCGCTGCCGCCGACCGCGGTCAGCCCCTGGCTGTCGAGCGCGGCTTTGATCGCCGGATCGTTCAGCGCCGTGTTGACGTCGGCATTGATCTTGTCGACCACGGCTTTGGGCGTTCCCGCGGCCGTGAACAAGCCGTTCCAGGCCAGCGACTCGATCTGCGGATAGCCCGATTCAGCCAGCGTGGGCAGGTCTTTCAGGCTGTCGGGCCGCTGCGCGGCGCTGGTGGCGAGCATCCTGACCTTGCCCGACTTGACATGCGGCAGCAACGCCGGCGCGGTCATGAACGTGGCGTCGGCCTCGCCCTGGGCGACCGCAAACGCTGCAGGTGGCGAGCCGTTGAACGGCACATGGGTCGCGGCAAAACCGGCTTCGCCCATCATCAAGGCCATCGTCAGGTGGGCCGAGCTGCCCTGGCCCAAGGACGAATAGTTGAGCTTGCCGTCGCGGGCCTTGGCCCAGGCGACGAAGTCCTTGACCGTCTTGACCGGCAGGTTGGCGTTGATGGCCAGCACATTGGGTTGCGAGGTGGTCATCACCACCGGCAGCAGGTCGCGCGCCGGGTCGTAAGGCATCTTCTTGTAGAGAAACGGCGCGAACGCGATGGGTCCGTTGAAGCCCAGCGCCAGCGTGTGGCCGTCGGGCGGCGCTTTGGCTGCGATGTCGACCCCCAGCATGCCACCGGCGCCTGGCTTGTTGTCGACCAGCACCGGTTGGCCCCAGCGGTCTTTCAGCTTCTCGGCCAGCAGCCTGGCGATGATGTCTAGCGAGCTGCCGGCAGGTGCGGGTACCACGACTTTCACCGGGTGGGTCGGCCAACTCTGCGCCAGCGCGGGCTGGACCATCGCGGCGATTAGGCTGGTGGCGGCAAGGACAGAGCGGCGGCGCATGGTGGGTCCAGGCTGTTGTGGGATTGAGCATGCTAGCCGCTCGCTCACCCGGCGCTCAGGGGTACAGACCGCGCTCCTGCCGCGCCATCAGGATGCGCTCGCAGGCCACCGTGAAAGCGGCGGTGCGCAAGCTGATGCGGTGCAGGTCGGCCTGGTCCCAGATCTTCCTCAGCGCGCCAACCAGGATCTGGTCGAGTTTGACATTGATCTCGTCCTCGGTCCAGAAGAAAGACGAGAAGTCTTGCACCCACTCGAAGTAGCTCACGGTCACGCCGCCGGCGTTGCAGATCACGTCGGGCACGACCAGGATGCCCCGATCGGCCAGTATGTCGTCGGCCGCCGGACCAGTGGGGCCGTTGGCGCCTTCGAGCACCAGCCTGGCCCGCAAGCGCTGCGCGCGCGCCGCGGTAATCTGGTTTTCCAGCGCTGCCGGGATCATCACGCTGCAGTCCACGTCCCAGAACGCCTCGGCGTCGATCACCTCGGCGTTGGCGAAACCTGCCACGCCGCCGTTGGCCTGCACATGCGGCACCAGCCGCGACAAGTCCAGGCCAGCGCTGTTGAAGATGCTGCCGCTGTGGTCTTGCACCGCGACGACCAGCGAACCGGCTTGGCCGAACAATTCGGCCGCCGCCGAGCCGACATTGCCGAAACCCTGCACGGCGACCCTGGCGCCGTTCAGATCCAGCCCGATGCGGCGTGCTGCCTCGCGCCCGGTGACGAACACGCCGCGCCCGGTCGCCTTGATCCGGCCCATGCTGCCGCCCAGGTGGATGGGCTTGCCGGTGACCACGCCGGTGGCGGTGGAGCCGGTGTTCATCGAATAGGTGTCCATCATCCAGGCCATCACCTGCGGGTTGGTGTTGACGTCAGGCGCCAGAATGTCTTGCTGCGGCCCGATGACGATGCCGATCTCGCTGGTGTAGCGCCGCGTCAGCCGCTCCAACTCCTTGCGTGACAACTGCTGCGGCTCGACCCGGATGCCGCCTTTGGCGCCGCCGAAAGGCAGGTTGAGAGCAGCGGTCTTCACGCTCATCCACGCCGCCAGCGCCATCACCTCCTCGAGCGTGACATCGGGGTGGTAGCGAACGCCGCCTTTGCCTGGGCCCCGGGTCAGGCTGTGCTGCACCCTGTAGCCTTCATGGTGGGCGATGCGGCCGTCGTCCATCTCGATCGGCACGTCGACGATCAGCACCCGCTTGGGCCGCTTGAGCGTTTCGGCCCAGCGCGCCAACGGACCCAGGTACGGCACCACCCGGTCGATCTGCGCCAAGTAAGTGCCCCAGGGGCTGTCGGCGCTGGGCTGGACATAGGAGAGCGGCATGGGCTGACCTCGGCTGGAGTCTGGGACAAGTCTCGGGTCGCGGCCGATACACTGGACTGATGAACGTCAAGCCCCAATCCACGATCGCTTTCATCGGCGGCGGCAACATGGCCAGCGCCTTGATCGGCGGGCTGATCCGCGCCGGCCGCTCGCCCGCCGACATCCTGGTCGTCGAGCCCTTCGAGGCCCAGCGCGACAAGCTGCAAGCCGATTTCGGCCTGCACTGTCTGGCGGCTGCCGATACGACGCTGTCCGGCGCGTCGCTGGTCGTCTGGGCCGTCAAGCCGCAGCTGTTTGCCCAAGCCGCCCTGCCTTGCAAGCCTTTTGTGGCGGGCGCGCTGCAGCTCAGCGTGATGGCGGGCATCCGCAGCGAGGCGATTGCGCAGGCCATCGGTCAGGCAAGCGATCGCGCCCGCATCGTGCGCAGCATGCCCAACACGCCGGCGCTGATCGGCCGCGGCATCGCTGGCCTCTATGCCAGGCCGGCCGTCAGCGCCGCCGAGCGCGCGCTGGTCGAACAAGTGCTCACGCCGACCGGCGCGCTGGTCTGGGTCGACCGCGAGGCCGATCTCGATGCGGTGACCGCGCTGTCGGGTTCCGGCCCGGCTTATGTGTTCTATTTTCTCGAGGCGATGATGGCCGCTGCCGGCGAGATGGGTTTGTCGCCGGCGCAGGGCAAGCAGCTGGCGCTCGCCACCTTCGACGGCGCGACCGCGCTGGCCGCGCAGTCCGACGAATCACCCGCCGTGCTGCGCGAGCGCGTCACGAGCAAGGGCGGCACCACCTATGCGGCGCTCGAATCGCTGCGCGGCGACGCGGTGGGGCCTGCGCTGGTGCGCGCGGTACGCGCGGCCCAGCAGCGGGCCAAGGAACTCGGCGACGAGTTCGGCGGCTGATCCGCGCCGGCTGGCCGCTCAGCCCGGCCGGCGCAGCGCCAGGTCCAGCGCGACGCCGGCGAACACTGCGAAGCCCAGCCAGTGGTTGAGCTGGAAAGCTTTGAAACAGCCCTCGCGGCTGCGCTGGCGGATCAGGCTGAAGTGCCAGACCGCCTGGGCTGCCGCCGCCGCGATGCCCAGCAGAAAGATCCGGCCCAGCCCCAGCGACCAGCCCAAAGCGGCCCAGGACGCCAGGTAAGCGCCGTAGCACAGCATCACCGCAGCAACGTCCCATCGTCCCAGCGTGATCGCCGAGGTCTGGATGCCGATCCTGAGGTCGTCGTCGCGGTCGACCATCGCGTACTCGGTGTCGTAGGCCAGCACCCAGCACAGGTTGCCCAGCAGCAGCCACCAGGCTTGCTGGGGCACGGCCGCGTTGATGGCCTGCAGACCGCCCTCTGGGCCACCTTGCACCGCTGAGAACGCCATCGGGATGCCGAAGCTGAAGGCCAGGCCCAGCACCGCCTGCGGGATCGCCAGCACGCGCTTGGCGTAGGGGTAGGCTATTGCGATCGCCAGCGCGGCGAACGACAAGGTGATGGTCGTCGCATTGGTGCTCAGCACCAGCGCGAAGGCGGCCGCTGCCAGCAAGGCGCCCAGCATCAAGGCATCGATGGGCGACAGCGCGCCGCGGGTGACCGGGCGCTGCGCGGTGCGCTTGACATGGCGGTCGAAGTCGCGATCCGCCACGTCGTTGATGCAGCATCCGGCGCTGCGCATCAGCACCGTGCCCAAGCTGAACACCGCCAGCAAGTGCCAGCCCGGAAAGCCGTCGGCAGCGATCCACAGCGCGCTCAGCGTCGGCCACAGCAGCAGCAGCCAGCCGGCGGGACGGTCCCAGCGGATCAGTTGCAGGTAGAGCCTCAGGCGCTGTCGCATCGGGGCCGGATTGTGGCATCCGCCCGATAATGACTACCCTGTCCAAGGACCGTCGATGCCAGATCACCTGTTTCTCGACCTGCACCCCGAGGTGGCGGCCGCGCTGGACCATGGCCAGCCCCTGGTGGCGCTCGAGTCGACGATCATCAGCCACGGCAT
>Ga0114970_10002737_pt1 | contig 13163 bp, 26 predicted proteins | sample M_140205_XF_Meta_FD_87030 | JGI IMG/M metagenome (GOLD analysis project Ga0114970, IMG submission 87030) | Freshwater microbial communities from Lake Montjoie, Canada to study carbon cycling - M_140205_XF_MetaG | ecosystem: Environmental > Aquatic > Freshwater > Lake | place: Lake Montjoie... | reverse complement strand
GATTGGTGCTGCTATTTGGGGAACACCTTTTAAGTGGGTCGCTATCTTTGCACCTCTTGCATTTGTGTTTCTGTTTGCATATATGGCTGGTAGTATATCATCAGGCACCGCAGCAATCATGCTCTATTGCTTTGCTGGTCTGATGGGATTGAGTCTTAGTAGTATCTTTATGATATTCAAGTTGGGTAGTATTGCTAATGTGTTCTTCATTAGTGCTGCTACGTTTGGTGCTACTGCATTGTATGGGTATACAACAAAACGTGATCTTAGTAGCATGGGATCGTTCCTCATGATGGGCGCTATTGGTTTGATGATTGCTGGTGTCGTCAATTTGTTTCTACAGAGTAGCATTATGGCCTTTGCCATCAGTGTTATTGGGGTGCTTATCTTTGTGGGCTTCACCGCATATGACATGCAGGATATCAAAGAGAAGTACTACGAGCTAAATGATGACGAAGAAATCCGCAAGGCTGGTATCTTTGGCGCTCTTAATCTTTACCTAGACTTTGTGAACATCTTTATCAATCTGCTTCAACTGTTGGGAGATAGGAAATGAAAGCTAAGAAAACCAAGTTGACTTTCGAAGAGATCTATAGTAAAATTGAAAAGTGTGAATATGTTATCGTGCATTCAAAGGAGGAGATGAAGCCATATCTCCTCAATGCCAACGACAATCATCTCTATACTATGCCAGAAGGATACCTTGAATATGACAAACGATTCTACTACCGAAAATACTGAGTGGATTGTAAGATGGGAAAATGGTAAATCTAAAAGATATGTTCCCTATGATTCTTTAGGTATGACTCGATTTGTTTTAAATGGTCTTAAAGAAGGTAAAGTTTATGTCAACGACGATGAAGTTGTTGAACATGTAATGTATGATGGTGAATCTTATTATAGATCAAGGATTGGTGGTGATGAGTGAGTGGTCTGAGAAAAACGATAGAATTTACACTGATATGAAAACTATGATTGATCCAAAATATAATGATAAGCATTTTGTTCATAGAGTTATTAGGTTTCTTCGTGACAATCCTGAAAGAGCGCCAGACTATATAGATTTCGTACCAGATTGGGAAACAAGGAATATAGATTACAGTGGAGATTGGATGGACATCTCTCAAATTAAAAAGCCAGGAATATAGATGAGTGAGTGGTCTGATAAACGCGATAGAGAATATCGTGATATAGAATATATAGATAAAACATACAAAGACAAATGGTACGTTCATAGAGTAATTAGGTTTCTTCGAGATAATCCTGAAAGAGCTCCTGATTATATAGATTTTGTTGGTGATGATTGGGAAACAAGAGATTTAGAAGATAACCTTCGTAAAATCGAAGCTGTTGTCGAAGGATGGAAAAAAGAAGCATGAGCTATAGCGTATTTGATTCAAATAACAAGAAAGATGCAACTCAGGTAAGAGCATTCTTTGATGATGCTCCTACTATTGCTCGTTATGATAAACAGAAGTATGCTTGGATCGAAAAGCTCACTGATAAGCAGCTTGGATTTTTCTGGCGTCCAGAGGAAGTGGATATCTACAAAGATGCTAAAGACTTTAAGGATCTAACAGTTCATGAACAACACATATTCACATCAAACCTCAAGCGTCAGATACTCCTTGATTCTGTACAAGGAAGAGCACCAACAGCGGCATTTGGACCTATTTGTTCATTACCTGAACTCGAAACCTGGATCACAACTTGGGCTTTTTCAGAAACCATACACTCTAGATCATATACACACATCATACGAAACATATATCCCAACCCTTCTAAGATTTTCGACGAAATTACTGACATCCCAGAGATCGTAGAATGTGCTGGTGATATTAGTAAATACTATGATAAGTTAATTTGGTACAATAATACAATTAAGTATCCAGACGAATCAAATAGATATATGCACAAAAAGGCTCTCTGGCTTGCATTGATGTCTGTTAATGTTCTTGAAGGAGTTAGATTTTATGTATCTTTTGCATGCTCATGGGCATTTGCGGAGGTCAAGAGGATGGAAGGTAATGCGAAAATCATTAAGTTTATCGCTCGTGACGAAAACTTGCATCTTGCTGGAACACAACAGCTACTCAAGGCGCTACCGAAAGAGGATGCAGACTTCGCCCAAATTGCAGAAGAAACAAAAGATGAATGCATCGCTCTATTTGACAGCGCTGTTAAGCAAGAAAAGGCATGGGCAAGTTATCTATTCAGGGACGGGTCGATGGTTGGTCTCAACGAAACCCTACTCTCAGAATACATCGAGTGGATCGCTAACAAGCGAATGACGGCTATTGGATTACCTACTAAGTATAAAGGTGGTGCCAATCCATTGCCTTGGACTCAGAAGTGGATCAGTGGCTCAGAGGTTCAGGTAGCACCACAGGAAACTGAGATCACTAGCTATGTAAATGGTGGCGTCAAGAAAGATGTTAATGGTGACACATTTAAGGGGTTTAGTCTATGATTGATGAAGAATACGAACCATTAAAAGATCTAGATCCAATTCACGTTCAATATCTTGATCAATTACAAAAACAAAGCGCAGAAGCAGCTGCTGTATATAGAGCTGAGGCAGTAAAATGGTGTGCTGATAATTTAAAAAGCGATAGACCAGTTTACAAAGAAGGTTATCGTGCAGTAGAAGAAGCAATGGGACATCCTAGTCCTGAGTTTTGGGTGGAGAGAGGTTATGACAGAGATAAAATCTGATGACTATAAACGTGGTTGGTATGATGGATATGAAGCTGCTCAAAAAGACAGAACAAGGATTTACCCAACACAGCCAGCCAGAACAGAAGATATTATGTGGCCAGATAGGTTACCATCTACATCTCCTATCCCACCAACTATGATATATGATCGTTGTCAATTTTGTGGTTTGAAATCAAACGATGTAACAGGCTATGTCTGTTATCATCCGAACTGCCCAACAAAAGTAACATGTTAAAAAGGAAAACAAAATGATTACATGTCAAGAATGCGAAGCAGAGTTCGAAATCGTACACGACTCTGTTTCAGAACCAGAGTTTTGTCCCTTCTGCGCTGCAAAATTAATTTATGACGATAAAGATCTAGAAGAAGATGAAGAGTTTTGGGATCCCTGATCCTAGCTAAATATCGGGAGGAGGACTCCCGATGTGGTTTTATAATGGTGAATATTTTGATACTATAGGCGATTACGTAGGGTTCGTTTATATAATAACGAACCAGATAAATAATCGTAAGTATATTGGTAAAAAAAACTTCTACTTCTCTAAGACGAAACAAGTCAAGGGCAAGAAGAAACGATACAAAGTCGAGTCTGATTGGCTCGACTATTATGGCTCTAACAAAGAGCTAGTTGCCGATGTTGAGAAGCTTGGCAAAGAGAACTTTAAAAGAGAGATCCTTAAGCTCTGTACAACCAAAGGCGAGTTCTCTTACTTTGAAGCTAAATATCAATTCGATAATAATGTTCTAGAGTCGAACGAGTATTATAATTCGTGGATAATGTGCCGTGTTCATAAAAAACACTTGCCTTTCATGAAAAAATAGGGTATTATTAATTATCAGCCCATGTAGGCCAATAGGTAGAGTCAGGGGACTTAAAATCCTCACAGTGTCGGTTCGAGTCCGACCGTGGGCACCAAATTAACAATGGAGAGCTAAATGAAGAAGAGACCCCATAAGAAGCTTATCAAGTTACAAAACAAGCTTGGTAAAATTAATGGTAGAATCGCTTGGCGTGAAATGCGAAAGAATGGTGAAATTTAATGGCCCATCCTCATAAGAATCGTCCACGTAAAGGTCGCCGTAAGATTGGTTCTAAGAAGCGTAAGGCTAGGAACAAGAAGAAGTAATTTAAATTGCGGGGTTGGTATATAGGTTGTGCCCTAGCCTTCCAAGCTAGAGAAACGAGTTCGAGTCTCGTATCCCGCTCCAAAAACAGGTGAAACATGTCAAGAGAGTTTAATCTCGATGAAGTTAAAGAATTTATCCGTGGCGTTTCAGATCTATCCAATATTTATATTGGAGCCGATAGCGAGCGGTATCGTGGTCGCGATAACCAGTGGTATGCTGACTACACAGTTGCTATCGTTATTCATATTGATGGCTCACGTGGATGTAAGGTATTCGGACAAGTCTCTACTGAGCGAGATTATGACAAAAGGCACGATCGCCCATCTTATCGATTAATGCAGGAAGTTTACAAGGCTTCGGCGATGTATCTTGAACTGTTCGAAGATATCGGTGATCGTCACTGCGAAGTTCATCTTGATATTAATCCTGATGAAATGCATGGGTCTTCCTGTGTTATTCAACAAGCAACTGGCTATATAAGAGGTATGTGTGGGTTTGCGCCGAAGGTTAAGCCTGAAGCATTCGCTGCTTCATACGCTGCTGATAGACTTAAGGAGATTCTTGCATGAGTAGTATCATTATGCCATCTCGAAGATTATTCCTTGGCGGACTTATAGCTGCTCCTGCTGTTATTGCAGCAAATAAGCTAATGCCCGTCAAGTCAATAATCACTGCTGATGAAATAAGTTTAGCTGTTGGTAAATCTGATTGGGTTTTAATCAGTAATGGTGGAGACCCAGTTTGGGGTAAACGAGATATTTTAGAACGATTGTATTATGAAAAAAACACTGAGCATTATGTAAATAAAACGATAACACCACCTGATTTCAAAACGCAAATTTTGAAAGAAGTTCAATTACCAGAACGTACTAATTATAGAAAAATACATGCAGGAACAGAGTTATTGGCGATTCATCCTGGTAGAATTATTGCTTAAAATAAGTGCTGGTAGCTCAATGGTTAGAGCCGACCGCTCATAACGGTCTGGTTGGGGGTTCGAGTCCCTCCCGGCACACCAAATTTTCAGGAGTATATTATGGTAGATAAAGAAAAAACAACATCAATACCTAATATTGAAGACCATCATTATTATATGCTCTTTAAAGATTTTAATTCTGATACAGCAGCAGATGCTATAGAGTATATTATTGCGCGAAACATAATGCGTAAAGATCGTCCTAAATTCATTAAGATGATTATCAACTCTCCTGGTGGAGAAATTTCCTCTGCATTTTCAATTATCGATACGATGAAGGGATCTCAAATCCCTATCTATACTTATGGTTTGGGTGAGATCGCTTCATGCGGTCTCATGACTTTTATTGCAGGGGAGAAGGGGAAACGCTATATAACCCGTAATACAGCTATTCTTTCTCATCAATATAGCTGGGGCAACTGGGGTAAAGAGCATGAGTTGATGGCTCGTGTTAAAGAGTTTAATAACACACAATTAAGGGTTGTTGAACACTATAAGCGTTGCACTGGTCTTGAAGAGAAAGATATTAAGAAGTATTTGCTTCCTCCTGAGGATGTTTGGCTTACTGCCAAGGAAGCTGTGAAATACGGCATTGCCGATGAAATTGTTGATTTTTACTAAGGAGATATAAAATGGGTATGATTCGTTTCAGTGATGAAGAAGTTTTTGGTGTTGATTCGCAAGAATATGAAGTTCTTACAAATGCTGCCCTTAAGATTAGAGGTGTTCCAGGAGCAGTTGTAGAGATTGGAACTCGCCGTGGTGGCTCGGCAAAGATGATTATGGATGCTCTTGTACAGAATAGCGATAATAATCGTTCTTTCTTCTGTATTGATCCATATGGCAATATCGACTACGTTCAAACAAACCTTTCTCTTTCGGTACATAACCCAGAAGTCGAAAAAGAAGGCGATCCGCAGTCTAAGGAGCTTACAAAAGCTATCAAGCTAGACTACGATAACTCTATGCGTAATCGTATCATTCCTTCGCTCTACTACTATGGTTACCAGAACGGATTCAACTTTACCTTCTTCTGCCTTGAAGATACAGAGTTTTTTGCTCGTTATGCCGATGGTGTTCCTGTTTATGATGAAGTAAAGAAGATCGAAGATAAGTATGCCTTCGTTTTCTTTGACGGACCTCATAATAGCGAAGCAATGGTAGCCGAAACTAACTTCTTTCTTACTCGTAGCAATATCGGGTCAGTATTTGTATTCGATGATATCTGGATGTACGATCATGATGCTATCGAGGCTATTTTGTTTGCTGCTGGTTTCGAGGTTCTTGAAAAGAAAAACGTCAAGGCAAGCTATATCAAAAAGATTTAACTTGCCTTCTATTGAGAATTATTATATAATATAAGTATGGAGGCAAGCATGCAAAGTGATCTCGAACTTCTTGTTCAATTCGATATGTATGAAAATGGCTTTGACCCCTCTAACAGTGAGGACGTCGCAGAATACTGGAGAACCAGACTATGAACGTAACGATCTATTCAAAGGACAATTGTTCCTATTGTACAAGTGCAAAGATGCTTCTTTCTTCAAAGGGCATTCAGTATAACGAAATGAAGCTTAACGAAGATTTCACTAAGGAATCCCTTCAGCAGCTTTTCCCATCAGCTACAACCTTTCCTGTTATTGTAGTAGATGGATTTAACATCGGTGGCTTTACCCAGCTACAGAAGATGATTAACGAACAAACAACCACGACAGGAAAATTCTTAACTGAGGTGAGTGCTATCTAATGTTCGAACGTGATGTGATTCTTAAGGATCTTAGAGAATATGTTATGGAAATATACTTCACAAAGGTAAATGGTGAAGATAGGGCAATGCGTTGTACGTTGCGCCCTGATCTTCTTCCACCTGGTTATACTCAGGATATTACAGAGGAAAAGAATTTTCATACTCAAAATCCTAACGTGATTGCCGCTTGGGATGTTCAGAAGCGTGGATGGCGTTCTTTTCGAATTGATTCTGTAACTTTCGTTCAAGATGTGAGTCAAAATTACTAATGAAAAAGCTTGTTATGGTGGATGGCCTCTCTCAGTTCCGTGTTCGATACTGTGTAGAGGTTGAAGATGATATCGAACACGCTCTTGATGAAGTTGTCTGTCGTTATGATGACCTTGAATTTCATGAGTTTTCACAAGAACATCTTCTTCCAAGTCCCGTTATTATCTCTTATAAAGAAATAAATAAAGACGAATATCTTCGGATGTTCGATGAAGATAACGGCTATCTAAAGAGCTGGACCGAAGAGCAAAAACTCAAATTCATCAATAAAATTAACTATGATACGGAGATTGAATAATGGCATACTGGGGTTATCATCTTATTCTTGATTGCGCTGAACTTGATCATGCGTGTATCACTAGCGAAAACACTATCTACAATTTCGTAAAGCGTCTTGTCAAGGATATTGATATGGTCGCTTATGGCGAACCACAAATTGTAAACTTTGGTTCTGGTAACAAGGCTGGGTACACTCTTGTTCAGCTTATCGAAACATCAAACATCTGTGCTCACTTCGTACCTGATGATGGTATGGGTGGTAATGCAATGTATCTAGATGTATTCTCTTGTAAGGAATATGATGACCAGATTGTCATCAAGCTTGTAAAGGAATTCTTTGGCGCTAAGTACGTTCGTCCTAACTATCTTACTCGACAGGCATAATAATGAGTGGGTTTGAAGAGAACGAAATTTCAATAAAGTCACAGGGCGGTACTGAGCTATCAAAGCGCAGTATCGCTCAATTTATTCCTGAAGATGTTTCAAAAGAGTTTCAGGTTATTGCTTCAAGAGTTCGTGATATCCAGGAAGATAAGATTCGTATCTACTGGCAGCATGACCTTGCTGAGGATCCAGAAGTTTTGCATTTGAAAGAAAAAAAGAGTCGCGACAGGTTCCACAAGTTTGTTTTTGTATCTAACTGGCAGCTTCAAAACTATATTGATAAGTTAAACTTCCCACAGGATGATAAGGTTATCGTTATCGAGAACCCTCTAGACGTATTTCCTGAAGTTCAAAAGTCAAAAGATGAGGTTCGTCTTATTTACTTCTCTACTCCTCAGAGAGGTCTTGAGATCCTTGTTCCTGTTTTCGAAGCTCTTGCCGAGAAACATAGCCATATTCATCTAGATGTGTTTTCTAGTTTTGAAATTTATGGATGGCCAGATGCCGATAAGCAGTTCGAGCCTCTTTATGAAAAGATTCGCCAACACCCTCAGATGACATATCATGGGTTTGCAAACCAGGCTACTCTTAGAGAAGCTATCTCAAAGGCTCATATCCTTGCCTATCCATCTATCTGGCAGGAAACCTCTTGCAGAGTATTGATCGAGTCGATGTCTGCTGGCTTGGTTTGTGTTCACCCTAATTACTGTGCACTTTCAGAAACCTCTGGCGGTCTTACGTCGATGTATCAGTTCCTTGATGATCGCCGTAAGCATGCTGCCTTGTTCTATCATAATCTTGATCATGCAATCAGTATCGTTAATAAGGACGAGGCTCAGAACTATCTTAGGTTCGTAAAGGCGTATGCTGATAATAGGTTTAATTTGAATAAGATTGGGTCCCAGTGGAGGATCATCATGGACGATCTACTGATGCAATTTAACAAGGTTGAAGATCGCAAGGTCCCAGGTGAAGTTTTCTATTACAAAACTTGATCCTACCTAAATAATAATTGACTAAGCTCTTATTATAGGCTATGATATTAAAATCGGAAACCATATGAATAGTAACAACGTTATTCAATTTCCTAAACAGAATAACAACCAAAATCGTGATGAAGTAGTAATCGAAGAAATTACTCGCAATGTTGAGATGATGAAACATTACCATATTCAAGAAACGATTTCAAATTTAGCCCCGCTTATTTTCAATAATCTTGAGATAGCAGGGTTTGGTATTTCCGATGACGAAGACCCAGAAATACTAAGGGATGGGGCTTTCATTGTAGAAGCAATACGCTCCATCCTTTGCAAGCACTACGATATATACCATCCGTTTCAACAGATAGCCGATAACATCTTCGAACCCGATACCGAGGAAGAGGGAGTTCTTAGAATTGTAGAGAAGCTAAACTTGAAGTTGAAAAAGAGCGAAGTAGTCGAGATAGTTTAAAACAGGTGAAATGTGATCATTGTTGATTTGAATCAGGTTATGTTGTCGAATTTGCTCATGCAGTTGGGCAACCATACAAATGCGCAGGTAGAGGAAAATATGGTTCGCCATATGATCCTGAACTCTCTCCGCTCATACAAAACAAAGTTCGGTAGTAAGTATGGCGAGATGGTTATCGCCTGTGATAATACTAACTACTGGCGTAAGCAGGTTTTCCCTTATTATAAGGCTAACCGCAAAAAGAACCAAGAGAAGTCCGAAATGGACTGGCGTTCTATCTTCGAAACGATGAATAAGATTCGCGAAGAGCTTAAGGTATATTTCCCCTACAGAGTTATCGATATTGAATCTGCCGAGGCGGATGACATTATTGCTACTTTGGTTGAAGAAGCTCCTTCGACCGAAGACGTTCTTATTTTGTCAGGCGATAAAGATTTCATTCAGCTTCATTCTTATCAATTCGTAAAGCAGTACGACCCTGTCCGTAAGAAGTGGATTACTCACGAAGACCCAGATCGTTATCTTCTGGAACACGTTCTAAAGGGAGACAGCGGCGATGGCATACCTAACGTACTCTCTTCTGATAATTGCTTTGTTGTTGGGGACCGTCAGAAACCGCTGACTCAAAAGAAAATCGATGCTTTGATCGAACTCGATGTACAGGCTAAATTTGATCATCCTTTGTTCGTCAACTACTGGCGCAATAGGAAGCTGATTGATTTACACTATATACCGAAAGAAATCAAAGAAAAGATTATGGAATCTTATCAAGGTCAAACTGGTAAGGGTAGAGAAAAACTGATGAATTATTTTATCGCAAACAAACTTAAAAATTTAATGGAATCTATTGGAGAATTTTAATGGTGGTCGGACTAGCAGAATTTTTGGAAAAAGTAGGCAGACTTAAGAGAACACAGGAAAAGATTGATGCTCTTAAGTATAATGATAGCCTTCCTTTGAGGATTATACTTCAGGGTTGTTACGATCCTAATGTGAAGTGGTCATTGCCAGAAGGCACTCCTCCTTATAAGCCAAATGATCTTGTTGATCAGGAACATGTCCTTATCAAGGAAACTCAAAAGCTTACATATTTTATTGAAGGGTTTCATCCTGACCTTAAGCAGATGAAGCGCGAAACAATGTTCGTACAGTTGCTTGAGAACTGTGCGCCAAAAGATGCAGAGCTCCTATGCACAATTAAGGACAAGAAGCCAATTAAGGGCATCACACTTCAACATGTAACAGAGGCACTTCCAGGACTAATCCCAAATGAGCAAGCAGTTTAAAAAGTTTCGTAAAAACGATTACTACGACGACGAGAATGAAAACTTCGTTGTTAGATCAAATTATATTCAGAGGAAAACTGAAAAGAGAGTTGATCGAGCTTTAAAGACAAAAGATATTACTGCGCTTGTTGAAGATGAAGACGATTATGCCTACGATAATATCTATGATGAAATGGCTGACGATGCCGGATGGCCAGATGAAGATGAAAGACGCTAATGCCCACATATAAATTTCTTAATAATGACACTGGCGAGGAGCACGAGGACTTTATGAGTATCTCGGCTCTAGATGAATACTTGAAAAGTAACCCACAAATAACGCAACTCGTAAATGGTGCTCCTGGAATTCATTCTGGTAGAGGCTTTGGTAAACCCGATCAAGGGTTCCGTGATCTACTTAAAGATATGAAGAAAAAGAATTCTAAAGGTATCGCAGGGAGTACTATTAATAATTTTTAAAGGACCATAATGGAAACGACAAGATTAACAAGAAAAGAAAAAAGAATCCTTCGTCAATCAAATCAAAAAGTTGTTAACATACAGGAAAAGATAAATTTCAATCTTAAAAAGGTAGAACCGCTAACAGAAAATCAAAAGCTCTCCTTCGAGGCATATAATCAGGGTAAGAACCTAATGCTTCATGGGATAGCCGGAACTGGTAAAAGCTTTATCTCTGTATATCTTGGTTTGCAAGAAATACTTTCTGAAAGTAGTCGATATAAAAAACTTGTCATTGTAAGATCTGTCGTTCCAACAAGAGATATGGGGTTTCTACCTGGCAACTCGAAAGAGAAAGCCAAGGTATACGAAGCCCCATATTATGCTATCTGCTCTGAGCTCTTTAATAGAGGAGATGCATATGACTACCTTAAGAATAAAAACATTGTTGAGTTTATCAGCACATCATTTATTCGTGGTATAACTCTAAACGATTGTATTATCATTGTTGATGAAATTGCTAACCTTACCCTTCATGAACTTGACTCTGTGATTACCCGTGTTGGTCGTAATTGCAGAGTCATTTTTTCAGGAGACTTCAGGCAGTCTGACTTCAGCAAAGAACAGGATAAGAACGGGTTGATTGACTTTATGCGTATCATTGAGCGTATGAAGTCGTTTACATTCATTGACTTTGACGAGAATGATATTGTTAGAAGTTCAATGGTTAAAGATTATATTATTCAAAAGAATAGGTTGAAAATTGTAGCATGAAGAAGTTTAAACATAATTTCGTTCCGTTCGTGGAACTGACTACTGAAACGATTGATGGGAAGCGCCACTACGTGCTTCCCGACGGCGAAACGAAATTAAAATCAGTTACGTCTATCCTTGGCGAAAAGACAGATAAAACAGCTTTGGTTGAATGGAGAAAGAAGGTTGGTGATGCAGAAGCCGATCGTATCTCTAATCAGGCTGCTCGTCGTGGAACTTCAATTCACAAGATTGCCGAACGTTATGTATTGAACGAAGAGAATATCTACAGAGATCAGATGCCTGTTAATGTTGAAACTTTTAAATCTATTCAAGGAACGCTCGATGAACATGTGGATAACATATTAGGTATCGAGCTTCCTCTATATTCTAAGGCACTGAGGTGCGCTGGGCGTACAGATCTTGTTGCTGAATATGATGGCAAGCTATCGATTATTGACTTCAAAACTTCTCGCAAGCCGAAGAAGGAAGAGTGGATCGAAAACTACTTCCTCCAGTCTACCGTTTACTCTATGATGTTCGAGTGGACGTACAAGTTCGCTGTTCCTCAAATCGCTATCATCATAGCTGTTGATGACGAAAAAACGCCCCAGACTTTCGTCATGGAGCGTTCTAAGTATGTTAATAGAGTGTTGGAAATATTTAGAAGTTAACCTTCAAGCCAACCATACCAACAGCAGCGGTATAGTTCTTACCCTTATCAAACCCACCTGTTAAGTCAACAGATACGTTTTTGTAGATTTCCTTCTTAACAGAGGCACGAAGCTGACCAACAGTACCAAAGTCCTTAGACTGAGTTACTCTAGCTTCTACACCGAACCAGTTAAGATCGTATCTTATACCAGCATATGGGCGAACTTCAAACGCATCCTTTTCAGGTATAGTTGAAAGTAGAACAGAGCCAGATTCAAATGAAGATGTAACAACTGACTTAGTCATAGTTGCACCAACAAGTGGTCTGAATCCATAAACTTCTTTACCCGAGTAAAGAGTTAGATCAGCGTAGTAATTGTTTACCTTTACCTTGCTTGAATTAACTAGAGCAAAGATAGGTAGAGAAGTAGTAGCGCTGTATTCGGAAACATTGAACCCGCCAGATACCTTAGTCCATACAGCGTTTTGCTTATTAAGAATATAAGCAGTAGCACCATATGAGTCTGACTTTGACTTTGAGTTTAGATACTGAGAGCTATCGGCTTTACCAAATGTGCCAGCGATACCAAAAGTATTATTTTCATATGTTTTTTGCACACCGAAACCAATAGAACTTGTATCAATTCTACCACCAGCCTTAGCATAACCCATTAAAGGTGTTACCCATGCGCCATCTTTAGTTGTGATGGCGTCAACTAGGAATGGGTTGAAACGATTAACAGAAAGAGCATCCTTTAATCCAACAGCCGAAACAGAAGCTGTTTGATTCGAGGATGCTGTTTGTACTACAGAATCATTTACAGTTGTTACTACAACTTCATTCGTTGTTGTAGAGCTAGTTGTTGTTACGTTTACAGTAGATGTTGTTACTACGGGTGTACCGTCTGTAGATTCTGTTGTACCATCAGAGTATGTGGTTACAGTAACAGGAACAGTGGTAGTTGTAGTAGTTCTTGGTGTTACAGTTGTTGTAACAGTAGTAATTGGTGTTGTTGATGTTGTAGTAGTTGCTCTTGGTGTAGTAACAACAACTGTGGTAGTTCTAGTTACATCAATT
>Ga0114970_10002736_pt1 | contig 13164 bp, 14 predicted proteins | sample M_140205_XF_Meta_FD_87030 | JGI IMG/M metagenome (GOLD analysis project Ga0114970, IMG submission 87030) | Freshwater microbial communities from Lake Montjoie, Canada to study carbon cycling - M_140205_XF_MetaG | ecosystem: Environmental > Aquatic > Freshwater > Lake | place: Lake Montjoie... | reverse complement strand
TTATTAATTACAAATAATAAAGAAATAAAAGATATACTTAATATAATTAATGTAATTACTGCAGATAACAAAATTAATTCAGATGATATTAAATCAATTATTGTATTGATTGAAAAATTAGTAAAACTAAAAAATAGTGAAATAGAATTAAAAACGGAATTAACATATGTCGAATTATTAAATATTGTTCGTATTATATTCAAAATAGTTGTAGATAAAAAAGTAGTTACTGTTGAAAAAGATGAACAATTATTAAAAAATATCAATGAAGTTATTGATATTTTAATTAAAGAAGAAAAAGTAATAAAAAAATTATGTTGTTTTTGTTGGTAAATAATATTTTTATAGTAATACATTTTATAAAAATATATATTAAAGTTAGCTTGGTGTATTAAAATTAGCACAAATACCACCAGATGTTGGTATAGGTTTAGCAGGATCTCTTTTACCTATATATGCATTACCATTTATAATACATTCACTTACACCATTACTAGTACCAGTAATTATAAAATCATTATAATCTAAATAATTACAATATTGTTTTTGACATACTAAGTCACTTGGTTTGGAAGATATAGTTGATGTTGGAGTCATATAACATAAACTGGATTTTGGAATAGATTGTCCATTAATTTGTGGTACATATATATCTGTACCATTATAATTTTTAGCACGTGTACCTATAGGATTACCATTAATATCAAGTATTGGTCTATCTTCGAATATAAATCCACCTAAACCAATATATACAGATTCTGCACCACCACCTTCATTAGTACCATTTAACATATATGATGGAATATAACTTGTACCATTATTCTTATTAACTACTTCTTTAGGTTGTACACTATTATAATAATATGTATTAATTATATTATATTCATAATTATATTCACTATCGGTAATCGATTGATTATTTCTTTTATCAAACAATTCTTGTAATTTATTATTTCTAATATTCTCCAGATTCAGTCGTTCATCTGGTGTAATATATTTATATGTAATCGCATTATATACACATGGTATATTAACTGGTAAATCTTTATTTACAACATATTGTGCTTTCGAATTCATTAAATTAATATTATCAACATAGGCTACTATCATATTATCTGCTAATTGACTTAGACATTGTGAATATGCTCCTTTTACACCTGTCGGTGTACGTGTAAAACCATTTAGAAAACTATATATATTCGCCTGTACATTCGTGTATGGTATATTTAATCGTGGTGGTGGACACATATAATCAATTGTAACACTAGGTGTATTTAATTTTGCTACGATACTTGATACATTTTTATCAATATTTGATAATTGTGATGGCATGGGACTTAATAATGAATTAACTGTATCTAAATTTGTTAATATACTAGATGTTTTATTCAAAAATGTAGGTGTTGATAATAAACTAGATGTTGCTTTTGTTATATCATCAAGTGTTGATAAATTAGATGTTGCACTTGTTATATCAGCACGTGTTGATAAATTAGATGTTGCACTTGTTATATCAGCACGTGTTGATAAATTAGATGTTAAATTCAAAAATGTAGGTGTTGATAATAAATTAGATGTTGCGTTTGTTACATCACCATGTGTTGATAAATTAGATGTTAAATTCAAAAATGTAGGTGTTGATAATAAATTAGATGTTGCGTTTGTTACATCACCATGTGTTGATAAATTAGATATTCCATTTAGTATATTATTATTAATAATTGATAAATCACTTTTTGGATTAGATAATGTACTCTGATTGCCTCCCATTATTATTCTTATATATATATAAAGAATAATTATTTTTGTTATGTTTATGTGTGTCTTTCTGTTGCACATGCTATATTTAATACTGGTGCAGTTTCAGTACTGCGTGTAAATATACTTGGAACTAAATTAGATGGCACATATTGATCTGATACAAATACAACCTCGCCACTATTATTACATTCAAATGAAACATTTTTAGGAGGAGCGAAGCACGATAAATTAGGTTTTGCATTTTTACTATTTAAATCATATGCTAAAATATTTGCTACGTGTGTATATCCTGATTCACATGTAGTTGTTTCACCTACATATGGTAATGCACATGTCATATAACCTAAATCAACACTTGTTTTTTTATATGCGCTTGATGGTATATTAGATACATCCGGTAATTCAACTAATGTATTATTATTGCCACATATTGTATTTATATTTGATACATGTGGTTGTGTAGGTACAGCAGAAAAACATGCTAAATTAGGATTAAAATTATTATTTATATCATGAGATAAAATATTTGGTAAGTATAAATATCCAGGTGAACATATAGAAGTTGGTGAATTTGTATTAGTTGTAGAAGTACGTGATATACTACTACCTGGTGTTCGACTATTACTAAATATATTATTAAATATATTATATGTAGGTTGAACACTAGTTGGATTTGCAGGTACATGGTCAAATATATTTGTTATTATATTTGAACTTGGTGTTGCATGACATAATTTTTCTAATTGAATTGATGCACCATTTAAATCAGTTATTAATACATTGTCTACATTTATTCCAACTAAATTATCAGCTTCATCAAATACCATATTATCTGTTATAAGTTTACGATTATTGTCATTATTCTTCCAATTTCCTAAAAGTCCATAATTTATTTGAGTATTATTTTCTGGTAAAATAATACTCATTTTATATCCTGGTATATAACTATCTGAAGTTGCTGCAGTTTCTTTATGTATGCATTTAAATGAAATATTGTTTAATGTACCTGACATATTTGATGTACCTGTTACATTTGATGTATTTGTTCCATTTGATGTACTTAGTTTATTTGATATAATTGTTGTTAATTTGCTATCTGTAAGTTCATTTTTTGCAACTAGATCATTAATTTTATTATCTAAATTTTTAATATCATTTTTACTAATTCCTGCACCCATATATATTTATATATATATATATATATAAAGAAAATATATATATATAAATTAACTAATGTTATTTAATTCAATAATAGAACTTACAAAATATAGTTCATTTGACATAATCAGATGGAAAAAAACGAATGTTGTATCATTGTATATTAATATTAAAAACAATGTTGCAACATACGAACATATAATGCACATATATACTAGTAATACTATATTAGAAAGATTTACTGCAATTAAAAATATGATAGATGATACTTTAAAATTATATATAATAAATGATGTAGAATTATTATTTAATATAATGGATAATCCAATTTATGATCCATATTTTTTACATTTTAATTGTACATCTAATTGTATTGTAAATACAATTCCAAATTTTTCATTTTATAATTGGTCAGATGCAAAGTCAAATGATTTCTTTGTTACTAAACATAATATATTAAATAATAGCCTATTATGGGATAATAAAGAAGATAAAATAATGTGGTCTGGAATAGCATCATCTGATATTCGAAAAAAATTAAATGAATTAAAAGATGATACAATGTATTTTTACAACTTAATAAATAGTTATACTACTAATCATACATATGTTGCTCTTGAAGATCATACTAAGTATAAATATTTATTAGATATAGAAGGAGTAGGATATTCAGGTCGATTTCCATATTTAGCATTAACTGGTAGTTGTATAATAATATTAGAAAATCAAGATAAATCAAAAGACTATAAAATGTACTATGATAAATTTTTTATTGAAAATATACACTATTTAAAAATATTGTATAATAATTCAGAAACATCATTAGAAATTAATAAAAAAATTCAAGATAGTATATCTAAAAACGATTGTAAAAAAATAGGCGAAGAATGTCAGAAATACAGCATTACTTTTTTTACAAAAGATAATATATTATTGTATATGTCAGAAGTATTAAATTATTATAGTACACTATATGATAATACATCAAATAAAAATTTACAATTAAATTATTTATCAAATAAAAAAAACATAACTAAACATAAACTATTACATTATTTACATATATAGTATTACTTATTAATTCGCTTACCAAAGCACGACGAGCACTGATGATAATGAGCCTGAATAGGCTTAAACTCAGCTGAACAGTCGCTGCACTTTTTAGATGTTACAACAGTCTTGGTATTAGTATTAGTATTAGTATTAGTATTAGTATTAGTATTAGTATTATTTTCACGCATCTTGGTAAAACACGCGGGGCAATTATGATAATGTGCCTGTTCAGGTGTAAATACAGTTGGGCAGGTACTGCACTTTTTAGTAGTAATTACCTTTGTTACCTTCTTATTACAATCAATACAATTTTGATAATGTGCCTGAATAGGAGTAAATGTTTTCTTACAATTCAAACACGTCTTTTCTTTCGTAACAACTTTCTTCTTTGTTACATTAATAAAATTATCAGAATCTTCTTTAGTAGTAATAGTAGTAACATCATTAATAATTTCATTTTTAGGTGAGTCTGGATTTTTGCAAATTGGAGTAGATCCAGAAATAGGCTCAATAAATGCAATAATTTGACATGCACCAGAACCCTTGATTGTTACATTTGTAAATTTATTAGTACGAATAAAATCAGGATCATAACTCATATACTGAATTTCAGTTAGAAACCAATTCAATGGCTTGAGCATAGCAGGCAACTCAACCACCAATGCATCAATAATATATTGAATTTGAGAAATCAAATGTACTGAACTCATTGAAAGTGAAACAGATAGATCAGATTTATCATCAGGAATAGACATATTTTTAACAATGCGTCCTAGATCAATCTTTAGTTTAGATCCAGATTTAAAATAGTAAAAATTATTAAGAAACCATTTACCATCTGATGGAAAATGCTTACTTTTAATATTCTTAATGATATCATCAATAAACTTTTGATCCCTTTGATTAAAATCAAATTTAGGAATTGTAGCTACGGTACTGAGCAAAGTATTAGAAGACATTTTTCAAGGTCTTATAGTAGGAGTATTAACATTTATCATATTCTATTAAAATGTTATTATTTCAATTTTTATAAAAAAATATAATTACTTAGTAGGACGCTTACCCTTAGACACAACCTTAGGTTTGACCTCTGTAATTTTAATATCATCAACTCGAATATTGGTATTCTCATCAAGTTCATTAGATACAGTAGTAGTTGTAGTAGTAACTGTATCATCCTTTTTAGATTCATGAATTTCAATCTTATTAACAGCACCACGACGAGCCGCATTTAAATATTCACCTGCAATATTAATAACTACCTTAGGTTCCGGCTTATTATCGGTATTAGTTACATTAGGCTTATGCATAGGAATAGAACCAGGAATTGATTTAATATACATAATAAACATACATGCGGATGCACCAAATGTTGGTACAGGCGTAGGACCCGAATCATCCATACCAGAAAATTGAGACATGTCATAATTACTATAATCAAGCTTGCAATATTCCCAATTTAGGGTTTTAAGCAGCGATGGTAGAACCAAATCTAGCTCAATCATAATATAAGGAATTTGAGAAATCAATTTAATAGAAATTTCAGAAATTTTATTAGATCGATCAGTTTTGTTCATATTAGATGATGCAAGCAGATTAAAAATCTTATCAAACTTTAAGAATACTGTCGTAAAAGGTTCATGATAAGTTACATGATTACGAAAATATTTACCATCTTTGATATAATAATCAATAAACTCATCTTTAACAGTCTTAATAAAATGTTGGTCAGGACCAGTAGTAAACTGAGGGACCTTAATTTTCATAGTTGTTGCAATTGATTCATCCATTGAAAGGATTGATGTCATATTCAACACTAGACAATAACGTTATACTAATATTCTATTGATTTAAACAGTATTAAATTCAATTTTTACCTAAATGAATTTAATATGGTTAATCTATAAAACAATCAATGTGTTAAACTAATTTGGTACCCCAACAGGCACAGGCATCCCAATCAGCTGCCGAACTATATTCAGCATATTGGTTAGCATACCATTCCGCACCTCAATGGCACCATCAAGCTGTAGCGGCATATTGACTACCGTTCGCACACTAGTCAACTGGTGCTCCAATGCTAGCAGCCGCCGAAGCTCGACATCCTTCCGTGCATTTTCAGCAGTCAGCTGCTGAATGGTCAAGTCCTTCTGGGCGGATGCTGCTGTCAGCTGCTGGATGTTCACGTCCTTCTGGGCGGATGTCAATGTCAGCTGCTGGATGGTCAAGTCCTTCTGAGCAGATGCTGCATTTACCTGCTGGATGTTGTCAAATACCGAGTTAAACAACTTGGCAATAGAAGTCTGTTCAGTCATTTTCAAATCGGAATGTATATGTCGATGCGTTACTAATTATTAATGAATATTATAAACAATATTTTTTTCAATTTTTTTAGCTATAAGCCCTAGCAACATATAAACTCGTAAATGCAATAATAATTACAAATATTACAAAATTAGGTAAAACTACTATATTATTTGTTTGTAAATTATATCCATTACTAAAAAATATAGGATCTTTAATAAATATTACTCCCATCACAATTATTAAATATAAAATAATTGCATTATATACTGAATCTTTCATATATTTTGTAAAATATATTTAATTTTACAAAATTATTAATTTTAATTTATATTTTCATAAATAATATTCATTTTATTTGGAGTAATAATTATTTCTGGATTATCAATTCTTATATCTTTAAAATATAATTCCATATCTGCATTCATTTGTGGTTTATTAATAACTACCGTTATAATTATTTTAATTTGTAATTTATCTACAGTACATACTAATTTATATTCTATCAAATATTGATTATCAGTTTCACTTCCTTTTAATCCTTCAATCTCATTTATAAATATATTATATTGATTTCCCGAATAATATTTTAATTTTTCAGTAACATAATTATTTATATATTGTAAATTTTTAGCATCAGGTTGAATTATAGATACAGGTCTTAATGCAGGATTAAAAACTATATATTCATGTAATTCTTTTATTCGTTCTAGAATTTTATTTATCGCTTTTAATTTTTCTAAATCAAATGTCTGTAATTTGTTAAAATTAACTTGATCTATTTTTGAATCTACTGTATTCGAAGAAACATCAATTGGTAACTCAATTGCCTTATCAAGTAATGTTGCTTTATCCATTAATAAATTTAAATTTGCTGTTATATCAAACGATTCATTTATAAATACAACATATACTAAAAATACTAAAATAATTATTAATATAATTTTTAACATTATTATAATATTAGAAAATAAATAATTTTAGTTATCTTTTTTAACTCTCATTTTTTCAAAAAATATATCTTTTTCTAATAATATATCTGCCCTTACATATTCTTTATTGTGTAATATTCGACCCCTTTCTGATACATATGCTCCTTCGGCATATTTTAACGGAACAACTCTTCTTACAAATTCTTTTGCTTCATTGGGTATTTCAGGTGCTGTCCAGAATTCACTAAAAAATCCTTTTCGTGTAAATGTATTAAAAAAATAATGAACATCATAATATCTATTCTGTTCTGGCTTAATGTTTATTTTATCTGTCCATTCTGCATCTACTTTTGAATTTTCAATAATACCCGGTATACATGCAAAATCAAAATCCCATAACTTTATTTGAACACCTATATTCGGTACATAATATTCAAAACCATTAATTACATATCTAAATTTTAAATTCTTATTATTTAATTCACTTACTTGAACCAATATATTATTTGGTTTTAAATCATTGTGTCTAAATGCTGGATATTTTTTTTGTATCACTGCTAATACACTTAATATTTGAAAAAATATGACACGCCATTCTTTTACTTTCATTGTTTTATACGAATTTTTAATATAATCTAAAAAATCACCTCCATTTGCCCATTCTGATATTAAAATACTTACATCATCATAATATTCATCTTTCTCATATTTTTCTAAAAATGTTTCAAATCTTTTTGATTCTGTATATGTTTTTGCTAATTTCACAAATGGAGCAATATTTGTATTAAAAGAACCTATTGGTAATACTATATGAGGTGTTTGACCATTTAATACAAATTCACTTAATAACTTTAACATTAATATTTCCGCATTCTCTGGTCTATCTGCAACATTAACATCTCCATATGCTTCTTTTTTTGAATATGCTACTACTTTAACACCGTAATTTATTACTTTGTTATTGTTAGTATATGATATTCCCTTAAATGTATGACCTGTGGTACCACTTTTAACATATTGTAGTTTTCCACCAATATCATTTATAATTTGATTAAAATCTAATACTTTCTTTTGTAAAATATCTCTTATATCTTTTTTATGCTGATCTGCATTTGTTTCTAAACCTCCTTTTTGTAAATTCTCTTGTAAATTTGTATTAATATCTATTAATGGATCTAATTTTTTATTTTTTAATAATGCATGAATAAAATCAACTCTATTTGATATATGATCAAATTTTGGTTTCACTTCTTTACTTGATTTTTCTAATTTTTCTTTTATCTTTTTTTGTAATTCAACACTAGATTCACTAATATTTTTATTCATTATTATTACTATTACTTATAATTTTTTTAAACAAACTTATATTTATATAGTATATATCTTAAAATTTTTATTCAGTTTATCCGAATCTTCACTATATTTAATTTTATTAATCTCTTTCATAAAATCATCATAATTTGGATTAGGTATATCTGCATAACACATCCAAAATTTAGTTTTCATAAATATATCAAAATCATATTCTTTTGGAAAATACTTTTTTAAATTTATATTTTTAAATATACTTCTACATTCAATTGGTAAAATATGGGCATTTTCTGGTGGATTAACCATTAATAATTGCTCTAATGGTTTTATAGAATATATATTATTTACTACATTTATTGTTGGTAAATTCAAATTCATATTTTTCATATAATAGTATAAATCACTAACAAATGGTACTTGATGATGTTTATATAACCATAACCAATCAGGACATGTAGTAAAATAGTAATGTTTAACCCATGAAATACCAATGAAATAATCATGACATATTTGTTCTAATTGTTTAGAATTATTATAATTTATATGAAAAAAATGATTATAATATCTTTTTTTATACTCGGATATAACATCTTTTCCTATATTTAAAAAGTTAACATCACTCAATGTTAAATTATCAAACTGAAATAATGCTACTTTACATGGATCAGTTTCATTCGTTCTATATGTAATTCTACCTTTATTATATACATTTTTAAAATACTCTTCTTCTCTATTCGATAATATTTCTAAAAATTTACACAATGATGTATTATTATTATAAATATAATCATTTTCAGTTATAAATTTTGGATAAATATCTAGTAATATATCTAAACCATTTTCTAATTTAGGATGAATAGGTGATAATGTCAAAGAAGGTATATTTGGTAAAAAATCATTACCCAAGAAAAATCCTAACATGATATAATCATTAATTACTTGCTCTAATTCTAATTTCTTACTTGTTTTAGATTGTATATCTTCATATATACCATTTTTTAATAGATCAATATCAACCATCAAAAACTTTTTGGTTGATTTTTCATCAATTGCTTGTGCCTCTCTAAATACATACAATTTATCTAATTGAGCTGCCATTGTTAAAAAGATTAAATCTGCATCTAATCCATAAACTACTTTACTTTTTGATCTATTCTTTTCTTCTTTCAAATATTGATGAATTTTATGTTCACCTTCGCCATGTGTATTTGATGTTGATAAAATTATTTTAATATTATGTGCTGCTTTGTATTTTTTAATAAATTTTAATAACTGTATAGACAAATTTTTCATAAAATTTGTACCTGGTGTAATAACAGCATTGTTCCATTTTTTAGATCCAGTTTGTTTATAAATTGTCATAATTTCTTGTCGTATTTCTTGTTCTTTAACCGATTTAAATCTACGAATTCGTTGATGTTTCATTTTTGCCATAGGTGCAACACCGTCAACTGCAATATAAATAAGTTCAGATGGTTTTAAATAGTCTAATAATTCTTGAATATATTCAATAATTCGAATATACATTTTATTTTCTAATCTGTCATTATCAATATCAGGATTTTCTTTAAATACTTCGTGTGCAACTTCAAAACACATTGGGTGTAATAAACAATTTAGATCAATATAAAATTCATGTGGATTTATAATTGGATCAATAATAACATTGTAGTTATTATTGACCCATGAGAAAAATCTTGGTACTCCCATTTATATGTTTAATTATATACTATATATTCGTTTATTTATATTTTTTCAATTTTAATTACCTAATTCAAAAATAAAACTTATTATATTATATATATAAAATGACTAGAGCTGCAGCAAATCTATTAAACGAACAAGACGGTGGTAAAAAAAGAAGCAAAAAAGTATCACGCAAATCTAGTAAAAAATCATCTAGACGTTCTAGTAAAAAAGTATCTAAAAAAGTATCTAAAAAGGGATCTAAAAAGGGATCTAAAAAATCTCGTCGTGAAGCAAATCCACAGATTTCAGTTAGAGGCTCATTGGTACGCTACGTATGGGCAAATTTAGACGTTAAAAAAGTAGCCCAAGAAAAAGGTATGGTTCCAATTGGTGTACCCGCTAAAATCGTAAATTTTGTATTTCAAGAAGCCATGAAAGAACACCCTATGAAAGAAGAAGATAAAAAAAGTGTAGCTTTCTGGAATGGTGTACAAAAAACTGCAATGTCTTTACTAAAGGACAATTTACAAAAATACGTTGATATGGTTAAAAAATAAATAAATATTATTCTATATTATTTATTTATTCTATATTATCAAAAATTTTATACTCATCTTTTTTACATATGAATATATTTTGAACTTTTTTTTCAGAAGTTATCTTTTCAATATTCAATTTAAGTTCATTTAACCAATTATATTTGTTATTATATACATCATCTTGTAATATTCTTATTACAGAATATCCATTTTCATTTGCACATTTCATTTTATATATATCTCTTTCTTGTGCAATTTCTGGACTTTTCCAATAAGAAACCTGTGTAAAATGTTGTTCACCATCCAATTCTATAATTATTTTTAAATCTGTAATTACATAATCAAAAGGCCAAACTACATTTAATTTTTTATTTTTACACCAATCTACTCTAAATTGATGTTCTAATGTAGAATAATATTGTTTTAATTCATTATATAAAATTTTTTCTGTTTTATTTACACATTTTGGACACCAATTATTACCACATGTAATATTTCCTAAATGTCCATCAAATTCATTATTACATTCATCACAATTAAATACAAAACGTTGATTGCTAGATTTTTTAACTTCTCTTGGTGTAATTTTATTTTTTGAACTCCAATATTTAGCTTTAGGATGTGATGCAAATGATTTATTAAAACATACCATACAGTTTTGATTATTACATAATACATCAGATGCAGATGAACAAAAATAACACCATCTACCTCTAGTTACACTATTTAATCTAGTTTCAAATGTATGCTTACATTCTGGACAATCAAAAAAATATCTACGTTCAGAACCTTTTATTGCATTTCTTGGATTTAATATATTTATTTTACTCCAATATTCTGCCTTGGGATGTGATGCGAATGACTTATCAAAACATATTTTACAATCATTTGCATCACATACTGATTGATTTGTACAATATTTACACCAGTGATTCTTTCCACTAATACTAGTTAATTGTATATATAATTCATGTTTACATTCTTTACAATTAAAATAATATTTCTTATGCGTATTTTTTGCAACATTTCGTGGTTGTAATATATTTTTAGTACTCCAATATTTAGCACGTGAATGTGATGCAAATGATTTATCAAAACATATTTTACATTTATCATTATTACATAATTTATTTTTATTACAATATGGACACCATTGCTCATTACTATATATATTATTTAAACTCATATCAAATTCATGATTACATTTACTACAATCAAAAATATATTTTTTAGCTGATTTTTTCCATATGTCACTTGGATTTAATTGATTTTTTTTACTCCAATATAATGCTTTTGAACTCGATGCAAATGATTCTTCATATGTTGGTTTACGCATTTTCAATCATTATATATAATAGTAATTACTTTTTAAATACTATCATATAATAAATTTGAAATAAAAATATAATATTTTATATGATTAATACTTAATATTAAAAATGCGTGAAGTAAATCCACAGCTCGTAACTAGAGGCGCTATCGTGAAATGGGTATGGGCAAATTTAGACGTTAAAAAAGTAGCTCAGGAAAAAGGTATGGTTCCAATTGGCGTACCCGCTAAAATTGTTAATTTTGCATTCCAAGAAGCCATGAAAGAACATCCTATGAAAGAAGAAGATAAAAAAAGTGTAGCTTTCTGGAACGGTGTACAAAAAACAGTAATGGGATTATTAAAAAATAATTTAGATAAATATGTAGCTATGCTTAAAAAATAAATCAGCCATTTAGATTATTGGTTATAACACCATTTAATACATGTAATCTATTCATATATTCATTAATATATGAATGGTTAAAATATTCATATTTGTAATTTACATCAATAATAATATTTGGATACTTTTTTGAAATATGTTTAAGATATTTGAAAAATAGTACAGGATCATAATGTTGACTATCAACTGTATCAAGATAATTAATATCATTTAATATAAAATCTTTTACATCATCATTTATTGTAATATATGAACCATTACAATAAACAATAAACCATTTAACCTTAAAATACGGTAGTGACATTATATAATTAATAATAATTATAGTTAATAGTATTATAATTATTTTTCAATTTTTATTTATATTTAATAAGGTAATTTTAACTCTAATTGTTTAAAACTAATTGAACTACCTGCACTCATAGACGTATATGTTTCTGTATTAGTATCAAATTTGAATGTATACTTATACATATTATTTGGTAATAGTAATATTTCTAATAGCTGTGGTTCTCTTTTTTTATTCACTTTACTCGTTTCTGTATCCGCTTCCGAATCAAATGCATAAGATGCAGCTACATCTATTCTCCATAATTTATCATCACATGTTGAATTAATACCGGTGTTTATTTGTGGTGTATGACCTATAACCATACCTTTGATTTTATATGTATCAAGATAATTTAATATTGGATCTACAAT
>Ga0114970_10002735_pt1 | contig 13166 bp, 6 predicted proteins | sample M_140205_XF_Meta_FD_87030 | JGI IMG/M metagenome (GOLD analysis project Ga0114970, IMG submission 87030) | Freshwater microbial communities from Lake Montjoie, Canada to study carbon cycling - M_140205_XF_MetaG | ecosystem: Environmental > Aquatic > Freshwater > Lake | place: Lake Montjoie... | reverse complement strand
GCGCATCGTCGTGTTGACGATGCACAACGGTGAGGAGTACATCCACCGCGCGCTCGAAGCCGGCGCCTCCTCCTATCTGCTGAAGGACACGCTGTCCGATCACCTGGTCGGCGTCATTCGTGACGTCTTCCAGGGGCGCCGCCCCCTCATGCCTGACGTCGAGGCGGCCCTGGCCGAACGCGCCGGTAACGGACACCTCACGCCGCGAGAGGTGCAGGTGGTGCAGCTGATTTCGGAGGGGATGCGCAACAAGGAAATTGCCGCGGCGCTCGGCATCAGCTTCGAGACCGCCCAGGTGCACGTGAAGAACATCCTGGCCAAGCTGAAGGTCCAGGACCGGACCGCGGCGGTCAGCATCGCCGTCCGCCGCGGCATCATCCAGTTGAACTAGGGCAGCTTGTAGGCGATCACCTCGCCCGGCAGCACCTGCGCGCTGACCGAGACGACGATGTACTGCTTGCCGTCGAGCATGTAGGTCATCGGCGAGCCGGTCTGCGCGCCGGGCATGTAGACCGCGCCGACCTCGGCCCCCGTGGCCTTGTTGTAGGCGCGGAGCATCGCACCGCGCTGTCCGTTCGGCGTGGTGTTGGTGCCGCCTTCACCGGAGATGACCAGCGTCTTCGTGGTGAGGATGCCGATGCCGCCTGAACTGCCGCCGGCGCCGCCCGAGCGGCCCGTGCGCGGCAGGTTCAGTCCCTTCAGCAGCGGGTGGTTCTTGATCGTGTCCGGCGTGTCGCCGTGTGCGATCTGCCAGGCGATGTCGCCCTTCTTCAGATCGATGGCGGTGATGCGCCCGTAGGGCGGCTTGATGATCGGCAGTCCCTGCACGGTCAGACCGGGCCCGCCGTCGTCGCCGCCGCCGACGCTGACGTAGTTCATGTCCGAGCGCTTCGCGTCGTTCACCATCGACAGGACGCGCAGCAGTGAGTGCGAGTAGACGTAGATCATGCCCGTTTCCGGGTCGAACGAACCGCCGGGCCAATTGGCGCCGTTCGGAATGTACAGCGTGCCGATCTTGCCGCCCTCACCCCGTGCGATCGGCGGCGTGAAGAGCGGGCCGAGCTTGTACTGCTGCAGGATCTTCAGCCCTTCGGCCTTCAGTTCAGGTGTGAAGTCAATGACGTAGTCCTCGATGAATCCCTGGCGCTCGAAGGCTGGCGGCTTGGTGGGGAAGGGCTGCGTAGGCGAGTAGGTTTCCGTTGGCAGCGTCCCCTTCTCGACCGGGCGCTCCTCGATCGGCCACACCGGCTCGCCGGTGACGCGATCGAACACATACAGGAAACCCTGCTTCGTCGGCTGCGCGACCGCCTTGATCTTTCGTCCGTTCACCTCGATGTCGGCGAGGATGGGCGCGGACGGCACGTCGTAGTCCCAGATCGGGTGATGCACGAACTGGAAGTGCCACTTGCGCTGACCGGTCTCGAGGTCGACGGCGACGAGGCTTTCGCCGAACAGGTTGTTGCCGGGGCGATGGCCGCCGAAGTAGTCGCCGGTGGGAATCTCGATCGGCAGGTAGGCGATGCCGAGTTCCTCGTCGATGCTCATCTGGCTCCACAGCCCCGTGTGTCCCGTATAGGCCCACGAGTCGTTCAGCCAGGTGTCGTTGCCGAACTCGCCGGGGCGCGGAATCGTGTGAAAAATCCACTTCCGCTTGCCGGTCTTGGCGTCGAAGCCCCTGATGTAGCCTTTCGGGGCCTCCTTGCTCCGCGGTGCGGAGCCGGCGCGATGCGCCGCGCCGATGACGATGGTATTGCGCGCGACGATCGGCGCGCCGTTCCAGCCGATGTCGGCCGTCTCGATGTCGAGCGTCTGGTCGTTGTCCTTGCGCAGATCGACGATGCCGTTCACGCCGAAGTCGGCCAGCGGTACGCCGTTCTTCGCGTTCAGCCCGACGAGCTGGTAGCCGCTCGTCACGTAGAACACCCGGTCGTCACCCCGGCCGTCGGTCCAGTAGCCGACGCCGCGGCCCGACATGCGGCGGGACGAGGTCTGCGCGCGACGTCCTTCCTCGAGCCGGTGCATCCACAGCAGCTCGCCGGTGGCGGCGCTGACGGCCACCGCGTCGCGGTGTTCTCCGGCGGTGAAGTAGAGGACGCCGTTGATCATCAGCGGCGTGGCCTGCAGGTTGAAGTCGGGCCGCGGGCCGAGGATGTCGGTCGTGAAGCGCCAGGCGACTTCGAGCGTGCTGAAGTTGGCGGCGTTGATCTGATCGAGCGGGGAGTAGCGCGTGCTACCGGTGTCCCCGGCCCACGAGCGCCATTCACCGTTTTTCGCGCCTTGCTGCGCGACCAGTGATGGGCCGGCGACGAGTGCTACGGTCAGCAGCGACACGAATGCCGCCAGCCTCCGTCCAGTGCGGTAACCGATCCGCTGCATGTAGGAAGACCTCATAGCTCAGGTGTGTGGATGATCGTCCCCGTCGGGAAGAGGTGCGGTCGCTTGTAGGGGTAGGTCATCTGTCAGTGCCGTCGGCGGTGCATCAGCCGGATTCCCGCGAGGCGCAGCGGCGTCAATCCACTTCACGAGTGTGTCGATCGCGGAGTCCATCAGCGACATCGGCGCGTTCGAGTTCGGCCGGTGGCACGTCTGGCACGAGCGCTGGCAAGGACCGTCGGGCACGCGACCCTAGCCATCCTGATCGTGAGACGCATAAATTCACTCTTTCTCAAGCATCCGAGAAACCGGCCGGAATATAGCACCCCCGATCGGCGCTTGGTACGTGGATACCTGCATCTGGGTGCCGGCCGGTGCGGCGAACCTGTTCGCACCAGGCGGCGGCGACCGGATGCCGCCGACCAGCACCGAGTCCCTGCCGAGCGCGTCCGCGGCGCGCCGTTGGACGCGCGCCTACCTGTTACCGGTTATTGCGGCTCTCCAGCGCCGACGATACAACAGCACACTTAGCCGTCGCTCAGTACCCGCGGAGACGGCGAATGTGGGACGCCCTCGCCTCGAGCGCACGGCGTCATCAACACGCGGCTGGTTGTCCGAACTGGCGGCAGCCGCGTAGCGAGATATTGGAGACCGTGTCGATGCAGACGAGTCATAGAGCGTGGAACTTCCGGAAAGCGGCGCTGGCCATCCTGGCCGCCCTCATCCTCACCGCCGGCACGGCGCGCGTCGGGTTCGCGCAGCAGACGGCGACCATTGCCGGAACGGTCACTGACGACAGCGGTGCGGCCATGCCTGGCGTGACAGTGACGGCGGTCAGCCCCGCGCTGCAGGTGGCCTCGATGACCGCGGTCACCGACGAGCGCGGCGAGTACCGTCTGACGACGCTGCCGATCGGCGTCTACGCGGTCGAGTACGCGCTGTCCGGGTTCTCCACTGTGAAGCGCGAGGATCTCCGTCTCACCGTCGGCTTCACCGCGAAGCTCGATGTCGGCCTGAAGGTCGGCTCCCTCGAGGAGTCGATCACCGTGTCCGGCGCCGCGCCGATCGTCGACGTCACGTCTGGTACCACTGCCACCACCTTCACGCGCGAGACGCTCGAAGTGACGCCCACCAGCCGCAACGGTCTGGTGGGACTGATGGCGCAGGCGCCTGGTGTCCGCACCAACGCGGACGTCGGCGGCAGCAGCATCACCGAGGTGCCGGGCAGCCGTCTCTTCGGCCAGGCCGGCGAACCGTGGGCCACGCTTGAAGGCGTGCCGACCACTGCGCTGGTCGGCGGCGGCGGCAACGCGAACTACTGGGACTACGTCACCGTTGAAGAAGCGGCGGTGAAGACCATCGGCAACGACGCCGAAATGCCGAACCGCGGCGTGTCCATTACCGCAGTCGTGCGGTCGGGCGGCAACCAGTTCAAGGGCGGCGGCTACTACGGCCGCATGTTCCCGAAGCTGCAGGGCAGCAACATCACGCCAGAACTGACGGCCCAGGGCATTCGCACGCCGCCGAAGCTGCAACGGCGCTACGACACGAACGGCGACCTCGGGGGCCGCATCATCCGCGACAAGCTGTGGTTCTACGGGGCGACCCGCCGCCGCATCGACGTGTCGGAGGGAACCGGCTCGTACAAGCCGGACGGCACGCCAGCGACCAACATCTTACTCGCCTCGTCCGCCACCGAGAAGGTCTCGTACCAGGCGTCGCAGTCGAACCGCTTCGTCGGCTTCTGGCAGTACAACCACAAGGAAACCCAGCCGGCCGGCAATCAGTTTCTCAGCTACCAGTCGGCAACCGGCTACCAGACGCTGTCGCACACCGGTAAGGTCGAGTGGCAGGGCATCAAGGGCAGCTCGATCGTGCTGAACGCCCAGTACGGACACTGGGGCTACAAGAGTCAGTACCGCAACAATGCCGGCGACAGCGTCGGCAAGCTCGATCTCGGCACCACCGCGCAGACCGGCCCGAGCACGAGCGCCGGCCAGCGGCCGCTGGTCTACCGCCACGACATGCGCGCCACCCTCGGCTGGTACAAGCCGGACCTGTTCTTCGGCAGCCACCAGTTCAAGTTCGGCACCTCGTTTGATATCAACTCGTTCGCCCGCGTCTATCCCGGCAACGAGGACACCCCGAAGTACAACTTCCAGCAGGTCTACCGCAACGGCGTGCCGGTTGAGCTCCGCACCTGGAACCAGCCGACGTTCCCGCAGTCGCGATCGAACTACTTCGATGGGTTCGTGAAGGACGAGTGGCGTATCACGTCGAAGCTGACCCTCAACGTCGGCCTGCGCTACGCCTACGACAACGGCTTCGTGCCGGAGTCGAGCCGCCAGATGGCGACTGTCCCGGCGAGCACCGCCTATCCCGCCCAGACCTTCGAGCGGGTGCAGTTCAACGTCTGGAATACCGTCTCGCCGCGCCTGCACGCCGCGTTCGACCTGTTCGGCAACGGCAAGACCGTGCTGAAGGGTGGCTGGGGGCGCTTCGCCCACCAGCGCATGCTCGACCCCGAGGTGATTGCCGTCGACCCGAACGTCTACGGCTACGCCAGCTACAAGTGGAGCGACCCGAACAAGAACGACTTCTATGACGCCGGCGAGGTGAACCTCGACCCGAACGGGTCCGACTTCCTCACCCAGCAGACGGCGAACTTCATCACCAATCCGAACGAGAAGATGCCGTGGAGCGAGGAGACCAGCCTGTCGCTCGAGCGCGAAGTGATGCCGAACGTCGCCGTGCGTGTCACGGGTCTCTACTCGCGCAACTGGAATCTGTACCGGAACGAGAGCATCTTCCGTCCCTCCAGCACCTACACGATTCCGGTGACGAGCGTCGATCCGGGCCGCGACGGTGTTGTCGGCAACTCTGACGATCCGGGCACCACGCTGACCTACTACGAGTACCCGACCTCGCTGCAGGGGCAGAAGTTCGAGAAGAACTGGCTGACCAACGACGCGAACATCAGCCAGAACTTCAAGAGCTTCGAGTTCGGCATGTTCAGGCGCATGTCGTCCGGCTGGCAGCTCATGGCGTCGTACTCGGCCACCAAGAAGAACATCCCGCTCACCGTCGGCCTTGGCCAGAGCCAGTTCAACTCGAACATCTACGGCGGCGACCGCACGCCGAACGCCGAGCTCAACACCAGCGACACCACCTGGGAGCGCACCGGCAAGATTTCCGGCGCCTATTCGAAGCTGCCGTTCTCGATGACGGTGGCCCTGAACTACGAGTACCGCAACGGCACGCCGCTGGCCCGCACGGTCACCCTGAAGGGCGGACGCACGATTCCGACCCTCGTCGTCAATGCCGAACCGATCGGCAGCCTCTGGACGCCGAGCTATCATCTCGCCGACGTGCGCGTGGAGAAGAGCGTCGCCGTCGGCGGCGGTCGCAAGCTCACCGTGCGCGCCAATATCTTCAACGCGTTGAACGCCTCGACCGTACTGGCGATGCAGACCCGCTCGGGTCCGACCTTCGGTTACGCGACGTCCATCATCCAGCCGCGCATCATGGAACTGAACCTGGCGTTCTCGTTCTAGGTTCACGGCGAATGCCATCAAGGAGGCACGTATGTTACGTATTCACCAGGCTGCGGTGACGCTCGGGCTGACGGTCGTGGCGCTCTGCGCCGGCGCCCAGGCCCAGGCGCAGACGCCCGCAGCGGCGCCGTCGTTCTCCAAGGACGTCGCACCGATTCTCCAGCGCTCCTGCCAGGCCTGCCATCGGCCCGGCATGATGGCGCCGATGTCGCTGCTCACCTACCAGGACGCGCGCCCGTGGGCGCGCGCCATCAAGGCGAAGGTCTCGAACCGCGAGATGCCGCCCTGGTTCATCGACAAGCACGTCGGCATCCAGAAGTTCAAGAGTGACCCGTCGCTCTCGGACCAGGAGATCCAGACGATCTCGAAGTGGGTGGACGCCGGCGCGCCGCAGGGCAACCCGGCTGACATGCCGAAGCCGCTCGACTTCGGGGTGACCGATACCTGGCACATCAAGCCGGACCTGATCGTGAAGATGCCGAAGCCGTACCGTCTGAAGGCGAGTGGCGCCGACGACTTCGTCGACGTGACCATCGACCCCGGCTTCACGAAGGACTTCTTCGTGTCGGCCATCGAGACGCGCCCAATCAACATGGGTGGCTACAAGGTGATCCACCACGCCACCACGAACCTGATCGAAGACGAAGACGACCCGACGGGTGCGTTCCTGAACGAGTACGCGATCGGCAAGTTCGCCGACGTCTTTCCGCCGGAATCGGGTCGCCTCATCAGGGCCGGATCGAAGCTGAACTTCAACATGCACCTGACGCCTGACGGCGAAGCGAAGGACGTCGACGTGCAGATCGCGTTCACGGTGCTGCCCGCGGAGCCGAAGTACGTCGCGTTCACCCAGCACATGGGCGACGTCCAGGACCTCGACATTCCGGCGGGCGCCGTGGTCCGGGATGACGGCTATTTCCGCCTGCCGCGGCCGGCGCTGATTTCGGCGTTCCAGCCGCACATGCACATGCGCGGCCGTTCGCAGTGCATGGAAGCGATCTATCCCGATATCCGCACCGACTCGGCGCGGCCGGGACCGGCGCGCACCGAGATGCTCAGTTGCGTCAGCAACTTCAGCTTCGAGTGGAGCGTCACCTACCCCTACGCGGACGACGTGGCGCCGCTGCTTCCGGCGGGCACGATCATTCACATCATCTCGTGGCACGACAACAGCGCGGCCAACAAGCACAACCCGAATCCTGATACCTGGGTGGGCAGTGGACCGACGACGATCGACGAAATGAACTTCTCGTGGATCAGCCTGACGTATCTGGAGCCGGCCGATTTCGACCGCAAGGTAGCCGAGCGCCAGGCGCAGCAGCAGCGAACGCAGCAACAGCAGCAGTAGCGGAGGGCAGGAGACCGGCATGAGGAAGAATCTGAGTTTCGGCCTGCTGGTGCTGGCGGCCCTGGCCGCTGGCACGACCGAGGTCGTCATGGCGCAGCAGGTGCCGCCACCGACCTACATCCCCGCCATCAAGTTCGCCTCTGGGCGCGAGGTGGTGCCGTACCTCGAAGGCTGGATCAGGAATCCGGACGGGACCTTCGATTTCGTATTCGGCTACTACAACCGCAACACCGAGGAGGAACTGGTGATTCCGCCAGGTGCCGACAACCTGGTCTCTCCGGGACCGGCCGACCAGGGCCAGCCGAGCTACTTCATGGCGAAGCGCCAGTTCCGCATCTTCCGCGTGCGGGTGCCGAAGGACTTCGGCGACAAGACGCTGACGTGGTCGCTCACCGCGAACGGCCGCACCGAGAAGGTGGTGGCCAAACTGGTGCCGGCATACGAGAAGGACGAGCGCTTCATCGAGACCAACAACAACACGACCGTCGTCGTCGGCGAGACGGACGTGAACAAGCGTCCGTCGATGACGCTGGCGCCGATCGCCAGCGTGAAGGCGAACGCCCCGGTCACCCTGCGGGCGCTGGTGACAGACGACGGCCTCCCGACGCCGCGCGTCGTGCGAACCGACGACCCGGATCGTCCGCAGGAACAGACGATGGAGGATCCGCTGGCGCGCTTCAAGTCGCAGCGGAACAACAGCAGCACGCGTCTCATCGGGCTCCGCACCACCTGGCAGGTCTACCGCGGGCCGGGCAAGGTGTCGCTCAGCCAGTACGTCATCCCGGTCGCGAACGGAACGGCTGAGACCGTTGCCCGATTCAGCGAGCCCGGTTCGTACACGCTGGTTGCTACTGCCGGCGACGGCAAGCTGAACGTGTCCCAGCGCATCACCATCGACGTGAAGTGAGCTCCGGGCGCCGGGGCAACCGCCCCGGCTCTCAGCACGCGCCAGATGGTTCTGGGGTTCTCAATGGCCAGTCGCCTGGTCGCACGATGCCCCGCGACAACACGCTCACGACAGAGGGTCACCACGTAATGTCTCAGTCAAATCGCCGCGATTTTCTCCGCCAGATCGGGACGGCGGCGGTCAGCGTGCCGCCGCTCCGCCACATGGCGATCGGCGCCGGCACGTCAGGTCCGTCGTATCAGGCCGGTAGCGGCGCCCCGCAGCCGCAGTCCGGCGCGGTGCTGTACGACCTGCTGATTGCAGGAGGTCGGGTCATCGATCCGGCGCAGAAGCTATCGGCGGAGCGGGACGTCGCCATCGTCGGTGGACGGATCGCCAAGGTCGCGGCTGACATCCCACGAGCGCAGGCGAGACAGGTGTACGACGCCAAGGGCAAGCTGGTGACGCCGGGGTTGATCGACATGCACACGCACGTGTACCGGTCGGGCATTTCCCTGAACGTAGACCCGGACCTCGTCGGGTTCCAGTCCGGTGTGACGACCGTCGTCGACTGTGGGTCGACCGGCGCCGGGAACTTCGCGGGCTTTCGCCGCTACGTCATCGATGGGTCGCCCACACGCATTTACGCGCTGCTGAACATCTCCACAATCGGTCTTATCGTCACCAACGAGATCTATCTCGACCCGAGAATGATCGACGCGAGGGCGGCGATTCGGACAATCGGCGCGAATCGCGATCGGATTCTCGGTGTGAAGGTGCGCGTGAACGGCAAGCACAGCGACCTGTCGCACGACCTGGAAGTGATGAAAACCGCGCGTGAAGTCGCCGACGCGACCGGGTTGCCGATCATGATGCATTGGTCGGTCGAGCCGGAACTGCTCGCGATGTTGAAGCGCGGCGACATCCTCGCGCATCCATTCAATCCACCGTCGACGAACGCTGCGAACCTCTTCGGCGCTGACGGCACACAGGCCGACAAGGTACTGCCCCAGATCCTCGCGCTCAAAGACCGCGGCATCTGGACCGACGTGCAACTCGGCACGACGCACCATGCGTGGGACGTCTCCGAAAAGGCCATGAAGCAGGGCTGGTATCCCGACGCGATTTCTACCGATATCGGCCGCGCCCCGGACGGCAGCCCCGCGAGCGTGTTGGTACCGATGTCCGAGTATCTCCATCTGGGTCTTCCGCTCGACCAGATCATCGCGGCCGTAACCTCCACGCCGGCCAGGATACTGAACTTCCCCGAGAAGGTCGGTACGTTGGAGCCCGGCGTCACTGCCGATGTGGCCATCCTCGAGTTGGCTCAGGGCAGCTTCGAGTACGGTGACCAGGGACGACAGCCAAGGACGCTGAAACAGCAGTTCGTTGCAGCGGCCACGGTGAAGGGCGGGGTCTTCCTGAAGGGCGCGCCACCAGCCGCTACGCCCGGTGCCACGGCGGCACCGCCGGGGCGATAGGCCGTACGGCTCGCTGGCCCCGTGCTTCCGTCGAAGGGTAAACAACCGGAGGACCGCGTGTTCGAGCTTGTTACTGCCTGAAAGCCGGGGCTGATTACGGCAAGCCGCTCGTCGACACGCGCGCCATCCTTGGGCGAGTTCCACACCGTTGATATAGAGGTATTAGAATGATGAAACGACTGCTCGCGATGCTCATCGCGATGCTTCTCGTCGGCGCCGTGGCGCCGAACACCGTCTGGGCTCAGGCGTCGGGAACCATCGCCGGCGTCGCCAGGGATGCCTCTGGCGGTGTGTTGCCAGGCGTCACCGTCGAGGCGGCGAGTCCAGCCCTCATCGAAAAGGTCAGGACCGCCGTCACCGACGGCGATGGTCAGTACAAGATCGTTGACCTCCGCTCGGGTTCCTACAGTGTGACCTTCACGCTTGCTGGCTTCAGCACCTTCAAGCGCGAGGGTATCGATCTCTCGGCTGGCTTCACCGCGACCATCAACGGCGACATGAAGGTCGGATCGTTGGAAGAGACGATCACCGTCTCTGGCCAGGCGCCGATGGTTGACGTCCAGAACGTGACCCAGCAGAAGGTCATCACGATGGAGGTGCTGCAGTCGTTGCCCAACACCGGGACGAACTTCGCGTCTCTGACCGCTGGCGCCAGCCGGAACACCGACGTCGGCGGCAGCTCGGGCGCCGACACCGGCGCGACGTTCACGATTCATGGCGGGCGCAGTGGCGACACCCGGCGCCTCATCGACGGCATGAGGTGGAATTCGATGGAAGCCGGGAACGCCGGCACCGGCTTCTACTTCGATCCCACCGGTGCCCAGGAAGTCTCGATTCAGCTCGGTGGTAACTCGGCCGAATTCGAACTGGGCGGCGTTCAGGTGAACCTGATCCCCAAGTCCGGTGGCAACACCTTCAAGGGTTACCTGTTCGGCGCGGGAACGAACGAGAAGTTCAACTCCGCCGCCGTGCCAGACGCGCTCAAGTCCAGGGGTCTTCCGACCATTGGCAAAGTGGACAAGGTCTACGAAGTGAGCGGGTCACTCGGCGGCCCGATTCGCGAGAACTCCCTGTGGTTCTTCACTGCCAATCGGTGGTGGGGCAACTCGCAGTTCGTGCCCGGCCTCTACTACAACAAGAACACGGCGGCCTGGACCTACGAGCCAGACCTCACTCGTCCGGCCGTGAACGACAACTCAAACCGCCACAACAACGCACGATTCACCTGGCAGCCGGCGCAGAAGCATCGGCTCAACCTCTCCTGGGACCAGGAAGCGAACTGCGTGTGCCACTCCGGCCTGACTGCCACGTCTTCTCCGGAAGGGGTGCATCGCTGGAACTTCGGACCGCCGAACTACCTGCTGCAGGGCACCTGGTCGTTCCCGGTGACGAGCCGGCTGCTCCTCGAGGCGGGCAATACCTCGCTCATCTTCGACTACCCGACGGTGCCGACCGAGGATCTTCCCGAAGGTCTTGCGCAGATTTCGGTCCTCGAAGCGACCGGCTATACCGTGAATGGAGTCGTGGTGCCAGGCGGGTTCCGCTATCGCTCGTCGGCAGGCGGCTATCGCTACGGCCACAAGATCTCGAAGCAGTCGAACCAGAAGTTCGCCGTGTCCTACGTCACCGGATCGCACTCGGTCAGGGGCGGCGTGCAGGTTATGGAAGGCTGGCGCCACTTCTACCAGGAACCTAACGGGAGCATGGACTACACGTTCTCGAACGGTGTGCCGATCTCGCTTACTCAGTACGCGACGCCGCTGCTCGACGAGGAACGGCTCAAGGCGAGCCTGGGGCTGTACGTTCAGGACCAGTGGACCATCAAGCGCCTGACGCTGAACCTCGGCCTGCGCTACGACTATCTGAACGCCGCCGCCCCCGCGACGGATCTGCCGGCCGGGGCCTTCGTGCCCGCTCGTCAATTCGCCGAAGTGCCGTGCCTTCCGTGCTGGAAGGACATCAACCCGAGGATGGGCGCAGCCTACGACCTCTTTGGTACGGGCAAGACCGCGGTCAAGTTCAACGTCGGACGCTACGTCGGCGGCGAAGCCGTGGATATCGCCAGCGCGAACCATCCCGTGAACTCGTCGGTGGCCTTCACCAACCGCACCTGGGCCGACGCGAACAAGAACTACGTGCCGGATTGCGACCTGAAGAGCCCGGACGCAAACGGGGAGTGCGGCAGAATCGACAACCTGAACTTCGGGCGCAATAACCCGAATGCCTACCGCTACGACCCCGACGTCCTGAATGGCTTCGGCAAGCGGAACTTCACCTGGCAGGCGCAGGGCGTCGTGCAGCACGAGTTGATGCAGAACGTCGGCGTGACCTTGGGATACTTCCGTACCTGGTACGGCAACTTCCGCGTGACCGCGAACAAGGCGCTGACGCCGGCCGACTTCGACAGCTACTGCATCACTGCGCCGACCGACTCACGGTTCGCGGTGAACAGCGGGAGCCAGGTGTGCGGACTCTTCGACGTGAAGCCATCGAAGTTCGGTCTCAGTCAGCAGGTCGTCGAGCTGGCCTCGAATTACGGCGACTACAGCGAGGTCTACCAGGGGTTCGACCTCACCATGACGGCACGGCTGAAGAAGCTCTACCTCACCGCCGGCATGAACACCGGCCGGACCGAGATCGACTACTGCGGTGTCGTGACGGAGAATCCGCAGGTTGTGCCGGTAGTCGCGACGACGTCGACGGCGGGCGTGGCCGCGTTCACCCAGCCGCGAAACCAGACCTTCTGCGACACGGTCACGCCGTGGAGCGCGCAGACGCAGGTAAAGGCCGCCGCCGTTTATTCGTTCCCGTACGAGATCCAGGCGAGCGCATCGTTCCAGCGCTACCCCGGTGTCACGCAGGCGGCGAACATGCTGGCCAATAATGCCCTGATCTCGCCGTCGCTTGGACGAAGCCTGTCGGCGGGTGCGAATGCGACGACGGTCATCGACATCGTGCCATCGCAGGTTCAGTTCGAAGATAGTTCGAAGCAGACCGACTTCCGATTCATCAAGGCCGTCAAGCTGGGCGGCAGCCGCAAGCTCCAGGGCATCTTCGACATCTACAACGCGTTCAACGCGCGTCCGGTGCTGTCGGTGACCTCGCGATACTCCGGTGCGACCGGCGGCGCGTGGCTCCGTCCAACCAACACGCTGGTTGGCCGGCTCCTCAAGTTCGCCGTGCAGATCGACTTCTAAATCGCGCACGTCCGTTCGTGCGTCGCCGGGCCACTCGTGGCTCGGCGACGCGCGCGGCGCACCGTCCAGTCGATGCGTGGGTCACCCTCGCTCCTCCAGATCCTCCCCCCCTCGATACCCGACATGCTCGACTAACCGAACTCAGGTAGTACCCAGTTCTGACGGAGGTCCGCCCCATGCCGCGTGCTACAAACACGCGATCGAAAGGGGCACCAGCCAATGCGGCTGGCCTGAGAACGCCCGTAACCGACTCCCGGTGAACACACCAAGAGGACAGTCAGCATGAACATGTTGAAGGCTCCAACTCTCAGAACAGGCCGCGCGCCG
>Ga0114970_10002733_pt1 | contig 13171 bp, 11 predicted proteins | sample M_140205_XF_Meta_FD_87030 | JGI IMG/M metagenome (GOLD analysis project Ga0114970, IMG submission 87030) | Freshwater microbial communities from Lake Montjoie, Canada to study carbon cycling - M_140205_XF_MetaG | ecosystem: Environmental > Aquatic > Freshwater > Lake | place: Lake Montjoie... | reverse complement strand
TAATAAGATATATAGTTATATACAATATTTTATTATATTGGGTTTTGGATTGGCCGCAATTAAAATACACCGCGATAAAAACCTAGGTGGGGAAATTAGTTATGGAAAAGCATTTGTTACTTCTTTGCTTACCGTACTTTGGTTTTCTATTATAGTAGCTGCATTTACTTATTTTTATTTCAAATTCAATCCTGAAAAGATTGATGAAATTATGCGTGAAGGCATGAAATCGATGGAGATAAAAGTAGATAAAGGTGAAATGACAGAAACAGATTTTGACAATGCCAAAAAGTTTATGCAAATGATAAATGGGGCTATGCCCATGGCATTTTTCTCCTTAATGGGATGTATACTACCAGGTATTATCACCTCATTAATTGCAGCAGCCTTCCACAAACTTATTAAATCCAAAAAAGCATGACCGAAGAAAAGCAGAAAGAATTGATATCACCTTTAGGAACCGCTGTTAAATTTGGCGTAGCAATGGGCGTATTGCTTATTATATATTTATATTTCACCACCCGTAAAACTATTGATGACAATCATAGCTTAGCTGGCAACTATAATATATTAAATTTATTGATGGTGTTAGTGCCTATTGTACTGGCAATATTAGAACACCGCAAAAAATTTGCTGGGCGCCCCATGCGACTCACTGAAGGACTTGGTACTGGCGTAATTACCGTTTTTATTGGCGGTGCGATATCTTCTCTATTTTTATTTATATATTATATTTCCAATGCCGATGTGATGGAAGCGTTAGAAAGAATTAGTAAGCAAGAAAACCCTGGGCAACCACAAAGTATTTTGGAAGCAGGTAATTTCAAAAAGGCAATTTTAGCATGCCTAAGTATATATATGATTACTTTTATGGCAGGTTTTTTATTATCATTAATTTCGTCATTATTTTTATTTAAACGTAAAGCCTAATGTTGGATATATCTATTATAGTACCCGTATATAACGAAGATGAATCGTTGCCCGAACTTGCCGCTTGGATTAAAAGGGTTTTGGATGAACATAAACACAATTATGAAGTGATTATGATAGATGATGGCAGCAGTGATAAAAGTTGGGAAGTAATTAATAAATTGCATCAGGAAAATAGTCATATAAAAGGAATACAATTTCGTAGAAACTATGGTAAGTCTGCTGCACTCAATGTTGGCTTCCAACATGCTGCGGGCAAGGTAGTAGTAACAATGGATGCCGACTTGCAAGACAGTCCCGATGAATTACCTGAATTATATAAAATGATTACTGAAGGTGGTTATGATTTAGTAAGCGGATGGAAAGCAAAAAGATATGATCCCATTACCAAAACTATTCCCACAAAATTATTCAATTGGGCCACACGCAAAATGAGCGGCATTGAACTCCACGATTTCAATTGCGGACTAAAAGCATATAAGCACGAAGTAATAAAAAATATAGAAGTATATGGCGAAATGCACCGCTATATTCCTGTAATAGCCAAGTGGGCTGGATTCAAAAAAATTGGTGAAAAAGAAGTAATACACCAAGCCCGAAAATATGGTGTAACCAAATTTGGATTATCTAGATTTATGAATGGCTTTTTAGATTTGCTCAGCATATTTTTTGTTGGCAAATTTGGCAAACGTCCCATGCACTTTTTTGGGTTTATGGGTGGCCTTTCTTTTCTGGTAGGATTTATATTAACCATCAAACTTATTTGGGATAAAGTATATGCATCAATGCAGGGGTACACAGTTCGCGATATCGTTGATAAGCCCTTGTTTTACTTGGCCCTTACAGCTATTATCATCGGTGTGCAATTATTCTTGGCGGGCTTTATTGGTGAGCTTGTTTCTCGCAATAGTAGTGAAAGAAACTATTATGCTTTGAAAGAGAAATTGGGAGTTTAATTATATATTAATTCAGCATGACGGTTTGCATTACCCCACGGACTACTGACTACTAATTTAAAAACTATCCAAGGTGAATTTTATATCATTGATATAAGAAGCGTATCTGGAGAAATTACTATTATACATATGCGGTCCTTTCACTTGAACAACCTCATTACAAGTGCTCAGTAGATAAAAATCTAATATCGTTCTTTTCAAAACTTGTTCATCATCGCTCATATCTACATGGCCTATACCATCGTCCATAATGGTAGTGCGAGCTAGGTCTTTGTTAATGATGATAGGTTTGATATGTTTTAAAAATGTTACCGAATCTGAAAATATATAATAGTGATTGTATTTACTTTCATTGATTACATTGAGCACTTGCTCCGTACTTTGATTTATTAAATTTATTTTTTCTCCCTCAGTTAAATTGTGAACAGCTGTATCTTTAAAATCGCCCAAAGCAGAAGTGAATCTTAAATGGATACCGCAACTATTTTCATTCCCTTTAATCTCGTTTTTAAAATTTATAAAATAAGCATCGAACGAAAATAACTGATGAAACTCTTTGCCCCATGCCTGCGAGCTCACTTTTTTGTTAGCATAGCTATTTAAAAGTTTTAAGTAATCTTGATTGCAATAGATATGATATTGTGCTAATTTATTATTTGAAAAAACATTAAGGAGTGATTCCTTTTCAGCATACATAATATCATTTAAAAAAATGGGTTTTACAAATTTTTTATTATAATATATTTCACTGTAATCAGCATAAAATTCTTTATTGATATGCAGAAATTTATCGAGGTTAAAATAACCAGGAGCGATATGGACTTTAAAATCGCACCCCAACTGGTTTGCTAATGATTTAATACTAACAATACCTTTCAATCGGTCAACTAGGCCGCCATGCATAGTTTTCCCATCTAGCATTAATACCAATTGCGTCTTTCCAGTTAGTTTTAGTGTTTCAGTATTGGTATAATACTTTTTTAATTCCCTTTCCCTAACGAAACGCCTTAGTTTATTTTTTATTTTTTTTAGCATGGGCTATATAGCTTGCAAATGTAGCATAATTTCTTAATTTATGCTAAAAACCTTTGCTTCAACTCAGGGGTTGTGATCATACAACTATCTTGCTTCCCAAATACGCGGTATCGTGACTGGGCAACAATATTATAAAAAAAATCTCGAATAAATTTGGGGATAATCATAAACCCATACAATAGTTTCCAGCCACCGCCCAGTTCCTTTGCAACCTTTAGTACCGCTGATGATTTCAAATAGCATTGCCCCCCTTGAATATATACAAACGAATTAAAATCATTTAATGGCAAATCAAATTTTTTAAGTAAGGTTTGCCCGCTTTCCGATTGTAAAGTTGCAAATTTAAATTTATTTTTTTTATCATGTTTTATTACAAACTGAACAGAACTATGACACAAATTACATACACCATCAAACAATATAATGTGTTCGTTATGAGTCATGGGTCAATATATCTTTTAGTGCCAATTCAATTTCTGGGTATTTGAACGCAAAGCCAGCTTTCATTAGCTTCTCTGGCAATACCCAGTGACTTTTCAGTATCAATTCTGCTTGAGTTTTTATGATTAGAGCACCTATTTCTAATACCCATTTGGGAGATGGTAAGCCTATTTTTACCTTCATCACATTTCTGAATGTTTTCATCAGAGTTTTATTTTTAATAGCATTGGGCGATGCACAATTAAATGAGCCATTGAGTTCTTGATGTTTCTGAAAAAACAAAACCATCTGGTATAAATCTTCTATATGCACCCAACTGAACATTTGATTCCCATTGCCTTGCTGACCGCCTAATCCAAAGCGAACCAAGTTAGCCAAAGGTTTTATTGCTCCGCCATCTTTGCCCAATACAATAGTAATACGCAATGCAACTTGCCTAGTTTTGGGGGGCTGAAAAGAGAAGAATATTTCTTCCCACTGTTTCACAATTCCCACAGAAAAACCAGTGCCTACTTCGCCTGTATCTTCCGTCATACCGTGGTCTTCAGCATAGCGATATAAGGTGCCTGAACTAGAGTTAATCCAAAGTGGTGGTGGATTTTTGCATTGCAATATAGCTTCGCCCAATGCTTTGGTAGTTTCTATCCTCGAACTTAAAATTAATGCTTTATTATGTTCCGTATATCTACAATCGACAGACTTGCCTGCAAGGTTAATCACCATTTCAGAATTTTCTATTGCCTCTATAATTGCAGCAGAATTTCCCCATTGCACATGATTTGGCTGTCGGGAAATTATTATAATATCGTATCCTAATTTTTTGAACTGCTCTGCAAAATATTTTCCAATAAATCCAGTTCCTCCAGATAAAACAATTTTCTTATTCATATCATATTAAATATCATGGCGAAATTAACAATTAAATGTGAAGTAAAAATATTAAAATATTAAAACTGATATATTGAAATTCTAATCATAAAAAAAGCCCTCCGAACTAACGAAGAGCCTTTTGAAATAATTCGCCGCGGCGAACGCATTCCCTATTATTTTGGTATCACATTAAAATTAATGGTGATTACATAATCGTTTCTAACCTCGCTCTTGTGGCACTTGCCATGTTTAGGCGGACGTGGACCTTTTGATGGCGGAGGTCCTTGCTTGGTGCTATCCATTGGAGGAGGAGTTTTTGTAGAATCCACAGGTGGTGGAGGTCCTGCATGGCTTCCTTCAACAGTGCTTAAAACTACTTTGTCAGTTCCTATATAGGTAGCATCAGGCACATACTTATATATAAGGGCCCCCAGTGAATCTGCTCCCAATATACTAATACTTCCATGTGCAGGCTGTGTAGTAATTTCGAATGCATCATTGGTGTTGGTTGGCATTGCATAAGTGTACGTTGCACCTTGTGCTACAGTAGCACTCTCGGTGGGCGTGAGTAGTGTTTCTGCTTTCTTGCAGCTCGGCATCAGGAACATCGCAGTGCCGGTAATTGCCAGCATTAAAATTGACTTTTTCATTGTTTTAGTTGTTTAAGGGTTAATTAAAATTAAGAAAAGTAGATGTTACTCCGATATATATTTTTTGTTTTATAATTACCATTACGCAGGTGTTTTTAAAAAGGTGGGTCGGGTGAATTTTTTATTTTGTTCGTCTCGGCGGACTACAATGAAGTATGATTGAGCCTCGAGTATGGGCATTATATATAATATATGCAAATACCAATATGTTTTTGCCCAAAATTTAACTTGCTTTATACTTGATGCACAGTTACATTTGCTTTTCTAAATCCTTATTTTGATAACTATCGAGACCTAAAAATTAACCTTAATTACTAATTACATGAAAAGAACTTTTCGAATCGGTGCAACACAATGCCGAGAGCAGGAAAGGGTTGCTAGAATTAAAATTCTTAGAATGATAGAAAAACTCTTCTTCATAGGCCGGGTTGCAAACCCTACTTTTATTATTAAGTCACCGTTCGCAGAGCGGCGACAACAGGTATCTCTTTAATCAACGCTTTAGATAGCGAGGGCATTATATAATAATTTATTCAGTACTTCGTCCTAAAAAGATTTTCACGTCGCCCATCCGCACCATCCATCCCGTCGCTCCTACTAATGAGGCGTTAGGGGTAATTATAATAATCAAGCTAATCAGCCTAATCAATTTTAGCATTGGAAAAGACAATGGGGGCAATGATTACCAAAATACATCCATTGCATTATATGCTATCGCATTAATTTAGATTCCCTCAAGCAGCGCCGTCTTTCCCCTTTATAGAGGTCAGTCCCGCCTATTCAACTTACACCAATCACATTCGCCACAACCTTTATCGAATTCGTGATTCATAATTCTATTATACACATCCTTGATTTGTACTGAAAGCATAGCAGTTTCTTCAGAAACTATATTCAAAGTCTCTTCATGAAACTCTTTGGTGGTTTTGTCGGGCTCTATAAACTGATAGACTGCCTTGTCAAAGTTCCACCCACGGCTGCGGGCTTTAGGGTCATTGTCCAATAATATTTTATAAAATACAGCTTGTCGCCAATAATCGCCACCTAATGCTATTTCTGGATCCATATTATTCGGGTCGGGGCGGTCTAGTTTTTTCTTGTCAAACTTCCCGGTTTTATAATCAATCACAGTTGCTTTACTTCCCTCAAATTCCAATTTATCAATAAATCCTTTCAAAGGTATATTGTCAAAAATTACGGCCTCCATGCGAACCTCCGTTTGTATAATCGGATTCCACTTATTTTTAAAATGCTGGTGATACTTTTTTAATACATCGCTACCGTATTCTATTCTACGTTCGTATTCCTCTATCACAAATTCATGCTTTCTTAAATACATTTCATAGGTGAAAAACTGCACCAACTCCTCGGCATTATCAAATGTTTTTGTGTCTTTATTTTTATTGAAGTATCGCTCCAAAGCTTTGTGCACAGAGTTTCCAAACGATAATGCTGGCGAACTACCTGTGGGCACCCTCAGCAAATACATATAATAAAACCCTACGGGACATTCCAAATACGCATTCAAATGTGATACACTTAATTTATAATCGCCCAATAGGTTTTCCATTTCTTCGTTGGCCAATAATTCGGGTTTGGTTTCTTTTTGTTCCTCCATCACCAAAGCCAGTGCCTCTGCCAATATATCTCCATCGGCTTCGGGTCGCTCGGTTATAATACCTGCCTGCTCTACCTCGGGCACAAAACGTGTCGGGATAGCTTCCTTATCCTCGTTATCATAATTATAATAGCTCATATACAGTCCCTTCTTAGCACGGGTCATTCCTACATAAAACAAGCGGCGACTTTCTTCAATGGCCAAATCATCAGTATTCACCGCCATTTGACTGGCTTGCCGTTGCGTATGGTCTAATATATTAGGCGGGAATTTAAAACCACCGCCTTTTTTACCACCTTCCCAAAATTTGTTCACCAACCCCACCATAAATACATATTCAAATTCCAAACCTTTGCTACTATGTGCCGTAGTAAATTTCACACCCTTGCCAGTACCTGTATTTAATACTGCTTCCAAAGTTATATGATACTCCGTCATCAATTTCAAACTTTGCATAAAGCGTTCAATATTCAAACCTGGTGCTTTATGTTCTTCTATCGTTATATAATTGTGCAGGGCATGTATCTGTTGCAAATACAAATTTCGTTCCGGGTGATGTAAAGCAAATTTCAGAGCTCCCGATCGCGTTATCACATCTTCGAAAAATTGTAATAAAGTTTTGTTGGCACAAGTCGACACCCAATGATTTATCATATCAGACAACATCGATGCACTTTTCTCAAATTCGCTCAACCTACTAAAAAGATTCGGCTTCTCAGGATTTGCAATATTCTCTATGGCTATACGAAGTGAATTTAGATTACCTCTTGTTTTGGGTGTTTTTTGCCACTTGGCCATAAATCGTGCTGCTTCCACTGGTGGTCCAAAACCCAAAAAATTTATATGTAATAGTTGGAATAATAAATCATCATTGCTATGCGGTCTATCCACTTGTGTTTTTATATAGTTTAATAATGTAATTAAATGTTGTGTGAACGGTTCTTTCAATACATCTATTTTGCGTTGCAAACTCACAGGTATTTCTTTCTGTTTGAAAAACTTAACGAGATTTTCTACTTGTCTGTGTTCTCTATATATAATAGCAATTTCAGCAGGATTCACATCCTCTTCTATCAGTTCCATAATATGTTTGGCAACGCCCGCCATCTCAGCCGTTTCGGCAGGATAGTTTACAATAACAGGCTTATGGGTATCGTTGGCAAATTTGCCTTTGGCTACTAATTTTTTATCAAGATTTTCAAAACCAGCAATTCGTGTAATGCGTTCAATATTTAAATCGATAACCGCTTTGGATGCGTCTAATATATGTTGGTTACTTCTATAATTATCTCGCAGCATCACCACTTTTAAATGGACATCATATTGTTGTTTGAAATTAAAAATATTCGCCACATTAGCTCCTTGAAATCTATATATACTTTGGTCATCGTCGCCCACCACAAATATGTTAGGATTAGGCCAGTAACTGCAGAGCATTTGCACCAATTGGTTTTGTGCATCATTGGTGTCCTGGAACTCATCCACCAATATATATTGATATCGCTCTTGCGACGTTAATAATACTAGGGGCCGGTCTTTGAACAATTGCAGCACCCATAATATCATATCATTAAAATCGTATCGGGATAGTTCTTTTAACTGTTCATTATAAATAGGATATAGATTGGCCGCTGCGACCAGTTGCTCCATATCCTTGTGCAGATCGCCCATGGCTTTAGGTTTGGCATCGCCGGCATTATATTGTTTATATTTTTTCTGATAATAAAATTCAGAATTGGTCGTGTCGTTTTGTACTTCTGCAATATATTCTTTTACTTTTTTTTCTATATAGTCAGGCATCCAGTTTTCGTGCTTCATCACGCTGAATAATTTTTGCAAACGACCCACATCATAATATGCTCCACTACCCTGCCTTTTCAATGCGTGATTGAGCGGTAATTTATCAATCATTTTACGCAGCAATTCTATTACTTCAATTTCCGTAACCGGACTCATCTCACGCAATCCAAAATCGGCAGCGTTTTGTTGGATAATATCATTACAGAACGAATGAAAAGTTTCTATTTTAATACGATAGGCATCAGGTCCAATCATGCCTAGCAAACGTTTACGCATAGCCACTACACCGGCATTGGTATAGGTGATACATAATATATTCTCAGGTGCTGCATGGGTGGTATCTGCTTCCAATATACGCCCAATCCGTGTAGCAAGAATCTGCGTCTTACCTGTGCCAGGGCCAGCAATTACAAGCACAGGGCCTTCTATCTGATCTACTGCTTGCCGTTGGGCTTCGTTCAGTTTATTATATGCGTCTTGGTATGGAGTTGTCATAGGGGTCGGGGTTTAGGATTCAGTTCGCCGCGGCGAATGGGGGCTAACGCGAAATTATATTACATTACAAATATAGTTGTAACACCAATATCAAAAGCAGTAGTTAATAAAATTTGGGGAAGTTGTGGATAGCAGGTTATTTGCGTCCTTTATTTAACCTTAGCGTTCTTAGCGGTTAGTTTTTTTTCGCAGAGTTCGCAAGGTTTTATTATAGCATGAAAGGATTTAATATTTGACTTTACTCGTTTTTTCTTTTAGAATTAAAAGAGCGATATTTTCTGCATCAATATCGCTTTTTAAAGCTATGGTTGCTTCCTGCTCTTATATTTCATAGGTGTTCATAATAACAGCAACTCCGCCTCCATCAAAACAAATAAAAAAATTATTTTCTATTTTATATATGTTACACCACCCGTAATCTCGAAGTATTATCTTATATATAATAATTCTCTGATCATCACTCCACCACCAAACTCTTACTCACACTCCCCTTCTCAGTTACAAATATCAATTGATAAATTCCTTTACTTAAAGTATTGTTATATATGTTCCCAAGTTCGAAATTTTGGCTATTGTTTGAAAGAAGCACGTTGGACAGTTGTTTTCCCGTCATATCGACTAAAATTAAGCGGGTATTGTTATATATAGTTTCGGGTAATTTTATAGTCGTATTTCCGCTAGTTGGGTTTGGATATATTTCTATATTGTTTGCTATTTCTATATCTGTTATTGCTAAGGGGAAACCGCCGATATTTATATTGTCTAAATAAATATTATTCCCTACACCACTAGTGATGAAGGTAAACTTAAGCATCAAGTTTTGTACAGTTTGGTAACCGCTCAAACTTACTTTTTCTCTACGCCAATCAGTAATTGATGTGGGAGTAAAGGAACTATTTTGTGTAGTAGTAGTTTCTAATTTTCCTCCAGCTTTTGAATATATATTATTCCAATTCAAGCCACAATCGTTAGAGGCAAATACTTTTAAATTGTCAAAACTACTGGCACTGCGGCGTGAGTAGGAAATAAAAAATTCTAAATTTGCTGCCAACTTTGTAGTCATATCAAAAGGCACTAATGAGAGCTCGCAATAATCGCCTGGATTAAAATTATTATAGTTATTGATATACAAACATGAAGCACTGTTATATCCTGTTGTTTTATTTAGCTTAAAACCATTGCTGCCTGTTGTAGTGAATATACTTAATTCAGAGGGCATAGATGTATTTGCATCAAACCCAAATTGCCAAGGCGATTTATATCCCGAAATATTAGATATTACATTGATATATGCTGTTTTGGTTACTGAGTCTTTACCACTCGCATTTGAAACCACTAATTTTACATATACAGTTCCAGCTTTGGTAAATGACACTGTTGGGTTTGCGTTGGTATCAGTAGCAGGATTTCCATTCTCGAAATACCAAGTATAATTTGCAACTTTGCCCCGTGCACTGTTATCATAAAACTTAATCTGACTGCCCTGACATACATTAATTAACGGGGTGTAAAAATCGGCTTTGGGAATGCAGAGTGCTGTATTAGAAGTATCGTATACGCCTTTTGTTTTCAGATTTGCTACTGTAGAAATATTGGTTCTATAATTTTGAAAAATATAATCTATTACATCTTTTTGTCCTGCTGAAAACATATTCTGGCATTTGCCATCTGCATAATCCATATAGTTTTCTGTTTGATCGGGAAGGTCGGGCACATCATTGGTGCAGCTATTCCAAGTGCTAGCAGGGCAACCAGAATTTGCCACATCTACAGGCGGTGTATCATAAACATCTTCTGCTGGGAAAGCACCATTGCATCCACCTTGAAAAGTATGAAATAAACCTAGCCAATGCCCAATTTCGTGCGTAGCCACACGCCCCTTGTAACCGTTATTAGCAGCTGTTCCTATACTTCCAAAAAAATCACTGCGTATAATTACACCATCTGTTTTGCCAGCACCTGATCCTGGATAAGGAAACTGGGCATATCCTAAAACTGTTCCCCCCGTTCCACCGCCACCTACATTCCCGTCTATGGTTTTCACAATCCATATATTCAGATAATTACTTTTGGGCCATGGATTTAATTTACTTGCATCATTGGCAGTATTAGTCAATGAAGAATATATACGTTCGATACCATCGGTGCAATTCCCTTGCGGGTCTTTGCTAGCCATGCGAAACTCTACTTCACAATCAGCAGCTACATTTTGAAAGGTGCTGCGGGTATTACTTGCATCTGCATTTTGGCGACGAAAATCGAGATTGATAATTCTAATTTGGTCAAGTATCTGGTCTTTTGAAATATTCTCAGAACCATATTGATGCAGCACATGAACTACAACAGGTATGATACGCAAATTGGCACGAGCACTTTTTTGCGAATGGCCTGCCAATCGTATACCTTGTTGTGCATTGATGATTTCATTTTTTAAAGTCGCATTATTAGTTAACTGCTTCTGAAAATATTCATCAGTAAGACATGATTGTGCTTGAGTTTTAAAATTGCTGAAAACAAAAATAATGCTCGCTGCGGCGAAAATAATAACAAATAATTTTTTCATGGAATATAATATTGCTAAATCTAAAGGGTCAAAATTAATGCTTAATTTGTGAAATTTAACTGTTCGCTGCGTAAAATGGTTGCAAGATTGGGAACTAGGTATTGGGATATGGGATTTGGGGTTGCTAACGCCTGCTTTCGAATGGCCCAAAATCCAATATCCCGATTCCCATAACCCTCTTCCTAATTCCCAAATCCTACATTACCTTTGCACCATGGCTTCCATCCGACAAGAAAAATTTGCAAGACTTTTACAGCGTGATTTGTCAAACATCATACAACAGCGTACCCACAGTTATTTCGAGGGGAAAATGTTAATGGTGAACGACGTAGAAGTATCGCCCGATTTGGGATATGCGAAAATTTATTTGGGATTTATCAACCAAGCCGAGAAGGATTATTTACTCGGATTGGTACAATTTTACTCCAAAGAAATAAGGCACGAACTTGCACAAAAAATTAGGAACGAAGTACGCAAAATTCCAGAGCTCACTTTCTATATTGACAATACTTTGGACAATGCGTTGAAGATGGAGAAAATACTGGAGAAACTAAAAGAAAACGATGAACTGAAATAGAATCAAGGATTAAGGAGTAAGTGCCATAAGGCGATAGCTCCTTATTCCTTACCCCTTATTCCTAAATACTAAATATATGCATTACGATCCCATTAAAGACGGCCTTGGCAGATTTTTTAATAAGAGCACTGGAAGCCGCAAATTTTTCTACAAATTATTGGACCTATTGCTACTGCGTTGCTGGCATATACATAGCGAGTTGCGTGCATGGCTAAAAGAAAATCCAAATAAAACAGAAGTATTAGATGCTGGTTCTGGTTTCGGACAATATAGTTTTTGGATGGCCAATAAGAACCCTAAATTCAATATTACTTCGGTTGATGTGAAAGAAGATTATTTGGCCGACTGTAGTGTGTTTTTTAAAGACTGCGGTTTAAATAATGTGAAATTTGAAGTAGGGGACCTCACTGATTTTCCGCGTAAAGATTCATACGATTTAATTGTATGTGTGGATGTGATGGAACATATATTGGAAGATGTGGAAGTGTTCAAACATTTTTATACCAACTTAAAACCTGGTGGCATGATGCTGGTATCAACCCCTAGCGACCAAGGTGGTAGCGACGTGAGCGGTGATAGTGATGAATCGTTTATTGGCGAACATGTGCGTGATGGTTATAATATAAGCGAGATACAAGACAAACTTAGGTTAGCAGGTTTTACGAAAACTTCTGCTAGATATAGTTATGGGACACCTGGCAAAATTTCTTGGAGATTCTCGATGAAATATCCTATTCAAATGCTCAATACTTCCAAATTGTTTTATATTATAATTCCATTTTGGTATTTGGTATTCTACCCTCTTTGTTATGTATTAAACTGGATGGATACACTTGGCTCACACAAGACCGGAACAGGTTTGATAGTGAAGGCTTGGAAATAGCGTTCCCTGAGCAGCCTGCACTGAGCGACAGCCGAAGTGTAGTCGAAGGGCAGGCTAAATTTGTATAATATATATAATAAAAAGCTATTATATAATGAACACCGAAACTGCTGAAACATTATATATAGATTATCTCAAATTCGAGAAGAAAGCATCGCCACATACTGTTGCTGCTTATGAAACAGATTTGGGACAATTTTTTCCTTTTGTAAAAGCAGATTTTGACATAGAGAACTTGGAAGAAATTTCGCACCAGGTTATCCGTAGTTGGTTGGTACAGTTGATAGGTGATGGGATTAGTCCACGCTCAGTGAACAGGAAAATTACGTGTTTGCATAGTTTTTTTAAGTATC
>Ga0114970_10002730_pt1 | contig 13178 bp, 10 predicted proteins | sample M_140205_XF_Meta_FD_87030 | JGI IMG/M metagenome (GOLD analysis project Ga0114970, IMG submission 87030) | Freshwater microbial communities from Lake Montjoie, Canada to study carbon cycling - M_140205_XF_MetaG | ecosystem: Environmental > Aquatic > Freshwater > Lake | place: Lake Montjoie... | reverse complement strand
TGTAAGCAAGAATATAGTTATTGAAATTACAAAGCATTTTGGTAGCTCTATACAATTGGATATTGTAGCCATCAACTACTTTGGTGAGCCTTACTATGAAAGTGAAAATGTATTTGTCTGCCCTGCAAAAACAACCGATGTTAATTCGGATGACTATGGTAGGTTTTTCTTCTTAAAAATGTTGAAAGAAAGCAATGAGTATGATGGTATATTTATTTGCCAAGACTTAGGAGTTATAGTGCCATTTATAGAGGTAATGCAGCACATCAAAAAAGAAAAGAAAGAGCAAAACAAAAAGGGCTTTAAATCTATATTCTACTTTCCAGTTGATTGCAAAATAATTAAAGAACTAACAAGGAACTTAGATTTCTTTGATTTGTTAGTTACATACACAGAATTTGGCAGAAATGAGGTATTACGATTTCGACCAGAACTAAAACCAAAACTAAAAGTAGTACCACACGGCAACAATCCTAAACACTTCTATCCAATTGATGCAAGTGAATTTCGCAAACAATACTTTGGTGATAATGCTAATAAGTTTATTATTACCAATATAAATAGAAACCAACCACGAAAAGACATACCTAACACTATTTTTGGTTTTATTGAAGCAAAAGAAATTTGGGATAAAAATTTGCCAGAGCCATTTTTGTATTTACATTGTCATCCTAAAGATGTTATGGGATGGGATTTGAGAGGTATAATGCTTCAAACTGATTTAGTTGAAGATATTGATTACAAACTATTGCCAAAAGAATTTGAGGCACAAATGTGCGACATTGAAACACTTAATAAAATATACAATGCTTCTGACTGCTACATTACAACTATGTTAGGTGGTGGCTGGGAACTATGCTTTTCAGAAGCAGCAGCTTGTAAAAAACCAATTATAGCTTCATATAACACATCATTAATCGAAATGAGTGATTACGGAAAAAGGGCTTGGATGCTTGAATGTCAATACCCTTGCTGTAATGTTAATGATAATGTTATAAGGCAACAAAGCGATATTTACGAAATAGCCGAAAAGATGTTAGAGGTAGCAACGGCTTTTAAAAAATCCGATAAGGAATACTTGGATAAAATAGAAAACGCTTACAATTGGGTTAATAAACTTCATTGGAAAGATGTTTGTAAACATTGGATTGAATACTTTAAAATATTTTAGCTATGTACATTAGAAAAATACTTTTAGAAGAAATTATCAATTTATTTACCGAGCAAAAGGATTATAGAGACGATAGGTGGGCAACAGTAGAGTACATAGTGCAGAACTATTATAGAGAGGATTATGGCAAAGATATTTTAACTACTGCAAAGCTGATTTTTGACATTGATAGGGGTTTTCGATATGTACAACAATATATTCCAGAACTAAGGGGTAAAAAGTGGCTAAAACGCCAAAGGCAAGGCGGTAGGATTTCAAGTACACAATACGATAGTATGGTTGATGATGGCTTTGAGCAAGACGTAAAAGATATTGCACAACAGTTAAAATTATTTTAATGATACAATTAAACGAAGATTATTTTGTAGTAGAAGCACAAGACCAAGACCATATCAAAGATGGGTATTCAATTGTAGGCGAAATAAATTTACACCAAGATATTCCAATTTTAAAAACACCAATACTGGGGTTGCATTTAGGAGTAGTCAATTTGTTGAATGAGAAAGGCATAATACTTAAAGAACGAACTAAATACTTACTACTAACTGTAAAAGGATGGAAAAAATATGAAAGTAAAAATACTAAATGATGTGGTTAGCTTAGGTAAAAACAAAACCTTGTATGCCTTAAAAGGCGAAATACTAAACGTTAATAAAGAAAATGGCGATATGCTGATTGTTAAAGGCAAAAAAGAGATATTTCCTGTGCATAAAAAATATGTTTTAGTGGTAGAGTAAAAAGCAGCCTTTTTAGTTGCTGCTTCTTGTTTAGTGGAGGGTTAATATATTATTTTATCAAGTATTTATAATTAGTTCTTTGTATTTCTTGTACTCTATGGTGGTATTGTATTTTTTAAGCGACTTTCTCTAAATATTCAAATGTTACTGACCAATTAGGGAATTTATCAGTAGCAAAATGTATATGTTCGCCAGTAAATTCAGATGCTCCATTTTTTAGCCTATCATCTACCAAAAAATGTCCTATGTTTAAATCTTTCCTATGTGTTAGTATTAAACGTTTTTTTGCCTTTTCGCCAAAATGCTTTTCTATCCAAATTCTTTTACCAATATAACTTTCTGGTATTTCCCACATAGGAGTTGATAAAAAGTAAACTTCAAATAAATCAAACAATTTATTTACTGCATCAACAGCCCCTTCTATTGGTGTTAGGTTATAAAATATATCCAAATTTTTTTCTACTATTTCATCTACCTTTTTTGACCTTTCTTCATAATCTGGATAATATTCAGAAGTTTCTAATTCAGGACATATTTGTTTTATTGCTAAATCAAAATCTGCAATAACACCATCCATATCCAAGTACAAAATTTTCTTACTCATTTTTTTATTTTTTATTTTATTAAGTATCTATAATGAGGTCTTTGTATTTCTCCCTCTGCTATTATAGTGAATGCTTTGACTGTTTTTTCTCCATCTGTTAAGGTAGTATTTATGTTTACTCCTATGTGTGATGTAGTAACACTTATTTTATCTTGTTTAAGTCCTTTTTTTTCTATTCTATCAGCTAATTTAATGATACTGCTTTCATAGTGCATTTCTGCATATTTTAATTCTTTTTCAATGTACTTTTCTAAACCAAGTGTTAATGTTCTATGAATGTCATTTTGGTATTTATGTAGTTCTCTCGATTTTGATGTATTGTAAAACCCTTTTGGGTAACCTAAAAACTGCATATTTGAATTTGGATTTTTTATTTCTGGCGTTAATCCAAAAAACTTACACCATTCTACTTCGTGCCAGTTCTTTCTTTGTTTGCAAACATTATAGTAATTAGTAGCCCATTCTTTTGTTTTTTCGAGATACTGAACTCTTAATGTTTCTGTTTCTGATTTTAAGATTTCAATTAAATTTTGCATATATTTTGCTTTCGTTACACAAATATATGATGTATTTTAATACAATACAAAAAAGATTGAAATTTTAATGTTTTTTTAATAGAAACAAAAATAGCCCCAATAGAAATTGGAGCTGTAACACTATGAAACCAACTTTGAAAAACTACTTTTTGTATAGCTTATAGGTAATAGCAGCTAATCCAGCAATAATGAGTACATTATGCACGTTAGTACCACCTAAGAACTTTGGGCTGTTGATATTAAATAAATCCATTTTTTTTGTTTTTTTTTGGTGAATAAATTATTTCTTAAATACCTTGTAAGCAATCATCCCTACAAGTGCTATTTTTATTACGTTATGTACATTAGCACCTCCTAAAAATTTGCTGCTATTTATGTTTAAAAAGTCTTGCATTTTAAAAATTTTTTACGAAAATACACAAATGTTATAAATTTGACAAAAAATATTTTGTAATGTACAAAACAATAGCATCATTCAATGGAGATGTCAAAATATATGATGGCAAATTAGGATATGCAAATTTGTTGAAGCTAACTGGCGAAATGCCCAAAAACATTGAACATATTGTAGTTTTAGATAATGATAACGACTTTGGTGATTTTTATAGTTGGAGCAATAAAATAGTAGAAAATAATTTTGGTAGTAATTTTAAAGAAGGGTTTCCAATAGTTAATTTTTCAAAAGATGGAAGTGAGGTAGAAGTTATAAATGCTTATGGAGAACTTGAAAATGGTGTTAGTGTTTTGTTCGATAAAGATAGTTCAGAATGGGTTGTTGAATTTGCAAAAGGCGGAGGAATTTCAGACCACGAAGAAACCTACAAAAAATGGAAGTCTTTAGTCAATATGAGTAAAAGTGAATTAGAGAACTTTTACAATAGTGAAGAAGGCAAAGAAGCTGGTTTGAGTAGCAGTAAAGCCAATGAATTAGGAATACATAGGGGGCGTGAGAGTGCAAGGTGGATAATGAAGATGAAAGATACGCCACACCAAGATTGGACACCGAAAATGTGGGAATGGGCAAAACGACAAATATCTTTTATAAGCAGAATGAGTGGCAATAAAGGTGGGTTGTATGACGATAAGGGGAATAAAACACGAAAGCACACTTCTTTGCTTATTTGGGGGCATAATCCAAAAAAGTATGAAAGTGGTGGTAGTGTATCACAAACTCCTGCACCAAAATCAGACAAAGTATATGGCAGCAAGGTAAATGCTAAAGGCTCTTCAAAAGATACCAAAATTGCAAAAGAAATAAAATTCGATGCTAAAACATTACTTTCAATAAATGAGAAAGTAAGAGAACATAATAAGCAGCACCCTAACAAGAAAATTACATTAGCAAGTGCAAAAGCAGTTGTTCGCAGAGGTATGGGTGCATATTCTTCAACACACAGACCTACAATAAGTGGTGGTAAGCCAAATAGTAGAGTTGCTTGGGGATTGGCAAGGCTAAACGCTTTTATGTACAAAATAATTCACGGCAAAAGCAAATCTGGTAAGTATAAGCAAGACGATGATTTAATAAATGAATTGGGTTATAGTGTTAAAAGTTATGAGGATGGTGGAAGTTTAGAATTACTTGCACCAAATGGTAAGCCAAGCAACCTAACGCCAGAGCAATGGCATTTAGTAAGAACCGATGCCTTCAAAGCATTTTTTGGCGACTGGGAGAAATTAGCTTATGCAAAAATTAACGATTCTGGTATTGATGAAATTACCTTAGAAAATTTATCAAAAGATGTTTCAAAGGTTGTTGATGAAAATGGAGAGCCATTGGTGGTGTATCACGGAACACCTGACGGCAGGTTTACTATTTTTGATGAAAATAAGTTCGGTAGTCGTACAAGAAATATTAATAGCATAGCCTTTTTCTTTACTCCTTCATTATGGTACGCAGAAGCATATTCAGAGAAACATAATAATGAAGCTATAAAGATTTACGAAGATATGTTTGGGGAAAAACCAAGAGCAGTAGAGCCAAGACCTTATGCAGAAGAAAAAATGTGTTTTTTAAATGTTAAAAATCCTTACTACGCATCAAGTCAAACAAAAGAAGATTTAACTTATGCTAAAATAAATAATTTTGATGGGTTGATTTTAAAGTATAAAAATAAAGATGAAATTTTTGAAATAGCTTCATTTTCTTCTAATCAAATTAAAATTGCCGATGGTACAAACACTACATTCGATGCAAACAATCCAGATATAAGATATGAAAGTGGTGGTGGTCTTTTCAAACCACATAAAAACATAGAACAAATTGCAAAGGAAAAAAATGTATCTTTGCCTTATGCAAAAATTAAATTAAATAAGGGGATGAAGATAGAATCAGAACATAGCAACGATAAAAAAGTTCAAGAAATTATTGCCTTGCAGCATCTTGACGAAAATATTAAGTATTACGATAAAATCAAATAAAATGTTATCTAATAAAGTAAAAAGCATAACAAAAAAGTATGCAATAGGTGGTACTGTAAAGGCTAATGGCAAAAAAACCAATGATGCAAAAAAAGGAGGTTTCTTTGAAGGAAGAAGTCACGCAGAAGGTGGTATAAAAGCAGTTAATGTTGATACAAAACAACCGATAGAAGTAGAAGGTAATGAAGTCATAATAAACAAAAAAAGTGTAGGAGATAATACTTTGCACACATTCAACGGAGAAAAAATGACTAATAGAGAAATTTTATCAGAAATTAATCAATCTGGTGGAGGTGTTGCATTTGAAAAGGGTGGTGAAACTGGTAAAATGCAAGATGGTGGATTAATGGAATCTGATAAATTAGAAGAGACCGCCAAAAGTGTTGCTCGATATAAATATTTTGAAAGGAATGCACATCCTGATTATGATAATATTGAATTGGTAGACAAGGCAGATAAGCAAATAGAAGAAATAGCTGAACATCTAATAGAAAAGGCAAATGAAAAGTATGAGGATAATGAAATGTTCAAATTACAAGTTAATCAAAAGGGGAATAAAGGGATAAACTCAATGTATATGTATATGGAACGTTGGGCTGACGATTACATTGATGAAATTGACAATAATTTTGAAAAAGGAGGTAGCATTGATGCAGATAGATTTGCAAAACCTATGGGTTGGAGATGGAAAGATAGTGCAGTAGAAGATGGTATTATATCAAAGGCAGTTTTAAGCAAATCCCCAAGTGAAAAAATGAGAAAGGTTTATCCTGAATATGTATATTATGAAGATAGGACAGACAAATCAGATAAAGTTCCTTCTCGTAAATACCAAAGTCTTGAAGAGGGTGGGGAATTGAATAAATATAGTCATATTTCAAGTGATGTTTATAAGAAAGGTGGTTCTATTAAGGATTACGAATTAAACCCAACAGAAATGCACATACTTAGCAAGTTGGGCAAATCAACTTTTAATAAGTGTGAAATAAGCAATAAAAAATTAAAAGATATTTCTGGCATAGAAAGCGTTGGTATAGTTTATACAGTTCCTTCAAAACATAGTAGTTGTTATGATGTAAGACTAACAGATTTTGGAGTTGAATTAGTTAAGGATGCAAAATTTGAAAAAGGTGGTGAAATGGATTGTGGCTGCCAACATTCAAAATATAAAGATGGCGGTACTACTGAAAATTTACCACCAATAACTTTTGATATATCTTCAAAAGAAGAAGGTAAAAAGTTGCATCAAGAAGTTATTAAAAAGACTGGTGGCAACAAATTTAGCATTAGACAGCAAGGGGATAAAGACTTATACTTTGCTTATGATATGCCAACATTTGAACTTATAGACGAATTGTGGAGGGAGAAGAAAGGTATAGAAAAATTTGAAAAAGAAGAAAAAAAATACTTTCAAGGCATAGATGCTAAATACAAAAACCAATTTGAAGTAAATAAGGCAATAGAAGAGTTTATAGAAACTAAGAGTGTTGATGAATTAAGTCCTGCTGAAAGAGCATTTGTAGGTTATTATGCTGGTTATGGTGGATTAGAAAAGTTTGGAGCAACTGGTAAAGGGCTGCTTTACGAATATTTTACGCCAAGTGAGATAGCTAAAAAAATGTGGGGATTAGCATACAAGCACGGATATAAAGGAGGTAAATTATTAGAGCCAAGTTGCGGTATTGGTGAATTTATAAAATATGCACCAAGCCAAGACTTAGTTACTGGTTATGAAATAAATAAAGTAAGTGCTAAAATATGTAAGGTGCTTTACCCAAATGCTAAAATAGAAAGTAAATATTTCGAGACACTATTCATAAAAGATAACAATACTGTGAAAAATAACATATCTAATCTGCAAAAATATTCTTTAGTAATTGGTAATCCTCCTTATGGTAAAATGGGTGGTATTTATGCAGGTATGGGCGAACAATCCTACACAAAAGCAAGTAATTACATAGATTATTTCATTTACAGAGGATTAGATTTGTTAGAAAAAGATGGGTTATTGATATTCATTATAGGTACAGAAGTCGCAGCAGGTGGAACGCCATTCTTACAACAGCAAATGACACCTATCAAAAAAATGATTGCTGAAAAATCATTATTGTTAGATGCTTATAGATTGCCTAATGGCTTGTTTGAAACTACTGATGTGTTAACTGATATTATCGTATTAAAAAAGAAATAAAATGGAAAATTTACTCGAAAAATTTAATGAGCAAATAAATGCTTTGCTTAATGAGTGTCACGAAACTCAAACACCTACTGTTTGTAATCTTATATCAAGTAAAGATGGTAGAGAAAAAATAGTAGAACTTATACAAAAAAAGGTTTTGAGAGAAAGATTAACAATAGGAGAGGCAATAGTTTCAATAGAAATGGAATACAATATCAATAGTTCTGATAAATAAATTGTAAATGATAACTAATTTAAAGGGCAGACCAAGAAAGTTAATGTTGCCGAATGGGGAAGAACATAAAGCGATTTATGCTATTGTAGATTTGAACGACTTAAAGGCTTCGCATAATGAAATAACATTTGCGGACACAATTGGCTATCCTACTGAAAATGGTAGAAACATAAACGATAGGAACTACAAAGATGATATTTCAGCACAAAGGAACGTTCAAAAAATAGCAGAAAATATAAACCCAGAAACTTTAATAAGTTTATCAAGCACACCAAGTGGCACACCTATAATTAATAAAGACGGTTTTGTAGTTAGTGGTAACAATAGAGTTATGAGTTTGAAGTTAGCTGCAAAAGAATATCCTACTAATTATAATAAGTACATTCATCAATTACTTGAAGATGTAGATGTTTTTGGAATAAACATTGACGTTATACCACAAATAGCGAAATATCCTGTATTAGTTAGAATAGATGAAAGTTTGCCAGAAAAGCTAAACACGGAAGTTTTAGCAGCATTTAATCAAGATACTAAGAAAGGAGAAAGACCAGTTGATAAGGCAATAAAACTATCTTCTATACTTAGTGGTAATCAAAGATGTAAAGATGCTATTTTACACATAGTTGATGGTTATGATACATTTAGCGACTTATATAGTTCGGCTGGGAATAACGATAGAAAAAAGCTAATTGAAAACTTTGTGCAATGTGGACTTGTTCCAGAGGCACAACTACCAACATACTACGATAATGGGGAATTTACTGAAATAGGCAAAGACTACATTGAAACTTTGCTTAGTTCAATAATATTATCTCCAGATGCCTTAAAAGTTAGTGGAGCAGAAGGCGTAAAAAGATTGAGACAAATTATAATTAGTAGCTTACCTTTGTTAGTGACTAATGAATCGTTGAAAGATGGTAGTTTAAAAAAATATATATCGGAAGCTATTGTTGTTCAATATAAAATAGTAAATTTAGGAGATTTTAAAGATTATATTAGAACACAAACATTATTTGATGAAGAAAAGTTTGATGTAAAAAGTTTATACATAAATTCTTTACTAAGGCAAGGCAGAAACGATTTTAAAAATGCAATTAGAAAGTACAATGAATCGGCTAAGTCTAACGAGGGGGCTATGCTTTTTATGTCAGAAAAATTAGAATTGGATGATATTTTTAGGCTTACTATTATTGATGCAGTCAATGATGAAGATAAAAAATTAATTCAATCTAAGTACCCTTTAAATTTAAAAAATACTAATATGGTAGAAAACATATCAGAAATACAAGTAGAAGAAATAATTTCAGAACCAATTCAAGCCATAGAGCAAGATAATACGGAATTATTTTTTGGCGATAATTGGTATAAAAATAACCCTGATAAAATTTTAGGCATAGCTTATGAAGCAAGTGGCAGATTTGGCAAGGTAACCAAGTACAGTGGTGATATGGAAGTGTTGAGTAGAATACAAGTTGATGAAAGTTTTATTGGTGCAACAAAGGCACTTATAGACCCTTTGGCTTCTGTATCGAATGATATAAATATTTCTGCTGAAATATTGCAACCAGAAAATACTGAATTTGTAAAAAATGTTATTGATAAGTCTTTTGTAGAATTAGAAAACAAGAAAAAAAGCACAAAGGTTAAAGTTGAAGAAGAAGCTGCATTTACACCAGTAAAAGAGCTTAATTCATTCAAACACACTTTTGAAAATATCAATCCTAAAATTTCAAAAGAAGAGGTTGAGGTTTATACTTGGTATAAATCATCAATAGGAAAGCCTTTAAGTAGAAACTATGTTTCTCTGTTTAAAGAAGATGACTATTTTACTGATGAAGAAAAAAAGAATATGAGAGCTACTCATATCTATCGTGTTGGAGACAACAAAATAGAAGAGTGGGTTAAAAATGGTTTGCTATTCTACTACAAAAAGCAATTAGTACCCAAGTTTGAATACATATCTGGTAATATGTATGACAAAAAAATGGACTTAGCTAATGATAAAGAAGAGATAATAAGTCTTTATGGAGAAGAAGTTTATAACAATCAAGTCTTAGTATTAGACGAAGCGTTTCAAATTATTTACAAAAAAAGACTAACTATCGGTGGCGAAAATTCATTAGTAGTATTGGCTAACTCTAAGTTGGCAAAAGAATTTAAAATATCAACTATTCAAGACTTGCCAGAAGGTAAGAAATGGAAAATAAAGCAATTTGGCACAGCCGAAAATTATGGTAAGCCAGACATAGAAGGAGATTTAAAAGTATATTCAGAATGGAAAAAAACCGAATATGATGAAATTTCATTACAAGATGCTTTTGGTTGGTATTTGTTAAATAAAAGACCTTTACTAAAAGAGCCTATAACTCATTTAGATATATACAAATACTACGTTTTACTTAAATCAATAAGAATATCAGCAGGAAATGATAGTTCAGAGGCTAAAAAGAAAGCAGATGCTCAAAAAGAAAAATTAAAATCTTCTACTCAAAGAGAGGGAGAAAGGCTTTTTGCTGAATTTTTACAAAACCAATTAGTTGCAGAAGATAAAGTAAGACTTGAAACGCAATGGAATGTGGACTTTAACAACTATTTGCCAATAGATTTAGATAAAGTGCCAGTTTCTTTTACAATGGCAAAAATGGTTTATGGTTTTGAAGAAAAAGTTAGAGCAGAAAAAAGAGATGCTGTTGCATTCACTATGAGTAATGGAACAGGTGTATTAAGTTATGATGTTGGCGTGGGTAAAACGCCTTCTGCTATATTTACTATATCGGCATTTTTAGATGCTGGTTATTGCAAGAGACCTGCAATAGTGCTTCCTAACCAAGTTTATAAGCAATTTATTGCAGATTTTAAAGAATTTGCACCTCATATACCTATTATAGAAGCATACAATCTAAATAAAGACTATGTAGATAATCTTAAAAATGCAAATGGAGAACTTGTAAATGTTCCAGAAGGATGCGTTACCATAATGACTTATGAGGGTTTTGAATTGATAGGGTTTACTGAAGAAACAAGCGATAGATTAGTTACTACACTTTATGAAATATTAAATCAAGGTGGCGAATCTGAAAAAAGCGAAAAAAAGAAAGCTGGGTTTTTAGAAAGAGTTGAAACCACTGTTGGTAAAGGTCTTAAAGGTGGAATGTTCCCTATTGAAGATTTTGGGTTTGACTTTATGTGCTATGATGAAGCACACGCAATGAAAAAAGTATTTACAAGTGTTAAAGGAGAAACAGAAGAAGATAATAAAGGTAAAGTTGCCAGAGGTAAAAATCCATACGAAATAACAAGTGGTAGTCCAAGTACAAGAGGTTTGAAAGGTTTTATGATTAATTACTATATCCTACAAAAAAATGGATATAAAAATATATTATTATTAACTGCAACACCATTTAGTAATAGCCCACTTGAAATATTTTCAATGCTTTCTATGGTTGCTTTTGAAACATTAAAAAAACAAGGTCTTGATAACTTAAAAACATTTTTTGATACTTACGTTCAAACAAGTACATCACTTGTAATAAATACTAAACTTAAACCAGTATTTAAACAAGTAATACTTGGATTTAATAACTTAGTCTCATTGCAATCTTTAATTAGAAGATACATTCTTTATAAGACAGGTGAAGATGTTGGAGTAATAAGACCTAAAAAATATGTTTTACCATACACACACGAAATAGAAAATGGGATTGTTGTAGATGTTCCAGAGGAAAGGAGAGTTGAGACTTTTATACCTATGACAAATCAACAAAAATCAATGATGGATGACATTATTAATTATGTTGAGGGTAATGGCACGTTAGGGGATAATAGTTTTGTTAATTTAGAAATACCAGAAGAACAAACGGATGTAAAAGACGAAGATGAGTCAACCGATGCTACTTCTGCAACAGAGGTAGATGAAGACCAATTAACTGATAAAGAAAAAAGAGGCGTAAGAACAATCAAAGGATTGTCTTATAGTAGGAATTTAGCGCTTAGTCCTTATTTATACGAATTTTCTGGATTAGGTAAGCCAGATTACAAATCATACATAGAAAAAAGTCCAAAACTTTACTATGTTATGAAATGTGTTAAAAGCGTAAGAGATTATAATTTGTCAAACAATCAAAAAGTTGCTGGGCAAGTTATATATATGGATAGAGGTATTGAATACTTTGGATTGATAAAAGAATATTTAGTTAAGGAAGCAGGATATGAACCTAATGAGATTGGTATTATAAAGTCTGGGTTGCCTAAAGGTGGAACTAGGTCAAAAGAATATGTAAAAAACCTATTTAATGGAGAGATTTACAACGAAAATACTAAGTCATTCGATGTTGTAGATGATTATAAAAGAATAAAAGTAGTTATTGGTTCATCAACTATTAAAGAGGGAATGAACCTCCAAAAATATGGAGCTGTGCTTTATAACTGCTTTATTGATTGGAATCCAACAGATATTCAACAATTAGAGGGGCGTATTTACAGACAGAAAAATACTTACGAATCTGTAAGAATTGTTAATCCATTAGTGGTGGATAGTGCAGATATTTTCTTATTCCAAAAGTTACAAGAAAAAACAGCAAGGTTAAATACTATATGGTCAACAGACGGACATTCAAATGTATTGAATACTCAAGAATTTAACCCAGAAGAACTAAAGTATGCTTTGATACGAAATCCTGCGGTTATAGCTGAATTAAGAATTATAGAGAGAGAAGCATTTTTGCAATCTGAACTATTAGCATTTAATAGACAAATAGAAATTGCAGACAAGGTAAAAGAAACTGCATTCTTAATAAAGAATAAGTTTAAAGATGTAGCTTCATCTTTAGAAAAGTATAGGAATTTTGAAGAAACTGGAGATTTGTTTAGTGATTCACAAAAATTAGTTTCTTTAGCCATAGATGCGGATAAAAATGAAACAGATAAAGAGGGTAAAAAAATACTTAGTAGATGGCAAAAAAATGATTTAAGTACGAAAATACAAAAGTTAAGAAGTGAGCTTAGATATGGCGCTGATGAAAAAAAGCAAAAAGAATTAGATAAGTTGGAAAATGAATACAACAATTTGTCTGTATTAGAGTATTCATATAATAAGCCATATTATTTTGCAGATTTTTCTGTTGCTGTTAGAGATATGAAAAGGTATATAAACGATTTCATAAAACAATATGAAATTGATTTTGATATACAATATCCATCTGAATCATTGCAGCAATTTAAAGATAGAGTTCAGCAAAATATTGAGAAAGTTAAGGAAGAATTGCAAAATCTTCGTAGTAAAGAGAATATGGAAAT
>Ga0114970_10002728_pt1 | contig 13182 bp, 8 predicted proteins | sample M_140205_XF_Meta_FD_87030 | JGI IMG/M metagenome (GOLD analysis project Ga0114970, IMG submission 87030) | Freshwater microbial communities from Lake Montjoie, Canada to study carbon cycling - M_140205_XF_MetaG | ecosystem: Environmental > Aquatic > Freshwater > Lake | place: Lake Montjoie... | reverse complement strand
GTTGGCGTTCATGTTGGCGGGGTCACTATCTTTCCGGGTGACATTATTCATGCCGACAGAAACGGCGTAACCACCATCCCGCATGGCACTGCATCACTTATTGCCAATGCTTGTGCGGAATATATGGCTGCAGAAGCAGTAATCATGGATTATTTGAAAACTAGCAAGCCAACGGTTGCAGGTTTTACTGCTGCAAGGGAGGAATGCAAGAAGCGAATTGATGCGTTGGGGGCAAAATTAACAGCTATGGTGTCAAAGAAGTAATTTATTTTCCGAGGAAAGCGATCGAAACAAATGTCGGCTTGTCGGTTGGGTTAAAAACAATCAGGGATAGCATTCCGGGCTCTTTGTTGCGGAATGAAATTGAGGGCGCATCGCCTACATCATCTTCAAGTGCAAGTTGTTCATTGTTTTTATCCGTAACAGCAAGGTCGATGTCCTCGGAACCAACGCTACCCGATGTGATAGCTAGGAGAGTGCTTTTACCGGAATCAAATTCGATGACTCTAGAACCCCCCGGTCCCAGGTTAAAAGATTGCGAGCTTTTAGCCTGGGTTCCATTGAGCAACTTGTATCCTTTTTCAGTAAGTAATGCGATCGCGGGGGCCATTTTTTTAGTAGCAGCGACCTGATCATTTTGATTTGCATTATCGTTTTCATTCATAGCAAGGTTGTCGTGATTTCTTTCAAGCAACTCATAAACATGAGAAATTTCGAGAGAAAAGTTCAGCGCTTCGAGTGCTATACCCATCTTGTCTGCGCTTTTTCTGATGATAAAAGTGTTAACCCCAACCACTCTGCCAAAATCATCGAAAAGCGGCCCACCGCTATTGCCCGGATTTAATGGCACAGTCACCTGCAAAAACATTGAATTCATCATTTTTCTTCCCACCGCAGAAATAATGCCATTACTGAGGGTGCGGGTTAGAATTTTATTTCCACCGCCTGGATGTCCGATCGCAAAAACATTTCACCCACCTGAGGAGTGTGCTTTTTAGGGGGAAGTGGAACAGGCTTGATGGATTGTTCTTCAAGCATGTTTCGTGCGCCATGCACATCTATCAACGCAAGGTCTGCAGTCGGGTGAATATCAATTATGCGAGCAATTGTCGGGTTGATATCAAAACTTTTGTCTGCATCATTTTTGTCGCCAGTAAAGAATTTTACACTTACCCCTTTTTGCTTGGCACCATCTACCACATGCCTGTTGGTGATTACATAGTATCTGCCTTTAAAATTAACAAGAAAGCCCGATCCGGATCCCACCCCTGGGTTAATGATGAGAGGAACGGAAGGCGCAAGTTTAGAAAAGAGTTCTTGAAGAGGAAGTTTTTTGTCACCTGGAACAGCGGTGCCCATCAAAGTTTGAGTAGGTTCAGAAGGGCTTTTTACGATTAATGCTGCAGCAGCGTTGGGGGAATCATTAAAGATGGGCGTGAACCATATGGTTCTGTTGGCATTCGTAGCAAAGGTTTTTAAGGCAGGCCAGAAATTGGCTTCAAGTTTGCCATCGGTGCGGAAGGAATAAACTGAATCACCCGAGGTGGCATCTTTTCTTCCTACTAATTTACATAAGGATTGGAACGAAGATGAAAATCGGGCGTTATCATTTTCATCGTAACCAATTTTTTCTTCAAAGGAGGATCCATAAAGCTTGAGTTTAATTGTTTGATTGGAGATTTTTTCAGCCTCGATTCCTTGAGTAGGCAAGGGCTTTTCCTTTAATGCTTTTAATAAAGCAACGACATCTGAATTACCCTTTAATGGGGCTTTTCCTTGTTCCTGCCATATCTTTAACAAATAGCCAAAATCGCTTAAGGATTCATGGGTAAGCCAGTCGAGTACCATATTTTCAGGCGGCTGGTCTTCAGGGATGATCTTTTTGAATTCTTCCAACGCATCAAGAGGCAATTCTTTTAATAGTTCTGCAGCTTTTTTCAGTAATCCTTGCCCACGCCTTTCATATAAAAATAGCCTGACTTTTTCCTCTGCGGGTTCTTTTGCAAAGGTTCCCAAATCTGCCAAGGCTGTGTTCGCTTCGTTGCTACTTAGCAAGGCAATTGTTTTCTTGAGGACTTCGCCTTTTAACTCCCATACTTTTTGTCTGTGGACTAAAGATACAGCCGAGGCTTTTTCTTTGTTCGCTGGCGTTGCTTTTTTTACCTCTGCACCTTTTACAACTTTAGCTAGGACTTCTTTTTTTTCATTGGGTGAAGGTGTTTCATTTTTCATCCCGAATAAAAATATCATCGATCCAGACAGCAACAGTAAAAACAACCCAAACATAAGGCCAAAAACCGCAATAATCGGAACCGTGCGAGATGGCCTATTTGTGTTGGTTAAAGTTGAAGTTGGAATTTGTGGCGGGGTAATCGAAGTTGGAATTTTGTTAGTTGATGCGGATTGAGGCAGTACAGGCGGCGCAATATAAGAAGCATTAGTTCCAGATCCTTGGCCGGGAGCTGGCTGAATTAAACCGGGCTTTGAGGCTGTGTTCGTTATTCTTTTTAAATCTACCCAATCTGAATTTCCCACTAGGCAAACTTTGGCCCGTGGCGATACGCTGTTATTCTTTGCCAACTCTTCCAAATGGGATAAAGAGAAGGGGCCTTTGGTTTGTTGTCCGGGTTCACTAAGCCAGTATTGCTGCATTAAATAGCCTAGGTTTTGTTTACTTAAGGGATGACTTTTACCAATGTCATGAAATTTAAGCAGACTAATCTATTTACAGCATAACCCATCCCTAGGTATGAATCTACCAAGAGTTGGTATTGTTAAATTTATAATCTTGGGCAAAATAACCTTCATGCGAAACGAATTGAATTTAATAGCCAACAGGCAGTTTGACCTTTTGGTGATTGGCGGGGGAATTACTGGCGCAGGGGTTGCACATGATGCTGCGGCCCGCGGGTTGAAAGTTGCATTGGTCGAAAAAAAAGACTTTGCTTCTGGAACTTCGGGGATCTCTTCCAAGCTGGTTCATGGTGGCTTACGCTACCTCGAACATGGCCAAATATCGTTGGTATATGAATCCCTGCAAGAGCGTGGCAGATTATTGCGAAACGCTCCGCATCTGGTTAAACCATTACCCTTTTTATTGCCTGTTTACGCAGATTCCAGAGTGCCTGCCTGGAAATGGCGTGCAGGATTGAAACTATATGACTTGCTGGCGGGGTTCGCCAACATCGCACCCAGCAAAACCATCGCGCCCCTTGAACTTCGAAAGCAAAATCTCCCATGGGCTAAATTCCCACCACTTTGCCTGCAATACTTTGATGCCCAAATGGATGATTCCAGACTATGCATTGAAGTTATTGAAGAAGCCAGTCAAAATGGGGCAGCAGTTGCCAATCATCTTGAAGTAACCGCGTTGGATCTTTTTCCAGGCAGGCTTTCCAGAATTCAAATGCGTGATTGCTTGACTGGCGAGCAAATTGAATGCGAATCCAAAGTGGTACTGAATGCCACCGGGCCTTGGTCCGACCAAGTCCGAAAACTTGCGGGCGAAACAGGCCCAGATCTTGTCAAACCTACCAAGGGCGTTCACATCATCATGAGTGATGTTGGCTTGAATGCTGCGATGCTGCTTTTGCATCCCAAAGATGGCAGAGTTTTCTTTATTATCCCTTGGCTTAACAGAACTCTCGTTGGCACAACAGATACCGAATGGGATGGCCAATTAGGCAAAGTTTCTGCAACTGCTGAGGATATCAATTACCTTGTGGAAGGATTCGCTCATTTCTTGAAACCTGCTGTAAAACCAGAAGTTATACAGTCTTTTGCAGGGTTGCGACCCTTGTTCAATGCCGAAGCCTCGCCTTCCTCCAGATCCAGAGAGTTTAAGTTGCATCTTGGCTCTAATGGCTTGTTTTCCGCAGTCGGAGGAAAATACACAACTTACCGAGCCATGGCGGAAGAAATCACGAACGCTCTTTGTAAAAAATTAGGTAATCACAACCGTTGCACTACCATGAACGCCCTTCTTCCAGGTGGCTTTGCGATCAAACGAAAAGGATTTGAGGCCAATGGCACCAAAGAGTTAGGCTGGAAGTATGGCTTGAATACGATTGATGCAATGCATTTGCTGAATCGTTATGGCAAAAGAGCTGGCCTTGTCGCGCAATATTGTTTGGAAAACAAGATGTTAGCGGAAAGAATCGATCCTCAATTACCGGATCTAATGTGCGAGTTCGCGTTTCACAGGGATTTTGAAATGGCCCGTCTGCCCGATGATTTTCTTTACCAGCGCACTAGGTTGGGTTATCTGTTGGATGATGAAGCATTAGAAAAGGTCCGCACTAGAGTTGCACCATTCTGCAATAATTACCAAAGCTAGGTTGCTATGTTTGCAATCATTATTTAGATCCAAGCAGATTTCCAAGGATATTATCCTGAGGATAGCTATGGCCTAGATGCTGCCTAAAACCTTCTGCAGCCTGCACGCCTATTTCTTTCCCTTGATGGGCAGCGAAGTTGCGCATTGAAATTAGGTATTGATCCATGCCATGATGTTTTAAAAGCCAATCACGCTGGCTCGCATGGGCAGCTAGCATTTGAGATTTTGTTTCAAGGGTTGAGGTGATGTCTATAAGGAATTGAGGCACGACTTTATTTCCCATGGGGTCTACCCCTTCGATCGGGTCGCAATAATAAAGGTGCGGTATGTGAGGGATGGGCTTGATTGTAGGCGAGGCATCAAAGTTTGGGATAGGGGCACAAAAAGCAGCGGCCCGTACAATGGCGCTTGTTTGCTCGTGATCCATCATGTAGTCGGATGGGCTATGGGTAATAATAATTGCAGGATTCACTTCACGAATGAGACGGGTTACTTTTTTAAGAGGCGCGGAAGAGTAAAAAACAAGCAGGTCTTTTTCTTCGATGCAATGATACTGCCCTTGGATTATTGAAGCAGCTATTGCTCCTTCTTTTTTTCGTATACCTGATATCTCTTCGGGTCCGAGCGTTGCAGATCCGCAATCGCCTGCGGTCATGGTTGCAATGTGTACATTAAACCCTTTTTCCGCTACTAACCTTGCCAAGGTTCCTGCACACAAGAACTCGGCATCATCAGGGTGAGCAAGCACACAAATTATTGTTTTATTCATGGCATGTTTATCTTGGTTCAATCAAGGCTTGCTGGGAGGTAAGTCTTTTTTTTGCTCGGTATTTAACGGGGGTTCCGCATTGTTTGTGGCCTGTGGCTTCTTCGGTGTCAGGTTTTTTCGAGACATGAAGGTGCTGATTACATGGTCTTCAATCAAGGGTTTTCCTTGGTCATCTTTTTGGTCAAATGGCCCGGGAATCAAATCCACATCTTGAAAAGGTCTGGGGGAAATAAGGGAAACAATTGGCAACCAAGTTGGAATTACACCAGGGTATAAACCTGTATGAGATAGAGCAATGCCTGCAAATTCAAGCTGCTGTAGCCTTTGCAGAATTTGCTGCTTGATTAATTGCCCCTCTTCTCGATCGAAGAGGTTTAAGTAGCGGAACTGCACTTCGTAGGAGCTTTCTTGAGTGGAGGAATCCAGCCCAAATTCAGTCAAAACACGAAGATCTTTGTTCCCAACCCTTTTGGTCGTGAGAAGCACTTTCTCTTTCCAATCAGAGATCGATTCTTTTTTGCGATAGATTTCTAGAGCAGCTCTTGGGTTATCATGAAGCCTCTCGGTTTCTGCCTCGAAGAATTGTTTTCTACAGTTCATGGTCGCAGGCTGTGCTTCTGCTCGCGCACGCACATAATGATGCATGAAATTGCTCATGTTCCTGTAGACATCAAGTTCTTTTAGGAACCACGCAGCTTGATAGCGATCTTTTTCCTCAGGCGACATTTTATCTTCGCGCAAAGTGGGTGGTTGGTCATTTTCGCCTATGTTCGCAACTTTTCTGAATTCAGCGGCAAGCTTTCGCTTTACAGCTTCATCTTCCGCAGACTTGAACATCATATGGTTCTGCTCTGCATGATCTTGCCACATGCGGGCTGCATCTTCCCACGCTTTAAGAGACCATTTATCACGGCCATTCCCAACAAGGGCAGGGGCCCCATCACTAAAATTATCGCCTTCGAACCAGCCATAGATTCTCCAGCCTGAATCATCAAACCAGCCTTCCTGCTGCAATCTTTCGCCTATATAACTTTGTGCCCTAGCAGGGTAATTTCTGAAAATAAGCGTCGCAATGTTCTTTGGCTTGCGTTGCAGGTTTCTATCCACCACAGGTTGGGTGGAACCGGGCAACACATCTGCTGGAGGTATTGGCTCTTGAGAATAAGAATACCAAGCACGCGCATCTGCAAAAGCATCGAAATCATCACCCAAGCGCGATTCATGGGTTAATTCGCCAGGCAAAAATTCTACTTGGGGCTTTTCAACACGCCTCGGGGCAGGCAGAACTGGGAACCTTTGTTCCACTGGTTTTAACTTATCCTTCTTGGCTTCCCAAGCATTAGGCGGTGCAGGCGGGGTATCTTCAAATAAAGATGGTACTACTTGGTTATCAGATAGAAACCCGATTACCGCATCGACTGATTCGCATGAAAATTGCCTTGCTTGTTCAAACTTTGTTTCTTTGCGGATACCATCACGCAACCTGCGAACCAACTGCGGGTGATCCTTACAGAAATTATCGAATTCGCGCATTGCCTTTTCGATACGGCCCTTCATCGTCTGATTGGTTGGGTTTTCTGCAAGATAGGATGCGAATTCTGCCCATCGCAATTCCTTGCCTTCATCGGTGAATACTCTGAATCGGGAAGGGTCGCGCTCGCTGGGTGGGATGCAGCTTAACTGAAATATTGATCTTAAAGTGTTGGTTTCATCACTTTGACAAATCTTGTGCTGGTTGTAAAAACCAATGTTGAACCGCAGATCGGGGTGATGCCGGTTTTGCTTTTCACCCTCTGCAAGCAGTTCGATACCCCGAGTGATATAAAAGTACTTATCTTTCACTCTGTCTGATTCTACCGAGACGTTATAAGCAAGATTCCAGCTTTGAAATAACCATGGTGTTATGAAGTAAGGTTGCAATTTGGTTAACGAACGAACCAATAATTCGAGTTCATTCCATTGATTCTTTTTTTGTTTATCAATTGCAGAAATCCAAAGCGCACAGGTTGCAAGGCCCCTGGAACCGGTGAGCGTGAGGCGAATTACAGAACCAGATAGTTCTACATCGCCTCGATTGATTTCCCGGATTGCAAGTTTGCTAGCTTGGGCATCAATGTTGTAATGGCGCCAAAACCATGCGAAGGTAAACAAGACAATAATAAGCCCGATATAAATGAACTTACGATCTCTTGCCTGTTTTTGAAATGGACTTGCCATGCTACACCTCTAACCTGAAAGAAGAAACAGGGTATCAATTAAAATCAAGAAGAAGCGATTTCGCGCCATCTCAGCAGGAAATACGCCAGTATTGCCCACGGAGCTAAATAACCAACCAAAATAAGAGCATTTAATATTATTTGAGTTCCTGAGATATCGAAACCTTCTGCCACAAATACCGTGAAATCAAGCCTCTCAACATCTGGAATTATATCCAGCAACCTGCGAATTATCCAGCGGAAGAAAACATCACTGGTCGTGGCTATTTGGTTTGCAGTCGTTTGTTCTAATGGCGCAGCCATGTTTTCTCTTCTTACCAACCTGAAGAGCGCTTCAACTGGGCCACCACCAGGGTTTACCCCCATTGCAACTTGCTGAATAAACTCTTGCACTAATCCACCCAAGTACAAAATCATGGTGAAAAGCAGGCTGATAACCCCAGTTAGATAAGTGCTAAGGCAAACTGCGATTCCAGTAACCAAGCACATACGCAGCCAAAGCCCCATCGAACCCTTGAAGAAGTTCAGCGAGAACCAAAGTTTTTCATTCGTGGAGTCTGGGTCATCTGCACGGAAGTATAAGTCGTATTTTGCCATGCCGATGTATTGAGTCGGGTCTAGGCAGATCACTTTTACTTTAATGGGCTCAATTGCTCTGTTCGAACTACGAAGTTCGGTGGCCCTATTATTATCGGCAGTGTTTGCATTTTTGAATAACCCCGAAGGGACATCCAAGGAAAGTGTTTGGTAATCGAAGATTGGCTTACTTGGGTAAACAAAATAGCCATACTTTTCAGCGAGTTCATTTTCGATCTGGGCATCGGATTTGCCGTTACGGTTTAGAAGTGCCTGCCTTTTTTCTCGTTCATAAATTTTGTCATCGCCTTCTCGGTAACGCCAAGTTTGGAAGGTGAAAGAGCAGGCAACGCCCCGGTTTTCACGGCCCTTGGTTGTACGATAAATGTCGAAGGTGAATTCTGCACGAACCTTTTCCCGGTCTGAAAGATTTGTTGGGGGAAAAGGGAAAGTCCAAACTGCAGTTGCGGTGCCTTTTCCGCCCATGCCAGGCCCAGCGATATAACTGCGATATTCCCACTCACGACCAACATTGTCGCCTTTTTTGTCGTTTTCTGTGTTTAAAAAACTTAGATCACCATATAGCGGGACTCGAGCTTTTAAACTTTCAGAAGCTGCAGCAGGGTCGATCCCTCGAATCACATAAAGCAGACTTGTTGCAGTCATTACAAATAAAATCACGGTCATTAATGCGGTGAAACCTAAGAACCTGCCAACAACGATTTCAAACCTTTCAACAGGCTTGGTGACAATAGTGTGAATGGTTTGGCTTTTAATATCTGCGGGTATACTGAAGGCTGCAAGTAATGAAGACGTTAATAAAAACAAGGGAGACATCGCCCAGTAAACAACCTGTACATAACTTCGAACCTGATCCTCTGGTTTGTAGGGGATGAACCAGCTTGCAAAAAGAAAAATAAGCAACAGGGCAGCAAAGGCGTAAACAACTTTTCTGCGTAGTGCCTCTTGGAAGCTTAATTTGGCCAAGCCGAATATACGCCTTAGGCTAAATCTAGGTAGGTTGCAAATAAAAGGCAGCAGGATTGCAGCAAGACAAAGAGAGCTAGCAAGAAGCTGAAAGTTTTCGAGGAACTTTGCGTTTTGCATCGCCTCGTATTTGTTTGCATTAGTAAATCGTAATCCGATGGTAATTACAAACAGAATTAAGCCAGAGCCTGCCAGCGCACTAAATAAAATCTTCTTCCAAGCTGGTACCCTGTTTTTATCGACCGCAGAGGTTCGTAGCCAGCCAAATACCAGCCATAACACCAGGCCTAGGCAGGCAAATCCACCCACGCTTTGTACCCATTGCAAGATACCCGAGGGAACATCTACCCAGGATAAAGGGTCTCGTTCAACGAACAATGTTGCAAATATAAAGGAATCCATGTTTCAAAAGCTCCGGCTTTTCCTTTTGCTATACCCAAGCGAAATGTTGAGGTTATTTTGTTTTGACATCAGAAGGTAAAAACCTTCTGCCAGGATGAGCTTTGCTCTCTTCCACAATATGAAGAAAATAATCTTCCAGGGTGGTGGTCGGATGCCCAAGGGAATCCAGCTTTCCACCATGGCGAGTCAGAACTTCGGTAAGTTCATTGCGCAATGTGTCATTAATTTGCAAGCCGCTCGCTCTAAGCTCAAGCCTGTTAACATCTTGCAAGAGCTCTTTTACATTACCATAAGCTTGCAATTCGCCTAAATTTAGAATGGCAATTCGATCGCAAATATCTTGTACATCTTCTAATCGATGGCTGCACATGATGACTGTTTTACCTTGATCGCGAAGTTCGACGATCAGGTTTTTCATCCATCGGGCGCCTAGGGGGTCTAAACCGGAGGTCGGTTCATCCAAGATCACAAGATCTGGGTCGTTGATCATTGCCTGAGCTAGGCCAATTCGTTGCCTCATCCCTTTTGAGTATTCTTTGAGGATGCGTTTGCGGTTTGATGTCAAACCAACTCGTTCGATCCATTCTTTTGAACGATCGTTTCTGGTCTTGGCATCCATGTTGAATAATCTGCCATAAAAATCTAATGTCTCTTCAGCATTAAGGAAGCGGTAGAGGTAGGATTCTTCGGGCAGATAACCAATGCGTTCGTTTTTTGTAACATCAGCTGCGGGTTTGCCAAACACAAACGCTTCGCCATCGGTTGGAAAGAGCAAACCTAAAAGCAGTTTGATTGTGGTCGTTTTCCCAGAGCCGTTAGGCCCAAGCAAACCGAATATTTCACCTTTTTTGATTTCGAGGTTTAAGGCACGCAGAGCAGTATGCTTCTGGCGGCCCCAAAAATCGCGGTACACTTTTGTAAGCTTGCGGGTTTCTACGATTACTTCACCAGACATGAACACCTCTATTGCACTTGTTTCCTGAAAAATTTTAAACAGATACGACTTTCAAGCAAATAGATCTGTCAAAATTTCTCAATATACCCAAACACAGATTGATTGAGTGCCTACATTATTTTGAAGTCTATAAATCCTTCATCCTTGTCAACTTGTAAATTATCCTAATGTTACCAACGACCGAGATCAAGTAATAAGGAAAGTATCTTTTAAAGAAATGATATTTTACTTGTAAATGCACAAACGGTGTGAAGATTTGGAGAGTATTGCATATTGTTAACTACACGCCAAACCTCTGGTTTTTAAGCTTGAATTTAACGTGTGTAATTAGCTGTAAGGGATCCATTTTCCTTTAATGCTCAGTATTTCGTTTGGCTTGAACCCAGCCTTGTATTCGAGCGACTGGCACCCCTTAACATAATATCCCAAGTATACATGAGGCACCCCTCTTCTCTGTGCTTCATTTATCAAGGTCATTACATTCCATATTCCCAATCCATGCGAATAAAGGTTTGGGTCGTGAAAAAAATAAATCGCAGATAAACCACATTTTAATGCATCCACATACCCCACACCGCAAAGTTTTCCGTTTTCACGATACATCCATTGCTCTACCGGAAAGGGGTTGTCGAGAAACGAACTATCGAAAGAAAACTCGTCCCGATCTTCTTTGATTGGCCAATCCCTTGAAAATGACCTTTCTTTATGAAATCTGTCATAAAGATCCATGATCTCATCGGAGAGAAATGGTTCTTTGATTTCTAAGGTGATCCGACCTTGATTAGCTTTGAAATTCCGGGACTGACTTCGGTTTGGCTTAAAATCTTTTACTGGAATTCTTAACGATTTACACTCATTGCAATTTTCGCATCTGGGCCTGAATACTTGTCTGCCAAAGTGCCTCCATCCCGCCAGCAATCGTTTTTCGTATTCTGCACTCGACATCTCTATTATTAGATCGCATTCGGTTATGCTTTCTTTGTCTGCTAAGTAATGGCAGGTATCAGGTGGGGTTATAATATTCAACGATATTTGCATCTTGGCCTTCCATGGAAAGCAGTACTCGGTTTTAAATACTATTGCCTTGAATCTCAATCATTTCAAGGCAATAGTATTCATTTAGCAACCTCGAAGGTTTGTACTTGAAATGTTGCAAAATGGTTGTGAGGGGTTTTATTTTATAATTTAAAAGGATCTTTTTTATGGCTTATCAGCATGAAGGATTATGCAAGCTTGCGGACTTTTGTGGAATTGAAAAAGGTTATTATGATGCGGGGGGAAAGTGGGTTCAGTCTTCTAATGAAGCATTTATCGCTATATTAAATCAGTTGGATATACCTATAAATCATCCGGATGAATCTCCACATTTTCTACATTCAAAGTCGCTCGCAGATTCCTCCAAACCACTTGAACCCGTTAGTGTTTCCTGGTTTTCAGCAGAGCAGGGGTATGCAGAAATTCCCTTGCTGCTTCCCAAAGATACATTCCAAGGCGTTTGCAAAGCTCGATTAAATCTTGAAAACGGTACACAGATAACTTGGGAATTTTCCACTTTTGAACTGGTTGTATCTTCTACGAAGTCCGTTTTTGGTAAAGAATTCGTTACCCTCCAGATTGAAGTCCCACAAAAAATACCTTTAGGATGTCATCTTTTTAATCTTGAAGGCCCCTTTGGCAACTTTCAATCCGCCCTTTTGGCTTCTCCCAAGAAGGCTCATGGCGCAACTTTCGAGCGCCAACAGAAAAACTGGGGCATTTTTCTACCCTTATATGCTGCAAAATCTGATCGGAATTTAGGTGCAGGCGACTTTACTGACCTTGAAAACCTCATCGAGTGGACGGCCGAGCAGGGTGGCAAAGTCGTAGGCACCCTTCCTTTGCTTTCTGCTTTTCTTGATGAACCTTGTGAAATTAGCCCTTATTCCCCTGCAAGTAGGTTGTTTTGGAATGAATTTTATCTGGATGTCGAAAGAATTGCAGAGTTCGAATATTCGCCTGATGCTAGGAAGCTATTTCAGTCCCTAGAATTTCAGCGTGAAGCAAAAAGTTTAAGAGATCTGGATTTGGTCGATTATCCAAGGGTCATGAAGCTTAAAAGGCGAATCTTGGAATTACTTGTTCTAGATTTTCTGCAAACTGCCAATCCTGTTAGAAAAGCAGCTTTGGATGCTTATATTGCTAAAAGACCTGAAGTCTTAGATTTTGCTCTTTTTCGTGCCAATGGTGAGAAATTCAAAGCATCTTGGCATTCTTGGCCCTCGGATTTAAATGCAGGCGCCTTAAAAGATAACGATGTAGACCCTTTGGTTCGGTATTATCACATCCTTTCTCAATGGTGGGCTGAAGAGCAGATTACTAATGTTTCTGAAAAGGCCTTGCAATTCGGTGCCAAGGGGCTTTACTTGGATTTACCCTTAGGCGTGAATGCTGATAGTTACGATGTGTTTCGGCACCGGGAACTTTTTGCAATGGGCGCTTCGGGCGGGGCACCCCCCGATAGTTTCTTTACTCTTGGGCAAGACTGGGGTTTCCCACCGCTTAGGCCAGATAAACTTTTAGATAACAAACTAACTTACCTACGAAGTTGCCTTACACACCATATGAAGCATTGCTCGATGCTTAGGGTGGATCACGTGATGGGTCTTCACAGACTTTATTGGGTACCTAAAGGGCTGGGAGCTAAAAATGGGGCCTATGTTCGTTACAATCCAGAAGCCATGTATGCGGTATTTAATTTGGAATCGCATAAACACAAGGCATCAATCATTGGGGAAGATTTAGGAACAGTACCTCCTGCGGTTCGCCCAATGATGAAAAATCATGGTTGGCATCGGCTTTGTGTAGGGCAGTTTGAAATAAACCCAACAGAGGGCAGGGTGCTTAATGGAGCTCCTGAAGGGGCGGTTGCCAGTATAAATACACACGATTTACCCACTTTCGC
>Ga0114970_10002727_pt1 | contig 13183 bp, 8 predicted proteins | sample M_140205_XF_Meta_FD_87030 | JGI IMG/M metagenome (GOLD analysis project Ga0114970, IMG submission 87030) | Freshwater microbial communities from Lake Montjoie, Canada to study carbon cycling - M_140205_XF_MetaG | ecosystem: Environmental > Aquatic > Freshwater > Lake | place: Lake Montjoie... | reverse complement strand
TAAGCCGACCAAGGACGACGAGCGCCAGTTCAGGAGCGAGCGCAACTATATGCGTGCCCGCCTTGAGAAGCTCCCCGCCGAACTCGCCTCGGAGCCGCTCCGCGTGCGCGGCTACTACGACGTCGTTTCCGTCCAAGTCCAACCCGTAGGCCTGGCTTACCTCTGGCCCAAGACCAACTGACATGGCTGAGAACCCAGTATTCCAAGCCCACCAGCAGTGGATCGGACTCCTTCAGCCCGAAGGACTTGTGGTGTCCGCCACGGCCCTCACGGAGTCCGATATCCCACTTCCTTCCGATGCCAGTACTTTGACCGCCATTCAGGCGAAGCTCGAAGGCACGCTCTTCGAAGGGGAAGACAAGGACGGCGAAAAAATCGAGACGCTGCCGCCCTTCGAGATCTTGGCTGACCGTTTCCTCGAATGGCCGGCGGAGTCCCTCGCCTGGGCCTATGGCGCCCGCAAGGTTCCGGATAGCCTCGCAGTCCACATCCCAGCCTTCCAGGTCACGTTGTCGCCGACGCACGTCCTCTACGGCGAGGACGACAAGCCCCTCATTCTCATCAAGCAAGAGCCGGGCTCCCCTGACCTGACCGCTCGCTCTTCCCGTGATAGCTCAGATTGGGATGCGAGCCTGGTCCAGCGCATGGACCGACTGCTCCGCGATACCGGCGTGCAGATCGGCATCGTCGCCACGGATGCTGAGATTCATCTGATCTACGCGCCCAAGGCCGAGAACTCCGGTCACATCGGATTCCCCCTGGCGGCCATGCGAGGCGTCGAAGGCCGCAAGGTCGTCGCCGCCTTGGATATGCTGCTCTCGTATACGCGCGTCTTGGCGTCGTATACGCCGGTCAATGTCCGCCTACCGGCCCTGCTGGAAAAGTCCCGCGAGGCGCAGAACAAGGTCTCCGAGGAACTGGCCGAGCAGGTCCTCGGCGCCCTTTACGAACTTATCAAGGGCATCCAGACTGCGGACCAAGACGCCCGAGGCAAGGTGCTGGGCAAATACCTCCGTGAACACCCCGAGCTCGTCTACCATGGCCTATTGACGGTGCTGATGCGTCTGATCTTCCTGCTCTTTGCGGAAGACAAGGGCGTGATGCCGGCCGGCGCTCTCTGGTCACGCAATTACTCGGTGCATGGGCTCTTCGAACGCTTGCGTGATGATGCCCAGAAGCACGGGGCCAACATGGACAAGCGTTACGGCGCCTGGGGCCAGCTGCTCACGACTTTCAATCTCGTCTTCAACGGTTGCGATCATCCGCAGCTGAAGATGCCGGCCCGCCTGGGCTACCTCTTCGATCCCAAGCGTTACCCGTTCCTGTCGCGTGACGAGGCCGGCAACCAGCCTCTGGTTTCGGACGCCATCATCCATAGCGTCCTTCGCTCGCTCCTCGTCCTCGGCGGCGAACGTATCTCCTACCGTGCGCTCAGCGTCGAAAACATCGGCGTGGTCTACGAGACGATGATGGGCTTCTCGGTCTATCAGGCCAAGGGAGCCTGCGTAGTCCTCAAGGGCGCCCAGGCGCCGGCCGCCTGCGAGCTCGACGAACTAATGGCCCTCGAGGGCGCCAAGCGGATTACTTTCATCGAGGAACTGACAGGCTGGAAGCCGAACGCCAAGGCCGGCGCTGCCATCAAGGCGGCCAAGGACCAAGGGGAGATGTTGGACGCCCTCATGGATCGTATTCGACGCGACATCACGCCACGTCCACTGACCCAAGGCGGGCTTACGCTCCAGCCGGGCGAAGAACGTCGTAAGTCGGGTAGCCACTATACCCCCCAGCAGCTGACCCGACCGCTGGTGGCCAAAGCCTTTGAGCCGCACTTCAAGCGGATGGGCGACAAGCCTGATCCCGATGCCTTGCTCAGCATGACCATCTGCGATCCGGCCATGGGCTCCGGCGCGTTCCTCGTGGAGGCCACGCGTCAGCTATCCGATAAGCTACTCGAAGCCTGGGCGGCCTACCCCGACAAGGATCCGTGCAAGAAGCTGGGCGCAGATGACCGCGTGTTCGTCGCCATGCGCATGGTCGCGCAGCGATGCATTTACGGCGTGGACCGTAATCCCGCCGCCGTGGACCTCGCCAAGATGTCCATGTGGCTCCTGACCATCTCCAAGGACCACCCATTCACATTCATGGATCACTCCCTGAAGCATGGCGACGCGCTTGTCGGCATGTCCAAGGAGCAGATTCGCAAGTTCCATTGGGACCTTTCCAAGGGCGGATCGATTCTGCCTGAGCTGCGGACCCTGGACCGCGAAGTCGAAGAAGCCGTTCAGGCGCGACTCATGTTGCGCAACTTGGATGCCGATCGGACGCTCGAGCTCGAGGTCACGCTCGCGGAAGCAGACCGCAAGATGATGAAGGCCAAGCAGGCCGGCGACCTCCTTGTGTACATCTGGTTCTCTCAAGAGAAGGATAAGGCCCGCAACGAAGCGCGTGACCGATACACGGATCGCTTCGCTGAAGCCCTGCTCCCTGGCTCTGCGGAGCGTAGGGCCATCGACGTGCTACGGTACGCTTCCAGGCCGCTCGCCCCTTTCCATTGGGAGTTAGAATTTCCGGAAGTATTTGCGGATGACGCAAAAGGCTTCGCTGTTTTCGTAGGCAATCCACCGTTTGCAGGGAAAAATACAGCTATAGCTGGGAATCTCGAACACTACCTAGATTATCTCGCTGAGATTGTCACTCCAGGTTCGTCGGGAGCATCGGATCTTGTCGCCCACTTCTTCACTAGACCGTATACTTTACTAAAGCTGTCAGGCTTAACCGGGCCAGGAACGATGTGTCTGATTTCGACTAAGACCATCAGGCAGGGTAATACACGCGAGTCGTCGCTTGCCTTGATTCGTAAGGCCGGGGGAGAAATCTACCACGCCCAGCGACGAGTTGCCTGGCCGGGGAAGGCTGCCGTCGTCATCGCAACGGTAGGAATCTCAAAGGGGGCTTCTGGACTCACGCCTGTATTAGACGGTAAACAGGTGAGCCGGATTAGTTCGTTCCTCATTGATGCGGCCGTGGATGATACGCCGCAAGCGCTCACCCCCAACATCGGACGCTCATTCCAAGGCTCGATTATTCTGGGGGCCGGATTCACCTTCGATGATGAAAAACCTGAGGCAACGGCTATTGCGAGAATGCATGAGATTCTGGGGAGGTCGCCTGATTTACAGAGTTACGTTAAAATTTACGTGGGAGGTGAGCAGGTTAACAATCAGGCTACCTTTCAGGCCGAGCGACACGTTATTGATTTTGGTGAAATGACTGAAGGGCAGGCATCAGAACTCGTAGACCTCTGGCAAATACTCGATGAAAAGGTGAAGCCAGAAAGGCAAAAAAGACTTACAGGTAAGAAGCTCGAAGAATTTTTAATCAAAGAGCCTAGGTCCGCCGGCCAGTGGTGGAAGCATCTCCGCCCTCGGAATGAACTTTATTCGCAAATTAACGGTCACCCGCGTGTTCTTGTCGCGAATTGTGCTGCCGCCAAATACCTGACATTTTCGTTTCTTCCTGCCGGATGTGTTTATGCACATTCGCTATACGTATTTGCAGACCCAACCTATGCCCACTTCGTGGTAGTTCAGTCGCGCGTACACGAGGTTTGGGCCCGGATGTTCGGCACAAGTATGAAGGATGATCTGCGCTATACTGGCACTACATGTTACGAGAATTATCCATTCCCCATTCCTATCCCAGCGCTTGAGGCGGCTGGTCAAGTATATAGCGATGAGCGCTCACGTGCCATGGTAGCTTTGCAGCTTGGGCTGACGAAGCTGAGTAATCGCCTTAACTCTCCGGATGATCTTTCGCCAGAAGTCAGGCGGCTTAGGGAACTACACGCCTCGATGGATAAGGCAGTTCTAGACGCATATGGCTGGAGTGATATTAAGCCCGTTTATGAATTCAGCGGAGACTATGAGAACGAAGATGGCAGCCTAGGCTCTGTGCGTCTCAATTTCACCGAAGAGGTTCGCGACGAAATCCTCCGTCGTCTGTTGGCCTTACATGCAGAGCGCCTGAAGGCCGAACAAGTCGCCGTACCTGACGCTGGAACTACAGCGTTGAAAGCCAAGAAGCCGAAAAAGTCCAAGGACTCCTCCAGCCCCGAACTTTTCTGATCTTTAAAACATGAACTCTATCGAAGTCCGAAAGCAGCTGACGGAGACGTTGGCTCTCGACCTGATCGGTCCTCTGCAAGGCCTGGGCGACCCGGCCCTCCGGGAGGAAATCCTGGGGGAATCCCCTGCGCAGTTCTACCTAGGGGGATTCCTCATGCCGAAGGATCCCTCGGCCGCGGATGAGCCGGACTCGGAAACAGAAGATTCGGGGGATAACTCGGCCGACGAGCAGTCAGCCGACGGCGCAGGTAATGCCGATCGCACCGCCGCCAAGCCGGTCCGCCTGCAGTCCTCGTTCGGCCTCAGCGTCCTGGTCTCGGAGTCATCTAAGGCCTTGGACCTCGAATTCAGCTGGGGTGAATACGAACAGATTCTCCGCGAGCAGGAGTTCAAGGTCCTCCGCGAAGGTAAAGAGAAGGATGTGAAGTTCCGTAGCCATTGGAAGCGCACGCCCCGCACGACGACCGCTAAAATTGACCTGACCAAAGAGCGCGCGACGTTCCCGCTGCCTAATTCGACGCTTACGGGAACCGGCGGCGTCGTCATGGTAGAAGTCCTGGTCCAGTCGGCCGCGACCCCGCATTTCGACCCGGGTCTGCCCGCCGGCACGCGCTCGGTCTCGGTCTTCATCGCCAACTATCGGACAGGGCAGGGCATCAGCCCGGTGGTGATGTCTCTCTTCCAGGCCGAGATGACCCTGCGTTGCGCCGAAGGCTTCGTGGCTCGCCCCGACCTCCGCGGCCCGTCTCGCCCTGGCGACACTTCTGCTGACTTCGATGACAAGATCGCCGATCTTCATTACCGCGATACCCATGAATATGTCGTCGGCCACGCCGTCTCAGGTCTGGCCATCGCTTCGGCCGAAGGGTGCAAGGAAGTGAAGACCCGCTGGCTGCCGACCGCCGAGGTCGAGAAGGTCGTTCCATGCGAAGTCAAAGGCGTCGAGTTCGGCATGGAAGCCTTGGCCGCTACCGAAGACCCGAAGGCCTTGGCCGATAAACTTCTCCCGCTCGTCGCTGAATACCGCAGCTGGGTACTCAAGCAACGTGCCGGTCTCGAGTCGCTCGGTACACGCGACCGTAAGGCGACCGGCAAGTCGCTCCTGGATTCCGCCGACTATGCCGCGGGCCGCATCGAAGCCGGCATCGAGCTGCTTGCCCAAGGCGGCGCGCCCTTCGAGGCGTTCCGCATCGCGAACCGTGCCATGGCTCTGGCCAATCGCCAGCGTACCGCCGTGGGTAAGGGCGTCCCCCTCCAGCCCGATCATCCCTCGGTGCGCGTGCCCGCCTGGCGCCCCTTCCAGTTAGCCTTCGTGCTTCAGTCCATCCAAGGGGTGGTGAATCCCGAGCACGCCGAGCGCAAGACGGTCGACCTGCTCTTCTTCCCGACGGGTGGTGGTAAGACCGAAGCGTACCTCGGTTTGGCCGCGTTCACCATCGTCATGCGCCGCTTGGTCAATCCGACCGAGCCGGCCTACGCCGGTGTCAGCGTACTCATGCGCTACACACTGCGCCTCCTCACCATCGATCAGCTGGGACGTGCCGCCGGCCTGATCTGCGCCCTCGAGCTCGAGCGCAAGAAGCGCACGGACCTCGGAGCCCTGCCTTTCGAAGTCGGCCTATGGGTGGGCAGCTCGGCGACACCGAACAAGTTGGGAAGCGCCCAGGATGATGGCGAGTATACAGCGAGAAATCGGGTCCGCCAGTTCAGGCAGTATCCCGAAAAGGCCGAATCCCCGGTGCCCTTGGATAAGTGTCCCTGGTGTGGGAGCAAACTGAGTCCGAATAGTTTCCACCTCACACCAGACAATAATCAGCCGACCAACTTGATCATCTGCTGTGTTAATCGGCAGTGCGACTTTTCGAACGCCGCGAGCCAGCCACTTCCAATCGTTGCGGTCGACGAACCGCTCTACCGTCGTGTGCCCTGTTTCGTTATCTCTACCTTGGACAAGTTCGCAGCCCTGCCTTGGATTGCTGAAGTTGGGTCGATGTTCGGCAAGGTGAATAAACATCCTTTGACGGGCGCACCTCTTCATGGCGGCCTGTTGCCCCCGGATCTCATTATCCAGGACGAACTCCACCTCATCAGTGGCCCTCTGGGTACCGTCGCCGGCCTCTATGAAAGCGCCATCGAGCGTCTGTGTTGGCGTAAGATTGGTGACAATATAATCCTCCCGAAGATCGTCGCCTCGACGGCGACCGTGCGTCGTGCGGATAAGCAAATTCGCGCCATTTTTGGTCGTAAGGAATCGATGGTTTTCCCGCCACCCGGTCCGGATCGGCGCGACTCCTTCTTTGCTAAGACCGTAACCCCGCTCGAATCTCCGGCCCGTCTCTACCTGGGACTATCCGTCCAGGGCCGAAATCAGAAGGTCATGCTTATGCGCGTGTCGAATGCCCTCATGGCCGCTGCCGAAAAGGTGTACAGGCAGTTCCCGATCAAGGTAGACACCAAAGGCATGACAGACGTGCAGAAGGAGAGGGCCCTCGATGAAGCTGGACTCAAGCACCCCGCCGACCCCTACATGACGCTGTTATCCTACTACAACAGCCTGAAGGAGCTCGGCGGTAGCCGACGTATCTTCGAAGACGAAGTCTATGACCGTATCCGCCAGTATTCGGAACGAGATAGGCTCGTGCCTCGCATCAGCCTATTCGCCAACCGTCAGAACGACGTGCCGATGGAGCTTACCTCACGTGTGAGTACCTCCGACGTCGCCGAAACGAAGCGTCGTCTGGATAAGCCGCACAACTCTCGCGATAAGTTAGACCTGGCCTTAGCCACCAACATGATATCCGTAGGTCTGGATATCTCCCGCCTCGGCCTGCTGGTCGTGATGGGCCAGCCTAAGACGAGCGCCGAGTACATTCAGGCTACCTCGCGAGTCGGTCGCGAAGACAGCAAGCCTGGCCTCGTCGTGACCATCCTGAACGCGCATCGCCCACGTGACCGCTCGCACTACGAGCGTTTCAGCAACTTCCACGCGACCTTCTATCGTTCGGTCGAGGCTTCAAGCGTGACTCCGTTTTCGCCTCGTGCGCTTGACCGTGCCTTGGCCGGCGCTCTGGTCGGCCTCTGCCGACATGCCGTTCCGATGCTGACGCCGCCCAAGGGTGCTCAGCAGATCGAGTCCGCGCAGTCGCAGCTCGATGAATTCGCCCTCTACCTGGGAGAGCGTGCCGCGGAACACATGGCTGAATTCAATAGCACCGATCGCGAAGCAATTAGGGAGCACGTCAGACAGCTCGCACGCTCCCTGATCTCCGACTGGCACGCCATCGCCCTAGAGGCCAAGGCCAACTCCGGATTCATCGTCTACGGACGTGAGGGTGCCGCCGACAACGGTAAGCGCCTGATTCTCGACTTTCTGAGCAAGGAAGCCGACGAAGCTGGAGCGAAGGAGCGTCGATTCAGGGCGCCACGGTCCATGCGTGACGTCGAACGCGTCGTCGTCATCGAAGCCAAGAACCCCGCACGCTAACACACCCCTATGCATAAACCTGAAATTCGAATGAGCCAGATGGTCCATAGCTTTGGGCCAGGGTCGCTTGTGGATCTCCCTGATGACTCCATCATCATGGGCGGCCTAGAGGAATGGCGATACGGCGAGCACGAGCATCAATGCCGTATCACCGAGGTCCGTCTGCTCGAGAAGGTAAAGGAGTCACTCGACCGCTCGGATATTCCGCACGCCCCTAGCCTTTACCTACGCACGCCCCCTCCTAAGTCTGAGCGAGACAACGGCCCGCAGAGCAAGATCACTGGCTGGATCTTCCCGCAGTGGTTCGTCGTCAATCATGTCACTTACCGCGGAGAACGCCGCAGTCGTCCCTTGGTGCACCGAAGTATGTTGGACGACGAGAAGAACTACCGCATCGACGGGAAAAGGCACTCAGCTGTTCCGATCCGCGTCGTGGCCGCCTGCCGTCGAGGTCACATCTCCGATGTCGAGTGGAAGGGTTACGTTCACCGCGGACCAGGTTGTGCCGCCGGCGAGCTCTTTATCGAAGAAGAAGGCAGCTCCGGTGACATCAGCCGCATTCATATCCGGTGTTCTTGTGGTACGGAACGTGGACTGGGTGATGCGGCCGTTCCTAGTGTTGATTCCCCTCCGCTGGGTCATTGTCGAGGGCGTCGCCCTTGGCTAGGTTTGTTTTCTGATGAAGAGTGTACCCAGCCCTTGCGCCTCCTTACCCGAAGCGCATCGAACGCCTATTTCCCCTTGATTCAGTCCGTTATTTCGATCCCGGTTTCGGAGGACCCCATTGTGTCGTTGGTTCGTAAGCACTGGGCGACCCTACAGGCGGCACCCAATGTCGAAGTCCTGAAGAGCTTCCTTCAAATTAGGGATATTAATATCGATTTCGAAGGCATCGCGCCCGAGGTGGTCATGGCGACGATTGAGGCGGTGAAGTCTGGCGCCCCAGCCGCCCAACTGTCCATCAAAGGTGCGGAGTACCAAGCTTTCACTGGGGCGCAGGTTGAGAAATCGGCCGATAAGCCTGACGGCGACTTCTTTGCACGAAAGTTGTCCAAAGACATTTGGACGCGCAAGTCATTGTCCTGCATCCAAGACATCGTGCTGGTGCATCGACTTCGTGAGGTCGTGGCCCAGTACGGCTTCACGCGCTTGGATCCGATTCCGCCTAGGTCCGACGGTGAGTCCTCGGTAGGTAGCCTTAAGCCTGGGTCTCTCGCTCGAAGGCTCGAATGGCTCCCGACGGTCGAGAATCGGGGCGAAGGTATCTTCATCCAGTTTAAGGCCGATTTGATCAAGGCATGGTTGGAGAAATCCGCCGTCAAAGACCGCGAGCAGGTGCTCCGCCAAGGATTCAAGGTATGGAAGGACGAGCGCCCTACAATCGACCGCGAATTCGAAGGCGCAGCCTACTACATGCTACACTCCTTGGCGCATATGCTGATCACATCGTTGGCTCTGGATTGCGGCTACCCGATGTCCTCGCTGCGTGAGCGTATCTATGGCGGTGTCGGCATGGAAGGTTCCTACGGCATCCTCATCTATACCGGCTCCAGCGACGCCGAAGGCACCTTGGGTGGGCTCATCGAAGCCGGCCGCAAGATCGACCGCCACTTCCTGCGTGCGCTTCAGGGCGGCAAGCTCTGCTCGAATGACCCTGTCTGCTCCAATCATGACCCAAGGTCCGAAGGGGCGCAGAACTTACTCGGTAGCGCCTGTCACGGCTGTCAGCTGATTGCCGAGACTTCCTGCGAGCAGTTCAATAACATGCTCGATCGTACCTTGGTTGTGCCGACGCTGAACAGCCGCGATGCGGCGTTCTTCTCCTGAAGACGATGGCATTCCTAGGACTAAACAGGCTTAGTGAGCCGACTTTAATGGATTTGGCTGCCTCTCTTCAAGGTGGCCGGTTGTCCGCAGGCATATCTCAGGCTGACGTGAGATCCATCTGCGGAGATTCATGGGAAGGAGCATGGGACGACTTGAATACTGCTCATGCCTCAGGGTTTAATATCCCGCAACTTGCCGTACTCGTGGGCGCAATCTATGAGGCAAGGGCTTACGAGCCTGAAGCAGACCAGCTGTTCGAACTCATCCTGACCGGGCCGTACTTGAAGGGCGCGGAGGTCACCTCGACCGAAACCATGTTCCACCGCATGGTAGACCTTGCGCAGGAGGAGCTGATCATCGCCGGCTACGCGTTCTACAATGGAAAGGCGCTGTTTAGCGCACTCGCCGCGAAGATGCAGGCCAACCCCAACTTCAAGGTAATCTTCTGCGTCAACATCGAGCGCAAGGAGCACGATACGACCACGGACGACGGTATCATCATCGATTACATGAAGACATTCAAAAGGTTCAATTGGACCGAGGGAGTAAGGCTGCCTGAAATCTATTACTTTCCTCCGGCCCTCAAGACGAGAGATCAGGGCAAGGCCGTCCTCCACTCCAAATGTGTCATCATCGACGGGAAGGAAGCCCTCGTCACCTCGGCCAACTTCACCGGCAACGCCCAGCGTACCAACCTTGAGGCCGGCGTCCTGGTGAAGGACGGACTCATGGTGAAGCGCCTTCGCGCCTACTTCGTGTCCGCGATCGAGAGCCGTCTTCTCGAGAAGGTAACTACCTAGGGCATATTCTAGGTGGCATAAGAGAACGCCTCAGGCATAACGTATTCCCATGAGCGAGCACGCCTTCGTCCAATTACCCGCACGAGCGGGTTCGGCGGACATGCAGGACTTGATCAAGGCCCTGTCCGTTCCGGACCTGAACAAAGGCGACATCTTCGTCTCGATGAGCGAAATGGAGTTCTACGAGCCGAGTGCTGTCTGCGCTTTGCTTGCCCAGCTGACGCGCTGGAAGGAGTTTGATGGACGGAATATCACCGTCTTGCCGGTAACCCGCCGGAATGCCGTCGTCGGATATATCCGGCACATGGGCTTCTTCCAGAAGCTGGGTATCGCCGACGCCGGCGCCCCTGCGAAAGGTGCGACCGCCAATTATGTCCCGATCGAAGAAGTGAAGGGCGACACGAAGGTGGATGCCGTAGCCTTGAAGATGGTGAAAGCCGCCATGTCCGGTCGGTCCGCAAACGACGACGTCAGGCAGCTGCTTTGCTATGCCTTGGGTGAGCTTCTCAAGAATGTCCAGCAGCACAGCCGTGGCACGGGTTATGTCATGGCCCAGTATTACGAAACCGGGCTTTTCCAGATTGGCATCGCGGATAACGGTATCGGAATCAAGGAGAGCTATATCACCAGCCTCTCGCCCAAGGTGAAAGGACGTGAGGATTGGAGCGACGCCCAATGGGTCGAAGAGGCGATTAAGTGCCAGTCCTCCAGCAAGGTCCACCTGAGCAATTCCGTGGGTGAAGGACCCGTCAATCGCGGTATCGGCCTGACGATGTGCCGTTTGTTCGCCAAGGAGTGCTTAGGCCATTTCGAGCTGACCAGTCACGCGGGCCGACTTGCCCATGAGTTCAAGTTCATGGATAAGCCGATCGAGCCGGCAGCCATCGAAATCAGGCCGCCCTATCATGGGGTGCTTTGTAGCATCGCGTTCAACCCTTCGGCCATGGGGCAGATTTCCTTCATGGACCTTCGCCGGCAGGCACTTACAGAGCTCGGAATGCTTGGAAAGGGCCCCCCCTTGACGGGCTCTGATACAATGTTTAGTAGTTAAATACATGTCTACGACCATCCAGATGCGCCTGCGCTTCGACTCGACCTTCCTCGCGGATGGCGATGTCGCCGTGCGTTTTTGCGCCCAAGAGGTCGAGCCGGCGCTCCAGCGAGGCGAGTCGGTCGTCTTTGATTTCGAAGGTGTCGACAACATGACCGATTCCTTCTCGAACGCCTGTTTCGCGAACCTTTTCAAGCGTCACCGCGGACTCGTCGGGAACCGTATCCGCTTCAAGGCCTGCACGCCCCTAATCAAGGACTTCGTCCTCTCGGCCCTGACCATGGCCGACAGCAAGGACAACTGATTGGGCTCCCTTAAAACGAATCTGCGATGAGGAGTAGCAAGCCATGTAGGAAATGTGGCTCCGCTGACGTCATTTACGGGGTCCTCTCCGGGAGGCATTTCTGCACGAAATGCCAATCAGACCAGGAGGAGCCCAGGGCGAATATTCTCAGCATCAGTTATTCGGATCCAGTAGCTGAAAGACCTGCCAGGTCCACATCGCACGAGAAATGGGTATGGTTGCTCTTGGCTATGATTTTACTCTGGGTAATCGCAGCGATTGGACGCTAATCATTAGCTGGGTCCTGATCTCTTCGGACACCCTTCCATTTTCATGTTAAGTAGAAGGCTTTGGGTTCGTGTTATAGAATGCGTTCTGATTTGATTACGTAGATGAGCGACGTCCCCGAGAACTGGAACGAAATCAAGGCTGACAAGGCATTCTGGGACTTAGTTCTCGCGTTCAAGGAAACAAGCCCTGATTGGGCGGACACTGAGTTGGAGGAAGATGAAGGCGAAGAGCACAGCATGGCTCTCGACTTCGTCAAGTATGAGGCCGACCCGGTCTTCACCTTATATTTCATCAGTTTCTACGGAGGGGCCGAACACGGGGTCAGGCCGTACCCTGACTATACCTGAACCGAAAACTTAACATTTCATGCACCTTTTGGTTCAGCTCACCAAAGGTACGGCCTGACCCCATAGGATAAGACGATGCGCGAGGTTGATGATCCAGCCGCCGGCCGAACCTAGTGGTCTGACCCCTTCTGCAATAGAATGTCAGATGGGGGGCCGAACACGGGGTCAGGCCGTTACTCGAACTAGGCTGATACTAAATACGAAGGTTGAGGGCGGTTTTGGTATCAGGAAACTTTGGTAACGGCCTGACCCCGTCATGTCTCTTCTTGGATGATCTCCAGAGACTTCTGGATAAATTCAAAATAATCACCGAACGACTTCGTCGAGTCGGGCGTCTCGCCGGCGAGCAACTGACTTAGGGTCGGCATGGGGTGGACGAGTATTCTTCCATCCGTCGCGGGCCTGTAAATACGTTTATAGGAGAGCCAATAGTTAAGATTTAGGATTGTCGGCCTGCCCAGTCCAAATAATCTGAAGGTATGTCCAAAGAACGTCGCGATAACCTGGCTCGTCACGGCTGGTTCCCGATCAAGACCTATAATCGCTCCATCCATGCCCTTGAGCAGGGCGGGATCATCGAGGTCCGTCAGCGAATGGTGGAGTGGAAGAAGGGGCTTTATTATCGTTTCACCGATCGCGGCCTGGCCCGCCAGCGTCGGCGGGTTCCGAAGGCCTTGCGCTTAACCGCAGCCTTCGTCCTGAAGTCGCCGCCGCACGCTTTGTTGGACGCCCTTCGTGGTGTCTATTCCGATTATCTGCATAAGACCTGGATCAAGCCCTTGGTACTGGCGGACGGAAAGGCCTTCAAGCCGCTGGGGGAGCCGCGCCGCAAGTTAGGGCGTTAATCCTATGACGGGCCGAACTAGGGGTCAGGCCGTTATTCGAACTCGCTGATACTAAATACGAAGGTTCAGGGTGGTTTTGGTATCAGGAAACCTTGGTAACGGCCTGACCCCTTACGATTACCCGATGCGCG
>Ga0114970_10002726_pt1 | contig 13185 bp, 20 predicted proteins | sample M_140205_XF_Meta_FD_87030 | JGI IMG/M metagenome (GOLD analysis project Ga0114970, IMG submission 87030) | Freshwater microbial communities from Lake Montjoie, Canada to study carbon cycling - M_140205_XF_MetaG | ecosystem: Environmental > Aquatic > Freshwater > Lake | place: Lake Montjoie... | reverse complement strand
AGCGCCGGCATGAGCATTCAGCTCGTCGCCAAGGAAGGCGACTACGCAACTCTCCGTCTTCCAAGCACGGAAATGCGTCGTGTTCCGATCGACTGCCGCGCCACTGTTGGTGAAGTTGGAAACTCCGAACATGAACTCATCAAGATCGGTAAGGCCGGTCGTAACCGTTGGAAGGGCGTTAAGCCTCAAACCCGCGGTGTGGCCATGAACCCGGTCGACCATCCACATGGTGGTGGTGAAGGTAAGACCTCCGGCGGTCGTCATCCTGTGTCTCCTTGGGGCAAGCCCGAAGGTCGTACACGCGACAAGACCAAGCCGTCTCAGAAACTCATTGTCCGTCGTCGCCGCACCCGCGGCTCGCGGCGTTAGGAGAGGACGAAATGCCTCGCAGCCTCAAAAAGGGTCCGTTTGTCGACGACCATCTTCTCAAGAAGGTCGACGCACTCAACGAACTGAACGAAAAGAAGGTCATCAAGACCTGGTCACGTCGTTCTACGATCATCCCCGAGATGGTCGGTCACACGATGGCCGTTCACGATGGTCGCAAGCATGTCCCGGTGTATGTCACCGAGGCCATGGTTGGCCACAAGCTTGGTGAGTTCGCGCCGACGCGAACCTTCCGATTCCATGCTGGTCAAGAGAAGAAGGGACGCCGCTAATGGCCTTCGGTGCGAAGACCAACGAGCGTCCTGGCGTCCGCGCCGAGGTCAAGTACGTCCGTTCATCGGCGTACAAGGCCCGTGAGATTCTCAATCTCATCCGCGGACTTCCGGTAGCGCGAGCACTTGAGGTGCTCGAACTTGCTGAGCGCGACATCGCTCGCGTCGTTCTGAAGTGTCTCGAGTCAGCAATCGCTAACGCCGAGCACAACAACCAAATTCCTGCTGACGAGTTGTTCGTTTCCGCATGCTTCGCCGACGAAGGCCCGACGCTTAAGCGTTGGCGTCCCCGTGCTCGTGGCCGTGCGACGCGTATCCGTAAGCGCACCTGTCACATCACGATCATCGTGAGCCGTTTGGCTGCCGACGATCTTGAGAAGTTGCGTGAGCGTGAAGCCGCAAGCGGTCGCGTCTCGGGTGGACGCGCTGCTGCTGAAGCTCGCCGCGAACGTGTTGCCCGTAGCCGCCAGGCCAAGGCCGAGCGCAAGGTTGAAGAAGATCATGATCACGAACACGATCACGATCATGACCACGAACATGATCACGCGGAAACCGACGATGAGGTTGTTGCCGAAATAGTGACCGACGAAACGGTCACCGAAGAAGCAGTGACCGACGAAGCCGTCAAGACTGACGGGAAGGAAGACTGATGGGTCAGAAGGTCAACCCTTACGGGTTCCGCCTCGGCGTGACCACCGACTGGAAGTCGCGTTGGTTTGCCGATCGTCGCGAGTATTCCGACAATCTCATTCAGGATTGGCAGATCCGCGATTACCTCATGACGCAGTTGCCGCACGCGGCAATCAGTCGTGTTGAGATCGAGCGCACTCGCGATCGTCTCCGTGTCGACGTGCACACTGCTCGTCCAGGCATCGTCATCGGTCGTCGTGGTGCAGAAGCCGATCGCCTTCGTGCCGGTCTCACCAAGATCTCCGGTAACAACAAGGTGCAGCTCAACATCCAAGAAATCAAGCAGCCTGAACTCGACGCTGCGCTTATTGCCCAGGGTGTCGCCGATCAGCTTGCTGGTCGTGTTGCATTCCGTCGTGCCATGAAGCGCGCAGTGCAGAACGCGCAGAAAGCTGGCGTTCTCGGCATTCGTGTTCAATGCGCAGGTCGTCTTGGCGGCGCTGAAATGTCACGTACCGAGTGGTACCGCGAAGGTCGTGTGCCATTGCACACGCTTCGTGCCGATATCGATTACGGCTTCCGTGAAGCAAAGACCACCTACGGCCGTATTGGCGTGAAGGTCTGGCTCTACAAGGGCGACATCCTTCCTTATAAGAGCGTCCTCGATGACAAGGCCACCCGCGAAGCGGCGATGGCTGTCGGCGAAACCTCAGGAGACGCTCGTCCCCGCAAGGTTGTGTCTTCAGCTGCTGGTCGCAAGCGCGATGCCGATTCCGAAATCGTGGAAGATCTCGAAGCAACGCCGCTGGTGAAGGAAGCCGATCCCGAACTCGAGCGACTGCTTGCCGAGGAAGAGGAAATCGAGCGTTCAACTCGTCAGCATCACGAGACCCCGCACTTCCGTCCTGGGGATGGTGACTGATTATGTTGATGCCTAAGAAGGTCAAGCACCGTAAGCAACAGCGCGGTCGCATGAAGGGTCAGTCAAAGGGTGGAACCGAAGTCACGTTTGGTGACTACGGCATCCAGGCACTTGAGCCGGGTTGGATCACCGCCCGTCAGATCGAAGCCGCCCGTATCGCGATGACCCGTCATATCAAGCGTGGCGGAAAAGTCTGGATCAACGTGTTTCCGGACAAGCCCGTTACTCAAAAGCCGGCGGAAACCCGCATGGGCTCTGGCAAGGGCAACCCCGAACGCTGGGTTGCTGTTGTGAAGCCAGGCCGAGTCATGTTCGAACTTTCCTACAACGACCCCGAGGTTGCCCGCGAGGCAATCGACCGGGCCATCCAGAAGCTGCCGATCAAGGCCCGCTTCGTTGCCCGTGAGGAGGGCTTCTGATGGCAAAGACCAAAGAATCACTCCTTGACATCAGCGACGGCGAACTGCTCGACAAGCTGGCGTCTTCGAAGGAAGAACTTTTCAACCTTCGGTTCCAGCACGTCACTGGTCAGCTCGACAACACCGCTCGCCTGGGCGTTGTTCGCAAGCAGGTTGCACAGCTCAATACCGAGTTGCGCAGCCGCGAAATCGCGGCAGCCGAAGCGCTGTCGAAGAACGAGGAGAACGCCTGATGGCTGAGGAAACCACGGCCACCGAGCGCGCCAATCCGCGCAAAATTCGTGAGGGCATGGTCGTTTCGACTTCCATGGACAAAACCGCAGTTGTCGCAGTGACAGACCGCGTGCGTCACCCTCGTTACAACAAGACCGTTCAGCGCACGAACAAGCTGTACGTCCACGACGAGAGCAACGATCTCAACGTGGGCGACAAGGTCCGTGTGCAGGAGACCCGTCCGCTTTCTAAGACAAAGCGCTGGCGTCTTCTTGATGTCCTGGAGCGTGCACGATGATCCAGCAGGAATCCCGACTTCGAGTTGCCGACAACAGTGGTGCAAAAGAAGTTCTTTGCATCAAGGTTCTTGGTGGCACGCGTCGCCGCTACGCCTCGATCGGTGACATCTTTGTCGCCACGGTCAAGGACGCCATTCCCGGCGCCGGCGTAAAGAAGGGCGACGTTGTCAAGTGCGTCGTCGTTCGCGTCAAGAAGGAAAAGCGCCGTCCCGACGGTTCGTACATCAAGTTCGATGAGAACGCTGCCGTGCTCATCACCGACAACTTGCTGCCTCGTGGCACTCGCATCTTCGGCCCAGTTGGCCGTGAACTGCGTGACAAGAAGTTCATGCGAATCGTTTCACTCGCCCCGGAGGTGTTGTGATGAAAATCCGCAAGGGCGACCGCGTTCAGGTGCTGTCCGGTAAGGACCGCGGCAAGACCGGTACCGTCACTCGATCCATTCCCGAAAAGGGAAAGGTCATCGTCGACGGTGTCAACATTGCTAAGAAGCATCAGAAGCCTGTCAGCCAGACCAACACCGGCGGCATCATCGACAAAGAAATGCCGATTCCGGCATCGAACGTCGCCATCGTGTGTAACTCATGCGGCAAGCCGACTCGTGTCGGTTACCGCTTCGAGCCCGATGGCACCAAGGTCCGGATCTGCCGCAAGTGTGAAGGAGACCTCGCATGAGCACCGCAACTGCGACCATTCCCCGACTGAAGACCCGCTACAACGACGAGATCCGTGGCCAACTTAAGGACACGCTCGAACTCGGCAACATCATGCAGGTCCCGCGTTTCGAGAAGATCGTGATCAACTCTGGCGTCGGCAAGGCCCTCGTTCAGTCATCGCTGATCGATGGCGCTGTGCGCGACCTCGAACTCATCACCGGCCAGAAGGTCATTGTGACCAAGGCCAAAAAGTCCGTCGCCGCTTTCAAGCTGCGTGAAGGCAATGCCATCGGCGTGAAGGTCACTCTTCGCGGCGATCGCATGTGGGAATTCTTCGACCGGCTCATCAGCCTGGCGATTCCCCGCATCCGCGATTTCCGTGGGTTGTCTCCGAAGTCCTTTGACGGACACGGTAACTACACCTTTGGTCTTCCCGAACAGCTCATGTTTCCGGAAATCGATTACGACAAGATCGACGCCCCCCGTGGCTTCGACATCACAATCGTGACCACTGCCAAGACCAATGCCGAGGGCAAAGCCCTGCTCGATGCTTTCGGCTTCCCGTTCAAGCGTGAGGGGCAGCAGTAATGGCCAAAAAGGCGCTCGTTAATAAGCAACGTCGCACCCCGAAGTTCAAGGTGCGGGCATATTCCCGTTGCCAGAAGTGCGGACGGCCACGTGCCGTGTACCGCAAGTTCCAGCTGTGCCGTATTTGCCTTCGCGAACTCGGACACGCTGGCGAAATTCCTGGTCTCAAAAAGGCCAGCTGGTAGGGGAGGCGACGACATGACAATGACAGACCCCATCGCCGACATGCTCACCCGCATCCGCAACGCGAACACCGCGATGCACGATGAAGTACGCATGCCCTCATCCAAGGTGAAAGAAGCACTCGCCAAACTCCTCCTGTCCGAGGGTTATATCGAGAGCTTCACCATCGCTGACGATCCGAACCGTCCCGGTTCAGTTCTCACCGTCACCATGAAGTATTCGCCCGAACGCAAGCGCGTCATCTCTGGTGTCAAGCGCGTGTCGAAGCCGGGCCTCCGCGTCTATATCAAGGCCGACAAGATCCCTCGGGTTCTCGGTGGCCTTGGAGTCGCTGTCCTGTCCACCAGTCAGGGTCTGATGACCGACCGTGAGGCGCGCAAGCGTCGCATGGGCGGCGAGATCCTGTGTTTCGTTTGGTAAGGGGCTGACATGTCACGAGTAGGACGCGCTCCTATCCCGGTACCTGCTGGCGTTGAGGTTTCAATCTCAGGTCAACATGTCACCGTGAAGGGTTCCAAGGGAACACTTGAACGCGACATTCCCGGTGAGATCACCATCCGTCAGGAAGGTGCAGTACTCATCGTTGAACGTCCCAACGACGAACGTCAGAACCGTGCACTGCATGGTCTCGTCCGTTCGCTAGTGAACAACATGGTCGTTGGTGTGAGCGAAGGCTTCACCAAGGAACTTGAAATCATTGGTGTTGGTTACCGCGCCACAGCGAAGGGCGACTCTGCGATCGATCTCGCTCTTGGTTTCAGTCATCCCGTGAGCGTTGTTGCTCCGGCTGGCATCACTTTTGAGGTTCCTGCCCCAACACAGATTTTCATCAAGGGAACCGATAAAGAAACTGTTGGCCAGGTGGCCGCAGACATCCGTGCAATCCGCAAGCCCGAGCCTTACAAGGGCAAAGGCGTCCGGTACAAGGGCGAGTATGTGGCCCGCAAAGCCGGCAAGGCAGGTAAGTAGGCATGAGCGACAAGGCACAGCAAAAGCGCGACGCGCGGATCCGCCGTCACCGTCGAGTTCGCAAGCAGGTGCGTGGCACCGCAGCGCGTCCTCGTATGGCGGTCTATCGATCCAACCGTCATATCAATGCACAGATCATCGACGACATCAGCGGCCGCACAATTGTTGCCGCATCCTCCGTCGAGACCGGTGTCACCACTGGTGGCACCAGCAACATCGCCGCCGCAACCGCAGTGGGCAAGCTCCTCGCTGAGCGCGCCAAGACTGCTGGCATCGACAAGGTCGTCTTCGATCGTGGTGGTTTCCTCTACCACGGTCGTGTCGCCGCAGTTGCCGATGCCGCCCGAGAAGCTGGACTGGAGTTCTGATGGCCCTCAACGCTGACGCTCTCGCACTTCGCGAGTCACGCGTGATCAACATCAACCGAGTTGCCAAGGTCGTCAAGGGCGGTCGTCGATTCTCGTTCACCGCTCTCGTGGTGATCGGTGACGGTGCCGGCCATGTCGGTCTCGGTTATGGCAAGGCCAAGGAAGTTCCGTTGGCCATTCAAAAGGGCACCGAAGAGGCTCGCAAGAACCTGTTCAAGGTGCCGTTGGCCGGATCAACCGTGACGCATCCCATTGTCGGACGCATGGGCGCCGGACGCGTGCTCATTCAGCCCGCTGCTCCTGGTACTGGTGTGATCGCTGGTGGTGCTGCACGCGCCATCCTCGAAGAAGCTGGCATCCACGACGTTCTTTGTAAGTCGCTTGGTTCCTCGAACCACATCAATGTGGCTCGCGCAACTATCGCTGGTTTGCAGGGACTCAAGGATCCCAACGAGGTCGCTCGCCTTCGCGGCCTTGCTCCTGAAGAGTTTGTTCCCAAGGGCATGCTCGAAGCATTCAAGCTTTCTGAGCGTGGCCCCCACGTTCCCAATGAGGTCGCGTGATGGCAGAACTCAAGGTCACTCAAATCAAGTCGTCGATCGGCACAAAGCCCAAGCACCGCGGAACGCTCCGTGCGCTTGGTCTGCGTGGCATTGGCAAGACCAACACCCTTCCCGACCGTCCTGAGATCCGCGGCATGATCGCTCGTGTCCCGCATCTCATTACTGTCGAAGAGGTCGAGCCCGGCTCGACCAGCAAGTGAGGACATCGTGAAGATTCATGATCTCAAGCCCGCTGAGGGCTCCAACCGTCGCCGCAAGCGCGTCGGCCGCGGTATTGGTGGCAAGGGCGGCAAGACCGCAGGCCGCGGTACCAAGGGCCAGAAAGCGCGTACGACCATTCCCGCTCGTTTCGAGGGTGGCCAGAACCCGCTGCACATGCGTGTCCCGAAGCTTCGCGGTTTCAACAACCCCTTCCGCGTCGAATACCAAGCGATCAACCTCGACACCATCCACGAGTCAGGTCTCGACATTGTCGATCCGATCTCGCTGTTGGGCAAGAGCCTCGTTGGTAAGGGCTCCCTCGTGAAGGTGCTTGGTCGTGGAGAACTTTCACGCCCCGTCACTGTGCGTGCGCATGCAGTCTCAAAGTCGGCCGAAGCGGCAATCACCGCAGCTGGCGGCACCGTTGAAATCATTCCTTTGCCATGGGGCGAGCGTCGTCCTCCCGCAAAGGGAAATCAGTTCACAAACCGCTGACGATCGTTGACGAGCTGCTGGCCTCGTAGCTGGCGGTAGGAGTGACCTCGGTGCTCACCAACCTGAAGAACATCTTCAAGGTCCAGGACCTTCGTAACAAGGTTCTGTTCACGTTCCTGATGATCGCCCTGTATCGACTGGGCGCGCATCTTCCCGTTCCCGGAATCGACACTGCTGCGCTTAAGCAGCTCAAGTCGCAGGCTGACCAGGGCGGCGTTCTCGCTTTCTTGAAGCTTTTCTCCGGCGGCGGTCTCACCAACTTCGCGATTTTTGCGCTCGGCATCATGCCGTACATCACTGCTTCGATCATCATGCAGATCCTCGGTGTTGTGATTCCCAAACTCGAGGAATGGCAGAACCAAGGCGCAGTTGGTCAGCGAAAGATCACGCAGTGGACTCGTTACGTAACGATGGGTATTGCCATTCTGCAATCGACAGGTTTGGCATATCTGTTCCACAACGGCGGCGGCGGACTTACCCGTGGCAACACCACTGGCCTTGACCTCATCCCCGATTTCACCGTTGGTCGCGTATTACTCATTGTGCTGACGCTGACCACCGGCACTGCTCTACTTATGTGGATCGGCGAACTCATGACGCAACGAGGAATCGGCAACGGCATGTCGTTGCTAATTTTCGCCTCTGTTGTTTCTCTGCTGCCTAGCCAGATGGCCACCATCAAAGCCAATGGCGGCTGGATTGCTGTTGGCATGGTGCTTCTCGGATACGCGTTCATCACTGTGGCAATCGTCTATGTCGAACAGGGCCAGCGCCGCATCCCGGTGCAGTTCGCCAAGCGCGTCGTTGGTCGTCGCCAGTACGGCGGACAGAGCACGTACATTCCGCTCAAGGTGAACCAGTCGGGCGTTATTCCGATCATCTTCGCCAGTTCGGTGCTGTATCTCCCACAGTTACTGAGCTTTGTGCTTCCTTCCGACGGATGGGGCAAGACCATGCAGGACTGGGTGAACTCGAACCTGGTTACGCCAAATGCTCCAATTCACATGATCATCTTTGGTCTTTTGATTATTGGCTTCGCCTACTTCTATACAGCGATCACCTTCGATCCGGTGAAGCAGGCCGATCAGCTCCGTAAGCAAGGTGGGTTCATCCCCGGCATTCGTCCTGGCCCCCAGACCGAGCGTTATCTGGCCAAGGTGCTTTCTCGCATCACGCTTCCTGGCGCGCTGTTCATTGCCGCCATCGCCCTTGTTCCTTCCTACATCCTGACCACGTATCTCCCCGGCACTCAGGTGTCGTTCACGGGTATCTCGATCCTTATCGCCGTGGGTGTTGCCCTCGAGACGATGAAGCAGATTGATAGTCAGTTGATGATGCGTAACTACGAAGGATTCCTGAAGTAATGACTGCTCGTCTGCTTATCTTCGGACGGCAGGGAGCGGGTAAGGGCACACAGTCCGAGCGGCTTTCAGCGCATTACGCAGCGCCACATATTTCCACTGGCGATATGTTGCGCGCCGCTGTTGCTGCAGGTACTCCGCTTGGCATTGAAGCCAAAGCCGTGATGGATGGTGGCGGTCTCGTCTCCGACGAAATCATTCTTGGTGTTGTTGAAGAACGGCTCGCCGAGGCCGATGTCAAGGCGAACGGATTTCTTCTTGACGGCTTTCCGCGCACGGTTGTGCAAGCCGAAGGAATGGCCAAGTTCGCAACAATTGATGTTGCAATTGATCTCGTTGTTCCCGAAGATGTTGTTCTCGAGCGCATTTCTTCGCGTCGGGTGTGCGCAAAGTGCGGAGCGATTTACTCCGTTGCTGCACCGCCCTCAGCGGAGTGGGTCTGCGACAAGTGTGGCGGCGAAGTTCAGCAGCGCGCCGATGACACGCCGGAATCAATTGCGAAGCGTCTTGCTGCGTACACCTCAGAAACCCAGCCAACCATTGACTTTTATGAGGCAAGTGGTTCGCTTGTTCAAGTGGATGGACTTGGTTCTCCCGACGAGGTTTTCGCACGTCTCCTGAGCGCCATCGACGCTCGACTTTCAAACTGAGTCGGGCATGAAAGCTCGCACCAAAGATGAGCTTCGCCATATGCGGGCCGCTGGTCGTGTCGTTGCGGAGATGCATGAAAAAATTCGCGCTGCGATTCGTCCTGGCGTGACGACTTCCGATCTCGACGTAATTGGCCGCAAAGTGATCGACAGCAGGGGAGCATCGTCGAACTTCCTCGGCTACCACGGCTTCCCCGCGGTGATCTGCGCGTCGCCGAACGACGTGATCGTCCACGGCATCCCCGGCCCGATTGTTTTGAATGAGGGCGACATCATTTCGGTCGACTGTGGCGCGGTGGTTGAGGGATGGCATGGCGACGCGGCGTTCACTGCCGGCGTGGGCACGATTTCCGCCGAGGCCGCCCGGCTCATCTCGGTGACCGAGGCCTCGCTGGCCGCCGGCATCGCCGCCATGGTCGAGGGCAACACCCTCGGCGATATCGGAGCAGCTGTTCAGGCCGTGGTCGAGGCCGCCGGCTTCTCGGTTGTTCGTGAGTACGTTGGCCATGGCATCGGCCGTCGGATGCATGAGGCCCCGGAGGTACCTAACTATGGGCAGGCAGGCAAGGGCGGAAAGCTGAAGAAGGGCATGACCCTGGCGGTAGAGCCCATGGTGACCATCGGCGAGGCCGACACCTTCCTTACCGAGGATGGGTGGACGGTGCTTTCGGCCGACGGATCCTGGGCGGCTCATGCCGAACACACGATCGCCATCGGCCCCAATGGGCCCGAAATTTTGACGATCGCCTGAGCTTCTTCATGATTGCGTGCCTTCAGGTCGAAAATTCCCTCCAATAGATGCCTAGTGACATGCGGTCACAAAAAATGGGGGAAGAGAACGATGCTCCCGAAGTTTCCGGCGTGACACTGGGTGAAGTGTTCGAAGTTGCAGACTTCGCGTGGGCTCTTAGGGAAACGGTCCGTCTTTTGTTTGCATGGGACTACATTGAGTCGTGCGGCGGGAAAGGAGATTGACGAAACTCATGCGGAGAAAAAGAATCGTCGAGCCGTTTTTTGCGCGTGAGGAGCCCATTCCGGTCGCACCGATTTCTTATGCGCAGAACTTCGAAGACGTTCGCCTCTGGAAAGCGCTGTCAAACGAGACCGACTGCATCTATGTCGATATTGGTGCCGGGCATCCGACGAATTTCTCGGTGACCCGACTCTTCTCCGACAGAGGTTGGAACGGAATCAATGTTGAACCAGGCCCCAATGCTTCGGTTCTGATGAGCGAGCGTCCGCGCGATCTGACCTTGCAGGTTGCCATTTCACGTCGTTCGGGAGAGATTCAATTCACACTGCGGTATCCCCATCTCGATCTTTCCTCGATCTATAACGAGTCTGAAGTATTTCCCGGCGCACTCGATGAGCGCAGAGAAATTGTTGTTGTGGAATCACTCACTCTTAAGGAGCTTTTCGACCGCTACTTGGAAAACCGAGAGATTGGGTTTTTAAAGATTGACGTTGAGGGTGCCGAAATTGAAGTTGTTTCCTCCAATGATTGGGATCGCTTCCGCCCTCTGGTGTTGGTCATTGAATCAATAGACCCGTCGACGTGGGCACCGTCCTTCGCGAGTTGGGAACCCATGGTTCTTGAGGCGGGGTACGAATTCGCGATCGATGATGGGATCAATCGTTTCTACTCGAGAGCAGATCGACCTGATCTGCGGCAACGTCTTGCGCAACCGGTTTCTCCGATCGATGGTTTTCCTCAATGGACCTATCTTGAAGCACTTGAGAAAGCAGGCATTTCTGAACAAGGTGGTGGTGCCCAAGCGCAGATGACGTTGACAATCCTTGAGCTAGACAAGCACGCAAAGGAAGTCGAAGTTGCTCTTCAGCGAAGCCAGGCCCAACTGATTCAGCGCGATGCGCTGTTGGCCGCAGAACAACATCGGGCAATCTTGAACCAGCAACGTGTCTGGGAATTAGAGATGAGTTGGGCGTACCGAATCGGCCGGGTCATCGTGGCGCCTGCCCGTCCGTTTCGAGTCCTGGTCCTTCCCTTGGCGAACCGCCTCAGGCGGCAACGGCACAAACAATTGAGTAGTCCTTCGAATGTTGTTTCGGCGGTTGCAGAGTTCACCGCTCCGGGTCGTCCCTTCGAGCGGCTTGTGACGACTGACGGTTTGGGGAGAGCGACCGTTTCGAAACAGTTGGATGTTGATCAAAGAGCCTTGGGCGAAACCGGTCAACTTCGATCCAGACGCATAACCGCTCCGCGCCTGCTTGACGATCGCGAATGGGAGCTCATCGAATCCCTTTCGGAATCTGAAGCTGACTCGGCCGGACTAAGCGAGTTACGACGGTTTCGTTCGATAGAAACAGATCCTGCAGGAGATGCGGATTGGCCGAACGTGCTTCTTATCGACACACGCGGTGCCCAGGTGGCCATCAAGTGCGGCACACGCACTCATGCTCGAAATGCCCTCAGGATTGTTCTTGATGCAGTTCCTGATGATGTCGAAGTTTGGCAACTTGCATCGATGGACTTGCCGCCGCTTCCGGAAGAGTTTGTTGGGCGATTCGATGGCACATGGGGTTCGCACCATCGCCGACGCGTTGGATCGTTTCTTCAGTTGGCTCCGTTTATCCACCGAAAAACCGATCTACAGGTGGGGTTATCGCGGTCGCCATCGGTGCGAAGCGCTGGAGTGTGGCTTGATTCGATTATGGGAACCTACCCACACAGTTTTTTGAGAACAGATGCTGAGTTTCTGGAGTATCAATTCGGTCTTGAATGCATCGGGGGGTACGGGAAGCTTCTTACTCTTTCCGCGTCGTCGACTGCCGAGGCAATCGAGTTGGGGGTTCGCCCCGAGTGCATCGTAGAAACGGGATGTGCGCCGGGATTGACACGGCTGGGCGAATCAGTGACGCAAGCAGGGAGAGAATCACGAACGACTCGACGATCACACATTGTCGTTGTGGGAAATGGGCTCCCGCACAAAAATCTCCTTGTGGGCGTGGCGGCAGCAGTTCCGTTTGCTGTTCTGGATCGAACCGATCTCGATGTCGTCGTCATTGCCTCGATGTCCGATGAGCATCGGGTCGCGTTGACGACGCTGGCGCTAGAGCTAGGTCTTGAACGGAATCGCTTTCGAATCGGAGGTCAGATCGCGGATGACGATTTCGATTCAATACTTCGGAGTGCTGAAGCGGTCATCATCCCGTCACTTCATGAAGGTTTTTCACTCTCGGTTATTGAGTCCCTTGAACGCGGGACCCCAGTCGTGTTGTCTTCGATTCCGGCGCACGATGAATTGCTCGGTAACGGACCCTGGAATTTCTCACCGAACGATCCGATCGACGCGTTGCGAGCGCTCCGTTCCACAGTTGCGAATCGATCCACATTCGTTGCGATCCAAACCGATCGCTATCGCTCGAACGTCGATCCACTTCGCTTCGATGAAAAATTTCGGAGAGTCGCCGAGTGGCTCTCCGAAGATCTCCCCGCGATTCGTGTTCAAGATCGTGATTCGGAACTAGTGATTGAGAAACCGTTACTCCTTGAACGGAACCTCTCCCTTTCGAAAATTTGTGAGGTCGAGGATTTTGTGACACCGCGACTTCGCGATGTGATTCGTGACGTGTTTGCACATGAACTGCTGCGTTTTGGTCCCGAGTTTCCGGCGGCACGCGAGTACCGCAAGTACTGGGAAGTAGCGATGGCCGTTCTCTCATTCCGCGAGGCAGGGTTGCTCACCGGAACCCATCGTTTCCTCGGAATCGGCGCCGGAAATGAACCAACGTCGTTCTATTTGACTCGGTTCGCACAAGAGGTAATCGCCACCGATCTCTACCTAGAGGAGGGTTGGGAGGAAAGCGCTGATTCGTCGATGCTTGTCAATCCGGGAGCCCACTGGCCGTTCCTCTGGGATCCGACGCGACTGCGAGTGGAAGACATGAACGCTCTCGCTCTCGACCTTCCCGACGAAAGCGTTTCGGGTGTCTTCTCGTCGAGTTCCGTTGAGCATTTCGGTGACCGAAACGACGTGGCACGTTCGCT
>Ga0114970_10002724_pt1 | contig 13186 bp, 11 predicted proteins | sample M_140205_XF_Meta_FD_87030 | JGI IMG/M metagenome (GOLD analysis project Ga0114970, IMG submission 87030) | Freshwater microbial communities from Lake Montjoie, Canada to study carbon cycling - M_140205_XF_MetaG | ecosystem: Environmental > Aquatic > Freshwater > Lake | place: Lake Montjoie... | reverse complement strand
CCGCGCGCCAAAAAACGAAGGCCGAAGTCCTATCAATTACTAACTGCCCCGCGCCACAAGTTCCAAGAAATCCCCCATCGTGAACGCTACCGTGCTGCTGCTTAACCGAGTGCCATTCAGGCCTGTCCATTAAAACCGTCACTTCATTCATTCAGCACCGCCTATCGAACAGACTCGACTTTCATAACCAATTTGCGTGCTGCCTTCACGGGCAGCGGGGCCTCGTCCAAAACCGTCAATCTTTGCCTGCCCAACGCTCGAACAATCCATGGGAAACCGCACCCGACCGGGGTGCGGCTTGCTCTGCGCCTGTTCGAGAGGGCGCTTGACGGTGCCTGGACGAGGGGTGCGACAGGTCGCACCCTCTTTTATGTCCTCGCTAGCACGGGAAAAACTCTCGAAACACAAGCGATCATGAACCTACGACTATTTATCCTCACCGGCCTCTTGGCTGGGCGCGTGTGCGCACAGGAAGCGCCTCCTGAACCCCAACCGAAACCCGCGAAGCTAGCCTTCCGCGTGCTCCAGGAGTCCGTCATTCGGCAGCGCAATGGGGATACGGTGACGTTTAAGCGGGTGGAGCCGCCGGTGTTGCCGGTGAAGCAACCGGCCATGACGGCGGCTGAGGCGGCGCGGGTGCAGCGGTGTGGGAGCGTAAGGAGTCCTCGTTTCTGAGTGTGTCGGCCTCAGTGCAGAAGGATGGGCGGACGCTGCTGCGCTGGTGGTCGGCGAATGGGGGTGAGCGGCTGCAAGCGGTGAGCAACGTGGATTTCCGTTTCCTCGCTGGCATCGGCAGCTTTGAGACGGAGAAGTGCGTTTACAGTCTGTTCATGAGCATCGGGCCGGATGCGCAGCCGCTGGCAGCGGAGTTTGCAGCGTTGGCGAAATGGCTGCCAAAAGATGGCAGGCGTGCGCAAGACGAAGCAGCTCACGATCACGCTGCCGCAGGGGGAGCGGAGCTACATGGTAGTGATCGCTGCGACGAGTGATGAGTATCCGCAGTACACGGGTTACCAGTCAGAGTTTGATAATGTGGTGGACTGGCAGATCACGCCAGCGGGCGGGACGGTGATCGCAGGGTCCAAGCATGTGAATGACCTGCATGCGGACTGGGAGCAGTCGGAGACGGATGGCACGTCATTGTTGTGGCTGTCGCCGGTGGCGATCGTGAAGATCGAGACGATCCAAGGCAAGACCAGCGGCACGACGAGCGTGCAGATCGAGCTGGGGGCGAAGAACGTGAGCGATGCCTTGCTGCCCAGCACGCTGGCGGCGGCGGTGCTGCCGGTGGAGATAAGCCTCCGGGCAGCGGGTAACATTGAGCCAGCTCCAGAAAATGGCTCTTTCCAGAATTCTAAGGCTTCGGCTGGTGGTACAGATGTCCTAGGACCTCTACCAATGGGTACGGGGCGTTGGGATCACCCAGGTCAGGCATACACCGCACCGATTCAGGTGATAGGAACAGTTCCCGCTATTCCCACTGCTAGTTGGAGATGGAAGCGTTTTCTGTCCCGTCGCTCCTGGACGATCTGGAAAGATGCGAATGGCAATGGGTGGACTGTAGCACTGAGCAAAAAGGCAGGAACTCCAAGTTCGCCAGAAGACGACACTGGAAGCCCTCAGTATAGAGACGAGACACCAAGCCCGTCGGGTAAAATCTACATCTATGATGCGAGCGCGATGTTGCCAGCAACTACAAAGCTTTATACGGCTGTAGGCGACTACCTTTATGTGGAGAAACAGTTCACTTATCAGATCGAAATCAATTTTGGCGGAACTTGGCTGAAAGTCTCAGAACTCGATGTCGGGCAGACGATCGTCACAAAGCGTGTTGCCACAGGCGATACGGCCGCAGCTTTCCAAGGACTCGAAAACTTAAACCAAGCACGCAAACTGGATGTGCTAATCTCTACATCTGAAGTACGCGCCATTGTCGGCGGGACCTTGCCTATTGTCATCCTGCAGGATGCAAACAACTGAACACTATGAGACAAAATCTATTGGCATTGCTTTTCTTCACGGCTGCTGCCGTGGCACAAGAGAATATTCTTCCAGGTATTGAGAAAAAACTCGAAGAGGCGGCTCTCAGCTCTGCGGCATTTTGCATCGCGGAATTTGAACATTTAGGAAAACCCTATCCAGGTGCGCCTGGTGAGAGTTTTTATTCGGAAGCTCGCATCAAAATCATCCAAAACATTCGAACAGGCCAGTTTGAGACAACGACTTGCTCACTTTCGGTGCAAGCCTTCCCCCCTGGATCGAGCGAGCCGAGTGAGATATTACCACCGATCGGACAACCTTTCTTAATGATTGGGGACGTTGTAAATGGACAACTAAGGATAGCTAAGATTGTCGAGCCGACGTCCGACAATGTTGAGCTGGTGAAGCGTGTTGAGGCATTGATCTTTTTGAGCCTCAGGCTGACCAAGGCGCGGGTGCACAACAACCACCCAAACCAATGGATAAGACGGCTCAGACGCCAAAAACAAAGATAGGAAACTCACGTCAAATCGCAGCATCCGAAACAAAAGAAAAACTGATTTCCGCCAGTCCCTGGTTTGCTGCGGTCGTGTTGATTGTGGCTGGCCTGCTGTGTTTTTGGCTCAAAAAGCGCGGGTGAAGTGATGAACCGTGTGAACCAACGCGTTAACCAATGCCATTGGCTGTGCCAACCCATTTGGGAGATTTGAAAACAGGGCACCTTCTCGATTCCGGACCCTCCTGTGTTGAAGCAGCACCGTGAAGTTACCGCAGCCAGCGTTCACACACTTGCGGCTCTGGATCGTTCACGGCACCAGCGACGCTGATAACGGAGCCAAGCGAATCTACTTCCTACTAAACACACCAATGCCTTGCCCTCCTCGGAGCACTTTCCCGGTTCACCGGCTTTCCACCTCCAGAGCATGTGTTGGGAGGTTTCAAGCCACGACTTCGGTAGGCGTGCGACTTTCCTGACGATGTAGCTTACTGTTTGTCGCTGTAAGTGGGTGTGATCAAGTGACTGAAGTCGTTCGACACAGATTGCAGGTCACGCTTTGAACCCGGCAGCGATGAATCACCCAAAACAACACCCCGGCCCGCGTGTGACGGCTGCACCGGGGTGATGACGAAACTGACGCTGGAAGGCGGCGGACTAGGCGCTGCGCTTCAGGTAGTACTGCTGATAGACGTTTTCGTTGAGCTTCAGCTTGGCGCGCAGGCTGTCCACGGCAGCAGGCTCACCGCTGAACTGAATGTTCACGAAATGGCCGGCCTCAACGTGGCGTGGGTTGAAGGGGAACTTGCGTTTGCCCATGTTGTCGATCTGCTCGAGCTTCAAGCCAGACTTTTCCATGTCCTTGCTGATGGTGCTGACGAGTGAGTCAACGGTTTCTTCTTTGCCTTTGGTGTCGAGCACGATGAGTGCTTCGTATTTGCGGTTCATAGGTAGTGCGGGTGGGGGTTTAGGATTCGGGTTGTCGGTTGAAGACATTCATGGCGCTGTCCAAGCCGCGTTCAACTGCGGAAAGCACGGCGTCAGCGGCGCGTTGGATGACGGCGTGCAGCGCGGGCTGCTCCTCGGTGCTGAATTTACCGAGCACATGGCCGACCATGCGTTCGCCGGCAGGACGGCCATCGGCGGGAGCGATGCCGACTTTCAAACGTGGAAAATCCTGCGTGCTGAAAGCGGCAATAAGCGACCGGATGCCGTTGTGACCGCCGTGGGAGCCGCTGCTACGGAAACGCATGCGGCCGAGCGGTAGATCGACATCGTCGTAAACCACGAGCGTCTGCGCAGCAGTGGTCTTGTAGAAATGACCGACGGATTGCACCGAACGACCACTGTCGTTCATGAAGGTGAGCGGCTTGAGTAGATAACCGCCGGTGAATTTCGCCACCAGACCCGTCCAGCGCTTTTCCTCGCGGAAAGCGGTGCCCAAGCGTCGAGCGATTTCGTCCAGCACCATGAAGCCAATGTTGTGACGGGTGTCGCGGTAGGTTTCGCCGGGATTGCCGAGGCCGACAATGAGGCGCGGCACATTTAAGCCGCTGCTCGTTGAATCCGCGCCGGAAGCCACATCGTGGAAAAGGTGCGGGGCTTATTTCTTGGCCGCAGGTTTGGCGGCGGCGGCAGGAGCAGCCGCTTTGGCACCAGCAGCAGGTTTCGCACCGGCGGCAGCCGCAGGAGCGGCACCAGCTGCGGGAGCAGCACCAGCGGCAGGAGCAGCCGCAGCGACTGGCTCAGGCTCGGCTTCCACCTTCGGCTCTTCACACATGACGATGACGACATCGCCACCCAAGCGGCAGGTGACACCAGCCGGAAATTTGATTTCCTTGATATGGATGCCTTGGTCGATTTCGAGGTTGGTAACATCGATCTGGATGCTTTCCGGGAGATCTTTTGGCAAGCAGCGCACTTCCAGTTCGTGATGGATGGCCTCGACCATACCGCCCTGCTTCTGACCTTTGGCTTCGCCAACGATGACGACAGGAACGTTCGCGTGAATTTCCTCGTCATGAGCGATGGCGTGGAAGTCGATGTGCAGAATGCCACCGCGCAGGTAATCGTGCTGCACTTCCTGAACGAGGGCCAGTTGATCGTCAGCAAGGCCGGCGATCTTCAAAGAGACGAGGATGTTGTCCGAGGCGCTGCCTTCGAGGAGCTTCGAGAAAGTCTTGCCATGCACCTGGATATTGGAGGGCTTCACCTTGCTGCCATAGAGTGCGGCGGGGATGGTGCCTGCCTTGCGCATGCGTTTGGCGACACCTGTGCCGGAGGCGGTGCGGACTTCTGCTTGGAGATCGAGAATTTTAGCCATGGTCGGTGTTCCTCTGGGGAGAGATTGGTTTTGGAAAAAGGGCGCGGAGAATACACGCCTACCCCCGTGTGTCAAACAGCGATGTCACGGACTCATTTCCATGGATGCGGGCGATGGCCTGGGCCAGCAGCGGCGCAATGTCCAGCGCGGTGACCTTGTCCCCGGTGGCCTGGGGCACCGAATTAGTGGCCAGCAACTCCACAATCGGCGATTTGGTGATGCGGCTGTGACCTTTTTCTCCCAGCACGGCATGGGAGACACCCGCGTAGATTTTTTTGGCCCCATGCTTCAGCAGTAGGTCGGCAGCGGCAGTGAGCGTGCCCGCTGTTTCGGTCAAATCATCGACCAGGAGCACGTTTTTGCCTGCCACATCGCCAATGACGCTGTGCGCCTCGACTTCCTCGGCACTGACGCGATTTTTCGCGACGATGGCCATCGGTGCGCCAAGAGCCTTGGCAAAGGCATGGGTCATTTTGATGCCACCGACGTCGGGCGAGACGACCACGAGATCCTCGATGCCACGCTCACGGATGGTTTTCATCAAAACGGGTGCCGCATACAAATGATCCACCGGGATGTCGAAAAAGCCCTGAATTTGGCCCGCATGCAGGTCCATCGTCAGCACACGGTTAACACCAGCGGCCACGAGAAGATTGGCCACAAGCTTAGCGGTAATCGGCACGCGTGGGCGATCTTTGCGATCCTGACGCGCATAACCAAAGAATGGCAGCACCGCTGTGATGCGCGCGGCGCTGGCACGACGCACGGCGTCCACCATGATGAGCAGTTCCATCAAATTTTGATTCGTCGGCGGACAGGTCGGCTGAATGATGAAAATATCACTGCCGCGAATGTTCTCATGGATCTGCACGAAAGTCTCCCCATCCGGGAAGGTGGTCAGTTCCGCAGCGCATAGCTCGATGCCTAGGTTTTTGGCAATGGCCTGCGACAGTGTGGGGTGTGCGGAGCCGCTCAGAATTTTCAAACTTTCATTCATGGGGCGCGGAGTTAGGCGAGTCTGTCACAGAAATCAACCCATCGCGTGATTCCGTATTCTGCCGCAGGTTATTCCCGGTAACTTCTCCTAGCACTCACGAAAATTTGGCTGTTTAACTACCCCTAATTTCCCTGCCAACGATGAACGATCCTTCCACCCCCTCCCCCCCCGCCGAGAACCACCGGCGGCAGCGGTTGGCGTTGGGAGCCGCCGGAGCCTGAGGAACTGCAGCGCATGCTACCTCAATACGAGGTGGAAATGCTCATCGGCCGTGGTGGTATGGGCGCGGTTTACCGTGGAGTGCAACTCAGTCTGGAGCGCAAAGTGGCGATCAAGCTGCTACCGCCGGCGATTGAGCAGCAGGACACCGCCTTTGCCGAGCGCTTCAAGAACGAAGCCAAGCTCATGGGCCGCATGAACCATCCCGCCATCGTCAGCGTCTATGACTTTGGCCGCACCACCGACGGTCAGCTCTATTTCGTCATGGAGTACGTCGATGGCACGGATGTGCAGCGCATGATCGCCCGCGAAGGTAAGCTGCCGCCGGAACATGCCCTCGCTGTGACAGCGCATTTATGTGATGCCCTCGGCTACGCGCACAAGCAGGGCATCGTCCATCGTGACATCAAGCCATCAAACGTGCTCATCGACTCCGATGGTCGCGTCAAAGTCGCCGACTTCGGCCTCGCCAAGCTCACCGACAAAAAACTTAACACCGGCCTCACACAAACCGGCATGGCGATGGGCACACCCGACTACGTCGCGCCGGAAACACTCACGCTCGGTGTCGAAGTCGATGGACGTGCGGACATTTATGCCGTCGGGGTCATGCTGTATCAGATGCTCACCGGCGATATACCGCGCGGAATGTTCAAGATGCCGTCAAAGAAATTTCAAAGCATCGATCCGCGCTTCGACGCCATCGTCCGCCGCGCTTTGGAGCATGATCGTGAGGAGCGCTATCAAAGTAGCCACGAACTGCGCATCGATCTTGATGTGATCTTGACCACGCCGCGTGCCACGCCAGGCCAGGAAGCCAGTGCCGTGATGCCCAAACAGGCCACACCACCACCTCCCGGCCGCACCGTCGTGCCCTCAGCGCGCAATCCGGGATCAACACAACAGCGCCGCCCGGCCCCGCCGCCCGAGGATATACCGCTGCCACCACCGCCGCCGCAGTCATCCACATTACCCTATGTCATTGCCGCCGTGCTCATGCTCGCTGGTGGCGGTTGGTTCATCTTCCAAAACAAACAAATGCCCGTCGAGCCAGTGACAGAAACGTCAACACCTGCTCCGACCACCACTCCCACCAAACCCGAGAAGCTACCGCCACCCACGATGACGCCGCCGGTCACACCGCCTGCCATCAAGCCTCCTCCCAGCATAAGCACGAGCAAGCCACCAGCAACCACACCCAAGTTTACCACTTCCGTTCCGCCAACGATTCCCACTCCCTCGGGATCCGACAACTCCATGTTCAACCGCCTGTCGCAGTTGGAATCGCAGTTCCAGACCGCGTTCGAACGCGAAGTGAACACCGCCTACGCAGATCAGATCGCCACACTCGGCACCGGTTACGCTGCCGCACTCGACCGCACCATGCAGGAAGCCAGCAAAGCCGGCCGACTCGATGAAACCATCGCCTTGCGCGAGGAGAAGCAGCGCTTCACCACGCACAAGTTCATGCCGTCTATCGATCCCTCCGGCCTGCACAGCGCCGTGGTGAAACTGCGCAACACCTACCGCAGCGCGGAAAAAACCTATTCGCAGCAAAAAGACGCTACATCCCTGCCCCTCTACGACCGCTACATCGAGGTGCTCTCTGCATTGGAAAAAGAACTCATCTCTCAAGGCCAAAGCGCTGATGCAGCGCGAGTTCGCACCAAACGCGACGATGTCGTTGCCCGCCGCAAGCAACGCGCCGCCAAAGTGCCCGCAGGTGCCTCCGTGCTACCTAAAACCTCTCCCACCAGCACATCCGTGTAGCGTCGCTTTGAAAACAAAGCACCTCCTCACAACGCTGCGCGTAATTCATTCGTCTTTGGCCCTTTCATTGACAATACTCCCCGCACCCTCTTGATTCCCAACATGACCCCCAGCCAAACCTCAGATTTTCCCTCCATCATCGCTCCGCACGCCAGCTACATGGTCCCCACCGTCATCGAGACCGAAGGCCGCAACGAACGCGCCTACGACATCTATTCCCGCCTGCTCAAGGATCGTATTCTCTTCCTCAGCGGCGAAGTGAATGACACGATGGCCTCCATCATCATCGCCCAGCTTCTGTTCCTCCAGATGCAGGATCCGAAAAAGGACATCAACATCTACGTCAACAGCCCGGGCGGCAGCGTCACCGCCGGTCTCGCCATCTATGACACCATGCAGTTCCTCACCTGTGATGTCTGCACCTACAGCATCGGCCTCGTCGCCTCCATGGGTGCCGTTCTTCTTGCCGCCGGCACCAAAGGCAAGCGCTACGCCCTGCCCAACTCCGACATCATGATCCATCAGGTCTCCGGTGGAGCACGCGGCACCGCCAGCGATGTCGAGCGCACCGTCGAATACATGTTCAACCTCAAGAAGCGCCTCAACCGCATCCTCGCTCATCACACCGGCAAATCTGTCGAGCAGATCGAGCGCGATGCCGACCGCGACAACTACATGTCCGCTGCCCAAGCCGCCGAATACGGCCTCGTGGACAAAGTCCTCACCAGCAGCCGCGACCTCGCTGCGGCAGCCGAGGCGAAATAGTGCGACATCTTCCAAAGGGCGGGACTTCACTCCCGCCCTTTTTTGTGCCCTCATTCAATCCAATGCTTCTTCACTCCATTCCGCCATGAAACTCGGCTTCGTCACCGCCATCCTCCCCGAACTCGCGTTCGAAAACGTTCTCCAGTTCGCCCGTCACGAGAACTTCTCCACCATTGAGGTCATGTGCTGGCCCGTCGGCAAGGCCGAGCGCAAATTCGCGGGTGTCACTCACATCGACGTCACCTCACTGACGAAAACCAAGGCCCACGACATCCTCGGCCAGTGCCAGGATCAAGGCGTCAGCATCAGCGCCCTCGGCTACTACCCAAACATGCTCGACCCCGATGCCGAAACTTCTCGTGTCGCCGTCGCTCACTTCAAAAAAGTCATCAAGGCCGCTCCCAAGCTCGGCCTTAAAAACGTCAACGGTTTCGTCGGCCGTGACTGGACGAAAACCGTCGATGAAAACTGGCCGCGCTTCCTCAAAATCTGGAAACCCATCATCCAGCATGCCGAAGATCACGGCGTAAAGATCGGCATCGAAAACTGCCCCATGTCCTTCACCCGCGACGAATGGCCCGGCGGCAAAAACCTCCTCACCACGCCCGCCATCTGGCGCAGAGCCTTCAACGACATCGACTCGCCCAACTTTGGCCTCAACTACGACCCCTCGCACTTCATCCTCCAAGGCATGGACCCGCTCAGCCCCCTCGCCGAGTTCAAATCCAAGCTCTTCCATCTCCACGCCAAGGATGTGAAGATCAACCACGCCGCCCTCAACGAAGTCGGCCGCTTCGACTTCCCGCTCAACTGGCACCAGCCCAGGGTCCCCGGTTACGGCGACATCAACTGGCCCCAGTTCATGGCCGAACTCATGCGCATCGGCTACGACGGCCCCCTCTGCATCGAAGTCGAAGACGATACCTTCGGCAAAACCCTCGAAGGCCGCATGAAAGCCCTCAAAGTCGCCCGCAACGTGCTCGCGCCGTTCTTCGGGTGATTAATATCCGTCTGATTCTTCTTTGGATCGCATCCATAGAATGGATGCCATGAACATCAGCGTGCAAGAACAAAAGCTGCCAACCATGAATGGCATGGCAGCTTCACCCGACAAAATAAATTGTGCCAGTGTGCCAGGCTCAGAGTTTCCATATGGAAAGTACTCTGTTCTGAATGCGAGCGGAAAGTGGTAGACCCCGTAAAAGCCGATCACCATCGGCAGCGAAGCAAGTAATGTGAACGCGTGGCAACTCGCAGTCCGAAATCGCCGCTTCAAACCAAGCAAACCGACAGCCGTGAGAATAACCGTTGTCCAGAACGCAACCAAGCCCGGAGTTCCAGACAGCATCAGACAATCCATCAAAGTCAGCTCGAAAAGCTCGGGGGCAGAGTTCATGGTTTCAACCTCCGGTGATCACTAGCTTGTTTGAAAGCACATGCGGCTAGCAGCAGGTGAAGCACCGTCACCACAACGCCAAATTCAATGACTGCAACAGCGTTGCGGAGCTTTTGATTGAGTTCTTCCAGAACTACAGGATCGCGAGGCAGACGAACCTTTACTCCAATTTGATAATAGCGCGCTATCCCAACTCCAATGCTGAGGAAAAACACCGCGAACGAAGCTGAAACCAAAGCCATGCGCCAACGCAGCCCCAATCGCTTCACCAGTGTGATAATCCAACCAACAGTCACCGCTATGGCAGGAATGAGTACTGGCAGCAAGGCAGACATATGATGTTAGAACTCGCTTTCGGACGATTTCTTGGTTTCACGTCAGTTTATCTCGGCTTCAATTGTTTGACTGTATCACTGGAGTTGAACCTCAGTTCGGCCTTCTTCCGGTCATTTTTCAATAGCAGCAGATTCACCTGGTCCTTGAACATCTCGCAAAAGACCGTGTGCCTCAGTTTGGCATCTGTTAGAGCTTCCGGCAGAGCGATTTCGAAGAACAACGTCACCGCCGGATCATCGCTCTTCACACTGTCGACATCCAACTCACGTCCCACCCACTCGATCTTGGCCGTTTTGCCTGCGGCATCCGTCACGACGAAGGTTTTGGCGAGGTAGGCTTGGATTTGGGCGTCGAATTCGGCGGCGGGTGTTTTATCGAGGCGCATCTCGCGCTCGCATTGGCGGACGAGGGCGAGTTCGAGGTCGTTGATGAAAACGGTGAGGCTGACTTCGAGTTTCTTTGTCTTCGGATTGTATTCGGCCTCGGCGGTCGATTGATGGATCGAGTGCGCATGGAGGCACGGAACGACCCAGAGAACCGCGATGGCAGCGATGAGGCTATTTTTTCTCATCCGCTTTCTTCTTGTCGTCTTTCTTCTCCGGCTTGGTGATCTCACGCATCGGATTCAAAGCTTTGTCGTCTTTGTAGAGCTGGAACTTGCTCTTCACGGGGCGGCGGGGCCAGAAGTTGTTTTCCACGTCGGTGTCCACGAGCTCCTGGCGCGGGTCGAAGGTGATGGATTTGAGCTCCTTCTTGGTGAAGAGCAGTTTGGAGGCCTTCTCGGTGTTGAAGCGCCAGATTTCGGCAGGCAGTTTCAATTCTTCGCTACTGCCGTCGGTGTATTCGATTTTCAAAATCACCGGCGTGACAATCCCACCGACGTTACGCAGTTCGATGGAGTAGAAGTTGTGTTTCGTTTGCAGCAGTTTCGGGTCGATCTCCTCTTCATTGAGGTCTTTGATGAGAGAATCGAATTTCTTCTTCTCGCTCGGCAGCACGGTGGTCTTGTCGAAACTGTCGTAGAAGTCCTTCAGCTCAGGAAAACGATCCACGCGTTTTGGCAGCGGGTAGTTGAGCTCCTTGGTGGTGGTTTTTGGCAGTTCGTCTTCTTCCTGTTTCTTTTTCTTCTTCTCGATGGCGGGATCGCGTGTGTCGAGCTGCAGCCACTTCACCTCGTCGATGGCCACATCCACATGATCGACACTGTAAAACCATCCACGCCAGAACCAGTCGAGATCCACACCGCTGGCGTCTTCCATCGTGCGGAAGAAATCACTCGGAGTCGGCCGCTTGAACATCCAGCGCTTTGCGTAAGTCTTGAACGCGTGATCGAAGGCTTCGCGGCCGAGAATGTGCTCGCGCAGGATGTTCAGCGCCACCGTCGGCTGGCCGTAGGCGTTTGGGCCGAGGTCGGCGATGGATTCGGAATTGGTCATCACCGGCACGCGGTCGGTGGTGCGCATGTAATCGACCATGCCACGCTCGTTGCGCCGGTGTTTCCAGTCGTTCTCCCATTCCTCCTCGGCGAGGTATTCCACAAATGAGTTAAAGCCCTCGTCCATCCACGTCCACTGCCGCTCGTCGCTGTTCACGATCATGGGGAAGTAGTTGTGCCCCACTTCATGAATCACCACGCCGATAAGCGCATACTTCGTCTTCTCTGGATAGGTGCCGTCTTTTTCAGGACGTGGCCCATTGAAGCAAATCATTGGGTATTCCATGCCGCCTACCGGCCCATTCACCGACCAGGCGACGGGGTATGGATACGCGAAGGTGTAGCGCGAATAGACCTGGATCGTGTGCGCAATGGCGTGCGTCGAGTATTTGTCCCACAGCTGCATGCCTTCCTTCGGGTAAAGCGACATCGCCATCACCGGCTTGCCATTCACACTCGTGCCTTCCACCGCCATGGCATCCCAGGCAAATTTGCGCGATGAAGCGAAGGCAAAGTCGCGCACCTTGTCGGCCTGAAACACCCACGTCTTCTTGCCCTTCGGCTTACCCTTTTCCGCTGCCTTCGCTTCTTCGGGAGTGACGATGAATATCGGTTTCTTCATCTCATTCTGAGCTTTCTTGAGTCGCTCACGCTGCGTTTCGCTCAAAACAGCCTCCGCATTTTGCAACGAGCCCGTCGCTGCGACGATGTGATCATCCGGCACGGTGAGGCTGACTTTGTAGTTGCCGAATTCGAGCGTGAACTCGCCGGTGCCGAGGAACTGCTTGTTGATCCATCCTGCGTAATCCGTGTAGGCAGCCATGCGCGGAAACCACTGTGCGATGGTGTAGATGCAGTTGCCGTCCTCCTTGAAGAACTCGTAGCCCGTGCGCGCGTTGATGCGCTTGCAGTCATTGATCGGATAACTCCATGCGATCTTGAATACAAAGCGGCCACCCGCCGCCAGTGGCTCCGCTAGGTCGAGCCGCAGCATCGTCTTCACCAGCGCATGCGGCAGTGCATTGCCCTGCGCATCGGTGAGTTTACCGATCTTCATCTCGCCATCGTAGCTCTCATACGTCAGCAGGCGATCCAGCGCACTGTAGGTGATCTTGCTCGGATCAATGCCGCGCTTCGTGTTCGGCACGGCTCGTGAGTCCGCATTGTGCGACAGATAATTCTGATCCAACTGCACCCACAGGTAACTCAGCGCATCCGGCGAGGCATTGTGATACGTCACCGTCGCCTCCGCCGTGATCGTGCGTTTTACATCATCGAGTTCGACGTTGATGTCATAATCTGCCGTGTTCTGCCAGTAAGCCGTCCCTGGTGCCCCTGCGGCATTTCGCTGCGCGGAAGGTGTCGGCACCGTTTGATCCAACTGCTGAAATTTGCCGACAGGCGCACCGGATTCAGCAGTGGCAAGCAGGGCGGCGGATAAAAAAAGCAGAACGCGTTTCATGGTTCGT
>Ga0114970_10002722_pt1 | contig 13188 bp, 9 predicted proteins | sample M_140205_XF_Meta_FD_87030 | JGI IMG/M metagenome (GOLD analysis project Ga0114970, IMG submission 87030) | Freshwater microbial communities from Lake Montjoie, Canada to study carbon cycling - M_140205_XF_MetaG | ecosystem: Environmental > Aquatic > Freshwater > Lake | place: Lake Montjoie... | reverse complement strand
CCTGACGTGCGGGGGGATTCACACCTTGCCGAGAGCTTTGAGTTTGTCAAACGTGCGAGCCACCGCGCCTATCGGATTCTGGCTCGCTTCATGTTCCACCACATACCACTGGGTGTTGCCGGTCGTTTCACAAATTTCAAACACGGCGGGCCAGTCCACCTTGTCCTCGCCGATGACGGCTTCAGGGCCGCCGCCGTTGGGCTTGAGATGAATGCTCCGCGTGCGCCCGGGAAATTTTTTCAATTCAGCCACCGGGTCAGCGCCGCCATCGCAGCAGTTGCTGGTGTCGAGCTGCAAGATGACGTCGGCGCTGGTATTTTCACCGAAGATCTCCCAGGGCCGCGCGCCCTCAACCACATTAAAATCGTGCCAGTGCGAATGATAGCCGGTGGACAGCCCCAGAGGCGCAAGCTGGGCGGCAATGGCGTTGAACCGCGCCGCCTTCTCGACCCAGATCTGGCGCGTGGCGCCGCTCATGTCCGGGACAATGATGAAGCGGTTTCCGAGAATCTGGTTGAACTCAATCGTCGCCTTGAGCTTGTCCGGCGAGAGGACCATCTCGCTGGGCGTGTGCGAGCCGCACGCGACAATGCCATTGTCATCGAGCATCTGCCGGATTTCTTTCGCCGACCGATTCCAATAGCCGGCAAATTCCACACCGTTATAACCCATGCGGGCAATCGCGGCCAATGTGCCGGGGAAATCCTGCTTGCAGGCCGCGCGGACGGAATACAACTGCACGCCGACGGGGATTTTCTTTCGGGCGGCCGCGGCGGGTTTGGCGGCGCTGGCGCAGCCTGCCAGACCGAGCGAGGCGCCCGCCAGACTCAGAGCGGACAGCTGCAGGAAATGGCGGCGGCGAAGGGGAGCGGGGGAGTTCATGATGATTTAATAATGGTTTGGGGACCTTAAGACCGGCGCATATAAGGCAGGCGCCACGGCTTCCGGTATTTGACGCCGACCAGCTTGTCCGCCTCAGGATCGCCGACAACCTTCTCTGCCACGTCGTCCCAGACAATCTTATGGCCGGTGCGGTAGGCGATGTTGCCGAGATGCGCCAGCGTCGAGACGCGATGGCCGATCTCCAGATTAAGGACGGGCTGCTGGCGGGTCTGGCAGCAGTCGAGAAAATTACGGACGTGGGCGGGGCGCGGGTCGCCGGAGCCTTTTTTCTTGCGGGAAGGAATAGTGGCTTTCTTGGGCTCAGTGACGAGTTCAAAGCCGGCGTCATTCAATATGATGTTGCCTTCAGTGCCATGCCATTCCACGCCCCAGGAGCGGCCGTTCAGGCCGTTGTTCAGACCGGCACGATGCTCCCAGATCAGCTGGCAGGAGGGGAAATCATAAAGCGTCACGAGCGAATCCGGCGTTTCCGAATCGTCGTCCAAAATAAATTTCCCGCCGGCCGCCGTCACCGACCGGGGATTTTCCGGCGGCAATCCCATCGAAACCATGTTCAGCAAATGAACCCCCCAGTCGGTCATCAGCCCGCCGGCATAATCCCAAAACCAGCGGAAGTTGTAATGAAAGCGGTTGGCGTTGAAGGCATGCAGCGGCGCCGGCCCAAGCCACATGTCATAGTCCACGCCGGGCGGGACGGGGCCATCCGCCACATGCCCGATGCTGGGCTGCCAGTCGAGGAATGCCCAGGCCCGCGCCAGGCTGACTTTGCCGAGCTTGCCGGACCGGATGATTTCCGCCGCCTCGATGATGTGCGCCGCGCTGCGCCACTGGGAGCCCATTTGCACGATGCGATTGTATTTTTGCGCGGCGGTGAGCATCGCCCGCCCTTCGTCAATCGTCTTGGCGAGGGGTTTCTCCACATAGATGTCCTTGCCGGCCTGGGCGGCCATGACCATCGGGATCGCGTGCCAGTGATCGGGCGTGGCGATGAGCACCGCATCCACGTCCTTGCGATCCAGCACATGGCGGAAATCCTTCACCGTGTCCGGCTTGGGACGGTGGAAATCGGAGCAGATCTGCAGGCCGGCGGCGAGCCGCGCGTCATCCACGTCGGCGATGACGGCGCAGTCCACCTCGGGATTGCCGAAGAAACATTTCAGGTCGCCCTGGCCCATGCCGCCGCAGCCGATGAGCCCGAGGCGGATTTTTGAATTAGCGCCCGGCTCGCCCGCGCGGGCGCTGCGGATGAAGGGGGAGGCGAAGGTGCCTGCGGCGAGCGCGGCGAGCGCCGACTGGCCGATAAATTTTCTGCGAGTGATGTCGGGCATAAAAAATTTTGATCCAAGGACGGCCGCCGATGAAACGTCATTCACGCAGCCCCTGAAACGCTGCAGAGAAGATCTGCTTCAAGGGGGAACCGTGGTTGAAAGGTACAGCAAATCGGGATCGGTCGAACCGTTGACATCGGGCGCCGGAGCACCCCACCCGGGCCCCTGCAGAGAGCTGCTCGGCACCGGATCAGCAATCAAATTGCCCTTTTGAACATTGGGCCCTTTCCATTTGTGAAATTCAGTGTGGCCGTCGGCAAAGGCAATATTGGCACCGCCGCTGTGACGGCTGGAAGGGAGGTTCCAGAACGTTTTGCCGCTGATGTATTGCGGGCTGTAGATTCCGAGAGCGTTATTGTCAATGCTGTTGGCCGCTTCCTCGACAAAGACCGCCGCCAGCACCGAACCCGGCGTTGCGATTGCGGATAATTTCACAAAGCTGCCGCTGACGGGATCCGCGTCCACAGCTCCGGCTGAAATATTGGCCCAGTTCATCCCAGTGCTCATGGAGTAGCTGCGGTTTTTGAGAACCGTTGTGCTGTTGTTCACCAGGGTCTGATCGGAAGCGCAATGGTAAATCTTGGAACTGGTATTAAAGGGATAAAGAACCCCATTTTGAATGGCCAGATCATTCGGATCCACCCGGGCATTGCCGGTGTAGCTGCTAAACCCGGAACCCCCGGCTTTGATCCAAGCATTGGGGCCGCAGGAATTTCCGGTGGTGTGGTTATTGACGATGCGATCCGAGTTGTCCCCCGAATACATGATGAAGGCAATGTCCAGCTGCCGAATATTATTCAGGCATCCGATGGCCTGCGCCTTTGACTTCGCGGCGGACAGCGCCGGCAGCAGCATCGCCGCGAGAATGGCGATGATGGCAATGACCACCAACAATTCTATGAGTGTAAATCCGGAGGGCTTTACCGTCTGACCGCTTGGGCTGTTTCGTTTTCTTATCATTTGATCAAAAGGAATCAATGGATATTGACTGAATGCCGGCTCGATTCAAATAGTGACGGACCAATTTAACCATCGGCCCTCAAAAACTGCCATAGCCCTTTTAGGGGGGGCAGGCCTGGCAGATAACTAAAAAGGGGCGGCAGAGCCGCTCCGATCGCAGCGGGGCGCCGTATTTATTTTTCCAGATACCGCACCACCGCCTCGGTCCGGGTCCGGACCCCCAGACGTTCAAAGATCTTTTTAATATGCCCGTGCACGGTCCACACGCTGATGCCCATGGCCTGGGCAATTTCCTTGTCCACCCCCCCCTTGCTCAACAGCATCAGCACCTCATTTTCGCGCGGGGTGAGCTTGGAAAGCGCGGCGACATGCGGGCCGGACCGGGGCCGCAGCAGCTCCTTAAAAAAAAGCCGGACCGGCGCCAGATGGCTCTCGGCATCGGTGCCCGCCGGATTTCCGGAGTGAATCACCGGGTCGAGGAGGTGGGCGGGAGGAACGCGCTTGAGCAGGTAGCCCTCGGCGCCGCCCGGCGTGGAGACAAACATGTGATCGCCATCCACGGAAACGGAATAAGCCAGCGCCAGCGCTCCGGAGGCGAGACGCATTAATCCCCCGGTAAATTGAATGCCGATGCGCTCTGCCAGGCTCCGATTCGTCAGCACCAGCTTGGGATGATGCTGGGCAGCCATCCCCGCAAACGACTCCGGCGTTTCGCACGGCATAGCGGAGTATCCGGGCTGCTGGTTGATGCACCAGACCAAAGCGCGGCGCAGGCCGGCATCTGTTTCGACAATCAATACGCGCTGCGGCTCCCCCGGCGCCCGCTGCGGCAGCGCTCCCACATCCGCCAGGCGCCCCACCAGGGTGTGCACCGTGGTGTAGGTCCACATGATGACCGGATGGACCGCCCACTCAAACGCCACGATCAGCTCGCGCGGAAATAATTTGAACGCCTCCTCCCAGCCTTGTTTGACGATGGCGCAATAAATATGGCAGGCCCGGCGGGCAGCCTCCTCCGCGTCGCTGGTGCCGAGCGGGAAAAAATAGCTGTTCCCCGCGTGCCCAATCCGCGCTGTAAAGGATTTGTCCGGCTCTCCCGAACCGGGAAAAAGATAGCGGCGCAAAAGAAGCTGCTCTTTCCAATAAGAGGCGTCGGTTTTTGGAAAGCCTGTCGGATTTTTCTCATTTTCCAAGGCCGCGTCCCAGCCTTCCGCCACAATGGTGTCATAAATCGCCTTGGCCGCTATGGCAGCGGTGGCTTTATCCGAAGCGCCGAGCGAAAAAGTCCGGCGACGGCTTTGATGCTGTATTTTTACCGACCAGCTATCCACCTTAAGCCGCTGCCCGTCGCGCGTGTACGTGTTTTTAAAAATGCGCTTGATCCAAAAATTCTGAACCTCATGAGATTCAGGGTTTTGGGCACTCAAATCCCCGCTGCTTGGACGCTGCTTGGACATTTTTCTTTTAATAAACTCCTTTTGCAGTGGTTTGTCAACAGCCTCAAAAAGGGTTCATAGCAACCGCGTTCCAAGGTGTTGCACCTGCATTTTAAGGGGTATCGGGCGAGCTGCGGAGGCTGGCTCGGGGGCTGGCAGAGGAGGACAGCTGTGTCCCCATCGGGGAGAGGAGCGATATCCCCGCTGACTGCCCGGGAATACCATGCTGGTAAGATCCGCTCTTCTGCAATTGAGCGGCCGCCGGCCCATCCAGCACGAACGTGCAGGAGGAATGCAATTGCAAGGCGCTGGCGGTCACCATCCTCGTCAGCGGCCCCTCAATCGCCTGGGCCACGATATTCGCCTTCTCCGGCCCGATCGCGAGCAAGAGGCAGCGGCGCGCTTCCAATATGGTTCCCACTCCCATGGTGATCGCCGTCCGCGGCACCCGCTTCGGCTTTGGAAAAAACGGCGCGTTCTGGTCCAGCGTCACCTGCGACAGAAGCTGCACGCGCGTGCGGGACTCGAACGCGGACGACGGCTCATTGAATCCAATATGGCCATTGAGGCCGATGCCCAGCACCTGCAAATCAATGCCGCCGCTGGCCGCAATGAGGCGCTCATAGCGGGCGCACTCGGCATCCAGGTCGGACGCCATGCCATCCGGCAGATGGGTGTTCCGCGGGTCGATGTTCACCTTGTCAAACAATCGCTGACGCATGAAATCGTGGTAAGAACACGGATCCTCCGCTGGCAGGCCCACATACTCATCCAGGTTAAAGGTGCGGCAGCGGGAAAAATCCAGGCCCTCTTTCTGATGCTTGCGGACCAGCTGTTCATAGACCGATTCCATCGTGCTGCCGGTGGCCAGCCCGAGCACCAAATTCGGCTTGTCCGTCAATGCCTGCGCGATGAAATCAGCGACGGCTTGCGCCGCCCTTCCAGCGCCTGCGGATTGAATAATGACGTCCATTGAAAATATGATTCACACCTTACTGGATTTGAGGAGGCTGGAAATCCCCCCGTATTGGGGGTTTCCCAGAATAGGGCGCTCCGATCTACAATCGGTCTGCAGAAAATTGAAACCCATGCACTGCGGCAATTCTTGGCAACTTTGGGACAGGTAGAGCGCTCCGTGCGCTCCGTCGCGGTAAACCCGCACGTGTGGATTGACAGCCGCGGCGGGCAGAGGACTGCCCGCCCTACCTGCGCGTTTTTTGCGCAAGCAGATCGCTTTGTTATTACCCTGGCTTTAATATCAAGAGCAGACCAGATACATTCCTACGTGTGAAGGATGCATGGATCTAGATTTACCGACCCAAGGATCGGCTGCCGCCCTCTATGGATCGCGGTTAGGTAGGGCGCGTCACTCCGTGCGCGCCGTCGTGGTAAACCAGGACGCGTGGGTTAGCAATCGCGGCGGGCAGAGGACTGCCCGCCCTACCCGCCGATGTGCCCAGGTTCAATTGAACTGCCATAATTAAACTGCCATAACGCCAATGTGGACCTCAAAAAATAACAACACTCGCATTCCCCCGGCCCCCTCTCTTTATAAAAGTCTCCTGACGGGGTGGCTGGCACTTTGCTGCGGGATAGGATGGGGCTCTCCCACACACGCGCAAACTCTGCCGCCCGGCAACCCCAAGAGCCCATCCCACCCCTGGCGGGGCGTCCATCTCTGGATCGACCGCGAATCCAGCGCCCAGCAGCTTCTCGGCACGCTGCCCCGGCTCGCGGCCGCCGGGGTCAATGCCGTGGTCCTCGAGGTGAACTACAGCTTTGAATTCCAAGCGCACCCCGAATTGCGCAAGCGCCACTCCATCACCGGGGCCACCGCCCATAAACTCGCCGCCGCAGCCCGCCAGTGCGGCATCCGCCTGATCCCGGAATTCAACTGCCTCGGCCACCAGTCGTTCAGCGGAAGCATCGAACCGCTCCTCAAAGCCCATCCCGACTTCAATGAGACCCCGTCGCAATCGCTGACGAATAAAAATATCTACTGCCTCGAGTGGTGCCCGCAATCCCCCGGGCTCAATGCGATTGTTTTTTCGCTGATCGACGAAATCGCCGGGGCGTTTGAGGCCGACGCCGTTCACGTGGGCATGGATGAGGTCTATCTGCTCGGCTCCGGCGAATGCCCGCGCTGTCGCAGAAAAAATCCCGCAGCCCTTTTTGCCGGCCAGATCAACGCCCTCCACCAGCACATCGCCGTTGAGAAAAAATGGCAAATGCTGATGTGGGCGGACCGGGTGATCGGCCCCAAATTCCAGGGCTATTCCAAATACGATACGGCCCTCAACGACTTGAGCGCTGCGGAGGAGGCGATTCCGCGCGACATCGTCCTGTGCGACTGGCATTACGAATGGCGCAAAAATTATCCGTCGGTCCCCTACCTGACCGGCCGCGGCTTCCAGGTCTGGCCGGCGGGGTTTATGCCATTGAAAGCAGCGCAGGCGTTCAGCGATTTTTCCCAGCGCCAAACCAACGCGCTGATTCTCGGATGGCTCGCCACCACCTGGAACGAAACCAGCATCACCAATTCACCGGACTGGCCTCCCATCCGGGAGATTCTCCCGCGCTGGCGCAGCCCGGCGGAGCGCTAATCCGAGGGTTATAAATCGTTCCGGCTTCGAACGCCCTGCGCCCGCCCGTCAAGATAGAGCCGATTCCAATACGAATTACCATGCACCGGCTTGTCCGGCAGAGAGTAACTGGGGAGATAGGCGACGGTCAGATCCATGTCCATAGCCATCCAGGCCTCGCTGGGACGCTGGATGACATTCATTTTGGCGGGAGCCACGCTCTGCGTAATCGGCGACGCGCCGGAATCCCATCGCCCGAATGGATACAAGATCACCGACGACGACGAATTGGTCAGGGCCTGGTTGATGGCGTAGCTATAAACATTGGTGCCTAGCGTGGCCCGGGCAAAGGAGGAACAAATCGCCACTTCGCCGGTGCTGTATTTGCCGCTATTGAGGGCAGGCATCGGAATGGCGAGATACGGGGCCAGGTAGCCCAGCAGTTCCACCGGGCCCGGCGAGCTTCCGCCGTTGACGCTCCGGTCGGTGACGTAAAATCTCTTGCTGATGACAAGCCCGCAGGGCCCGGGCAAAATATCATTGTAATCCCCCAGATACATCTGCGTCGCGATGCCGATCTGCTTCAAATTGCTGATGCACTTGATGCGGTTCGCCTTCTCCTTGGCCGCCGAAAGCGCCGGCAGCAGCATCGCTGCCAGAATCGCGATGATGGCGATGACCACCAGCAGTTCAATCAAGGTAAAAGCTGAAACAGCCTGACGTGATTTTCCAATTTTCCGGGATCGAATGTTCATAAGGTTATTGCCGGGCGCGATAAAAACCGGCGTTGAGGTTATTGCTGGCGGATTGGTCGGTAAAACTCAAAGTGCCGCTGGGGTTTAATAGATTCGTCAACGGCAGCCACGCCCCCAGCAGATTCGTCGCGCGCTCCAGCCACACGCCATACCCCGGCGTGCTGTTCACCGTCAGAGCGACACGCCCATCCGCCTGCCGACGGATGGCGGACAGCGTCAGAGGCGACAGCGGGCCGGCAAAGGAAAACTTCACCGCATCCGCGATCACCACGCTGGGCCCGGCATTATTCGCGAGCTGAACCCATCCGTTTGTCCCCGCGCTGAAAGGCCGGGCCGACGCAATCTTAAACCAGCCGCCCCCATTGATCTGCTGGTTCACCCAAACATTGCTGCTGCCAAACGAGGAAAGGGTCCACGGAGCATTGGTGGCGCGATTGCCGCTGACCGAATGCCAGACAAACACATCGTAAAATCCAGGATTTGGGAAGCTGGGCCGGAAGGTCGCCGTGGCGGTGACGCCCGTGCCGCTGCTGGCGTAATAGTAATTCGTCAGATAACGGTCGCTGCCGGAACTGCTGGAGATCCAGCCCCCGCTGCAGCTCACTTGGGGATTGGTGTTATCCAAAATGATGTCGGCATCCGCATAGACCAGCTTCACCCCATCCACGGCGGCGATATTCGCGGCATCAGAAAAATTATCCAGCACGCGAATGTAATTGGAATTGCCCGCGGCGAAGTTGAAACGCCCCACCAGCGACCAGTTGCCGGAATTCGTCTGCTGATTCGCATACGCCAGGTTCGTGCCCGCCGGCGTGCCGATGACAAAGGGGAGGCCCGCTGACGCATTGGTCAGAAAGGGGTGCCACTGATACACGTCATAATTCCCGGGAATCACAATGTTCGGCGTGAACTGCACATACGCCGCGCCGCTGCCCTGCCCTTTGAAAAGATAATTGGTGCCGAAGGAATTCGTATCCGTGCCAGTCGCCCCATAATAAGTCGCCGCCGTGGTCGTCGCCCCAAACACGCGGACGGATGTCCACCCCCCCACAACCGTGGCCGAGGCATCGTCCAGCACGAGATTATTGACGATGTTGGAATAAGTGCCGCTGGTCCCGGCGCTGACGTTTGCCCATTGATTGGTGCCGATGGTGTCGGCGCGCCAGAAATTGACGCCGCGATAGCCGCCCGCCGTCTGGGCGTGGGGATCGGCAGCCACGTAATCCTCGAATTCCAGCACATCTTCATCCGGATACACCTCGGTGGCCGCTCCGCCGTTGGGATTGCCGCCGGGGACCACTTCGCCATAAACATCCTGCAAGGGAATGATGGGCTTGATAGCATTGGTCCAGTTGACGGCCACGCCCGTGATATTCGTGAGCGGCAGCGCGTAAAGGCTGCTCTGCCATGCCGACCAGTTCACGTCCGACCAGTTGATGGCGGCGCTAGGCGAATCCTTGATGCCCACCGTGGAGAAATGATAGATCTGCGGCATCACGGCATCGCACCAAAAACCGAATTCTTTGTAGGGAAAACTGGAATGCAGGTAGATGATCGGAAACGGCGCATGGGCGAGAAATTTATTCGGCCAGTTGGAGCGCACCGTGGAGCAGAGCTGCCACGCCTGAGCCGGCCCGTTCGTGATCCAAGAGCGCCCGGACTCCCATTCCGCCTCGGCATCAAAAACAAAGCCGTCCGCCCCCTGATTGAAACAATAATCGGCCAGGCTCACCTCGCCCACGATGTTCGAGCCGTAGGAACGATTGTAGCCGAAGACCGCGATCCCATTGGAATGCGCCGCATTGATGAAATTGCTGGTCAGCTGGCAATTATTGCTGGCCGGCCCGGGAAAGAATCGGTCGCTGGTGCCCATCTTCACCATGCAATAGCGCATCCCGGCACTGCGAAAATACTGCATGAGGCTGTTCACATTGGTCACGCTGCCCACGTGGCCGCCCACCTTGTTCGTCGCATCGCCGATGTAATAAATCCAGACCCCCTTGCCAAGATTTTTGGGATCAATGCCCCCGTCCCGGACCTGCGCGCGCGCTCCCAAAACCATTGCCAGGACCATGGCCAGCACGAAGGCGAAGACAGCGCTTTGTTTAAGCCCTAACCCCGAAGCGGATGGGGATAATGCGCTGGAATGCCCGCGCGCGGACCCTTCCGCGCGGACGCGATCTCCTGTTACAGAGTTCGGGTTGAATGGGAGACAATTCAGCATGGGTGCGGCTCAAAATATCGCATTTTTAATAATCCGCAAACACCCGGAGTTTCGCGGCACCGCCTAAAAAAATGCAACCGGAGCTCCGGCTCCGGTTGCATTCTCTCTGACGTCTTTTTTTACTTTTTCAAGCGGAAGAATTTCACTTCATCCGTCGAGTTGGTGTACGGGCTGGTGGCGCCCACCACATCCGCAAACGGCACGGTCAGGTTCGTGGTGGACTGCAAGGTGGAAGCCGAGGTGCCCCAGGTCACAACCTGCTGGCTGGCGCCGGCGGCAATAAATGCTGTGCCCGCGTAGGTCAGCGCGAGAATGCCGCTGTTCGAGTCCAGCGCGAACATCCGGCCGCCCGCCGCATCCACCGCCACCGCACCGGTGCCATTGCCGTTGCTGTTATCCGCCGGGAACAATTCCCGGTCCAGCAAGCTGCTCAGGGACGGCCCGCCCGCGGCGAAGAGATTGAAAATGGCCAGATTCTGGGGCGTTTCATTGACGCCGATGGCGGCAACGTACCCGTTGGAATTATCCACCCCGATGGGCGCTTCCGAACCGGGCAGCGCATAGCTGCCGATCACACCCCCCTGACCCGTCGCCAAATCATACGAAACCTGCCGCAGATTGTAATTGGCGGACTTGGCCCAGAAGGTCTTGCCCGTGCCAAAAGCGCAACCCAATGCCAGAGGCGAGTTACCCGTAAACGGATCCGCGCCGGCTATGGAGGCAACCAGATTGGTGATGGCAATAATATTCGCCGTAAAGGTGGTCCCGTCGGTCGTGGTGAAGATACAGACGTTCGTGCCGTTGCGGAAAGGGCACAGAATTTCGGTATTAATGCCGCTCCCACGAACGGCCATCGTGTCACCAATACGACCCAGAGTCCCGCCCCCGGCAGCGAAACCAAATGTGCCTGCTCCAAGCGGACTCCCGCCATAGGCGCCCGCTTGAATCGCCGTGCCGCTGGCATCCGCCCAACGGTAAATTGCGAAATAGTCGGCACCCCCAGTGGGATAATTGTCGCTGGCCAGCAGATTGCAAACATAGACCGCGCCATCATCCGCCACACCGCACGCATTTATTTGATAGGTGCCCGGAATCGGGGTTAAGGTCTGCATATATGAAAGGTCCATTTCGCCCGCATCCGCGCCCGTGGCCGCAGTCAGCAAATGAACGCCGTTGGTCGTCGAACGGCTGACGAGCACGAGGTTTGTCAAGATCGGGTCAAACGCCAGGCCCCGCTGGGTATCGCCGGTGGTCAGATAGGTGCGACTTCCGGGGGCGAGAGACCAGAGATTGGTCGTCAACGCGGAGGCGCCGTTGGGCAACACCGTGCTAAGCGAAACTGAATTGGTGACGGCACCGTAAAGATTGGTGGTGATGAGCGTGTACACCCCCACATTCGTAGCTTGAACACTGTTGATCGAATAAACATTGGTGGTCGCGCCGGGGATGAGCGTGTTGGTATTAAAATACCATTGATAGGTTAAAGGAGTGGACCCGGATGCGATCGCCGTAAATGTAACGGGATACCCCTGAACAATGGTGGATGCGGAAGCGGAAGCAGTGACGGACGGAGGCGAATTGGTGATCCAATCGAGACCAAAAAAGCTCAAGCCATGTCCCGGAGCACCAAAAACAAAGTAGCCATTTTGGGCGTCCACGTTCCCTGCACCGTTGCCATTCACACTTCCCGCGACCGCTGGGATGTTTGAATTCAATACCGAAATAAATGCAGCCGTCGGACTGGTGGGCACCTGGAATACGCGGGCTTTCTGATTTGCTCCATTGCCGGTGGCTGTCTGTACCGTTGCCAGCAATTGCACCCCGTTTGTCGAAGCATAGTACTTCAAGCCGGTACAAGCGCTTTGATCCACCGTGTTGGTGCGGGCGCAGACACCCGACGCCATCACCCCAGGCGTATAAGTAATCCGACGCGTTTCTTGAGAACCGGTTCGACGAATCCAAACCGCATTGTTGGTGCCTTCAAAGGCGATGCCGCCACCGCATAAAGTTAAAGCACCGCCGGGAATCGTGATGGAAAAATTTGTAAAGTTGGTGCAGTACGAGTCCGTCGGGCGTAAAACAACAAAGTTAGTCGTGATATTCGCACCGGTGCCGTTGCCGACCGCGACGATTTCAGTGTTTTCACCGCTGCCACGCACATCCATGTAATCGCCGACACGCCATTGGAATGAAGTGCCTAAGCCAGAATCATAAACGACAACCGGATCTACGCTCAGCGTTTCGCCTGCCCATTTAAAAACCAAAAACCGAGATGTCGGCCCGCCAGAAAGATTGCAGGTGTAAATGGATCCATCATTCGCCGCACGCACCGGCGCCATTGCCAGCGTTCCTGCTGATACGGTCTGCTTATTCAACGCGCCCACATAATTGCTGCCGCTGGCAAAGGAGACAATGCTGACGTGGTTGGAGGTGACTGTGCTCGCATAGAGCACGTTGGTCGTAAACGGGTTGATAGCAATACCCCGAACATTGTTGGCACTGTTGTTTGTCAGGTCGTAATAACTACCGGCGGGAACCACCCATATGTTGGTCAAGGACGGTGTATAAATAATTTGTCCCTGCGCTGCCAACGTCAGCAGAGTGACGATGGCGGATACGATAGAAACCCGCGTTGCCGAACGCAGGCCACTGCGGAGGATTCCGAATAGGGGAGTGATTGCTGGTTTCATAGCTGACTTTTTTGCGGTGTTGGGTTTAATTCAAATTTAAGCAGACCCCGTCATGACGAGGTGCGGCTAAAATTTATTTGCGTGAATCTAATTATTAGAACGCCGTTCTGCCATAGCCCATTTCGGGGGGGTGCTGTCAGCAGGTAGAAAATCAGACACTGCGCTGCAGATCGGAGGACGGCCGTAAAACCACCCTCTTCGGATCCCAAGGCAGAACCACTTAATAAACAAGGATGCCAGATGCCGAATGTTTATTTCCTTATTATCAATCACTTAAGACCTAGCCGCCCCATCAAGCCCAAACTGGAGG
>Ga0114970_10002717_pt1 | contig 13195 bp, 9 predicted proteins | sample M_140205_XF_Meta_FD_87030 | JGI IMG/M metagenome (GOLD analysis project Ga0114970, IMG submission 87030) | Freshwater microbial communities from Lake Montjoie, Canada to study carbon cycling - M_140205_XF_MetaG | ecosystem: Environmental > Aquatic > Freshwater > Lake | place: Lake Montjoie... | reverse complement strand
TCATCGGAGCCCCCAAGAAAGCCGCCGCCGTCGCCATCGAAGCTCTCGAAAAATCCGCCCGCGACTGGTACGGCGGAGCTGTCGGCATGCTCTCCCTGAACGGCGACATCAACACGGGCATCGCCATCCGAACCACCTATCTGCGCGACGGTTACGCCACCTACCCGGCCGGAGCCACGCTCCTCTACGACTCCGACCCCGCCGCCGAAGAGCAGGAAACCCGCATCAAGGCCACCGGCTTCTTCCGGCTCCTGGGTGAAAAGGCCGCCGCCGCTGCCGGACCCGCCGCCCAGCCCCCCATCCACCTCAAGCTCCTTCTGGTAGACAACGACGACTGCTTTATCCAGACCCTCGCCAATTACGTCCGCCAGGCCGGGGCCGAAGTCGTCACCTATCGTGCAGGCTTCCCGCTGGAAATCCTCGACCAGGTCAAACCCGACCTCATCCTGATCTCACCCGGCCCCGGCCGCCCCGTCGATTTCGGTGTTCCCGCTCTCGTACAGCACGCAGCCAAGGCCAAGATCCCGGTCTTCGGAGTCTGCCTCGGCCTGCAGGGCATCGTCGAAGCCTTCGGAGGCGAACTCGGTGTTCTGCCTTATCCGATGCACGGTAAGCCCTCCACCGTCATCCACGAGAACAAAGGTGTCTTCGAAGGCCTGCCCACGGAAATCACCGTAGGCCGCTACCACTCCCTCTACGCCATCCCCGAGAAGTTCCCGGCCGAACTCGAAATCACCGCCCGAACGAAAGACGGAGTCATCATGGGAGTCCGCCACCGCGAACTCCCCATTGAAGCGGTCCAGTTCCACCCCGAGTCCATTCTCTCGGCCCAACACGACACTGGCCTGAAGTTGATGCGCAACGCCCTCCTCCGGATCCGCGCCCATTAGCAGAACCTCCGCGCGTCCCCTGTCACGACTACCCTTCTGAACCCCGACCGCCAGCAAGGGGCCAGCCCGGGCTCTATAGCTGTGTCTTCAACGAAGCACCCGATTGAGCCGCGCGAACCCGGCAGCATCGGCCCGCCGCCGCCCGCCATTCCAGAAGCGGACCCGTAAGCTCCTTTTCCTCAGTCCACTCCCCCCCCAAAAACAAAACCGGCGTTCCCCCTTGCGAAGGAAACGCCGGTCTCTGAAAACAAACTACAGCTGCGAACTAGAAGCTATAACGCAAACTCAACTGCATGCTGCGCTGGTCGTTCTTGCCCGTAACCTTGCCGAACGTGGCACTGCGGGGACCACCGTCCACGCCGCCCCAGTTCGGGTGGTTCAACCAGTTGAAGGCTTCCGCGCGGAGCAGCACTTTGTGCTTTTCCGTGACAGCAAATTCCTTGAACAGACCAAGGTTCCAGTTCTGGAAGCCAGGGTTGTAGAAGGTGTTGCGGAGGCTGTCCTTCACCATCGTGCCTGCAGCCGGAGCTGTGAAGAGCCCCGCAACCGTCAGGTACTGAGCCGGATCAGCCGCGTTACCACCCGCTGCGAACTGCTTCGGGTAGTCGGCCTTGCCGAGGTTGGCGTACTTCCAGAAGTACTGGATGTTGTTGCCGCTGCCCGGTCCAATACCTGCAAAGTCGTCATTTGTCTGTACGCTGAACGGGGTACCGGTCTGGAACTGCGTGACACCAGTAATCTGCCAGCCGCCAGCCACAGCCTTCAGGGCGCGGTTGCTGGTTTTGTTGAAGAAGGGCAGCTGGTAGATCCAGTTGATCACGACGATGCTCCGTGTGTCCTGGTTGCAGGGACCATACAGGAACTTCGCATCGTAAGCATCTGGAATCACGTCGCGCTGGGCCGAGCCGTCGTCCTTGCACTTGGAGAGCGTGTACGCCGCTCCATAGCTCAGACCATTGCTGAACCGACGGTTCAATTCCAGCTGCAGGGAGTTGTAGCGGGAGTTGGCGTCGTTGTACGTCTGGCGGATCGGGCCATAACCCTTGAACGGGCGAAGGGCGTTGATGTTCACGCCGGGGTTCGCCTGAACGGTGCCGATTGTGGGCTGATTGATGTTCTTCTCGCGCTGGCCGTAAAGGCTGCGCTTACCAACGTAGGTCACACTCAGAACGGTGTTGCGCAGAACTTCGCGCTCCATTGTCAGGTTCCAGGTCCAGGATTCCGGCATGTGGAATTCCTTCGCCTGGGTGCTCACGCTGATCGGGAAGCTTGCCAGCGAACCGCCGCCCGGATTGTCCACGCGCCCAACAGGCACAGAGGCCAGAGGCTGCAGCGGGGGGTTGCCGCCCAGGAACACGGAGTCGCTGACGCCGAGGCGCGTGGTGTACTTGCCGGCGCCGGCGCGGATAACCGTCTTCGAGTTCAGCGAATAGGCGATACCCAGACGAGGTTGGAAATTGCCGTAGTCGATGTTGGAGTAGCCACGTGAACCCTTCGAGAACTTGCTGTCGAAGGCGCCCGAGGTGGCGATCGGCACCCGGCCCTTGGCCGCATCCGGCCAGCTGCTGCCCGGAATAATGATGCCGTTGTACGGATCACCGGTACCCGCGATCGGGTTACCCGTGCTGCGGTTCACCTGGACTTCCTTCGTCTTGTCGTAGGTCGACGGGTCGAAGATGGTCATGTTGTTCCACAGGCTATAGTACGGCTGCACGATGGAATGGCGAACGCCATAGACGATCTTCAGTTTGGAAGTGACTTTCCATTCGTCCTGGACAAACCATTCATACATGTGACCGCGATACGGCGTGTAGGAACGCTGCCCGATTTCGGCGTAGCTGTTGAATAAACCGAGTGCCACGTCGCCCATGGCAACGCTTGAACCGCCGGGGCGGCTGTTGTTGAACTCGAAACGACCGTTCTGGTTGTCCGTACCACCGGGGACGCCCTGGACGTTGATCTGGTCATAGTCGTTCTGCCCAGCGCGCTCGAACGCGAAGCCCATCTTGACTGTGTGATTATTCACGATCTTCGTCAGGTTCGTGTTCGCCGTGTAAATCGGCCCCGTCGAATTCGACGGATACGGGCTGCCCGTGTAGTCGCTCAGGCCAGGGATGCTGACGGCCGGCAGTTTGTTGGGGCGGTCCTTGCCACCGTAGATATAGGGATAGGTGATGCCATACTTCGTACGGTCAAAGGCTTCTGTGTCGGTCATTCGGATAAACACCTGATCGCGGCTGGCCGAGATCATCGTCTCCAGAATCGTCGTCGGGTTAAACGTGTGCGTCCAGTTCAAAGACGAAGTCTGGTTCGGACGGTTAAATGTACGCGTCGAGAACAGGAAGTTGGTCTGGAAGGGAGCTTCGTCGTAGTAGTGGTACAACTGGCCACGGAACTTGAAGCTGTCGTTCACGGTGGGCAGAACATCGATACCGATGCTGTCCTTCCGTTGATTTACCGGAGCACCGGCCACACCGAACCAGTTGCTCGTGCCGATGGGCGTTCCGAGGTTCGCTTTCGGATAAACCGAGAGCAGAGCCATGCCATTGGGGCTCTGTGCACTCCTGGGAACGATGTTGCCCGGGTAGGCAATTTGGGTTGTCGGGTCCTTGATGATCTGGGCGCTGTTGAACCACATGCTGGGTGCCAGCAGTTCACCAAAATCACCGGCCTTCATACGGTCACTCGGAACCGTCCGCAGGTTGGTCTGTTCCGTACGTTGCCTGGCCCACTCCTGCGCCCACGTGAAGAACATCTTGTTGCGGTCCCTGTTGAGCTTGGGCAGCATGATGGGTCCGGTTGCACTGTAGCCGAACTGGTTGAACTTGAGCGGGGTGACGAAATTTGTTGCCGGGTTGCGGTTGCGCGACCAGGTGTTTGCGTCCATCGCCGAGTTGCGGAAGTACTCATAGGCGGAAACGTGCAGATCGCGCGTACCGCTCTTGGTGATCACGCGGATCTGGCCACCCGACGAACGGCCGAATTCGGCGCCGTAGGAGGCGGTGAGAACCTGCACTTCCGACGTCTGGTCCAGATCGGCGGTGCCGATGGACGAACCGTTGGAGCGCGTGCGAACGGCCACTGCACCGTCATACGTGATGAGGTTGTCCTGTGTCCGGGAGCCGTTGATGCTCAAACCAGCCTGGGTCAGACCGAAGCTGAAACCGGCCAGCGATCCACCACGGACGACCGGCTTCAAAAGCGCGAGGAAGATTGGGTTACGACCGTTCAGCTGCAAGTCCGAAATCTGCTTGCCTTCAACGATCTTGCCCAGGGCACCGGATTCGGTCTGCAGCAGAGTGGCCGTACCGGTCACTTCCACCGTTTCCGTCACCGCACCCACCGTCAGCACAGCGCTGATGTTGGCAGGAATGCTCGGGTCAACTTTGTTGTCTTTCGATTCGAAGCGCTTGAAACCAGCTGCTTCGACCGTCATGTTATACATTCCCGGCGGAATCGTCGGAATCGAATAGTTGCCGGAATCATTACTGTTTGCCGTACGGCTGAGTCCGGTTCCCTGGTTACGAATTGTGATTTTGGCGTTTGGCACTACCGAGCCGGAGGGATCGGAAATGACGCCGCTGATATTGGCGTTGTCGGATTGCGCAAATGCTGCGAACGCGACAAGGATCAGGCACGTAGCAATGCGCGCCCAGTTTTGAACTGTCTTCATGGTTCTCCTTATGCGAGACTTCTTTGTTGATATGTAACTGAACTTCAGCCCTCAAGCTGAAGGAACCCACTTACTACCTCTTTCAAGTTTGACAAACAGAGGGTACCACAAGTGCGGCGGAGCTGTTAAAAACGGGTATGTGTTCCATGACAGTTTTGTCACGTGTTTTTGCCTCCTTGCATCGGCCACGGCGCAGCAACCCTTGTCGAGCCTACCCTATACGCCCAGTCTCGACCTCGGCTCGCTCGACCGCGCCGCAGAGCCCTGCCAGAGTTGTTCACTCTTGTCCAAAACAAAAACTAAGTTGACCTGAGCGACCCGAGTCGGCACAAAAAGAAGACCTCCTGTAATTGTTCCGGCATCCGAACCGTCTTGAGCGGGCTGATCGGTGGCCGAATCCCCAACGGGAGGGCAAAACGAAGGGTACAGACAATGAGCCTGTTTAATCAAGTGCTTCAGAATTTTCCGCGGCTTGAGTTCGCGGCACTGGTGAAGAAACACAGCGCCGAGAGGGCGGCAAAAAGATTCAGTTGCAGGGCACAGCCGGTGGCGATGCTGTTCTGCCAACTGGCTCACGCCGACTCTCTGCGCGAGATATGCAATGGGCTTGCCTGCTGCGTGGGCAAACTGGCTCACCTTGGTATCAATGGGGCTCCGAATAAATCTAGCCTGGCCTACGCTAATCAGCATCGGCCAGCGGCGCTGTACGAAGAGTTGTTTTACACGGCGCTCGGGCGGTTCCGCGATGGAAAAGGATTGGGGCTGCGCAAGCTGAGATTTCGGGTTTGTCAGAAGAATCTGTGGGTTAGTTCCGGCTCCGGCAGCTTGCCAAGTGAGTGATACAGGGCCGTTTCGGTAACTCTGAAGGTGCGGAAGCCGTAGGATTTTCTGATAGTAACTTTGACCTTGTTGTTGAGGCCTTCGACGATGCCGCTGGAAAACTGTTTCTTCGCCCGAAAGTAGTTCGGGATGAGGGGGCGGTGGGCACGGAGCATCTTGACGACCTTCTTCAGCAGTTCGATCCGAGAGCGCATCGCCTGATTACACCATTGATCGAGGAACTTGCCGCCCGGGTGGGCGAGACGTACTCCCAGAACTGGTCGAGGTCCTCCTTTAGAAGGTAGGCGCGGACGCTTTGGAGGTTGTAGCGCAGCAGATCCCGGAGTTTGAGTTTCTGATTCCTGGTGAGATTCTCCGGGGGGTTGAGAAAGCACCAGCGGGATTTTGTCAGGAGCGGCTCGTAGCCGTCCGTAGGCATCCGCCTGGCTTCGGTCGAGCGCACGTCGTCCACCGCTTGCTGCAGTTTCTTTACAATATGGAAGCGGTCCAGAACGTGCAGAGCCTGGCCGCACTTCTCGCGAATCACCCGCAGGTAAGGTTTCCACATGTCGGAGCAGACGAACTCGATAGTCGCCGACAGTTCAGGGCCGATCATGGCGAAGAATCTCTCGAAGGATTTCACAGTCCGTTCCTTGCCGAGCCAAAGCAAGCGGACGCAGCCGGCATCGATCTGGTAAACCAGAGTGAGGTACTTATGGCCTTTGGAGTATTGAACCTCATCCACGCCGATGGCTCGAATCACGCCAAGGACACGATTCTCCAGCCCGAAAGCGACCAGATACGCCACGGAATCATGAACTTTGTCCCATGTGGTGTGAAAGGACTGCGCAGTTTCCTTCCAGGACTGTTTTCTTGCCCAATGCCCGAGGAAGTGCATATAGGTTTTGGTCAGCGTATGCTTGCCCAGTCCCCACGGAACCTCTTCGACCATAACTCCGCATTGCGCGCACTCGACGCGCCGCATGAAATAGACGAAGAAGACGAGCCCCCCCCCAGACTCCAATGAATTGAAACAGCCGCGGCCTGTGCGCCTGATCCTGCCCTGGGGCCGGACTGTGACAACCGGAACAAGTCGCGCGGGATCGCTTGCGCGGCCGGATCGGAATCAGAATACTCTGGCCGTCGTTGGAGAAGCGAGCCGGTTCACAGACAAACCCGGGGAAGTGATGGCACTGATTGAGAACACGGGTTAGCAGCATGTGGCGAATTCTGATTCTCCCGGATCGCCACCTGCCGCGCTGATACGGTACTGTCGCGATCTCCAGGCGTGACCGCAAAGCTGGATGGGGGACGACCGTGATCTTGTGCCCGGTCAGAAAATCGTCGAATACTTCATGCCGTTCCTCCTTCACCTGGCCGCGTCCGGCCTGACGAAGAAGACGATTCAAAAGCACGTCGATAACTTGTGGGTTCTCGGGGGAGAGATCATCCGCCATTTCCAGGAAACACCCAGGCTCAGAAAGAAATCCGTCAACGAGATCATCAACGCCCTGCTTGAAAACGATGGACCTCTCCTCTATCACTCCGATTCAGAAGAACAGCAACGATCCTTCGAGTCCACCTGCCGGAAACTCCGCCGCTATCTCACCGACTCGTCAGCGGGGCCTGAATCCACCCACTGATTTCCCAGACGAGCCAACAATATTTCCCCTCGGTGTCCGCTCAAGCTTCAAATCCCGATTCGCTTCGCAAAACGCAACAAACTGCTCTTCATTCCGAGGAGTCTCTGAATCCAGAATCAGCGTGGCTGCGACGTTCATCTCGGGCAGTGCGATCTGCATCTTGACTACGTTCTACGCTCCATACCCTCAAAGAAGTGTGCCAACGTCATGGCTCAACATTCGACGACATTGACGGCGAGTCCGGCGAGTGATGTCTCCTTGTAGCGGCTCTGCATGTCGAGCCCGGTTTGGTACATGGTTCGGATGACCTGGTCGAGTTGTACCTTGTGGTCTCCGGATTCCTGCATGGCCATGCGGCAGGCGTTGATCGCTTTCACGGCTCCGATGGCGTTGCGCTCGATGCAGGGGATCTGGACGAGGCCTCCGATGGGGTCGCAGGTCATCCCGAGGTTATGTTCCATGCCGATTTCGGCGGCGTGTTCCACTTCGTTGTTGGAGCCCCGGAGTGCGCCTACAAGGCCTGCGGCTGCCATGGAACAGGCGACTCCGACTTCGCCCTGACAGCCCACTTCGGCCCCCGAGATAGAGGCGTTTTCTTTGTAGAGAATTCCGATGGCTCCTGCGGTCAGGAGGTAGCGAAAGATGCCTTCTTCATTGGCGTCCGGATTCCAGCGCTGGTAGTAGAGGCCGACAGCGGGGATGATGCCGGAGGCTCCGTTGGTGGGGGCGGTAACGACTCGTCCACCGGCCGCGTTTTCCTCGTTGACGGCCATGGCGAAGATGTTGACCCAGTCCATGACGGCGAGAGGGTCCTTGCTTCCCCGTTCGAGCAAACGCTGTTTGAGGCGGGGGGCGCGGCGGCGCACGTTGAGGCCACCGGGGAGGATGCCTTCGGTCACGAGGCCCCGGTCAATGCAGGCTCGCATGGTCTGCCAGATGGTGGAGAGCTGGGTGCGGATCTCGGTTTCGGTGCGCCAGGCTTTTTCGTTTTCGAGGACGATGCGCCAGACGGGGAGGTCGTGTTGGCGGCCCTGTTCGAGGAGGTCGGCACCGCTCGCGAAGGGGTAGGGGACTTCGGGGCGAGGGGCTTTGTCGGTGGAGGTTTGATCGCCTTCGCGGGTGATGAAGCCGCCCCCGGTGGAGTACCAGACTTCGGAGTTCAGGGTGTTACCGGTCGCGTTGAAGGCGGTGAAGCGCATGGCGTTGGGATGGCCGGGGAGCGTTTCAGTACTGCGGAACAGGAGGTGTTCCGGTTCGCGGAACGGAATGAGGTGTCGGCCGAGGAGCTTGAGTTTGCCTGTGGTGCGGATGGCCTCGACGAGGGAAGTAATGCACTCGGGATCGACATCGGCCGGGGTTTGGCCGGAGAGACCGAGGAGGATGGCACGGTCAGTGGCGTGGCCTCTGCCGGTGAGGGCGAGGGAGCCATAGAGTTCTGTGCGGAGCGTTGCAACCTCAGTGAGGCTTAGCGAAAGTGCGAATTCGCGAGCTGCCCGCATGGGGCCGACAGTATGAGAACTGGAGGGTCCGACACCGATGCGGAAGAGATCAAAAACACTGGTGCGCATACATTCCAGTAGGCAACACGCTAATAGACAACCACGAAGCTGCCGTCGGGTTTCGGGAAGGCGGCGATGAGGCTCCAGGCGGGGACTCCGTCGTTAGTAGTAACGGGAGAGATGGCTTTGCCTTTGGCGCTGTAGAGCTGCCAGGAAATGGTGCCGGGCTTCTTCCAGGCCATGCCGTCGGTCCACGTGAAGAGGATGTCTCCCTGCTTGTTGCCAACGGCTACAGGGTGCTTGCGATTACCTGGTTGCCCGGGCGCTGCGATAGGTGTGGAGACTTTGGAGGCGCCCTTTTCGATGAGGCCGAAGTATGCCTGCTTTTCGGTCTCCCAAGCGGCGAGAACTCCGTTGGGGGTCTGTGTGAGGGACTCGCTGCTCATGACGCAGGCGCCTATGTTCCAGTGCGAAGTATTGGAGCCCTGGAAGGTGAGGCCGTGGTCTTTGGAGGTGAGAAGCCAGATGTCGCGGTTGACAATTTCCTGGGCGGAACGGAACATGGCGTAGACGGTGCCGTCGGGGTCGGCCCAGGCCTTCATGCCGCAGCAACCGCAGGCTCCGACGGGGTTGGCGAAAGCGATGCGCTCAGGTTCGAAGGTGGCTCCGTCGTCGGTTGATTTGGCAAGCCATACGCGTCGATTCTCTTCGCCTTTGGTTCCCGGGATTGGCGCGTGCCAGAAGGCAAAGACGTTGCCCTTCGCATCGGCGGCGAGGGCACCACCACCATCGAGACCCCAGGCGGTATTGATGAGATTGCGTTCGGGCTCGAAGGCGGTGCCGGAGTCATTCAGACGGGAGTAGAACATGGGCATGCGGTTCTGCGCGTTCACGCCGTTCCAGGCTATGTGAGCGCGTCCGTTGCGACCGATGGCGAGTTGGGGTCCGCGAATGTTGCCGATGGCCATGGCAGATTCTTTGGTATTGACCTGGAGGGGCGTGGAAAATGTCTGGCCGTAGTCTTTGGACTGGCGGTAGACGATGCCAGCCTTTTCGGGGGCTCCGGTGAGGTAGATGAGGTGGAGGATTCCGTCGCGGAGGATGAGTTGGGGTTGCAGGCCGCCATCGGGCACGCGCAGGGTGGTGATGCGGGGGGCGGAGGACGCGGAAGCGAGCACTCCGATAATCAGGATGAGGGCTGCGAGGGCTATCCGGCGGTTGATTAACATGACTGTCAGTCAGTTTATCGTGTTTACACCAATCGTGTTTACACTACAAGCTGCGGAGGCGGTGGGGCGATGACTCGACGTGAAGCTTTGGGGGTGATGGCGGCTGCGCCATTGGCGGGCGCTGAGGCGAGGCCCAATATTGTGTTCATCATGGCGGATGACCTGGGGTATGGGGACCTGTCCTGCTACGGGAGAACGGACTACAAAACTCCGAATGTTGATCGTCTGGCAGCGCAGGGGATGCGGTTTACGCAGGCGTATGCGAACTCAGCCGTGTGCTCGGCGACTCGCGCCGCGTTGATGACCGGGAGGTATCAGTATCGGCTGCCGGTAGGGCTGGAAGAGCCGATTGCGGATCGGGACAGGAACGTGGGGATTCCGACCGAGCATCCGACGTTGCCTTCTTTGCTGCGTGGGGCGGGGTATGCGACGACGCTGGTGGGGAAGTGGCATCTGGGGTGGTTGCCGGAGTACAGTCCGCTGAAGAGCGGTTACGAGCATTTCTGGGGTTTTCGAAGTGGGGGGATTGACTACTACACGCATAAATCGGGGGCGGCGAATACGGATAGCGAAGATTTGTGGGAGGGAGACACGAAGATCCAGCGGGAGGGGTATCTGACGGATTTGCTGGGGGATCGGGCGGTTGCCGTGATTGAGGCCGCCAGGACGCCGTTCCTGTTGAGCCTGCATTTCAACGCTCCGCATTGGCCGTGGGAAGCGCCTGGAGATGAAGCGGAATCGAAACGGGTGCACCGTCTGGCTTCGTTTGACGCGGGGTCGATGACGACGTTTGCGCGAATGGTGGAGCGCATGGATTTTCAGGTGGGGCGGGTGCTGGCGGCTCTGGATAAGACGGGGGCGGCGAAGAACACGATTGTTGTCTTTACCAGCGATAACGGCGGCGAACGATTTTCGAATACCTGGCCGTTTTCGGGAATGAAGAGCGAGTTGCTGGAGGGTGGCTTGCGGGTTCCTGCGATTGTTGGATGGCCGGGACGGGTGGCTCGGGGGACGACGTCGCAGCAAGTTTCGATCACGATGGACTGGGTGCCGACTTTGCTTGCCGCAGCGGCTGTAAGCGGGGATGCCGCGTACCCCTCGGATGGTTTGAGTTTGCTGCCGGTATTGCGGGGGCAGGCGCCTGTTGTACAGCGGAAGTTGTTCTGGCGATTTCGTTCAAAGGCGCAGGCGGCGGTTCGGGACGGGGACCTGAAATGGCTGCGGCTTGGTGGAAATACGTTTCTGTTTGACCTGATTGCTGACCCTCGGGAACGAGCAAATCTGAAGGATCGGCGCCCGGAGGATTATCGGCGACTGATGGCCGAGTACGCGGCCTGGGAGGCGGGCATGCTGCCGCTTGACCAGAAGACTGCAACTTATGAATTTACGCCGGCGCAACTGGCGGACCATTATGCGCCGGCGGCTAAACCTTAGCAGCAGCAGTCTTGCGTTTGTGCTTGCGGGGCTTGCCCAGGTCGCTCAGGGTGGAGGCGAGTTCGTGCAGGCCGATGACCTCAACTCCGGTGGCAATAGGATAGCGGTCCGTGCCGGAGGTGACGACGAATTTGTGCTGTGGCCGAATATCGGCGCAGGCAATGTAGAAGCCCTTCTGCGGGTGTGTGTTGGCGCCTCGTTTGATCTCGATGGCCCACAGCCCGTGGCCGGGGATTTCGAGGACCAGATCGATTTCGGCTCCCGCTGAGGTGCGGTAGAAGAGAGGGACGGTGCCTTCGGGGGCTGCGGAGATGAGGTTTTCGATAACGAAACCCTCCCAGCTTGCGCCCACCACGGGGTGGCCGAGGAGTTCGTTTTCGTTCGCGATATTGAGCAGCGCATGGACGATGCCGCTGTCGCGGATATAGACCTTCGGAGTCTTTACCAGGCGTTTGCCGATGTTGACCTGATAGGGCTGGAGGCGCCGAACGAGCAGCAGGTCACACATCATGTCGAGATAGCGCCCGGCCGTTCTGGTGTCAACTCCCAGACTCTCGGCGAGCTGAACGGCGTTGAAGACATTGCCCTGGGCGTGGGCCAGCATGGTCCAGAAACGACGCAGCGTTGTAGCGGGGAGACGCGGGCCGAGTTGGGGTATGTCGCGCTCCAGGTAGGTTGTGATCAGTTGGCGCAGCCATACGGAACTTCGGTTGTGGCTGCCGGCGAGAAGGCTGTCCGGAAAGCCGCCGCGAACCCAGAGTTGGGCGTGCCTGTCGGTGGGTACTTCGAGGATGCCGAAGGGGCCGAGTTCCATATAGGCGATGCGTCCGACGAGCGTTTCGGACTGCCTGAGCAGTTCTCCCGAGGCCGAACCGAGCAGCAGAAAACGGCCCGAGGTTTTGCCCCGACGGCGGCCGCTGTCAATCAGGCCCCGCAGCATGGCGAACAGCTCCGGCATGCGCTGGACTTCGTCGAAGATGACGAGCTTTTCTTCGTTGCGGGCAAGGTAGAGTTCCGGGTCGGCCAGCTTATCCCGGTCACGGGGAGATTCGAGATCGAAGTAGAGGCTGTCCCGGCTGGCACCGATTTCGAGGGCGAGCGTGGTCTTGCCGGACTGGCGCGGGCCGAGGAGGGCGATGGCCGGAAACTGATCGAGACGGTCTTCGGCGAGGTGACGGAGCCGGCGTTGTATCATGCTTGCAATTGTTGCATCATGATGCTGGAATTGCAAGGTTTAGGGGTGTGTTTGTTGACAGATGACCATTGCAAATCATACATCATGATGCTTGATTTGCAAGGATGACGGTTAGTGGGTGAGCGCAGCTTCGAGGCGGGTTACATACTCAGTTTTGACGCGATCGGGGGCGTTGGGGTCGGTTTTCGGAAACGCGCGAATACGAGCTTTGAAGGGCGTGGCGCGGAGGCCTGAGGCGTCAATTGCATTGAGGGCCTGCATGGAGAGGTACGCTCCATTTTTCGCCGGATCGGCCAGCGACATGAGGACTTCGAGAGCTTTGGCGGCGTCAGGCTCAGTACCGTAGTGTGCGAGGGCTTCTCCGGCGGCGATACGGACGCTGGGGTTGGCGTCAGAGAGCGCGGTGGTGAGGGCTTCGCGCATAACTTCGGTAGCTTTTGCGCCCCGGATGACGGCACCCATGGCGGCCCAGTAGCGGACTCCGCTGTCGGGGTGTTTCAGGGCTTTGGTGAGTTTGGTGACAGCATTGGGGTCGTTGGCACTGGCGAGTTCGGCAGCGTCCAAAATGCCTGCGGCGTTGAACGTCTTCGGGTTGTGACCGGCTTCGTAGGGGCTGGAGCCTTTGCCTCTGCTGTGAATCTCTGCTTCGGAAAGCAGACCGATGTCTTTGATTTTCAGTTCGTTTTGGCGGAGGGCTGAACGGAGACTGCGGAGGGTGGCCTGGTGCTCGGGGGCGCTGGCGAGGTTGTTGATCTCATCGCGGTCATTGGCCAGGTCGTAGAGTTCTTCGACGGGCTTGGTTTGCCAGAATTT
>Ga0114970_10002714_pt1 | contig 13207 bp, 9 predicted proteins | sample M_140205_XF_Meta_FD_87030 | JGI IMG/M metagenome (GOLD analysis project Ga0114970, IMG submission 87030) | Freshwater microbial communities from Lake Montjoie, Canada to study carbon cycling - M_140205_XF_MetaG | ecosystem: Environmental > Aquatic > Freshwater > Lake | place: Lake Montjoie... | reverse complement strand
GTGGTTCGTCATCAGTACTTCCAGCAACTGAAACTCCGTCCGCGTGAGGTGCAACTTGCGCTGGCCCCGCCGGACATCGTGCGTCGCCAGGTTCATTTCCAGGTCGTCCACCACCAGGCATACAGCTCGCGGAGCACCCCGGCGGATCAACGCCCGCACTCGCGCCGACAACTCCAGGAATGAAAATGGCTTGGTGAGGTAATCATCCACACCCGAATCCAGACCACGCACAATGTCGGTCACTTCGTCCCGCGCTGTGAGCATCAGAATTGGCGTCCGGTCGCCAGCTGACCGCAATGTCCTGGCCACCGAATAGCCGTCCATTACCGGCAGCATCACGTCCAGAACAATCGCCTGAAAGGTTTGCGCCTGGGCAAAACTAACGCCTTCGCCACCGTCCTGTGCGAGCCGGACCTGCAGGTTGTCCTGCTCAAAGCCCTGGCGCAAAACCTCCGCCATTTCAGGATCGTCTTCCACTACCAGCACCTGATCGCGCATCGTCAGGCTGCTGTCTGTGCCGCTATACGGTGCCAGGCAAAGAACGTCGCTGCGCCATCTTTGCCCATGTGTCGTACCAGCGATTCGGCGGGAGCCTGTCTCAGATCCAGCATCACGAAGCCATCAAGCGTGTTGCCAAAATCAGGGTCCACACTGAAGGCCAGAATCCGACCGCCCAGCTTCGCATACTGCTTTACGAGGATGGGCAGGCCTTTGCCGTCTGTCTCCACATCGGAAACCCACTCGGAGAGTTCTTCTATCCCTGCAGGCATCGCACCTCGGGTCCATCGACCGCGCAGAGGTCGCCTCGGCTTCACAATACCCGTCTCGCCTGTGCTGCGACCACCTTCAAACCAGGCCGCGATCAGCTCTCTGGACGAACGGGAATACTGTCCGCTGACGCTGACCGCGCCAATCAGCGTGGAGTACTCCGGTCGTCGCGCAACCCAACAGCAAATCCCTCGCCAGAGGAGTGCGAGCGGCATGAACTGCTTCTGGTACTCTGCGCGAACGAAGGAACGTCCCAGTTCCAGCGCCGGTCCCAGTCGCCGGAAGAAGCCGGAATCAAATCGGAACTGAGTATTCGTGTACAGACCCTCCAGCCCATACCGAACCAGAATGCGGGGCACATCGCCCACCCTGTAAGCGCCGACCACTTCCTGACGCTCCCTGTGCCAGACAAAAATATGCAGGTAGTAAGCGTCAAAACTGTCCAGATCTCTGGCTCGTCCCGTGCCTTCACCAACGTCCCGGAAGGTAACCTCGCGCAGTCGCCCGATCTCCCGCAAAATACCCGGTATTTGCTGCGCCTCGGCGGCGTAAACCTCCAGGTTCCCCACATTGGCCATACGGCACAACGAAGGCAACTGCGCGACCTCCCCCGCCAGATCTTCCGCGCTCTCCGGCGCAGCCACCTCCGTGGACCGCGCCGGGCCTGCCTGCTCTCGTTCGCCCCGCCGCGACAGCCACTCCGACCGCCGCCGCAGGTAACCGATCGCCTCCGCGTCGGTTGCAAACGCCTCCACCCGAGCCGGTTCAATCACGCTGCCAATCCGTACTTCCACGGACTGGCCTCGCTTGTTCAAAAACTCCCCTGCCAGGGCCGCCGTGCGCAATCTCGGATGGACCATGCCCAACATCTGAAACGGCAGGCTGTTTGAGCCGCGCACAAAAATCGGCACGACTCTGGCACGTGTCATGCGCACCAGGCGAGCCGCCGTCTCCCGCCACTCCGGATCGCGGATTGCTCCACCCTTCGGGTCGAAATGCGACACTTCGCCGGCCGGGAAGATCAGCAACATGCCGCCCTTTTTGACATGCGTAAGGGCTGCACGCAGCGCCCGCCCGTTCGCGGTCTTGTTCTCCGGCCGATCAAACGGATCCACGAAGATGCAGATCCTCGCCAATTCCGCCACCTGGCCCAACATTCCATTCGTCAGGATACGCACGTCACTGCGGATCTTCGTCAGCAGATCCGTCAGAATCACGCCATCCAGCAAGCCAAACGGGTGATTCGACACCGCAATGACGGCGCCCTTTTTCGGAATTCGGGCGATGTCCCTTTCAGAAACCTGGACGCGAACGCCCAACTCCCGCAACATCTCACCAGCCAGGGGTTTCTCTGACCGCGACCTCTCGTAGAACTGCTCCAGTTCATCCAGTTTCAGGAACCGATTCACCGCACTGGCAAACGCAGCCGGCAAGCGATTGGAAGGAAGTTCAGAGAACACCACACATTCACTCTATGGCCGTTCCGCTTCAGCCCGATGACAGCATTGTTTAGAAAGCGTTTCTTTCAACGCAACCGTTCCACGTGGAACGCAACCACTTCTGCCTGCGGCGCGCCCCCGGCAAGATTGCGGTCCCTCACCAACAGGTCGAAGCCTCGAAGCTCTCCGTCCAGGGAGGCCTTTTCCAGCCACGGCTGAAGCCTTTCCGGGTCCAGCAGTAAGTTGGCGGCTGCCTCGGTTCCGGTCACGGAAGTTCCGGCTACTACCAGAACCTTTCCTGAACCTTCCCGGTTTGCGTGGTACGTGATGATCCCGTAAATCTCTTTTTTCAACTCCTCCGGAGACACCACAATCTCCGCCGCTTCAGCACCCTGCGGCGAACGGTTCACCACCCTGAAGACTCTCGAAGCTTCATCATGGGCCAACCGCAGCGTCGCGTCCTTCTCAAACAGCTCTACCCATGGATTGCTGTGCCTCGCCCCGAGCAGGATCACGCTCCCGCCCTTCAGGTCGTCCATCCGCACATCCCGCGCGTATCTTGTCCGAACGCCTCGCCTTGCTGCCTCCGGTCGCCCCGAAAGGCGGGAAGCGAACTCAAGATCGGCAATCGACGTATACCTTCGCCCCGCCAGCGCCGTAACAGGACTGCCGCTCCCCGCAGCCTGGGTTCGGTACTCTCCCGTCAGGTATTCGGAGAGCCCAATACCCTGGTGCGTCAGATCCTGGTACATCACAAGGCCGCTGTCCGCCGCCACAATCAACACCGGCTTCTCGCCACCCAGTAGCGATTGCCAGAACTGTGCCGCCAGTCGCTCTGGTGCCTTCACCCGGTAGTAAGCTGCCCCCACAGCCGCCACGATGATGGCGAACACGACGGCAGCAGTCCATATGTACCCGCCCCTGTTGAGTCCGGCGGCCTCCGCTTCGGGCGACACATACTGTAGTCGCCCGAATGCCGGTGCATACCCGCCTTTCGGCAGTGATATCCGGATGTTGTCCGTCGCCCCCGCCGTCTCGTAGTAGGCCGCCAGTCGCGCCCGCAATCGCCGGGCCTCCACCCGCACAATCGGGTCGGTCTTCGGATCGTACCCGCCCCCCCGGTTAAATACAGCCACACCTATTGAGCTTTCCTTCAGGAGTCCTGCCTGGCCCCCAAGACAACTCTCCACCACATACCGCAGAAAGCGAACCAGCTGAGCGGACCCCGTAAAGCCGTCGCTCGTGACGATGCGTTCCACACTTGCCAGAATCTCCTCCGGCGAGCAGCCCCCCAGGGGTTGGGTGTCCACAACATGCGTTCGAAACTCTGCTGTAATACTCATTTCAGGCTGTCACGAGATTGTAATGTAAGTATATTATTTTCAATAGTTTAAGTTAGATTTTACCCTCGTTTTACCTCTCTCGCAAGCTCAATCTTCCGCTCGTCTCAACTCGTTGACCTGTCAGCTCAAACAGCCACGGCACTCCGCCGCAACTCCCCAAACTTACTCCCGCTCCTCTCCCCTCCGGGGCTACGCTCAAAGCCTCAAGAGGGAAACATCCGCCTATGTCCGCATTCATCAAATCGAAGCTATTTACCGCGCTCCTGATCCTGACAGCGACAGTTGCCATCGCTCCGGCGCAAACCAACGCCATTGACGCCGCCGTCGAAGGGTATGTCCGCGACGCCACCGCCGGTGCTGTCTCCGGCGCCAAAGTCTCCGTCCGCAACCTGGCCACCAATGTTCTGACTGAAACCAAAGCAAACGCTGAAGGCTACTTCCGCTTTCCGCTCATCCAGGTCGGAACCTATAAGCTCACGGCGGACGCGGAAGGTTTCAAATCGTTCACGCAACCTGAAATCCCGTTGACTGCCGGACAGAAGATCCGGGTTGACATCAACATGCAGGTTGGCTCCCGTGCCGATACAGTCGAAGTAACTGCCGACGCATCCATCTCACTCGCCGATACGGGGTCTTCGGCCATTGGCGGTGTGATCTCGGCCAAAGAGATTCAGGATCTCCCGATCGTCTCCCGCAACGTCTACAACTTTCAACTCCTCGCTCCCGGCGTCCAGGGCCTTGCCAGTTCCACCTTCGGCACTACGCAGTTCGCTTTCGGCGGCAATCAGCGTTCCAGTTGGAATCTCGATGGTCTCGACAACACTCAACGCGGAGGCTCCCGGCAGATCCGCATGGTCATCACCACGCCCGAAGCTGTGGAGGAAGTCCAGGTTCTCTCGAGTGGCTACTCAGCTGAATTTGGCCGCGCCGCCGGTGGCCAGGTCAATGTCATCCTGAAATCCGGCACCAACACCTACCACGGCTCTGAACTGTTCCTTTACCGTCCCCACGCCTGGCTCGCCCGGCCTTCGCTTGCCGCCGTCAATCCTCCCGGGACCTGGTGGGATGAGGCCGTCACCTTCGGGGGGCCGATCAAGAAAGATCGCCTCTTCTTCTTCGCCCAGTACGAACACAACCCCTACACCCGGCCCAACGCCCTCACGGTACTTGCGTCTAACGCCGCTGCTCTCAATCTTCCGGCCGACCAGCAGGGAACCGCACCCTTCGGCGAGATCTACGACACCTTTGTTGGCAAGGGCAATTTCCGCCTCAACGACAAGAACAGCGGCTATATCCGCTATGCCCGTTTCACCAACTTCCAGCCGAACAACGCGAGCGGCCTGACCATTCCCAATCGCGGCAACAATTTCGATGACCACATGAACGGGGGCGGCGTGCAGCTGGCCACGGTCTTCACACCGTCGCTTCTGAACGAAGTTCGCTATGGTGCCATCCAGCGGACCCAGGCCAACTCGCCCGTCGGCAAGGCGAACCCTTACACCGCAGCCGTCAACATCACCGGCGTTGCCAACATCGGGTTTAACCCCCTGGCCAAAACCGAGACCACCGAAATCTCCCACCAGATCGTCGACAACATCACCTTCACTCACGGCCGCAGCACCTGGAAAGCAGGTATCGACTACCAGCGCACCACCTTCGACATCTTCCGCGCCCGTAACGTCGCATACACCTTCGGAGGCCTCTCCGCTTCCAATGGCCGCGCAGCCGTCAGCGCCCTGAACCAATACCTCAACACCACGAACGGCCTCAACGACCCCGCAACGGGCAAGCCCTATACGTACTCAACCTTCGCCGAAGATGGAGGCGACCCGTCGCTCGCCATTGGTTTCAACTTCGTGAATCTGTTCCTGCAGAACGAATTCCGCCTCACACCCCGCTTCACCATCAATCTCGGAGTCCGCTACGAGCGCATCCTGTTTCCCGCTCTTGACCAGCAGGCGCCCTTTGAACTCTCCCGCAAAATCGACGGAGACCCCACCAACTTCGCACCGCGTATATCTTTCAACTGGCTCGCGACCCGCGATTCCAAAACCGTGGTGCGCGGAGCCTTCGGTACCTTCTACGATGTCCCGGCGCTCTCCATTTTCTACAACGCCGCACAGGTCAACGGTCGTCGCTTCCTCAGCTACCAGATCGCCGGAACAGACCCCAAAGCGCCCGTCTTCCCCGCCGTCCCCACAATTACCGACGCGGCCTTTGTCGTGAAGCCCAATATCACCGCCTTCGCACCCGGCTACAGGAACACGTACCAGATTCAGGCCAATCTTCAGGTCCAACGCGAAATCCTGCGCAACCTGAATCTGACGCTCGGCTATAGCTACGCCGCCCAGCGCCACGGCCTCTACTCCCAGAACATCAACCTCGGCAACCCGGTCAGCTTCCTCGCCGATGGCCGTCCGGTCTTCGGGGGAGCAGCGCTCCGCCCCAACCAGTCCTTCGCCCAGATCAACCTGATCCAGTCCGGTGCCAACACCAACTACAACGCCATGTTCCTCTCCCTGCAGAAGCGCATGAGCGCGGGTCTCCTCTTCCAGGCCTCCTACACCTGGTCTCATGCTTTCGCCAACAACATTGGCGAAGGTGGTGCCATCACTGACCCCACCAACCTCCGTCGCGACTGGGGTAACTCTGATAACGACCTCCGCCACTACTTCGTTGGCCAGTGGCTCTACGAACCACGCTTTCGAGCCAATGGCCTCAAGTGGATCAACGGCTTCGAGGTTTCGTCCATGATCTTTCTCAACAGTGGCTATCCCGTCAATGCAACCTCCGGTGTGGACCTCAATAACGACGGCATCAGCAACGACCGCCCCCTTTACCGCACCCGCAATGACCGCCGAGGTCCCGATCTGACCCAGATTGATGCTCGCGTTCAGCGCACGTTTGTGATTCGCGAAAAGTACCGCGTGGTTGGCCTCCTCGAAGCTGAAAACGCGCTCAACCATACCAATGCCACCTGCAGCACCGCCAGCGGTTGTACCGGTGCGGTTGTCAACACCGCCACTGCCGTCGATTTCGGACGCATTACCAGCGCTCGCAGCGCACGTAACGTACAATTCGGCTTCAAGTTCCTCTTCTAAGGAAAAAACATGAGACCGCATTCCCTCATCGTCATCGCACTCACCGTACTTACTGTCGGTGCCTGGGGTCCCCGCGGACACCAGACCGCGAACCGCGCCGCGGTAAAGGGCCTCCCGCAAGGTGGCCCTGCCTTCCTGGCCGAGTACGAAGACTGGATCGCCAAAACCGGCCCTGTTCCCGACTCCTGGCGCGGTGGTTCAGAGCCCTACTCGAAGATCTTCGAAGACCCCAATCACGGCTGGTTCAAAGAGCAGTTCTCCTTCATGACCGTCATCCCGCGCAACCGCTATGAGTTCGTGCTGCGGCTCTATGATGAGTACCTCAGGATCAAGGACAAGGATGCGGATCGCGCGGCGCTCACCAACGTTCGCTGGACCGGCACCATGCCTTACGCCGCCATCGAAAACTACGACCGCATGAAATCCTCCATGCGTCTCTATCGCCGCCTCATTGCGAGTGATGCTCCTGAAGCGAAACAGGAAGCAAAGTACCTTGCGCAGGACATCGCCTTCTACATGGGCTGGCTCGGGCACTACACCGCCGATGGCGCACAGCCTCTCCACGACACCATTCATCACGATGGCTGGCTCGGCCCCAATCCGAAGCAATACACCACTGATCCACGGATCCATGGCCGCTTTGAATCATCCTTCGTCGAACTGATCCAGCTCTCCGACACAGACCTCTCACCCCTTATGGAAAAGGCCAGGATCCTCGACGACCCCATCGCCGCCATCGTTGCGCATCTGGACGACGCCGCCACCCACGTCGAGGAGGTCTATCAACTCGACAAAGCCGGAGCCTTTGCGGACAAGGCCAATGAACCTGCCGCCCGCCTTGCCAAAGGCCAGCTCGCGAAGGCCGCGGCTCTTCTTCGTGACCTCACCTGGACTGCGTGGGTTGAAAGTGGAAAGCCGATGCAGCCTGGCTCGAATCCGATTCTTCGGACAGCCCCCGGTTACAACCCTGAAACCGGTACCGCTCCACCGGCACCTGCCTTAAAGCGATGACCTTCCTCCGGCTCTCCCTCATCCTGCTCGCGGTCGCTTTCACAGCGGCCGCGGGGCAGCCCCTGCAGGACAAGAACTTCTATCTGCTGACGCTCCTGGATGGCGCAGCCGCGATTCGGACAGACCCCACTCTCAGTAAGATCCAAAACGCCCGGCTGCAGGCGCTCGACAGCGCAACAGGAACCTGCGAACTTGATGTCCCCTGTTACTCGAAAGCTCTGAGGTTCACCCCCGAGCAGACCACTGAAATCTCCACTGCGTTAGCAGCGCTCTATCGCACCTCAACAGAACTCAAAGCCCTCGTCGACGGCCCTCTTGCGAAAAGCGAAACCTACGTTCGTTACAACGAACAGGGGGGAGAAGCCCTGCTCACGAAGGCGTGGGCCGACTGTGCTGCCGGCCTCAATCGCCTGATTGACGTCTACGCCCTCGGCATCCCGCCGCGCTACCCCGCCATTGATGCCATGCTCTACGATCCAAAGGCCGCCACTTGGCATCGCCTCGTGCAGACCATCGTAAGCGTCATCGGAGACGACCGGGCCAGTCTCAACTCCTTCTACGCGCCGTCCCTGCGCTTTGGTCTCGAACTGCTGAACATCAATCATCGGGACGAAGCCGAACGCTTCGAACCCATGGAGGACGGCGAAAATGCGGCTGCGGTAAAGGCCATCAAGGCCACTGACTGGTCAAAGTACCTTTACTCTGCCATCGTGGTTCCCGGCGCCGGTGGAGATCGCCCTGGCCTGGCGCTCTCCTCGTTCGGGAAGCTGCGCGATGAAATCGCTGCCAAACGCTATCGCGACGGCAAAGCGCCGTTCATCATCGTCTCGGGCGGCTTCGTCCACCCGGATCGCACACCTTACGCTGAAGCTATCGAAATGAAGAAGGATCTGGTCAAGCGCCTCGGGATTCCCGCCTCCGCCGTGATCGTCGATCCCCACGCCCGCCACACCACTACCAACATGCGCAACGCGGCGCGCCTCATGTACCGCTACGGCATCCCCTTCACGATGAAGGCATTAGTCTCAACCGACGCGGGCCAAAGCCAGTACGTAGAAGCTGTTTCGTTTGAGAAGCGCTGCCTCGACGAACTCGGCTACGTGCCCTACAAACTTCTCGGCCGTATCTCAATATTCGACCTCGAGTTCCTGCCTCTCAAAGCGTCTCTGCAAATCGACCCGCAAGACGCGCTCGACCCTTAAGACGCCTGAGCTACAGCACAAAATCGGTACTCTCACTAAGCGCCATTCGGAGGGCGGAACGGACCCTTCTGGACTTCACCAGGCTCATCAGGGCGAGGAACTGGTTTACCACTGAAGGGAACTGTCCACCCCACAACTGGGCCAGCGACTTCACGTCACCGTTATCCGTTTGATAAAACACGCGGTCATGCCAACGAGTCCAGCCCATCGCGTGGCCCGGATCATCCTGCAGAATGTCGTGCATGCCTTCCAGAATCCGCATCTTCAGGGACTCCTGGTAATGAGGCATGAACAGCATCTCGCTGTGTCCCTCGCGGATCTCCTCAGCGAACTCACTGAAAGTCGCTGCTTTCGTCAGATTCAGGTTTGCGTTGGGTTCCCGGCCATGGCGGTCGCCCCCTGAAACCAGCGGCAAGCCCGCAGCGGCCCCAATGGCTGCCGCTACCCGATTTTCCTTCCACGGGCGCAGTCCGTTCAGTTCCACGGCATGGAGAAACCGCCCGTACTGAGCCAGGAAGCCCTCCACATGTTCGCGATGAAGGTGCGGCCCCACATGGCTTTCGTCCCAGGCCGGATGATTGAATATCACCAGCGTACCTGGCTGCGCGGAGACCCAATCGAGTAACGCCTCGATTCGCTCAGGCGTCGGCCTGGCGGTGGTCTCCTTCATTTCCCGCATCACCTGTGCCGCATTCTCAACAGGCAGATTGTGGACTCCGATATGAAAGAATGTCCTGCCAAAAGGAATGGTCCACTCCACCGAAACCGGCACATCCTGCCCGTCGCTTAATACCCGCAATTGCATTCCGGCTTCAATGTCGTCGTGGTCGGAAAGCGAAACCAAAGCGTGCAGTTGCAGTTTCGTCTCAATCTGCCCGGCCTCCAGATCCCACGCCTGCCGGGGTGACAGAGGTGGAGTCCACCATCCGCGCCGCAGATCCAGTTCCTGGCCCTTAAGTCGGCGGTAGCGGTTCTCCTGCCTTCGAATGGCACCCGACAACCAGGGTACTCCCTTCGTCGTTCGCTGAATGAAGTCCAGCGACTCCCGCGACAGCAGCGTATGGCTATGCAGGGACACGCCGGTCCTGAACCCGGCAGTGGCATGGTTCTGCCAAAGGAAGTGAACGCGCGAGGTTTTCATGTTGACTAGCCTGAGAATAGCGGTCAATTCTTACAGGGATGCAACAATCTTGTTGGATTTTGTTTCACGTCCAAACGCGTTGCCGGTTGTTGACCACACGGCGGTCGTTTTCTTCGCGTCCCGCTGCCCTGTTGTGATCTCATGGATTTCGCGGTAAAGGTCGAGGTAACGCGAAGCGGCGGCCTGCCACCGGAACCTCTCGGCAGTTTGGCGGGCTGCCAACATCCGTTTTCCCGTCTCGGTCGGGTTGCCGCGAATCGATCGGACGGCGTCTGCGAAAGCCTCGCCATGCGCAGCAACCAGCCAGGCATTCGAACCGTTGGCGTACTCTGTTACGCCGCCCGAATTCGGAGCCACCATCGGAAGCCCGCTCGCCATAGCTTCCAGCGGTGCGATTCCGAAAGGTTCCCTTGGATTTGGATGGATAAAAACATCAGCATTGGCGTAGTATTCCGCCAGCGTTTCCTTGTCCCCCACATGACCCAGGAAGGTCACATGCCGAACGCCGTGCCTCGCAAATTGCGTCTGCAACTCGCCCTTGCATTGCCCCTCGCCCGCAATCGTGAGCCAGTAATTCTCACCCTCCAGCCGCGCCATGGTCTCCACCAGCAAGGACAGGTTTTTCTCCCGCGCCAGGCGCCCGGCGTACAACAGCAGCGCCGCTCCGGCCGGCGCGCCAACCTTCAAACGCAGTTCCTCGCGCAGCTTGTCCGAGCGCTTAACTGGCGTGAACCTTTCGCAATCCACGCCCATGGGAGCGGTCCAGATTCCCCTCCGAACCTTGTGGCCTTTCGAGGCGTCGATCAGCTCCCCTGCCACGTGTGGTGACACCGTAATGTGGTGGTCGAACATAGGGAAATAGACCCACTTCATATACCAGGCGCAGAATCTCCGGCCCTGCGGGCTGCGGGTCAGATAGGCCGCCACGTTTTCGTCCATGCGCTCACAACTCAGGCCCACCACGGTCGGGCGAAGCCGAACTCCAGGGAGCCGACCGGTTCTCAACAGGCCCGCGAACCAGGGCATCGAGTACTTCTCTGATATTTCCACCAGGTCGGGGCACTCTTCATTCAGAATTCGCTGCAGGGCCGTTCCCGGCAGTAAGTAGCGATGCGGGTAAATCACGCGATAGCTTGGATTCATCGGGGCGCGTGGAGCCTCAATGTAGTAAATTCGTCCAAACGAACCCACCTCTTCGGTTCGGGTCCGGTCGCCGGGAACAACCAGGCGCATTTGCTGCCCCCGCCGGTTCGCCTCGTCCATGATCGCTCTGTAGAACGTTGCGATGCCCCCGGAGGTCGCATGCCACGAGTTCGTCAGGTGTAGCGTTTTCAAGCAAGCCTGTCCCGCAAGGTTCGCAGAACCTGCCGTGGAACCGCAGTTACAAAACCGGCGATCATTCGTGGCATTCGTTTCATGTCCTCCACCAGCGATTGCGTGCCCTTGCCTACCACCATCGTGCCCCGGCGCATAGCATAGACGTTAAAAAGAGTGGAGAACATGGTAAACACGATCGAGGCAATGATGCTGGTTTTTAGCTTTGCGGTGCCCCGTAAGTAGTGAACTCCGAACTCCATGGAGTGCGAGATCAAAGGAAGCAGGAACATAGCCACCAGCGACCCTTGCCAAGCCGGTTCCACTTCTCCCAGCGTTTGGGTGATGGAGCCATAGAATCCGGAGGTGATTGCCCGGAAGATCCATTCCGTGGTCATCGCGCCGACCGCTGCCCGCCAGCCAGCCGTCAGGTTCGCGAACAGAAAGAGCAAGCCCCTGGTCAGCGAGCTTGTCAGCGCAGACTTCCAGTTCCATTGCCGCACCAGATAGCGACCCGGTTCCCGAATGAGCTTCTGCAAAGCTGCCTGCAACGATTTACCCGATGTGAAGGCCAAGCTCCAGCGTGGCAGGGTTGATTTGAATTTCCATGAGGGAACTGTGACATTCCGTTTAAGGTTCGGGCCGACCTCATTCGAGGATGCTCACGTAACCGTCATAGACCCTGCGGAAAACCGCGTCCCAGCTCTCTCCCGCAGCTTGCTTAACGGCAGCGGCCCTCATCCTCGCCCGCAAATCGCCATCCCGAAGCAATTCCGCCGTAAGTGCAATAAAGTGTTCTTCGCTCGACGCTACAAAGCCCGACTTACCATCGCGAACAATAAACTTCGGGCCACCCCCATCCGTCACTACTGCCGGGACACCGGAGGCGAAAGCTTCCTGCACCACGTTGCCAAACGTATCGGTGTGTGAAGGAAATACAAAGACGTCCATATTGGCGTAGTCCTGTGCCAATTCCTCTCCCCGGCGAATTCCCGGCAAGTCGGCGTTCCGCAGCTCCCTCAGCAGCCAGTCCCGTTCACTTCCATCCCCCACAATCAGGAAACGAAACGCGGGTACACCGGCAGCAAGCAACCCTTCTTCCAGCGTTTTCAGGAACCGGACACTCTTCTCCGGAGTAATTCGGCCAACATACCCCAGCCGGAGAACCCCATCGTGCAAGGTCCTTTTGTCGGGGCGGAATATCGTAGTATCAATGCCGCGTTTCATCAGATACACAGGTTTCCGGGTACCCTGCTCCAGCATGTCCACCAACTCATCATTCGGCGCATACAACACGTCGCCGAGCCTGTAGAACGCCATGCAGGCTGCCAGGATAGTGTCCTCGGTGGCCCGCACCATCGGTTCACGCAACGCCTGCGCCAGCCACGCAAAGGTCCGATCCAGCCGCCGCGCGCCAAATTCGTGCAGGTTCGTATGCCACGAGATGGCCATCGGAACCTTGAGCTTCTTTTTTGCCATCCAAACACCCAGGCTGCTGATATCCCCGGGACTGACTACGTGGATCATGTCCGGCCCGAACCTTTCCAGTTCCCGTCGTAGCAGGGCATGGTGCCGTGCGAGCCCGGGATCATAAAGCAGGCCCTTGTCCAGCGTGATCGAGAACATGCCCCGCTTCAACTGCACATGCGTTACGGAGCCATCCTGATACACCTCCGTGGAATCCCCCTGGCGCACACAAAGAAATGGCAGATTATGGCCCTTTGCATACTCCACGAACATCCGGCTGGTAAGAGCGACGCCATTGATTTGATGATAGGTATCGGTGAAAAACGCAACACGAGGTACGAGCACTGACCGAGAGTAGCGGGAAATCTGTTAACGCCCGGTTACTGTTTGCCGAAATAATGCGGACGGCATCGCGTGAGCG
>Ga0114970_10002712_pt1 | contig 13208 bp, 8 predicted proteins | sample M_140205_XF_Meta_FD_87030 | JGI IMG/M metagenome (GOLD analysis project Ga0114970, IMG submission 87030) | Freshwater microbial communities from Lake Montjoie, Canada to study carbon cycling - M_140205_XF_MetaG | ecosystem: Environmental > Aquatic > Freshwater > Lake | place: Lake Montjoie... | reverse complement strand
TTTAGCGCTTTCCGAAAACCAAACAACGAGAAATATTGGATTTGGGCTTGGTATAGCATCTCTTCTTCAGTTGTTAGATATAAGAAAGGGAGGAAAAATAACGCGGAATGATTCAAATATTCAATTTTATATTTTAGACGAGAATCAATGTGTGACAGCATTAAAGCCTGGTCAAACCCCCAATAATTCTATTGATGGATTAACATTCAAAGGTTTAAATGGTGTTTTTAAAGTGTCTGATGGTGTATACGTTGAATTGGGGAAGGACAGTAGTATCAATTATTCGTTTGGATTTGGGAAGCTAATAAATCAGAATTTAAGAAGTGGGGGCTATAAGTCAAAACAATGGGTTGACCAGCAAACCGATCTTCGTTGGAAGAAATTATACAGTAAATCAATTTAAGACTGGGCATAACAGCACCTACCCAAAAGGCGGGGTTTCGTGTTCCAAAGACAGTTTTGTGGTTAATCAAACATTCGTTTTTCAAATCAAGTTTTTGGTAAATGTTACCAACTTCTTGTAGCTGCCAACAGTTATGCTGATCAATGAATCGTTAACGGGCCTGGTTTGATGTAAACAAATCACTACAATGCTCAAAAAACACATCGATATAAATGCGTATGTAAATAAATATTTACATTAAAAATAAAACCCAGCCCTTTCTGTGCAAAAGAAAGCATGCGCTTGGCAATTGCCTGCTGTATTTATTTTACCCTTATGATGGGAATAAAATCGGAGAGTAGTTTTATCTTTTCTGTCAGCGGCTTGTTGTAAATATCCAGATGATTCGGAAGGGTGATGTTTTCAGGCATCACATCTATTAAGTTTTTTAAATAGCTGGACTTGATGGCGTAATTTACATTTTCAGAATTAAACATTTCTTTGTTTAACATGGATGAAGTAATGCCCACCAGATTTCCTTTGCTATCAAAAAGGGGGCCACCGCTATTTCCATGTTGGATGGGCACCGAAATTTGATACACCCGTATGTCGCCTTCGATGCCTGTTTTGGCGCTTATTTTGCCGTCTGTAAATTTAATTTCATCACCCATTACATCTGCCATGGGGTAGCCAAGGGCAAATACATCGGTGCCTACATCTTTTATGCTGTAGTTAAACACATACGGTATGGTAGGAAGCGTTTTGAAAGCAGGATCGCTTATCTGTATGATGGCCAAGTCATTTTGTTTGTCAGTAACAATGACTTTGGCTGGGTAGATATTTTTAATCCCCTTTTGGAAATATTCAACTTGAATAGCGGTGGCATCTTTTACTACATGGTAGTTTGTTGCCATATAGCCTTTTTCATTGATAAAAAATCCGGAGCCATTGCCCTTCCAGTCACCAGAGCTGTTTGGGTCCTCCCTTTTGGGTTCTTTATTTTCCAATTCTTTAGCGGTCATAAATTCTTTTACAATGATATTCTCTAAAGCATATTCCCCTTTTCCACCTGCGGTGATGCCAATGTTGTTGCCTCTTAAATCTTTAGACTTGGGCCTTTCAACGACCTCCCCATTGATTGAAAAAATAAATTCCTCACCAAATTTCATCACCTTGAGCAGGTTGCGTTTGTTTCCTGTATAGATGGCATTGGATTTGGTCCATTCACATAACTTTATGTTTACACCTTCAAATTGTCCTAAAATAATATAGGAACCATATTCGGAGATTAAAAATTGAAAGTAATTGCTCCAATCTTTAAAGCCGAAAATCATTCCGTAACCTTCACTTCCTTTTCCTGATTTTTTTTGGATGATGCATTCAATCGAATAATCTGAATTTTGGTCTAAGGTAACATAGTTGTAACGCGAGGTGATTTTATCGTTTTTTACATACAAGGCCAAGGTTCCGTCTTGTTTCACTTCAGATTGGTTGCTTTCTGTTTGGACTTCCCAGTGCTCTTGGTTGGATCTAAAGTTCTCTTGGTACACCAAAGCGGCAAGACCATTTTCATCATATTCGATATATTTATTTTCTTCCAACAAGCCTCTGTCGTAAGAGGCGATTAATTTGGTTTTTCCGGTTTTATACCATTGCTGATAGATTCCATCGAGTACGCCAAGTTTATAATTGGCCTCTTGTGCAATTTGCCCATTGTCATAATAGAATGTTTTTTTACCATTTATTTTGTTGTTGTAATAGAATCTTTTTTGTTCCATTTTCCCATTCTTGAAATACCAATTCGCTTCACCTTCGTGAAAGTTTTTTCCTTCATCATCATAGTCCAGATACACCGCTGTAAAATCGGATTGCAGGGATCCATTGATATAAAAATCTTTTACAATTCCTTTGGGTTTGTTTTCTGATTCATAGGTTACCAATCGATAGTAGGAAGCATTTTTTTGATTACATCTGTTCCAATTTTCATCAAAATATTCTGTAAGCCTGACACCCATTTCCGGTTTATAATTACTGGGCTTCTCATTTATTTTTTCCACCGGATAATATTTCTGTATATAGGTAATCTTGCCGTCATAATTGGTGTACTTTCCGGTATACATTTTATCTGAAACAAAAAAGCCTTCGAACTTGGCCCCATTGGCAAAATTTTGAATTCCTTTTCCATGTTGCCTATAATTGACAATTTCACCTTGATAGGAATTGCCATCGGTGAGGTCGTAGGAGCCGATTCCAATGGCCTGTCCATCTTTAAAGGGGCATTCCAAAACGGTTCCGCTTACATGACTAAACTTCCCCTTTCCTTCCCTAATGCCATTTTTAAATTCACCTTCATAGGTAGATTCATATTCGCCATCTTTAAACTTTGTAAGCTTTCCAAACCCATTGGCTTTTCCATTTTCACAATTCCCTTCCCATTTCATGGTGACACCATCCGAAAAGTAGGGATCTAGGATTTTGCATCCATCCTTGTTGCAAATAATCCATTCGTCTTTTAATATTTGAGCCCTTGTAGATAAAGTGAAGGACCATAGGATTAATAGGATGAGGAGGTTTTTTTTCATGATTTTTTTTTAATATTGCTGGTAAGTGCCGCAGTAAATCCTAGCGTTGCTAATGAGGTCAGAAGTACTGATTTAAATTTCATTTTTACGTTTTAAAAATTGCTTGATTCTTCTCTTTTATATTTTTGGATCATATGCCGTTTTTTTCATTTGTTGGATGGTATCATCTTTCTATAATAACAAATGAATGGCTTTCGGGCTTGGCATTTTTTGGTTTTTGAAAACATAAATTCTAAGCCGCATCCATAGATCAGCAAATGCTAAAATTTTTTTCTTCGAAACATCAGCTTACTGAGCAAATTCCTTGTCAGCAGTATTTTTTTTATTCATAATTTGTCTATATGCTCCATCCCAAAGATCAATTCGCTTCTGAAGGGATTCGATAGTGGCATGTTCAGCCTCTTTCCAAAATTGTTCGTTTGTACCGCATAGGTTTGATGTCATTTGTAAAGCAAGATGGCTGTGATGCTCTCCGTCAACCTCGATGTGTCTTTCAAGATAATATTTGAAAATGGAAATGCTTTCCGGAAAGTTTTTATGAATGTCGTTTACGATAGAAATAAACATTCCAGGAATGAGATATTCACGTCCAAAAGTGAAAATTGCAGATTGCAAGTACGCTTTATGGCTTCCAATAATTTTGAATGTAAAGTCAACAAAGTTTTTTGCCTCCGTTGGTGTTTGGGAAGATATAAAAGCAGAATTGAAGTCGCCAGTTTTTTTCAATACTTCAATAAAAGTTTCCACTTTAGAGGTGTCCGCTCCGCATTGGTGCATGGCGTCTAGATACAATTCAAAATGGCTTTTCCTGATGCCATTGAGATCAACGTCTGACTCTTCACCTACCACAATTTCGTTAATTAGATGTCTTGTATCAGCCGATCCTTTTGGGAACCAAGGAACGCTTGTACAAGTCAAATTGGTTTGCAATGTTTTGAGTAAAGACATGAAATCCCAAACAGCATACACATGATATTGCATAAACACTTTCAAGTCCTCAGTATTTTTAATGGCTGAATAAACTTTATGATTAATGATCTCCTGTCTTAAGGGTTCAATATTTTTTTTGATGATCTCTATTTGCGCGTTCATTTTGTATGGTTAATTTATTTTTTTGATGTTGGTATAATGATTACCGTCCCGTACAGACTGTAAAAAAATATATACAGTATGCTTGTGTAAAAGTATTGAAAAAATAAATAAATTAAAAAGAAAGATATCAGATTTCTTTTTCCAAAAATTATACTGAAAAAGGTCGAAAAACCCAATGAAAATTAGATTGACATCGGTTGTGCGTATGGATGTATATACCGGAACAACCCGTTCCGATGTATGTTGATTCTGTTAAAAATCTTGACTTACAGCAATTAAAATTTGGTTGTAATATTCTAGCAGAAAGCTCAGCTATCTGATGATGCTCAATTGTTTTTTAAGTTCAATTTTTTTGGATACCTGAATGGTCTTCTCAGCAATTTTTGTTTTTGAAAGACTGTGAATGGAATAAATTTTCAAATTGGTTCAGATGAAACCCCTAAAAGTACAAGCCCCAAAGAGGTTAACAACCCATGCGGGGAAATGAGCTGTAAACGATCTCTAATGGAGCGATTGGGGAATTCGCTCCATGGGAAAATCGTATAGGCTAAAGTGTGATGCTAGAATTTTCCTCTTGGTGTTTGCTCGCGATTCGTCTACTCGATTACCTGCTGTTATGATATTTTTTGTTAATGGTTTACAATGAGTTTTTGTGCTGTTGTTCCTTTTTTTGTTTTAAGGTATACAGTGTAAAAACCATTTTTATCTATTTGTAAGTTCGCAGTCTTTTGTGCGGTCTTTGTTTTTAGTATGGGTTGTCCGAGTATATCGGTTACTATTATTTCAGCGTTGTCAATGGATGATACCATTTTAAATGGTCCGGATGTTGGATTTGGTGATATTGTGAAACCATTTTCGTTTGTTGCATTTTCGATAATTTCGGTAGAGGTTCCATTGGCGACAAATTTTGTATTTGTTCGTTCATATGCAATAACGACCAAATTAGGAGGGAAAGAAAGCCCATTGGCAGTATAGGCATTTACATTATCGGAATTGGTCTCGCCATAAAAAGCAATATTACCAATCCCGCTTACTGTGGCGGTTCTTTCAAACTCAATCAATACTTCAAGATTCGAAACGCCATCCCAATTAAATGAATTGCTTAAAGGAATATTGATCCAGTTGGAAATGTCTGTCAAGGTTGTTGAATCCGAAAATACTGTTGTGGCACCACTAACTTCTGTTGACCAATTTACCGTTCCGGGAAATACATTTGAAGCGGTATGCTTAAAATACACATGAAGGTTTCCTTTAAAAACTGGTCCCGTGAGTTTATGCCATGCGATTTGAGAAATATTTCCTGCTATCATCCCTGATGCAGTCAATTCACTCGCTTTATAAAGAGCAATCGCTCTTGAGAACGTATACGCATTCGGGTTTCCTAACAAAGGATAGCCTGATGTAACAGATGTTCCTGACCCAATCTGAATAGTTGTTTGCGCATTCACTAATGGAATAAATCCAAGTGCCAATATGGCTAATGCAAGAATTTGTTTTTTCATTTCGCTTTTCGTTTTTGTTTATTGTCAGTATTCGTTAAAGGTTTCTTGTATTTCGTTTTTCTTTAGGTATTCTGTTCGGGCTTTACCTAGCTATTTTGGTCCGCGCGTTATTGCTGGTAGGGGATAGGCAGAGCATTGTTCTGTATTTCAATAAACAAATATAGTTTTTAAATTTCATTTTTCAAGTATCCTTCCTTCCTGTTTTGGCATTTCTTTACTAGGCGCTTTACGCAATCAATTAGGGATACAAAACGCCCTCGGCTCCCTTTTAGCTGCTCAATACCGTCCTCTTTATTAGTTTTTCATCAATCCTTCTAAAAATCAACAATGTAAATTATTCACTACATTATAGAAATAATAGCGTTCTTTTTTTTTATTAATGTAGCGAAAACTTTATATTAATCGCCTTTTTCCTCTATTATTACAATTCAACGGATGCTCTTGTAGAAAAAGATTTTGCCCTTTCACTTCAACCCTGCTGGCACACATCACGAAAGTATCTTCATTCCGAAGATTCGGGACGCCGCTGTATGCGATATTTGTAAGGTCTAAGGGTGGATGAGCGGATTTTCTCGTCAGTGTTTGCTAGCGGGGTAGTCTGCATGATTATAGCCCGTGGTTATTTTAATGTAAAGTTTACCAATTCGTAGTTTACATTTCGTCCTCCTTCGCCCGTTTGTTTCAAGATGCCTTTTTCTACCAAATCTTTTATGTCTCGTAAGGCGGTATCGGTAGATGTTTTGGTAATTTTAGCCCATTTTGAGGTTTTAAGTTTTCCTTCAAAATCGTCCAGGAGTTTATTCAGGATGAAGCGCTGCCGTTCGTTGATGGGCGTGTGTTTGTGTAATTTCCAAAACTCACCTTTGGACAATATTTTCTGTGTAGTATTTTCAGTGGAGCGCATTGCATTTTTGAGACAATTTAAAAACCAGGCAATCCATTCTGTAATGTCGCCTGGGCTATGTTGCACTTTTTGCAATACTTCATAATAGATTTTGCGTTCGGCTAATATTTGGCTCGACATGCTGTAAAAACGTTCTCCACTGCCTTCGGCATGGGCAAGTAGCATGTCCGTTATGGCTCTTCCAATTCTGCCGTTTCCGTCATCAAAGGGGTGAATGATAATAAACCAAAAGTGTGCGATAGCCGCTTTTAAAACAGGGTCAAGGTTTTTTTCGTTGTTGAACCAATTTAAAAACTTGTCCATTTCCGTTTTTACAAATTGGGGCTTTACAGCTTCATAGTGCACTTTTTCTTTACCCATAGCGCCTGAAATAACTTGCATTTCACCAGTTCTGTAACGTCCCACTTCTATAAAGTAGGGGCCACTGTACCCCGTGGGGAAAAGTGCTGCGTGCCAACCAAACAAACGCTCTTCGGTTAACGGTAAATTGTATCGCTGGGTGGCATCGAGCATCATTTCTACAACTCCTTCTATGTGGCGGCTGCTCGATACAAGTCCTGCCGTGTTTATGCCCAAGCGCCTTGCAATAGATGAGCGCACCTGTTCATAATTGAGCATTTCACCTTCAATTTCTGATGATTTTACTACGTCTAAGGTTAAGGCGTTTAGCGTGGCTTCTTCTTTAGCCGAAAAGCCCAAAGCGTTCATCTGCCCTATTATTTTCCCTTGCATCAGCCGTACAGCACCAAAAGCGGCATTTATGGCTTTGTCCTGCCACGTAAAATCAGTCCAGTTCTTGTACTCGTAAATATATTTTGCCATTGCTTATTCGTTTTGTGCGGTAAATATACGAATTAATCACCGCAAATATGCGGCGATAGTATTGTTTTTTAACCGCAATGGTATCGCTTGCTAAGCTCGAAATTTTTGTAATGACGCCTTGATCTTCCATTGGCAATCATTTCAGACTGTAAAAAACACTCTACAATTTATATGCGCAAAAGCATTGAAAAAAAAGGAGAAAAGAAGAAGGTATTTTGGTTTTACACGTCATCACAAAATGAAGACAAGCCGATACATGGATTAGAAACAGATGGGGAGGATAGGCTGCGGTTGCGAAAATTTCGTTAAAGCGTTTGGCCTAAAAAGACTACGAATCATTGCTCGAACCCTACACCAAAGTATCTTCATCCCGAAGATTCGGGAAACCCCTCTATGTAATATCCGCAAGGTCTAAAGTGGGATGAGCGGCGAAGCCCGTCAGTGTTTGCTGCCGGGTTAGTCTATACAATTAGCGGTTCGTTGGTTCGTTCTACTTGTCAAGTTGTTTATTTAAGGTCTGCTTTTTCGTTAATCAAAAATTCTTTTACAGAAGTCCACTTGATGTATGAATATCTGTCGTTATCATATTTTTGAAAAATAATCCGCCCTTCCATTAGATCTCTCATATACTGCATTCCTTGCCAAGCTGGATAAAGTTCCTTTTCTGAAGGCGAAAAAAATCTTGTCATTCGGATAAGAAAATTTAAAAGAGGAATGCCCCCTGGTCTAAATAGTTTATACTTTTTGCTTGTAAGTTCTGTAAGTAATTTCACAAAGTCGTTGCACGAAAGTTTATCACCAGCAATTCTTAAATACCTTGGTGTATTGTCGTCCACAGCAGCAGCAGCAGTATATTCAGCAACATTATCTGTCGTTGTAAATTCTAAAATTTGATTGGCATTACCCCAACATAAAATTCGTTTTTGTTTAAAAAGGATTAAAGGCATATCAGTAGTTAATAAATCCATAAAAGGACCATTAAAAATAGTTGTTGCTTTAATAGGGATTTTGTCAAGATACTCGTGAAACGTTCTTCTGAAATCTAAATTTCTATTTTGCCCTTCTTTTAAGTTTGTAAAATCACTGGAATAGTCGCTAGGTATAAACCTTTGAACATTTGCTTCAACCGCAGCATCTGCAAATATTTTTTGAGCCTCAATTACTGTTTCTCTTAAACCCGCCAAAGCTGAAACCATGCAATGGGCTCCTAAACAATGTTTTGAAATTTCTGATTGATTGCTTGTATCCACCTGAAAGACTTTGACACCTTTTTGTTCTAAGTCTTTTATTTTTTTTAGGTCTGTTTCTAAGCGCACAATTGCTCGCACTTCGACATCTAAGGCTAATAATGCATTTGCAATTTTACCACCTAGATTTCCTGTTGCACCTGCTACTACTATTATTTTTCTCATTCTATATAATTCGTTTTTTTAGTCTTTCTATTCAGTTTCTGTTGTTCTTTACAATGACCGATAAAGGCAGCCTTTGAAAAACACCTCTACAGTCGGTATGTGTAAAATTATTGAAAATTTTAGAAAATAAAAAGGTATTTTATTTTTTATACGGATTCATAAAATAAAGACAAGATGATACATGGAGAAGAATCAGAAAGGGAGGATGGGCAATCGCGCCCAATTCAATTTAGAATACAAGGATTCCGTTAAAGCGCTTGGCCTAAAGAGGTTGCGAATCATAGCGCGAACTACCGCAAATTAGGTTCGCTTGCGTTACTGTATGCCCTTCTGTCTGTCCAACGTGGCATTGTCCTGTTGAATTGCCTCGTTTGTATTTTGTTTAGTATTAAAAATGAAGCTTCCGTCTCCGTAACTCAAAAATCTATAATCATTCTCTAATGCATACTCGTAAATCCTTTTCCATTCATCACCTACCAATGCGGCAACAAGTAAAAGGAGAGTAGAACTGGGCTGATGAAAATTAGTAATGAGCGCATTTGCAATTCTTAATTCATAAGACGGAACAATAAGTATCTGTGTTTTGCAAATAAGTTTTTCTATTTTATTTTTTTTTAACCAAGCCAGCAAGCAATTTAGCGAATCAATTGCAGTCATACTTTGTGGAAGTTCATAGGCATCCCATTGTTTAATTTCTAATTCATGAATAGGTGCATCCAAATTTTGATTTGCCTTCACTCCCATCCAATAGAGTGATTCAATCGTTCTTAAGGACGTTGTTCCAACGGCAACAACATTTTTGTTTATTTGCTTATCAGAAATTTGCTGTACTATTTTTACTATTGATTCCTTCTCAACTTCTATCCATTCAGTGTGTATTTGATGTCCTTCAAGCGTTTCACTTTTCACGGGTTTAAAAGTTCCGGCACCAACATGCAGCGTTACATAATCAACAATTGCATTTTTAGATTCTAGTTTTTCAAAAATTCGTTTTGTGAAGTGAAGTCCTGCTGTTGGTGCTGCAACAGAACCCTGTTGTGCGGCATAAACAGTCTGGTATCTACTTACATCTATGTCTTCACTCTCTCTCTTTAAATATGGTGGAATGGGCATTTCTCCAGCTTGTTCTAGAATTTCAGCGAATGAAAAAGTATCTGGTTGCCAACTAAACTGAATTGTAAATACATTTCCATTTTTTTTTACTTTTTCAGCATGCAATGTAAAGTCCTTTGTCTTCATGCTGACTATTTTTTCTTTCCATTTATCAACCCGACCAATCAAACATTCCCATACAACACCTGTTTTTTTAATCATGGCAGAAGAGGGTTCGGCGTTTTCTTCGCTGGGTTCTAGGCAGAATATTTCAATTTTACCACCTGTGGAATTTCTAAAATGAAGACGTGCTTGAATGACCTTCGTGTTATTGAAAACGAAGATAGATTTTTCGGAAATATATTTGTCAAGGTTTCTATAAATATCTTCTGAAATATTCCCGTTTTTATAAATCAACAATTTGCTTAAATCCCTTTCTGCCAAAGGATATTTTGCGATTCGGTTTTCAGGCAAATCGTACGTAAAATCTTTTATTTGAAATTTCTGTGCTTGTAATTTAATACTCCATTCCATTTAATACTAATTTGAGGTGTGATAGTCAGTCTGTTTAATATTGGCGAGCTCTCCAATAGGTTTTTCGGTAGAGGTTTCCGGCTATGCAAAGGTGGCGATGTTTACCGATAAAGTTGATGCGAAGCACAACGTTTGGTTTACCCAGAAAACGGTCATACGAAGCGCTGAACCACCAATTTTGCCATACCGCTGTGTGTGGCAGTGGTTTTTTCATTTTTCAACTATTGTGTTTTAGTTATTTTATTCTTTTGGTTTATCAAAGGTCTGCCTTGTAACGCTTGAATAAGTGTCAGCAAGGCCAATAGTCCATATGCAATAGAAATGCCAACTGTCAATTTTGTGTTCTTTAAAACATAGTAGGAAAGTATTGGCAATACTTGCAAGGCGTGCATGCCTATAAAATGTGAAACTCTTAAATCACCAACGGTTTTGCTCCAGCCAAGAATAAACCAATTTGAATTGTCGTTCAATGCACCAACACTATGATTTAGTCTTGACCCCATCGCGAAACCTTCAAAAGAAAAGATTGTGAAAATGATAATGCCTAAACGAATTGCCCACAAGTAATGATTAGGAAGGTTTGGAAAATCGTGCTTGAAAAATAATATTCCAATATATGCTGTATATAACGTTACTGCACTAGCGGCTAATGCCATTAGTGAATATAAAGCGGAATAAACAGGTGTACTTACATTATAGTGCGATAGTTCTCCTTTGCTGGCTTGGAATGCGATATAAAAAATTTCAAAACCCAATAAAACAATAACCGTCCAATTGAATAACTTGATATTGAAATCTGACAAGTAATAGCAATACCAAGCCATAGCCCATGCAAATAAAAATGTCGAGAAAGCGAATTTAAAAGGCTTATACCATGCATTTACATGATATACCTGTGTACTTGAAAATTTTGTAAGCAGTATAAAAATAACAGATAACAATAGACAAAGCAAACCATAAAAGAATAGGGTTTCATTTCTGTCTTTGAGTTGATGAATAAAGTCTATCATTTCTTATTTTATTACTTGTCTAATTTGTTTCATTTTTTTTCTCTTCATATGGGTCTGTTGGGATTGATTCCCATTATCGACAAGTGCATACTGCGTAAAAATAGCTACAATTTGTATGTGTAAAATTATTGAAAATAATTGAGAAAATAAAAATGATTTATTTTTTGCGTTATAAAACTTCACAAAATGAAGAAAATCCTATACATGAATAGAAAAAGAAAGCGAGGATAGGCAGTCGCTTAAAGTCCAATAAGTATTAGAATCATTACTTTAAAGCGAGGTCGTCTAATCGGTTACCGGTTGGCTTACTTGTCTCTCTGATCTATTTAGCTACCTTCAATGTTGGTTTTAAATTTTGTAGAAACCCCAGTAATAAAATAGTACAATTAAAATGATGTATACAATGCTGTTAGCGGTAAAAATAAATCTTGAAAATGTCTTCCAAGTATTCAGTTTAAAAACCTTTCGGTTTATAATCAATAATGGAACTATCAGCAATATAAGTAAGAATGGAAGATAAGAAGCAATATCAATCAATCCGAATTTGTAATTTTTATATGGAGAAGGAAAATAAAAAACCCCCATTTCTGTAGATAAAGCAAACATATAATACGCCAAACACAAGCTCAATGTGGCAACTAGCAATTTATAGTTTCCAAAATCTATTTTTTTATTTTTAAAATAACTGATTAGAAAGTAGAAAAATGAAAAGACAAAAAGTGCCAGGCACATGCGAAGAAACCAGTCAATTGTATTGTTATTCAATGGTGTTTGAAAACGAATAAATTTTTGATATTCCATGTTGGCAGGAAATAATGATGCGATTTCATAGGAGTGATTTCCTTTTTGCAACTCCTCTTTTAAGCTGAATTGAACCATGTGTTTATAGTCATGATAAAAGTATAAATGAATCACTCTATTTCTCAAGTCCCAAATAGATGTTAGTAAAGTTCCGTCACCAATTTTTTTTCTGCAAACATGCATGGTGTCTGAAAGTGCTGTGCAAAATGCAAGAGAAGTATCAATTTTGCTTTTCAAAAATGCAGTTCCGTCAACATAACGCTTTTGCTTCATGCTGCTAAAGTCAGTAATGGTTGAAGGGCAAAAGTTAGCAAGCACATACTTATCGTCATTGCCAAGAATTAGTTCGTAGGGTTCAACAATCAGATACTTCCCCGATGGGTCCGTATAGATAAATACATCACTGGATAGTGTGCTGTGGTCGTATTCTTCAATAAATATTTTCACTTCTTCCACGCTTTTACAGGAATGTAAAATGTCTTTTAGATATTTTGACCTGCTTTGAATTGATTTCTTATTTTCAAATGATTTTACCTTCTCAGGTGTGGGTGTGGCAAGTGTGCCAAAGGAAAGTCCATACTCATTCATGCCTGATTGAGGCGTAAGGTCATTTCCACCCTGATAATTTGCGCCTGAAAAAGCGGCACCGTAACCGTTTGTCTCAAACCATATTCTTGGTTGACTAAACCAAGTGTCATAATTCATTCCATGCATGGTTTTATCTCCCACCGTTACTTTGTAGGTGCTACAAGGATATCCAGTGAGGAAGGCTAGCATGAATACTGCTGTAAGCAAAGTCAATTTGTTTTTCATATTGCTCATGAGTCCAATTGGTTTAAATATCATATTTCCAGAGATTTTTACTTTGTAGTATTATACAAAGCTTAATGGTTTTGCGATTGGAGAAGGTGAGGTATTTGAAAAAACGTAAGCTAAACATTTCAAGAAATGCCCAATAGAATTATAAATGTTACGTGTAGAACAGTCTGTCCCAATTTGGCCAATGCGATTTTGGCGGTCGTTTGATTTCTTTTCTAAATTAGTTTAATATTTTTCTTGGCTTTTTAGTATTTGT
>Ga0114970_10002710_pt1 | contig 13213 bp, 9 predicted proteins | sample M_140205_XF_Meta_FD_87030 | JGI IMG/M metagenome (GOLD analysis project Ga0114970, IMG submission 87030) | Freshwater microbial communities from Lake Montjoie, Canada to study carbon cycling - M_140205_XF_MetaG | ecosystem: Environmental > Aquatic > Freshwater > Lake | place: Lake Montjoie... | reverse complement strand
CGATGGCGATGGGTTCTTCGGCGCGCAGGCAGGTGACGAGCAACAGGGTGATGAGAATGGCTTTCACGAGCGTGAGATTGGAGGGAATGAGGCAGTGAATCGAGCACGGTCAGCAGAAGCCAAGAGCGGAGAAAAAACATCCGCAGACATACGCCGCGACACACGCGGCTTACTCAGGCCTATTTCTTCTTCACCGGCGTGCTCGGCAGAGACGAAACATTCAGCGTGAAGGGCTTCGCGGGTTGTTTGCCGAGCAGTTGAAGATCGAACCACTCCACCATGCGCTCGGTGTCCTGCGGCATCTCCTGCCAGCCACCGTGGCCGGCACCTTGGCGGATGACGAGTTCGCACACGGTGCCGACTTCGTGGCAGCGTTTCAAAAAGCGCTCGGATTGCGTGATGGAGACCTGCGGATCGGCATCTCCATGCACGATGATGATGGGAGGCTGTTCCTTGTGGACCCAGTAAATCGACGATAGCTCGCGTCCGAGTGCCTCGCGGCCTTCTGGCGTGGCGGCCTTGGGGCCAAACGCAGCCGAGTAGGCTTCGAGCTTGCCAATGCCGACGGCGTTGTCACCGGGCTCGAACCAGTTCAGGTAATCGGTGGGCGGATAAAAGCACGCCACAGCATTCACCGCGCTGCTTTCGCGATCAATCGGGTCCGCCGCCTTCGCATCGCCTGGGCCTCCGCGAGTCGCTAGCATCAGACTGAGGTGTCCGCCCGCACTGCTGCCGGTGACACCGAGCTTCTGCGGGTCCACGCCGTAAGCTGCGGCATTCGCACGCACAAAACGCACCGCGCGATTCAGATCGGCCACGATCTCCTCCACCTGAAACCTCGGCTGCGTGCCATGCACGACAACGAAGGTCGTGTAGCCCGCTTTCGGCCACCCACCGTCGTTGATGCCGTTGTGATTCGACTTCCATCCGCCGCTCACGATCTTGATGATGCCTGCGCCATTCGGCTTCTCGGGCTTGAAGACATCCATCGTCAGCGCCACGCCATCGTGCTTCGTGTAAATGACATCGCGGATGCGCTCCGGCTCCTGGGCGAGCAGCGACGTGGTGATGAGAGCAAATAAGAGAAGGTGTTTCATGGTTGGGGCATCGTTGCGACGTGGCGGCGAATGGCGCAAACGCTTTCAGCATCGTTCGGGGAGTGAACCCGCGACAGCCGTTGGCTTGTCGTGCTTTTGTTCCTTTCGTGTGTGCATTCAAGCCATCTCGATCCCGCGCATGGTGCCGGTGCCGCTGCTGAAACTGCCGGCCTCGACGCCGAGGCGCTGGAGGAGGGTGACGTAGAGATTGGAGAGCGGGTAGTTCTTCTTTTTGTCGAAGGCGAGGTGACCGGCGTGTTTGAAGCCGCCGCCAGCGAGCAGCACAGGGAGGTTGTCGTTCGAGTGGGCGTTGGCGCTGCCCATGTTGGTCCCGTAAAGGACGGACGTTTGATCCAGCAACGATGCACCTTGTTCTTTGGCAGCGCTCATACCGTGGAGAAACTCCGCCAGCGCGGCGAACTGTGCTTCCTCGATGCGGCGCAGCTCGCTGAGTTTTTCCTCGCGGCCGCCGTGGTGCGTGAGTTCGTGGCACATGGATTTCACGCCGGGGATTTGCTTTGGCACGAGGCTGCCGGTGTTCAGGCAGACGGTGACGATGCGTGTGGAGTCCGTCTCCAGTGCGAGGCGCACGAGGTCAAACATCACGCGCTCGTTCTTGGCGAGGTCATCGCGCTCCTTGATTTCCTGGGGCGCGAGCGTGGAGACTTTTGGTTTGGGGCGGTCCACCCAGTCGGTGGCTTTGGCCAGACGTTGTTCGAGATCGCGGACGCTGGTGAAGTATTGATCGAGCCGCTCACGATCCACGGCGCTCACGCTCTTTTCCAAGCGCTTGGCTTTGTCGCGCAGCGAATCGAGCAGGCTGCGATCTTCCTTCAAGCGGCGTGTGGCGGCGGCTTTTCCCTCCGGTGTGTCTTCGACAAAGAGCTGCTGGTAAAGTTTTAGCGGACTCTGCTGCGGTGGAATCATAGAACCGCTGCGCGTCCATGAGCAGCTCATCAACTCGGCACCGACCATGAGCGTGAGCGATGGAAAGCGCGTCTCTCCGCCTACTTTATCCGCCATCACTTGATCGAGCGAGATGCTGTTCTTGAACGAGCCACGGCTGGCCCCAGGTGCGCCGGTGAGAAAGGATTTCTCCGCCGCATGGCCGCCATCTACGCCGGGCAACGAGACGCCGGAGAAGACGGTGAGCTGGTCGCGATGCTCTTTGAGGATCTCAAGATAGGGCGTCAGCGCGTAGTCGCGGCCTTCTTGTTCGGGAAAGAAATACTGCGGGAGGATGCCCATGTTCGTCATCATGCCGACAAAGCGGCGCGGTGGTGCTGGCGCGGCGGCTCGTGCGAAACGTGGGAGCATCGCGTCGAGCATCGGCAGCGCGAGGGAGATGCCTGCGCCTTTGAGCATGGCGCGGCGAGACATGCTGCGTGCGGTGGAAATGTAGGGAGCGTTCATGGCGGCTATTTGGTGCGGAAGAGGTCGCTTTGGATGACTTCGTGAAGCAACGAGCGCAGGCCGTAATGGGTGGCCTTTGTCCTCGTGAGAATGTCTTCCACAATCACACGATCCGCAAAACTCACCTCCGCTCCTGTCGCATAAGTCACGAGCTGGCTGACAAAAGCTCGCGCGAGACGCTCGGGCTCCGCAGCGAGCATGGTGCGCAGTTCATTCACGTCTTTGAATGGGCGACCATCGGGAAGCTGGCCGGTGCAGTCCACGGGCAGGCCGGCGTGGTATTCGATGCGGTGGCCGTTGACGAGTTTTCGATCCTCATCGCGGCCCGCACCTCCCACGGCACGATATTGGCCACGCCATTCGCCAATGACATCAAAGCTCTCCAAGGCGAAGCCGTAGGGGTCCATCTTTGCGTGGCATCCAGCGCAGCTCGCGTTGCGGCGATGCTTGTCAAGTTGCTCGCGCACCGTCGTGGCTCCGCGCACGTCGGGCTCGATGGCGCCGGCATCGGGCGGAGGCGGTGCGGGCACGATGCCGAGGACTTTATCCATGACGAAGGCGCCGCGTTTCACGGGCGAGGTCCTGGTTCCATTCGCGGTCGTTTTCAAAACGGCGGCCTGAGTGAGAAAACCGCCGCGCACGCTGCCCGCAGGCACAGCAACACGCCGGATGTCCCAGCCGCGCACGCCTTCGATGCCGTAGAGCCGCGCCAGAGGTTCATTGAGCATGGCAAAGTCGGACTGCACGACATGCTTCACACCGAGATCGTGCTTGAGCAGTTCGGCGAAGAAGGTGCGTGACTCCATGGCCATCGCCTCGCTCAGCCAGGGCATGAACTCGGGGTAGAGTTTCCGGTCGGGCTGTGTTGCGTTGAGTTCGCGCAGGGCGAGCCACTGGCCGGTGAAGTTCTCGACGAAACGCTCCGCCCTTTTGTCCTTCAGCATTCGCTCGGCTTGCGCACGCAGCATCTCAGGCTTGCTCAGCTCATGCTTGTCCGCCAGCGAGGTGAGTTCGTCATCCGGCAAGGTGCTCCATAAAAAATACGCCAGCCGAGTTGCGAGCGCATGATCATCGAGCTTCCCAATCGGCTCGCGCATCAGCATGCAGTCCGGCGATGTGAGCACCTCGCGATACGCCGCGATCATCGCATCCTGAAACGCTGCACCAGCCGCCAGTCGCGTCGTCACTTTCGCGAGATACTCGAGGACATCGCCATCGTTCACCGGCTTGCGCAGCGCACGGCGCAGAAAGCTCCGCAGCAGTCGCTCAGCATTCTTCGCGGGGTCTTTCGATTCCACATAGACGACAGGACGCTTGTCGCCGCGCTCACCGTAAATGTCCTTTGGCATCGAGTAAGGATTGCCGCGAGGCCAGGTCTGCTGCACGGGTTTCGGCACGCCGCTATCCTTCGTCCATTCCTTCACCGGCAGATCGCCAAACAAAGCGCGATGACTCGCAGGCGGCCACTGATCATAGATCGGGCCTTCAATCTCGACCCACTCGACCGCAACGCCCGGCGCGGGGCTCATCGGGCCGACCACATCCTTGTTTTTGCCGTGGGCATAGTCGCGGAAGTTCTCACACGATGCCGCGATGATGCGCAGAAAATCATCCGTGCCATGCATCAAACCGCCGCCTCGCTCGATCCACGCGGTGATCTCGCGTTCGGCTGGTTTGTTCGGCGGCAAGTCCACGGTGCCGTAGTGCTCGCCCTTGGCAAAAACTCCCCAGCCCAGCGCGCCGTGTCGCTCGGTGGGCACGACTTCCTTGCCATCCCAGCCGAAGCTGTAGCCGGACACACGCAGTCGGTGGAAGCCTGAGATCACCGGCTCGATGGCCGTCATCGTCCAGCGGAAGTCCGCATCCTCATGGCGAAACATGCCGATCGCGTTCGCCTTTGGCTCGTCATCCGTGAGGTGATGCGCGGTATCGGCGACGAAGGTCTCATCGCGTTTCATGCCGATGAGACCGATGGCCGTCTTGTTGCCGATGGCGAGTCCCACCGAGCCTTCGCACTCCTTGCCTTCCTTGCGATTGTTCTCGGTGAGATAGGCGCGGTATTTGAAAATAGGTGGCCGCTTCGGGAACGGGCACAAGGCTTCATTCAATGCCTTGTCCACCGCCGCGAGATACGACTCCATGTGGACGAACGACATGTCCAGCGCACCCGCGAGCCGGTCAAAGCCGTGCGACTTGCCGTCCTCCGGCAGCGAGTCCTTCACTTTCAGCGCGGGCAGCGCGAGCAAATCTCGCAGCGTGTTTTCAAACTCCACGCGATTGAGCCTGCGCAACCGTGATCGCCCATCGCGAAGCTCACGCGCCGTGTCCATGGCGACGAGTTGCTGCGACAATGACGCCATCGCTGCCTCCAATTCCTTTGCCTCAGGCCGTGGCTTTTTCTCCGGCGGCATCTCGCCCGCTCGTATACGATCATGCACCTGCACCCACGCATCAAAGCCCGTTGCATCGAGTTTCAGCGCCGTGAGATCGAGGCCGCCTTTCTTCGTCTCGCGGTCGTGGCACTCGACGCAATGCGCCTTGATCAAGGAATGCAACGCCGCACTCGGTTGATCCTGCGCCGCGCTGTGCAGGATTGAAAGTGGGAGCAAAGCAAACAGGCAGGCAGTCTTCATGGCCACAAGCGTGTGATTCCACCCACCACGAAGCCTGCGGAAGGCGCATCGAGCTTCACGGTGAGCTTACCGAGGTTTCCCTGCATCTTCGTGGCGGAGATGACGCCAGTGACCGCCGGAGCTGTTGCTTTCCGATCCACGCCAGCGGGTGCCACACGCACTTTTTGTCCGGCTTTCAGGCTGCGGGAGATTTCGTTACTCTCCCAGAAAAGAGTCAGCTCGAGCGTCGAGCCATCGACCACGTCCGCATAGCCAGGAGCGCCTTCTTCGGCCAGTCGCTTGGCATTGATCGCCTTTTGAGCGTCCTGAAACTTGATGAGGCTCGCGTCATCAAGAAACACGTTCCAGCACATCTGCATTTTGCCCTTGCCGATGCCGTGCGTTTCGGTGCGAATCTTTTCGCCGATCTTGATGTCGGAAAAGGTCGCAGGCTGGCCGTCTTTCCAAACCTTCGTCTCAGCGTCCGTGGAAATGACGATGCCCTTTTCGCGAACGAAACTCTTGTCCGCGTTCGCCTGCGTCACAGTGAGTGTGCCCGCGCTGCTGTCGATGCTGTCCACGTAGAAGTATTCTTTGTGGCCGTTCATCATGTTCATCTGGTCCTGGATGTAGGTCAGCCAGGTCCACTGACCATCCGCAGCCTCGTGCATGCGAAAGATGCCGCGCATCCCGATGCGGTAGTCCTGCAAATCGCCGAAGGCCGCGTGGTGATACAGCTCCGCATACGGCAGCACGGTGAAGGGCATGATCTCATCCGTGCCTTCTTTGCGAAAGGTGCCGCTGCGTGTTTTGAGATCGATGCTGACCAGCTCGCCCCAGATGCGCCGCATCGCATCGGTCGGCACGATGACTTTGCCCGGCTGGATTTTCAAAACAGGCTTCACCGGAGCATCAGCGGCCTGGAGTGAAGTGAAGGCGATGAGGCTAAGAAGTAGGAGAGGCGTTTTCATTTCGTGGCAGGCTGGGGCTTCAATACGGAGGCCGGAGCGCTGTTGATGCCGATGTTGAGCGTTGGGGCGCTCGCTTTGCCTTTGAGGCCAAACGCAGCCGTCGCGGCCTTTTGGAAGGTGGGCAGGATGTTTTTGCCATCGCCGGACCAACCGGCGTGCTGCACGAGGAAGACGGTGACGAGCTTGTTTTCGCGGTCGTAGCGCGAGTTCGTGCCGTAAGCGCCGCCGTGGGTGAAGGATTTGACATCGTTGCCGAAGCCGAAGCCATAGTTCGATTTGGCTTCGCCGGATTGATCGCTGGTCGCGGTCTGCACGGCCTTTTCGGAGAGGATGCGCACGCCATTGAAAGTGCCGCCGTTCGCCATCATGCGGTAGAAGAGCGACAGGTCATTCGCCGTCGAAAACAGGCCGCCTGCGGGCATCGGGAAGCGCTCGCGGCTGTCGAGCGGGTAGAGAAGCTGGCCGACGGGCAGCTCTTCGAGACCGTCCTTCGTCGCGTTGGGCTTGTAGGATTTCGCGAGGCGGGCTTGCTGCTCTTGGTTCGGCCAAAAGGTCGTGTCATTCATGCCCAGAGGCTTGAAGAGTCGCTCGGCGAGGAAGGTTTCATACTTCATGCCACTGACCACTTCGATGATGCGCCCGGCGGTGTTGATGCCCGCGTTGGAGTATTTGGATTTGCTGCCGGGCTGGAACAGCAGCGCCATCTTCGCGTAGCTGCTCACACGCTCGGCCAGCGGCTTCAAGTCGAGCGTCGGGGCTTCCATCGGCGATTTGAAATCAAGCCCGCTGGTGTGGCTGAGCACCTCACGCACGAGGATCGGATGACGTGGAGCCACGAGTTCGGGCTTCTTCGGATCGGCACTGATGTTCACCATCTGCCCTTTGAACTCCGGCAAATACTTCTCCACCGGATCATCGACGCTCACCTTGCCTTCATCGACGAGGATCATGAACGCCGTCGCCGTGATCGGCTTCGACTGCGAAGCGATCCAGAACATTGAGTTCGTCTGCATCGGCTTCTTCGCCGCCACATCTTCAAAACCCACCGCCTCTACATCCAGCACCTTGTCAGCATCAGCCACCAGCACCACCGCCCCAGCGAGCGTCTTGTTATCGACATACGGCTGCAAAACAGGCGCGAGTTTCTTGGTCGGCACCTCGGCGTGCAGTGCCGCCGTGGTGATCAGGAGAAGGGTGGTGAGTTGGCGGAGGATGGTGTGTTTCATGTGGAAAGGGATTCGAAGAGGATGTGTGAAAAGAACGGCTCAAGGACGAAGTCGTTTCGCCAAGAAGTCCCAGATGTCCTTCGCGGCTTCATCGGCGGGATGGTCGGGGAATTTGACGAAGCAGGTGGCACCGGCCTCGTGGGCGAGCTTTTGGAAGCCGAGTGCCCAGCGCGGGCTGCGGGTGTCGTAGTTGGCTTTGGTGAGCTCCTTCGGCTGCGTGAGACCCCATTCGTTCTCGAAGAACATCGGCGCGGCGTCTTGGTGCAGCAGGTAGTCGGGCGACCACTTCTTCAGGATGGGCAGCAGCTCATCGCGGCGCTTCAAGGACTCCTCAAACGAGCAGCCGAGAGCCGGTGCGCCCCATTTGACCTCGGGCACCCACTCCTGCATGCGCTTCGGGTCAAAGGTCGGCTGGCAGCGATATGCGGCCACACAGGTGACGAGTGATGACTCGCGCTCCACGGGATCACTCGATGCCGCATTCGCCTGATCACGCGAGCAGCCGACGAAAAGCGCGGGCTGCGCTCTCTGCGAGCCGCCGCCGGTGGCGAGGTGCTTTGGATCGAGGTTCCACTTGGCTGCGTGATGCCGAACAAACTGCACCGCACGGATGGCGTCGAGCTGCACATACGAGATGGGCTCTTTCTCTTTCGCGGCGGTAGCGTCCTCCATCGTGCGTGTCTCCACGGCGATCATCGCGATGCCGTTCTGCTCGAAGAAACCGAGGTTCGCGGGATGTTTCGCCGCCTTCCAGATGCCACCAAACCACTGCACGGCAGGAAACGGCGGCGTGCCCTTCTTGGGCAGGTAGATGTCGATGAGCTGATGCTCATGCGGGCCATACGAGACGTTCGCGTGCGTCGGCACCGGTTCAGGAGGCGCTGGCTTGCCATACTTCGCCACGGCGGCCTTCATGAAGCCGCCATACATGACCTGCTGCTGCTCGCCGCTCATGTCGAAGCGTTCGACGAGGATCACCATCGCCAGTTGGTTCTTCGGATCGATCCAGAATGCCGTGCGTCGTGCTCCGCGATGACCGTAGCTGCCGACGCTGGGGCCTTCGTCGTCTTTGAGCTTCACGCTGACGCCGACGCCATACGATTCAGACGGGTTGACTGACACGCCCGCTGTCTGGCTCATGCTAATGAGCTTCACGGCCTGCTCGGAGAGAAGGCGTTTGCCATCGAGTTCGCCGCCGCGCAGCAGCATCCGGCAGAACTGGCCCAAATCATGGGCGGTGGAGAAATAGCCGCCTGCTGGCAACGCATAGCGCTTGCCATAATCAAAGGCGATGCCGAAACCCATGTCGCCTGTCACCGCTTTCGGCACAGGCACGCCGCCGCTGAATTTCAGGATGTGCTCGGGCTTGGCCTGGGTGTCCTGTTCGATCTCTACGAAGCCTTTTTTGTCCTCGGTGAATCGCGCGGTGTGTGCGAGGCGCGAGGCCTGTTCTTCTTTCGGCCAGCAGGTCGTGTCCTTCATGCCGAGCGGGTCAAAGAGCCGCTTCTGCATGAAGTCGCCGTAACTCATGCCGCTGACCACTTCGATGATGCGCCCACCGGTGTTGATGCCGCAGTTGTTGTATTCGTATTTCGTGCCGGGCTCCTGGCGCAGCGGACGCTTGGCGTATTCGATGACATCGTCTTTCAGCACCTGAGTGGACTTCAAACCTTTGTCACTCGCCAGCACCATGCCGCTCGTGTGGCTCATGATCTCACGCACGGTGATCGGATGCTTCGGCGGATGCAGCGTGCCATCAGTTTCTTTGACCTGCTGGCCTTTGAACTCCGGCAAAAACTTCTCCACCGCATCATCGAGACTCACTTTGCCCTCATCGACGAGCATCATGAGCGCCGCTCCCGTGAGCGACTTGCTCATCGAGGCGATCCAAAACACCGCATCCTCGCGCATCGGCGTTTTTTTGGCCAAGCTCGCGTATCCAGCCGTTTCGAGGGCTAACACGCCGTCTTTGTTCGCCACAAGCGCGACAACGCCCGGCGCGATGTTTTGGTCAACGAAGGACTGCAGCACCAGTTGGAGCGGCTTTGGGGCTTCGGCGGCCCAAAGTGCTCCTGAAATGGCGAGAAGGAGAATCAGTCGTGTTTTCATGAAGAGGGTGCTCGCCAGCTCTCAATTCGGCGTGGCCTCGCCGTGCGGATAGCGGTAGTCGGCCTTGGCATCGGTGGAGACTTGCTTCGTGGAGCCATCGGCGAGCGTGTAGAGGAACAATTTGCCGTCGGCGTGATACACGATGGACATCTCGCCCTTCGTGAAGCGCGGGTAGGCGAACCACACCTTCTTTCCTTCCGCGTTCGCGAAGGGCTTCATGTTCGTGATCGTGCGTTTGTTCACGTCGAAGTCGGCGACGTAAAGCGTGCGGCCTGGGAACTCGTAATTGAAGCCGGTTTGATACTCGAAGCAGATCTTCGTTTCGCTCGGCGACACGCTGATGCGGTCGAGGATGCCTTTGGGCGCGAGTTCGCACGTCACGCGCTCAAACTTCGGCTCGCTGCCCGGATTCGGTGTCATGAGGTAGTAGCCGCGGCCGAGCTTCGGATGCGTGGATGAGATGAGCAGCCGACCATCGCGCACGGCAGAGTGAACCCAGGAATGGTAGCTCTTGTCCGTGAGCGGCACTTCTTCGCCTGACTTGCCACCGATCTTGCCCGCCATGATGTGGTAGCTCAGTTTGCCGGGGACTTTGCGATTCCACACGGGCGTGTTCTTGCCGTCGCGTGTCCAGGTGGGATTGAAGTCGGTGAAGGCGCCGTCGCTGAGCTGATGAAAGCCGGTGCCGTCGGTGTTGATGATGCACATCGCCGTGATCCAGTTGTTCACCTCCGGGTCATCCTTCAAGCGCCGGAAGAAGACGAGATGATCGCCCGTGATCGACCACGACGGCTTGAAGTCCCAGTGCCCGCTCGTGATCGCTTTCGTCTCCGGCTGGCCGAGCGCGGTGATGTGAATCTCGCCGTCCTTGTAGTAAGACGCACGTGGTGCGTCCTGCGCGATGAGTGTGTCGAAGCCGGTGGCAACGATGAGCGCAGCAGTGAATGAGACGAACTTGATCATGGTTTACGGCTTTTTGGGATGCGCCACGAGCTTCGAGGTCATGTCCTTGAGCTTCGCGTGAGCTTCGGCGTTCTCCGGCAGCGGGCTGTCGCTGAAGGCGGGCAGCAGCTTCTCCCAGACGGCATTCAACTGCTGTTGAAAGGCGTTCGCATCCGCTGTCATCGCGATGACAACATCCTTCGACGGAATGACGAGGCAGAGCTGGCCGGCACGACCATCACCGCGATAAGAATCATGCGTGCAGCGCCAGAATTGAAAGCCGTAGCCCTGGTTCCAGTCGATGCCGAGCTTCGTGTGCGACTTGCCTTCGTTGGGCACCTGCTTGCTTGTCGCCTGCTCGACCCATGAGGCGGGAATGAGTTGTTTGCCGTTCCATTGGCCCTTCTGCAAATAGAGCTGACCGAACTTCGCGATGTCCTCGGTGCAGAGATAGAGGCCGTAGCCGCCGAGCGATGGCCCCTCGGGGCTGGCGTCCCACTTCGAATTCTCGATGCCCAGCGGCTCAAACAAGCGCGGCTTCAAGTATTCCAGCTCGGTCTGGCCAGTGACCTTCGTGACGATGGCGGAGAGCATGTAGCTGCCGTAGGTGTTGTATTGGAAGTGCGTGCCCGGTGCGAGCGGCACGGGATGCGCGAGGAAATCCTTCGCCACTGGGACGTTGTTCACGATCTTCGGCTCCTTGTCGTGTCCGCAGGACATCGAGAGCAGATGTCGCACCTTCATCGCCTTCAGATTCTCCGACGGCTCCGCAGGCGCGATGTCGGGAAAGAATTTCAGCACTGGATCATCCAGGCCGAGCTTTCCATCGGCAATGGCGAGGCCCACGGCGGTGGAGTCGAAGCTTTTGCTGAGCGACCACAGCACATGCGGCTTGTCTGCGGTCTCAGGACTCCACCAACCCTCCGCGATCACTTTCCCATGCCGCACGATCATGAAGCTGTGCAGCGTGTCGATCTGGTTCACCGTCGTGATGAAGTCACACACGCTCTGTGACAACACACCCTGCGCCTCCGGCGTGCTGCGAGGCAGCGGCTGCGCCGCGAAACCGGTGAGGCATGAGAAAACGAAGGCAGCAACGGCGGCCCAATGAGTGGAAGATTGCTTCATGATAGTGGGAAGGGATAGGTGGATAGGACGAGGCGGTTTCACGGCCAATGCTGCACGATCTTCTTCTTCAAGAACTCCACGCTTCTCGCGAGCTGCTCCATGCCATCGACGCCGTCTTCGATGCTGATCCAGCCGTTGAAGCCCTTGCTCTTCAGTTCAGTGAAGATGGCGTCGTAATCGTTGAGGCCTTTGCCAATCTCGCCGTGGCGGAGGCGTTTGGCGTAGCCTTGAGCACCGCCTTCTTCTTTGCGCAGGTCTTCGATGGTGCCCTCGGCGAGGTAGCGGTCGCTGGCGTGCATGGTGACGACGCGATGCGAGACGCGCTTCAGCAGTTCGATGGGATCTTCACCAGCGAGGTAGGTGTTCGAGGGGTCGTAGTTCACGCCGAAGTTCGGGTGGTTCACGGCATCGACGAGTTTGCAGAAAACATCCATCTTCTGCGCGAATTCAGGGTAGTCCCAGAAGTCGTCCTTGTAGTGATTTTCAATGATCAGCGTGATGCCGCGCTCCTGCGCATACGGCAGACAGGCGTAAATCGATTCGGCGGCAAGTTTGACACCTTCGTCGAGCGTCAGCTCAGGACGGCGCTGGCCGCTGAGCACGCGGCAATAGTTGCCGCCGAGTGTGTGCGTCATGTCGATCCAGCGTTTCTGTTTCGCAATCTCCTTTTCACGAAACGCCGCGTCGGGATGCGTGAAGTCGGGGGAGCAACACATCATCGGGATGACCTTGCCGGTGTCCTCGACCTCCTGGCGAAAACGCGGCCAGTTTTTCTCATCGGCCATCTCCAGAAAGCCCGCATACCACTCCAGGCCCTGCACATCGAGCGTGGAGGCGAGTTGAATCCATTCGGACACGGTCATGGTTCCTTCTTTGCAGAGGGCCTGCATGAAGGCTTTCGGGAAGGCGGCGAGCTTGGGCATGGTGAGTTATTTGGAAGGGATGGTGGTGCTGTCTTTGGGTGGATTGCGGCCAATGAAGGGATGCTGCTCCAAATCGAAGACCTGACCGCTGATGGGGCCGCATTCGTCGGCAAGCAGCCAGGCGGCACAGGCGGCGATTTCTTCGGGCCAGAGGATGCGGCCAGCAGGGGCATAGTCCTTCGGTAGATCGGCATACCAGTCGTCCTTGAGGCCGTGCTCGCGTTTGCGTTTGGCCTCGTTTTCGGTGAGCACCCAACCTGGGTTGATTTGATTCACGCGCACGCCGTCCTCGCGCATCAGCGTGTCGCCCAGATTGCGTGTGAGGGTCATGAGGGCGCCCTTGGAGACGCTGTAAGGCATCAGATTCGGCTCGCCGCTGTAGGCATTGACGCTGCCGATGTTGATGATGCTGCCGTGTGCTTCACGGAGATGCGGCAAGGCGGCGCGAATGAGCAGGTAGGGCACCACGCAGTTGATCTCGAGCATGCGGCGGAACCATTTGGCATCCGTGTCGTGTATGTTGCCGAGGCCCACCTGTGCGGCGTTGTTCACCACGGCATCCAGCCTACCAAACGCGCTCACGGCCTTCTCGACGAGAAGTTGAGGCGCGTCCTCCTCCGCGAGGTCTTTGAGCACGAGCACCGCCTTGTCCGCGCCGAGCTCCGCGAGCATTTCCTGACCCAGATCGGCCTCCAGGCCGTGGATGAGCACTTTCGCGCCCTCGGCGACACAACGCTTCGCGATGGCCTTGCCGATGCCGGTGACGCTGCCGGTGATGAGGATGACTTTGTT
>Ga0114970_10002707_pt1 | contig 13217 bp, 16 predicted proteins | sample M_140205_XF_Meta_FD_87030 | JGI IMG/M metagenome (GOLD analysis project Ga0114970, IMG submission 87030) | Freshwater microbial communities from Lake Montjoie, Canada to study carbon cycling - M_140205_XF_MetaG | ecosystem: Environmental > Aquatic > Freshwater > Lake | place: Lake Montjoie... | reverse complement strand
CATGGTGAAGCGGCCAACCGGGTCAGGTGGGGAACCAAGCAGCCCTAACTGTGGAGCCAGTGCCGGGGTCAAGGCTCGTCAACCCCATTCTGAAAGCTGTTTGCAATCCAGGACTTAGGTCAAAATTGCACCCCAAAACAGCCTTTTGCAACACCTAGCTGTAACACCTTAGGATCACGTTGTTCAACCAACGTGGGGTCTACATGGCTGTTTTGACAGGTCTTTTTCAACTCGGGTCTACCTAGTACCTTCGCCCCCATATCGCCGCTTCGCAAGAATTGGATAGGCTGTTTGCATCCCTCCAACACCGTGCGTTCGCTGGAGAACTTTGAATGAATAACCTGCGTACCATGCGACCCGGCCAAATCGCCGAAATATCAAGAATCGGCTAGGATACCCACAGCTTTGGAGCACTGCCATGACCACCACTGATATTCAACTGCCAAAAGTCGCTCAAAACAGAATCAGCCGACTGGCGCACGCATCGGGGCGCAGCCCTGCGGCCATGCTGCGATTCGTGCTACGTGACGGGTTTGACGCAGTAGAACTTAGCATCAAAGAAAACGCTCAGGCCGATGCAGAGTTTGCAGCCGGTGCCACGCTAGCCCACGCCGACGTAATGCGCGATGCGCTGAACGCGGTACAGCAGGCAAAGCGCGAGGCACGCGCTGCTGCATGACCCTGACCGTTGTCTGGTCGGCTCAAGCGCGAAATCAGTTTGTCGCCACGCTCACCTACATCGCCAAAGAAGAACCTACGCCGTACCCAAGACAGGATAGGACATAGCTTTGACTATCGGTTGGTGCGAGACCAAATTCGGGTTCAACGCTGGTACAGGCAATGACAGAAGCCTGTCGCTGCTGAAGGGAATGTCTGAATGCGCCCCTCGCTTGCCTTGCAAACCCACCGTGAAGCCATTCGTACGATTGCCTTGAGTCACCAGGTTACTAATGTGCGGGTATTCGGTTCTGTGCTGACTGGTGACGACCATCACCTCAACCGCAAATTCACTGGCTCAGGCTCGCTCCTGCTTGGAAATACGCATCCCGTTCAGGCTCATGTCAGGTTGGACAGGGCTCGTCATACGGATAAATTCTTCAATTTGGCGTGCTGGTTAAAATACTACGACCACTCTTGAAAGTTCTAATGAGCACATTTGCAAACCAACTCAAAGCGGAAATCGCGCGTATCTCCAAAAAAGAAGCGCGTTCAGAGTCAGTCCAGCTCAAAAAGTCATCGACGCAGTACAGGTCCGATATCGCTGCGCTCAAGCGCCGTCTTGCGGCTCTGGAGTCCATGGTCGGCAAGCTGCATAAGCAAGCCCACAAGGAAGCAAAAACTGTAGAGCCCGCGGAATCAGGAGGCCTGCGCTTTCGGGTTGGCGGCTTCGCCAGTCTGCGCAAGCGACTGGGCCTAACGGCCAACGAAATGGGCGTTTTGCTGGGTGTCAGCGGGCAATCGGTCTACAAGTGGGAGCAGGCCAAGGCCAGGCCCCGGGCCAGCCAATTGGCGGCCATTGCCGCCTTGCGAAAGATGGGCAAGCGCGAGGTGGCCGAGCGTCTGGCCCAGTGACCGGCGACGGGCTTTCGCTCGCACAACCGGCATGCACGACCTGCAGCGTATACCAGCCCGAAAGGGTTGCGCCGCGCGCCTGAAGCGGGGTCAGTTGCTGCGGGTCGTCAATACGCACGGCTCGCAGGTGGTGGATTTCTGGGCCTTTAACGACCCGGACCTCGGCGAATGCATGTCGATGGAACATACGCGCGCAACGCTTCTTCGCATCGTTCCCATGGTGGGGGACTGCTTGTACACCAACAAGCGCCGCCCGATTCTGACCATGGTCGAGGACACATCGCCGGGCGTGCACGACACCCTGATCGCATCCTGCGACCGCTACCGCTATGAGCAACTAGGCGCCAAGGGCTTTCACGACAACTGCACCGACAACCTGGCAAACGCACTCGCGGCTATGGGTCTGCCGCGTGTCGTGCATCCATCGCCCTTGAACCTGTTCATGAACATACCGATAGGCAGCGGTAACGCGTTGTCCTTCCAGCCGCCGGTCACAAAGGCGGGCGACAGCGTGCGTTTCCGAGCCGAGATGGATTGCGTGGTCGCCTTCTCCGCCTGCCCGCAGGACATGCTGCCGATCAACGGCGCCGACTGCGTCATCCACGACGCGCGTTACCAGATTTCGACCTAGCGGGCGCGGTACCCGGGGCGCGGCCCTGATCACCCGACCAGCAAGGCCGGATGGCACGTCCAGCGCGACACGGCGCGCGGGCGACCCCATGCGGCATGCCCGAGCGCGCGGCTATCCGGGAAACACTTAATGTGGATCAAGGTTTTACAGCCCCGGCGTGCCAACAATCGCAGCTCTAACCACACAGGAGGCCAGATGCGCGCGCTTAAAGCCAGCGTCAATTTCGACGCGCTCGACATCCTGCACCGGGAAATCCATCTGCATCTGGACCGTCTGCATTTACTGGCTCACCAAATCGAAGCCGATGGCGTCGATACCGCCGCGCAGCACGAAGCGGGCAGCATCGAAAGCTTCTTTTCCAGCCATGCACGCAAGCACCACCTGGAGGAGGAAACGCGGGTCTTTCCGAGTCTGCTCGCAAGCCGAAATCTCGATCTGGTTGGGACGGTACACCGACTGCGCCAGGACCATGGATGGATCGAAGAAGACTGGCTTTGCCTGGCCCCCCAGTTGCGCGCGATGGCCATGGGCAGCACCTGGATCGATCTCGCGGAATTTCAGCACAACGCGCAGGTATTCATCGCGCTGTGCCGAGAGCACCTAGCGATCGAAGACACGCTGGTATACCCCGAGGCCAAAGCACGCCAATCCGATGCCCGCCATGCTGGTTAACGGCTACGCGTTGGGTCGCCAGTCTGCGGGCCCGCGGACCCTGGCTTTGTGGTCGCTGGGATTGCGCCCGCTGTACCTGGTCGCGGGTGCTTATGCAGCGCTCGCTGTACCGCTATGGGCGATGCAATACGCGGGATGGATAGGCGGCGCGCGCGCCAGCGCCTGGCACGCCCACGAGATGCTGTTTGGCTACGCTGTGGCCGTCATGGTCGGCTTTCTGTTCACGGCGGGGCGCAACTGGAGCGGTCGAGCGACTCCGACGGGGCCGGCGCTGATGGCGCTGACGCTCGTGTGGCTGGCGGCACGGGTGCTGGCCTTCGCCCCATGGCCAATGCTCTCTGGGCTGGTTGGGGTGGCGTTTCCCCTCTTGGCAGCGCTGGGGCTTGGACGGGCGCTGGTTGGCGGTGCCAACCGTCGCAACTACTTTTTTGTCGCCGTGTTGCTGCTCATCGCCATGGCACAGGGCCTGAGCGCGGGCGCGCTCGCCGGTTGGCTGACGATACCCGCGGGCTTCGGACTGCAGATCGGACTGGACGCGCTGCTGTTTGTCATGGCGGTCATGGGCGGTCGGGTCATACCCATGTTCAGCAACCATGGCGCGCCCGGAACCGACGCGCGTCGACACCCCCTGGTCGAACGCTGCGCGCTGGCCTCGCTGCTACTGCTGGCTTTGGCGGACGGTTTCGGCGTCCATGGCCTTGCGCTCGCAGCTGTTCTGGCGCTGGCCGCTCTGAGCCATGCATGGCGCCTGGCACTATGGCATTCCTGGCGCACCCGGCAGGTTGCGCTGGTGTGGATTCTCCACGCGGCCTACCTGTGGATCGTCCTGCATCTGGCGCTGCGCGCTGCCAGCGCGCTCGATGCCTTCGCCCCCTCGGTGGCGACCCATGCCCTGACGGTGGGCGCCATCGGCAGCATGACCTTGGGCATGATGACCCGAACGGCTCGTGGCCATTTGGGCCAGCCGCTGCGAGCCGACTACTACGACCGCGCCATGTATACCTTGGTCTCGGCTGCCGCACTTTGGCGGGTAGCGCTGCCGCTGGCAATGCCTTCGACGACGACGCTGGCCGTATGCATTTCGGGCGCGATCTGGGCGGTCGCCTTCGGGCTTTTTGTCTGGCGCTATGGCCCCTGGCTGTGTTATTCCCGCGCCGACGGACTTCCCGGATGAGCCGCCCTCGGCTGCGGCTGTTGGGGCTGCTCGCTCTGCTCCTGTGGGCGACAAGATCGGCCGCCGGCGTCTGCGAGACCGGGAAAAGGCAGTCACCGGTCAACATCGTTGGCGCGCAAAAAAAGAATCTGCCAGCGCTGGACTTTCGCTACCATGCGCAGCCACTGCAACTGGCCAACGACAGCCAACCGCTGCGGATTCGATTCGCGCCGGGCAGCAGCCTGCGCGCAGGTGCACAAAGCTACCGCTTGCATCAACTGCACTTTCACACCCCGGCGGGCGACCAGATCGGCGGCGAGACATTCCCGATGGCCGCCCATCTGCTGCACCGATCCAGCGACGGGCTGCAACTCGCCGTTAGCGAAGAGGACAACTTTGACGTGCATCTGGTCGACTATGAAAAGCGCCTGCTCACCTGGACCTACGGCGTTCCGGATGTTCGGGGAAGCGCGCCGGGCTTGCTGAATTATCCCGATGGCGTTGACATCGATGTATTTCGCGACTGGAAGAACAGCCGCAGGACCGCCGCCCCATGAACAGCTGGCCCTTTATAGCGACCGAATGCGCGGCCTGGCTGCGCAGTGGTGGGTTGGCGCCGCTGCGGCTGTCACAACGCAGCCTGCTGCCGATCGTTCAAGGCGGCATGGGCATCGGTATCTCGGCCAAGGGATTGGCGGGCAGCGTGGCGGCGCTCGGCGGTATCGGAACGATTTCGTCGGTAGACCTGCGCCGGCACCACCCGGACCTGATGGAGCGCACCCAGGGGCTGAAACCGAGCCAGGGCGCCAAGGAGGCCATCGACGCCGCCAACTTGGAGGCATTGGAGCGCGAGATTCGCGCAGCGCGGGTGCGCGCCAGCGGGCGCGGCCTGCTCGCCATCAACGTCATGCGCGCCGTGAACGCCTATGGCGCCTCGGTGCTGCGCGCGCTCGAGTGCGGCATCGACGCGGTGGTGGTCGGCGCCGGTTTGCCGCTGGACCTTCCCGACCTGGCGCGCGAACACCCCAAAGCCGCGCTGATTCCCATCCTGTCAGACGCTCGCGGCGTGCAGCTGGTCGTGCGCAAATGGGAGCGCAAGAAGCGGCTTCCCGACGCGATCATCATCGAACACCCAGGCCTCGCCGGGGGCCACCTTGGAGCGGCCAAAGTAGCAGACCTGCACCACCCGCGCTTCGACTTTGAAAACGCGATTCCGCAGTCAAGAGCCTTTTTGCGATCGGCCGGCATAGAAAGCGAGCTGCCGCTCATAGCCGCTGGCGGCATCCGCAGCCTGCAGGACATCGCCCGGCTCCAAGGCCTGGGCGCGGCAGCTGCGCAACTTGGAACGCCGTTCGCGGTCACGCTGGAAGGCGACGCGCATCCCGAATTCAAGCGGGTGCTGGCCCAGGCTAGCGACGAGCAGATGGTCGAGTTCACCAGCGTCGCCGGCCTTCCGGCGCGCGCCGTCCAGACCCCCTGGCTGCGCGCCTATCTCAAAATAGAAGACAAGCTGCAGGCCGTGGCGCACCCCAAATTGCGCTGCACCAAAAGCTTTGACTGCCTGGCCCAGTGCGGATTGCGCGACGGCACGCTCGGATGGGGCCAGTTTTGCATCGACAACCAGCTCGCAGCGGCGCTGCGTGGCGATGTCAAGAAGGGGCTGTTCTTTCGCGGCGCTGGCGCACTGCCCTTCGGTGAGCAGATCCGCAGCGTGAGCGACTTGATACAAAAGCTGCTCACCGGCAGCGTTGCTGCGCTGCCCGCCTGAGGCATGGCATCGAGGTCGCCGCATGGATTTCGCCGACTCTGCCCGCTCGCGCGACATACGCCAGCGGCTCGACGCATTCATCGACCGCTACCTGCTGCCGTACAACGCCGCCTGGCACGCTGCGGCCGCCAGGGGTGAGTCGACTCCGCCCTTTGTGCAGGATCTCAAGGAACTGGCGCAAAGCGAGGGGCTGTGGAACCTGTTCTTGCCCAGCCTGCGCGCAGACCAGCCGGGAACGGCGCTCAGCAATCTGGACTACGCGCCTTTGGCGGAATCGATGGGGCGACTGCCATGGGCGTGCGAAATTTTTAACTGCAGCGCGCCCGATACCGGCAACATGGAACTGCTGCAGCTGTTTGCAACGCCGGCGCAGCGCAGCGCATGGCTCGACCCGCTGCTGGCCGGAACCATCCGCTCCGCCTTTGCCATGTCCGAGCCCGATGTCGCATCGTCCGACCCGACCAACCTGCAAACCACGGTGCGGGTCGAGGGCAACCAACTCGTCCTGAATGGCCGCAAGTGGTTCATCACCGGCGCGGCACATCCGGCCTGCCGACTCCTGATCGTCATGGGCCGCAGCGCGGGCGCCGCGGGCCCCCGACACGCCAACCACAGCATCGTGCTGGTGCCCCTGCAAACGCCTGGCGTCGAGATCCTGCGCAACATTGCGATCCTGCAGCATCTGACACCCGAAGGGCACTGCGAAATCGTGCTGCGCGATGTGCGGGTTCCGCTGGGAAACCTGCTCGGCCGCGAAGGCGAGGGCTTCGCCATGGCACAGGCACGCCTGGGCCCGGGCCGCATCCACCACTGCATGCGCACGGTCGGCCAGTGCGAGCTGGCGCTGCGCCTGATGTGCGACCGCGCCCTCGAGCGCCAGGCATTCGGCAAAACGCTGGCCGACTTCGCCAACGTGCAGTAGTGGATCGCCGAGTCGCGCCTGGAGATCGACCAGGCGCGGCTGTTGGTGCTGCGCAGCGCCTGGCTGCTCGACCAGGGCCACGATGCACGGGTCGACGTGTCGGCCATCAAAGTCGTTGCGGCCCGGCTGCAAACCCGGGTACTCAACCGCGCCATCCAGACCTTTGGCGCCATGGGCCTTTCGCCGGATACACCCCTGGCCTACTTCTGGACCTGGGGTCGCGCGATGCAATTGCTGGACGGGCCCGACGAAGTGCACCTGCGCAGCATCGCGCGCAACGAGATCGACCATGCGCGGCGCCAGCGCGGCGCCAGCGCGGCCTACTTCACCACACCCGAACAAATGCGCGCGCCGCCGCACATTCGCTGAGCGCGAGCGGTGCCGCACCGAGGCAGCAGGCGCCTCGAACCTACAGCCCCTAACCGGCTCCTGGATGCCCGAGCATCTAGTGCGGCGTGTTGGCCTTTTTCGGAATCGGTTTCTTGGCCTTCTCCGCGGCGGCGGCGGCCTCGTCTTCACCAGGGCGCGCAGCGCGACCCGGTTGACTGAGGCGGGAATCGCGATCAACGCGCGATTGACGATCGGCTGCCGCGCCGTGGCGACCCCCAGGATGACCCATATCAAGAAGCGACGCGCGAGGCGCGAGAACGCTTTGACGCACCCCGGATATCGGCGCACCATGGACTTCTATGTAGCGAAGTGAAAGGGGGCGATGTATGGGAAAAGTAGTCAGGGCCGGAAAGGTAGCGGTGCTGTGCAGCAAGAGCCCGGGCGTCGGTTGGTTCACCTTGAACCGCGAGGCACCGGACTGCCTTTTTGACGCGCAGGTAGTCAACTGGGTGCTCAATGGAAAACCCAGCAACGCCATTCCCGACTTTCAGACGAAATTCGGCGCCAGCTTCCTGTCCAAATATGGTTCGCACCACCTGCGGGCAGACTGGGTACCCGAAGGCACCCGCTTCAGTGTGGTCTGCCAACACGGCAACGAGAGCGTCGTGCGGTCCGAGCAGGGAGAATTCGTCGCCTGATGGCTCGGCTCTGCTCGGGGCAACCAGTCTGCGCGCCAGGCAAGCGTCCAGCTCGGATGTGCCAGGGGCTTCGGCCTTATCCCGCCAGGCCGATGACGACGGCATTCTCCTCAACAGCGGCCATCGCCGGTTGGCGCAACTTCAGCGCCGTATGCGCATCGGCGAACCCCACCAACCCCAGACCCGGAGCGATCTGCAGGAAGACTTCGATGCCGGCGGCTCCCGCACCACGACGCGCCACTTTCCCGTGCAGCAGGTTCACACCACCGACTGCAACAATCGTCGGCGCCACCGTGACGGCCGTCGCTTTGAACATCGCTAGCACCTGCTGCCCCTTTTGCAGATTGAGCAGCTGCAGGCTCTCGAGCGTGATGCGGGATGCGAGTCGCTGATCGTCTTTGAACGACAGGACGACGCGCGCAGCGCTGCGGGTCGTTGCAATCTCCTTGACGCGGCAGGGCAATTGGTTGCGCATGCTGGTTCTGAAACCCACGCCCGCAAGGCCGCGCAGATTCAGCCCGGCAATGGGCGGGGAGCGCTCCATATGCGCCAGGGCCTGCTCGCGGGCGGCGTTGAGCAGCTCGGCCGCTTGAAGCACCTGGAGCCCGGCCGGTGTGATCCGGGCCCCACCCCCGCCCGAGCCTCCGACCAGCTTGGCAACCAAGGCTACGCCCGCCAGGTTGCTGAGGGTCTCCAGGGCCTGCCATGCCGCCTTGTAGCTCACCCCATTGGCCCTAGCGGCCTCCGAGATCGAACCCGCATGGTGTATGGAGCGCAGCACCTCCAATCGTTTGTCGGTCGTTGCGCTGCCCAGTACCTCTTCGAAATGAATCCTCGGTGCCTTCATGCGCAGACCCTCTTGCAATGACACGGATTCGCTATTCGTTAGTAGAATAGCGATGAATTTTCGCTGTCTTATTTTTACACATTGAAGTTGCATATGACGCTTCGTTTGCCAAGATGCTTCGCCATCACCGCCATGCTGCTGATGCTGCCCATGACGGTACTGGCAGCTGAGGTCCCTGTGGCGGTTGCCGCCAACTTCAGCGCCCCCATGAAGATCATCGCGCAGGACTTCGAGCGCGACACCGGCCACAAGGCCAGGCTTGCTTTCGGCGCCACCGGGCAGTTCTATGCACAGATCCGCAACGGCGCACCCTTTGCCGTCCTGCTGTCCGCTGACGACGCAACGCCGACCAAGCTCGAAAAAGAAGGACTGGGCGTGATCGGGTCCCGATTCACCTACGCGACGGGGAAACTGGTCTTGTGGAGCAAGAAGGCCGGCCTTGTTGATGGGCAAGCAGACGTCCTTCGCAACAGCCCATTCGACAAGATCGCTGTCGCCAATCCAAAGCTTTCCCCCTACGGCGCGGCAGCGATGGAAACCCTCGACACGATGGGCCTGCGCGAGCGGATCGCGCCGAAGATCGTCGAGGGCTCCAACATCGCACAGACCTTCCAGTTCGTCGCCTCCGAGAATGCGGCATTGGGATTCGTCGCGCTGTCGCAGGTATTTGAGAACGGCACTATCAAGGAGGGTTCGGCATGGATTGTTCCAGCCTCGATGCACGCCCCGATCAAGCAAGACGCCGTGCTGCTGAGCGCAGGCAGGGACAGTCCGGCCGCCGCTGCCCTGTTGAAATATCTGCAGGGCGACAAGGCCAAGGCCGTCATCCGCGCATTTGGCTATGAACGCTAAAGACGGAGCGCTCGCAGGCATGCTTCGACCGGTTGCCAGCTTGGACAAGTTGGTTCAAGCCACGTCCAACCGAACAGGCTCGGAGAACCTGGCATGAACCCGGCTGTCACTGCCGAGGCCTGGCAGGCGATCGTGCTCACGCTGCAGCTCGCCACACTGAGCTCCTTGCTGCTGTTGCTGATCGCCACGCCGCTGGCATGGTGGCTGTCTCAGACGCGCTCAGGCTGGAGGACCCCGATCGGCGCGCTGGTGACCTTGCCGCTTGTGCTTCCGCCGACGGTGCTGGGCTTCTACATCCTGGTACTGCTGGGCCCACACGGGTGGATCGGCCAGTGGACCCAGGCAGTCGGATGGGGTGTCCTGTCTTTTTCATTCACAGGGCTTCTGATCGGCTCGGTGATTTTTTCGCTGCCCTTTGCGGTGCAGCCGATCCAGTACGCATTCGAGGCCATCGGTCGTCGCCCGATGGAAGTAGCTGCAACCCTTCGGGCCCGACCCCTGGATGCATTTTTCTCGGTGGCGCTGCCACTGGCCAAACCGGGCATCCTGACCGCGACGGTCTTGTGCTTTGCGCATACCGTGGGCGAGTTCGGCGTTGTGCTGATGATCGGCGGAAACATTCCCGGTAAGACCCGGGTGGTGTCCACGCAGATCTACGGCCATGTCGAAGCGATGGAATACGCGCAGGCGCATTGGTTGGCGGCCGCTATGCTCGCGTTCTCGTTCGCGGTGCTGGTCGCGTTATCGCGACTGAAAAAGCGCAGCGACAGGGTTCTGCCATGAAGCACGCGCAGGCGCTTCACGTGGCGTTGTCGCTGCTTAGGCCCGACTTCGCACTTGAAGTCGAGCTTCATTTGCCCGCCCACGGTATCACCGTCCTGTTCGGTCCTTCAGGCTCCGGGAAGACCACGCTGTTGCGGTGTGTGGCGGGGCTGGAGCAAGCCACAGGCGTCGTTTCGCTGGCGGGCGATCTCTGGCAGGACAGCCGCCGCAAGGTCTTCAAGCCGACCTGGCAGCGCGAGATCGGGTATGTGTTTCAGGAGGCGAGCCTTTTCGAGCACATGGATGTGCGCAAGAACCTCGAGTTCGGCCTGCGCCGCGTCCCGCGGTCTGCAAACAGACACAGCTTGGATGCTGCGGTTGAACTGCTCGGCATCGGCCACCTGCTGGCGCGAAGCGTTGCCAGCCTGTCTGGCGGCGAGCGCCAACGGGTGGCGATCGCACGATCACTGGCCACCCAACCCAAACTACTTCTGCTCGACGAGCCACTCGCCTCGCTGGACATCGCACGGCGCCGCGAGGTGCTTCCCTGGCTGGAACGCCTGCATGCCGAACTGCGGATCCCGATCCTGTATGTGACGCATTCGGTCGATGAGTTGGCCAGACTGGCCGACCATGTGGTGATGCTGGAAAACGGGTCGGCCAAAGCCTGCGGGCCGGTGATGGAGTCGATGGCATCGCAGGATGTGGCGGCGGCCATCGGGGACGAGGCCGGCATCGTGGCCTCGGGAACCATCGTGGCACGTGATGATGGCGACCACATGGCGCAGATTCGATTCGACGGCGGAACCGTGTGGGGACGCGATCAGGGTCTGGGCATCGGGCAATCGGTCCGCTTGCGGATTTTGGCGCGGGACGTCAGCCTGTCGCTGAGTGCCCAAGACGTCTCGACCATTCAAAACCGATTACAAGGCCTGATCGAGTCGATCGGAATCGATGCACACCCTTCGCAGGCGCTGGTGCGGGTGCGTTGTGGCGACGCCGTCATCCTGAGCCGGGTAACCCACCGGGCGCTCAAGCAACTGGGGTTGAAGGCGGGGTCGCCCGTCTGGTGTCAAGTCAAGTCGGTGGCCCTGATCGTTTAGCCCGGGTTGCTGCTCGGCCGGCCAGGGCCATAGGCGCCATTTCAGCTAGTTCGAGCAGACCACGCCCAGAGCGACGGCCCGCGAGCTGTCCGATGCAATGGTTTTCCAACCCGTAGGGTCCACGCCCGCACTAAAGATCGTTACGCCATCCGCCATAGGCCCAGCATGTGAACTGGTCAATAGAAATCGGTAGAGTCCCGCCTTGCAGTCATATTCCACCTTGCTGCGGTGGGACATCTGACCGTCTTTATGCCGTCTTTTGAGATCGATGACTTCCCAAACCATACGAAGATCGCCGTCCTTGCGGATGCTAGCGGGGTCGATGTAGAGGATGCGGTTGTCGGCATCACTCACCTTCACCCACTCCGCCCAGACAGAGCCGCTGACAAGGAGCGCCAGCACAATCAACAGTTTCTTCATTGCATTCGCCTTTGTAAGGGGGCGATAGTAACAAGTCACCAGACCCCGTGGCCTTGCATCGCAGCCTTTAGGCAGCGCGCATCGTTTTAAGAAGCGACTGCGCGTATGACTTTTCGGTTGCGCTGGGTTTGCGCTTCGCTATCGGGAGCAGACCAACTTGCGAAAGGCGTCGGCAAACGAGTCCACGGGTACGGCTTCCCAGTCTGACGGGCGGTGACCACTGCGGATGGTCTTGCCGTTAGCCCACCGTTCGGGATGGCTTGAGAACGCGAGCGTCCTGCGGCGTTCCTGCTGGCAGTCAAATTCGTACATCGAGCGGGTCGACAGCACGCCCGTAGCGTCTTTAGTCCTGAACTCTTCCAGCCAGCGCACGGTTCTCAGGTTTGCGTCCTTGCTGATGGTCTTCGGGTCGAAGAAGTGAGTGATCTGGCCGCTGTCCTCGCCCATGCGCACCCACTCAGCCCAGGCAGTGCCTGCGGCAAGAAGTACCAACGCAAGTAGCAAGCGTTTCATCGACATCGTCCTTTCGGTTCTGCGGCCTATGGCGCGATTGGACCACGCTCGCAAAGTCCGATCAACTGCGGCATAACTTACTGCGGCATAACTTACTGCGGCATAACTTACTGCGGCATGACGCAAGCCCGGCAGCAACGGATCCCTTGGACGCGCCCGGTGATGGCGTCAAAGCGGCCGGAATGGTTGCCGCCAACCAACCGCCAGTCCGCCTTCGCCTCTTGGCTTGGATCGCACAGACTGGCGTCAGTATCGTCAGAAGCCGGCCCGATGTGAAATACTCAAGTGCATGATCAGAGCTTTGCTGTTTGTGGCCCGGCGGCGATCTGCGCGTCCTTTTTATTCGGCTCCATGGAGCGCCGCCATCACACGCTTTTACCGCCTGCCAGCCCTGCTCGCCAGCGTGGTCCTGAGCGCTCTGTGTGGCCTGGCGCTTGCCCAGCCTTTGCAACTGCGCGCCGACGGCCCGGATGCCGAGCGACTGGGCATGAAGCAGGGCTACCCGACGTGCCAGCAGGCACTGACACGACCCGAGTGCCGCGTGGGCACTTGGTCAGCCAACGATAAAGTTCAGAGAAGCGCCGTGGTGCGCCCATCCTTGCAGCCCCTGGCATTGCCACGCTGGGATGGCGCGCCACGCATCAGTTACCGCTGGGGCCTGTTTAGCAAGACCCTTGATGATTTCATGGCCGACACCAGGACCACCGGGCTGCTGGTGATCAAGGACGGCCGGGTGGTGGCGGAGCACTACCAATACGACCGCCTGCCCGAGATGCGCTTTCGCTCCTTCTCCATGGCCAAGACCTTCACATCCATGCTGGTCGGCATTGCCCACGACAAGGGGCTGATCCGCTCGCTCGATGACAGGGCCTTGGACTACTGGCCCGAGATTGCCGGCTCGGCCTACGGCCAGACGACCATCCGCAATCTGCTGCGCATGGCCTCGGGCGTGCCTTTCAAGGAGCTCTACACCT